>ERZ501016.124-NODE-124-length-36596-cov-8.690594_pt1 | contig 36596 bp, 31 predicted proteins | sample MGYA00248889_ERZ501016 | MGnify/ENA primary metagenome ERZ501016 (study PRJEB25958, sample SAMN03398594) | human skin metagenome | study: EMG produced TPA metagenomics assembly of the Human Skin Microbiome Metagenome (human skin metagenome) data set. | reverse complement strand
GCCCCGACGGGATTCGAACCCGCGCTACCGCCTTGAGAGGGCGGCGTGCTAGGCCGCTACACAACGGGGCCCTAGCTGTGTCACCGAAGTGACGGGAAAACACTACCAATCTCGCGATCTGGCAGCGAATCGCGTTGGGGTACTAGGACTCGAACCTAGACAAACGGAATCAGAATCCGTTGGGCTGCCAATTACCCCATACCCCATCGGCACCCGCAGGCGCCGAACAGAGACTCTACCGGAGCAGCGGCCCCAGGCCAAACCCGGCTGGTCGGGCGGGTCGGCGGCGGCCGGGCGGACCTGCCCTCTCGACCTCAGCCGTCTTCCCCGGTCCGCCGAGCCCTCCACCAGGCCGGCTGGGCGCTCGCGAACCTCGCCTCGCTCCCCCACATCGGCATCGCAGGAGCCGTCGCGACCGGCACCCACGGCTCCGGCGACCGCAACGGGTCGCTGGCCACCGCGGTGGCCGCCCTGGAGCTGGTGGACGGCACCGGTCGCGTACGCACCGTGCGCCGCGGGGACCCGGACCTCGACGGGGTCGTTGTCGGCCTCGGATGCCTCGGCATCACCACCCGGGTGACCCTCGACATCGGGCCGGCGTACGAGGTGCGGCAGACCGCGTACAACGGGCTCCCCTGGCAGGCGCCAGGCGACCTGGAGCAGATCACCGGGGCGGCGTACAGCGTGAGCTGCTTCACCGTCTGGGACGAGCCCACGCTGTCGTCGGTGTGGCTCAAGCAGCGCGGTGACGACTCCGCGCCCGCCACCTTCCACGGCGCCTCACGGCAGACCGCCGACCAGCACCCCGCCCCCGGCGAGCCGGCCGAGAACACCTCGCGCCAGTGCGGCGTACCCGGCCCCTGGTGGGACCGGCTGCCGCACTTCGCGCTGGACTCACCCCGTCCAGCGGCGACGAGCTGCAGACCGAGTACCTGCTGCCGCGAGACGCCCTCGCGGAGACCGTCACGGCCGTCCGAGGGCTGGCCGGCAGATCCGCCCCGCACTGATCGTCAGCGAGATCCGCACCATGACGGGCGACGACCTGTGGCTGAGCCCCGCGTACGGGCGGGACACGGTCGGCATCCACTTCACCTGGCGCCCCGAGCCCGAACGCGTGACCGGGCTCCTGCCGCTCGTCGAGGAGCGCCTGCTCCCCCTCGGGGCCCGCCCGCACTGGGCCAAGGTGTTCAACGCCGGGCGGGACGACATCGCCCCTGCCTACCCACGCTTCGGCGACTTCCTCGCGCTGCGCGACGCGTACGCCCCGGGCGGCTGCTCAGCAACGCCTGGACGCGCCGCGTGCTGGGCGACTGACCCTCACACCCGGTTCGGGACCCGCATCCAGCGCGCGACCACGAGGCCGACCACCGTCACCAGCGCGAACGCTCCCACCTCTCGCAGCGACGACACCCAGGTGAGCTCCTGCACGGCCCGTACCTCCGCCACCGAGCTCGTGAGCACCGCCCAGGTGAACGCCCAGACGTTGTTGGCGACGTGTGCGGCGATGCCGGCCTCCAGCCCGCCGGTGCGCCACACCAGCACCCCGGCCAGCACGCCGAACGCGAACCGCTGGGCGAACAGGGGCAGGTTCTGCGTGCCGTGGAAGAACGCGAACAGCAGCGCCGACACCACGATCGCGAACGCCTCGTTGCGCCACACCAGGCCCAGTGCCAAGACCAGGTAGCCGCGGAAGAACACCTCCTCACCCAGCGCCTGCAGCGGCGCGGTGAGGGCGATCATCACCAGCCACCCCACCGCACCTGGCTGCGGGGCGATGCGAGGGATGCCGCCCGCGAGCAGCAGCACAGCGTTCATGACCACGGTGGCGACGAGCAGCATCAGCAGCAGGTAGCGCCAGCGCAGACCTGGCGACACCGACCACAGCCAGCGCGGACGGCGCCGGTGCAGGAACCTCAGCAACCCGACGGCGATCAGCGTCAGCGACGCCAGCGCCAGGTGGGCACCGAGCAGGCCCCAGACCGTCTCGAAGCGCTGCGCGCGCTCCAGGAAGTCCGGCAACGGGGCCTGGCTGCCGGTGAGAGCATGAGCCACCGTCATCACCGCCAGGTTGATCGACGGCACGAGGATCGCGAAGGCCGAGAAGGCCAGGGCCACACCAGCGACACCCGTGAACCGGGTCGCCGGTGCCGAGGAGTCGCCGCCCGCCGGCAGCAGCGAGGTCGGATACGTGTTGCCCGCTCCCGGCACGGTCCAGCCGGTCAGCTGCTCATGGGTCGCGCTGGCGCGCTCAAGCCCCGGCACCCGAGGCCTCGCCCTGCTCGTCGCCCTGCTCGGCCACGACGACGTTGGAGAGGGCACCGATGCCGGAGATCTCCACCTCGATGCGCTGTCCTGGCGTCATGGGGCCGACGCCCTCGGGCGTACCGGTGAGGATCAGGTCGCCCGGCAGCAGGGTGGTGAACGAAGAGACGTGGCTCACCAGCTCGGCGATCCCCCGCACCATGAGGGCGGTGGAGCCGTCCTGGACCACCTGGTCGTCCAGGCGGGTGGTGACCTGCAGGTCGGAGGCCTCCTCCAGGCTCAGGTGGGTCACGACCCAGGGGCCGACCGGGCAGAAGGTGTCGTACCCCTTCGCCCGGGCCCACTGGCCGTCGGCCTTCTGCAGGTCGCGCGCGGTGACATCGTTCGCGACCGTGTAGCCGAAGATCACCTCCGGCACGCGCTCGACCGGCACGTCGCGCGCGATCCGGCCGATCACGACGGCCAGCTCACCCTCGTAGTGCAGGTTCTCCGTCGTCGAGGGGTAGACGATCGCCTCGCCCGGGCCGATCACGCTGGTGTTCGGCTTGAAGAACATCAGCGGCTGGTCGGGCACCTCATTGCCGAGCTCCGCGGCGTGCGCGGCGTAGTTGCGGCCGATGCCGATCACCTTCGAGCGCGGGATGACCGGGGCCAGCAGCCGCACGTCGCTGAGCAGGTGACGCTCACCGGTGTACGTCACGGGGCCGGCGAGCGGGTCGCCGCTGACGGCGGCGACGCTGTCGGGGTGCTCCCCCGCGTCCTCGGCCAGCTCCACGATCCCGAACTGGATGGCGTCTGCGACGGCATAACGGGCGATGCGCATGAAGGCGACTCTATCGGTGCGGCTCCCGGCCCTGGTCGCGCAGGTCAGCGCAGGAGCACCCGGCCAGCCGTGGGAGGACCGCCGGTCTCCATGACCGACAGCTGACCGAGCCAGCCGGTGTCACCGGTGACCACGACCTGCGTCGCACCGGGGGCTCGATCGGGACGCACCCGGGTGCGGACGTTGCCGACGACCCCCCGCACCTCGACGCCCCAGGTGTTCGGCACCAGCAGCAGCACGGTGCCGATGCTGGGCACGATCTCGAGGTGCACCACCGGCGAGTCCACGCGGGCGTCGGAGCAGTTGAGCACCGTCAGGAAGAACGCGGGCTTCACCCGCACGTACGGGGGAACGACCCAGGCCCCCTTGCGGGCGGCCATCAGCAACCCCCCGATCTCCAGAGGACGGCCCGGGGACTGCCCCACGACGTCGGACACCGGGCCAAGCGGAGTGTGGGGATAGCCCTCGACCCCCGCCGGCAGGGCGTGCACGGCGTCCGGGCCAGGGGCAGGAAGCGCGGGGGCGGGCACGTCGGCGACGAGCGCCGCGAGATCGCTGGCCGAGGCCGCGCAGCGGGCGAGCGCGATGCGCCGGTCGGCCTCGTCGAGCGACAAGGACCCGTCGCCGGCTGCGGTGTGCAGCTGGCGGATCACCCGCGTCGGGTCCAGGGGCTCCATGCGGCGAGCGTACGGCCTGTGGGGCTCCCCTCCTGACCAGATCGTGGCGCGTCAGTCGCGACAGGCCTGCGAACGCTCCGCGAGCGGGCCGGATGCCGTACGGCTCACGTCACTCAGCGCATGATCTCCCGGCGCTGCTCGCTGGCCTTGCGCAGGCGGCGGCGGTCCCACCAGCTGGCGTACCGGGCCTTGAAGGTGCACATGCCGAGGGACCCGACCACGACGATCAGCGGGCACCCGGGCTCGGGCTCGAGGGGCATCTTGTTGGACACGGACCCGATGCCACGGTCGAGGTCGTCGACGTTGACGGCCCACCCCTGCGGCATCACCACGACCACGGTCCCGGCGCTCGGCTCGATGGTCAGCTCGATCACGGGGGTGGTCGGGATCGCCTCCAGGAAGTCGAGGCGGACGGTGCCCCCGAAACCGCCGTTGGCGGAGATGTACGGCGGCACGCGCCACGGTCCCGTCCGCTTGACCGAGGACGCTCCCGCCGACAGGCGCAGCGGGTGCTGGGGCACCATGCCCGCCGGGGGCCTGGGGGCACGGGTGACGGGCTGCTGCGCCGCCACCGGCGGGTACTGCTCGACCTGCACCGGCACCGGCTGGCCGGGGCCCGCGACCGCCGTCGCCGGGCTGAGGTCGGAGACCAGTGTCTCCAGCACCGCTTCAGACGTGGCGGTGCGGGCGGCGGCGATGCGCTGGTCGGCCTGCTCCAGCGTCAGGCGGCCGTCCGCTGCCGCGGCGTGCAGCAGCCGGATGACATCGGTGCGGCGGTCGGAGAGCGGTGCCTCGGTCATCGGGTCACCCTAGGCGGCATCGGTCGCACGGACGGCGATGCCGTACAGAAAGGCATCGACCAGGGCCTCGTACGACGCCTCGATGACGTTGCCGCCGACCCCGACGGTCGTCCAGCTCTGCCCGTCGTGGCGGGTGTCGATGAGCACGCGCACGGTCGCGTCCGTGCCGTGGCCCTGGTCGAGGATCCGTACGCGGTAGTCGACCAGCTCGTAGTCGGCGATGAAGCCGAACGCCGGCGTCAGCGCGTTGCGGAGCGCCATGTCGAGGGCGTTGACGGGGCCGTTGCCGCCACCGGCGTACAGGCGGGAGGACTCCCCCCGGGTCGACACCCGCACGATGGCCTCGGAGGTCTCGGACTGGTCGGTGAACACCCGCCAGCTCTCGACCTGGAACGGCTTCTCGGCGAGCTGACCGAGCGCGTCGCGCAGGATCAGGTCGAAGGAGGCGTCGGCCGCCTCGTACGAGTAGCCCTGCGCCTCGCGCTCCTTGATGGTGCTGGTGATCCGCGCGGCGAGGTCCCGGTCGGACAGGTCGTGGCCCAGCTGCTCGCCCTTGATCTGGATGTTCGCGCGACCGGCCATGTCGGAGATCAGCATGCGCATCCCGTTGCCGACCAGCCCGGGATCGGCGTGCTGGTAGAGCATCTCGTCGATCTTCATGGCCGAGGCGTGCAGGCCGGCCTTGTGCGCGAAGGCGGAGGTGCCGGCGTACGGCTGACGGGCCTGCGGTGCCTGGTTGGCGATCTCGGCGATGGCGTGCGACGTACGGGTGAGGTCGCGCAACGCCTCGTCGCTGACCAGCTGCCAGCCGAGCTTCAGCTGCAGGTTCGCGATCAGCGGCACCAGGTCGGCGTTGCCCGTACGCTCCCCGTAGCCGTTGATCGTGCCCTGCACGTGCATCACCCCGGCCTCCACCGCGGCGATGGTGTTGGCCACCGCGCACCCGGTGTCGTTGTGGCAGTGGATGCCGAGGTCCACGCCGATGGCGGCCGTCGCGCTCACCACGTCACCCATCCAGCTCGGCAGCATCCCGCCGTTGGTGTCGCACAGGATCACCACCTCCGCACCCGCCTCGGCCGCCGTGCGCACCACGTCCAGCGCGTACGCGGAGTTGGCCCGGTAGCCGTCGAAGAAGTGCTCCGCGTCGACGAACACCCGCTTGCCCTGCTCGCGCAGATGGGTGACGGTGTCGCGGATCATGTCGAGGTTGGTCTCCAGCGTGGTGCGGAGCGCCTCGGTGACGTGGCGGTCGTGCGCCTTGGCGACGATGCAGACCACCGGGGTCTGCGCATCGACGAGCGCCTGCACCAACGGGTCCTCGGCCGCCCTCATGCCGACCCGGGTGGTCATGCCGAACGCGACCAGCGTGGCGTGCTTCAGCTCCAGGCTCTGCGCGGCCTCGGCGAAGAAGGCGGTGTCATTGGGGTTGGCGCCCGGCCAGCCGCCCTCGATGAAGGTCACCCCGAGCTCGTCCAGCAGCGACGCGATCCGCAGCTTGTCGCTCACCGACAGCCGCAGCCCCTCCTGCTGCGCACCGTCACGCAGGGTGGTGTCGAAGACGTGGAAGTTCTCGGGTGCTACCGGCCTCATGGTCCGCCTCAGGGGTGTCGGTCCGTGCGGGACCGCCTGCAAGGCGGCTCCGCGGTGCTTGAGAGGCAGTCTCGCGGGCACGCGTACGCAGTCGTGGCGCCTCTTGCCATCTGAGACCGACGTGGCCCAGGCGGCTGCGGGTGGCGGACGGGTGCCCGCCACCCGCGTACGGGTCATGCTGACGGCGACCCGACGGAGGCCGACCGGGCAAGGGTTGTGCGCGTTCCGAAGCGAAAAATCTCTTCTGGACGGACTGAACAACTGTTCAATGCGGTCGGGCGGGGTCAGCGGGCCTGGGCGTTCACCTCGTACGAGGTGTTGGTGGACTCGAAGAAGTTCACCAGCTGCAGCGTGTCGTTGGCGGTCGCCATCCACTTGGCGGGGTTGCTGACCCCGTACTCGGGCTCGAACCCCAGCTCCTCCAGGCGGCGGTCGGCCAGGTACTTCACGTACTGGTTCACGTAGTCGGCGTTCAGCCCGAGGATGCCGTGCGGCAGCAGGTCCCGGTTGTACGCCTCCTCCATCGCCACGGCCTGCAGGATCATGCCGCGGATCTCCTCGGCGAACTCCTCGTCGGCCACCTCCGGGTTCTCCTCCAGCACCGTGAGGATCAGGTTGATCCCGAACTTCAGGTGCAGGCTCTCGTCGCGCACCACCCAGTCGATCAGCGACCCGAAGTTGCGCAGCAGGTTCCGCTGCCGGAACGACAGCGCCACCATGAAGCCGGAGTAGAACCAGATCCCCTCCAGCACCACGTTGTACGCCACCAGGTTGCGCACGAAGTCGCGCTTGCCCTCGACCGTGGAGATGTCGAGCGTCTGCTCGGTCATGCGCCGGATGAAGCGGACCTCGAACTCCTCCTTCGCCGCCATCGAGGGCACGGTGACGTGCGACTCGTACGCGGCGGCGCGGTCGATGGGGAACGTCTCCAGCACGTACTCGAACGCCATGCAGTGGTTCGCCTCCTCCCACATCTGCTTGGCGAGGTAGAGGTGGCACTCGGCCGACGACACGTACGGATAGACGCCGAACGCCAGCGCCTTGTTGACGAGCAGCTCGTTGGGGTTGAAGTAGCTCATCAGGTGCGTCAGCGCGTGCCGCTCCTCCTCCGTCATGCGGCGGAAGTCGGCCAGGTCCTCCCCGAGCTGGATCTCGTTGGGGAACCACGTGTTCGCCACGGCCTGCTGGTAGAGGTCGTACGCCCACGGGTAGGTGACCGGCTTCAGCAGCAGCCCGTCCTTGATCCCGGTGCCCAGGATCCCTGTCATCCTCGTCTCCTCTCTCACTGGCACGAGTCGCACTGGAGGCGCTCGGCGGGGTCGACCGGGCAGGCGGTGCCGTCCACCACGGTCACGTCCTCGGTCACGGTCAGCAGCGACACGCCTGCCGCCACCGCGAGCGGCGTCACCACGCCGGCCACGACGGTCTCGGCCGCGTTCGTCGCGACCGGCGTCACCTCGACGGGCGCCACCTCCACCGGGGCCACCTCGGCCACCACCGCCGTACGCCGCGCGGCGCCGAAGCCCTTGCCGCCGGGCCGGATCGCGGCCGCCTTGTTCACCTTCACGCTCGCCTGCTCGGCGGTGTGCCGGGGCATCATGTGCAGGTAGTAGGTGGTCTTCACGCCCATCTCCCACGCCGAGGCGTAGAGGCTCATCATCTCCTCGACGTCGCGGCTGGCCAGGTACATGTTGCGGCTGATGGCCTGATCCACCCACTTCTGCGCCCGCGCGGCGAGCCGCAGGAACGCGTACGGCGAGATCTGGAACGAGGTCTGGTAGACCGCCAGCAGCTCGGCCGGCACGCCCGGCACCTGCGTCAGGTCGCCCTGCGCCGCCAGCAGCGGCTCCCGGCTCTGCTCCCACAGCCCCCGCTCCTTGAGCGCGGCGACCAGGTTGCGGTTCACCTCCAGGAACTTGCCCGACGCGGTGGCGCGGCTGAAGATCTGACTGAACTGCGGGTCGAGGCCGGGCGTGGTGCCGGCGACGAGCCCGATCGACGCGGTGGGAGCGATCGCCATCACGGTGGCGTTGCGCATGCCGCCGGCGACCTTCATGCGCAGCGCCGGCCAGTCCAGCCGCGTGGTGCGGTCGACGTCGACGGGCAGCCTGCGGTCGGCGGCGAGCCGGTCGAGCGTGTCGACCGGCACCAGCCCGCGCGACCAGCCGGAGCCGGCGAAGGTGGCGTACGAGCCGCGCTCCCGGGCCAGGTCGGCGGAGGCGTCGATGGCGTGGAAGCTGATGAACTCCATCACCTCGTCGACGAGCGCGCAGGCCGCCTCGGAGTCGTAAGGGATGCCGAGCCGCTCGACGACGTCGGTGACGCCCATCACGCCCAGGCCGACGGCCCGGTTGGTCTGGTTCGAGTGGTCGGCCTGCGGCACCGCCGAGGTGGTGATGTCGACGAGGTTGTCGAGCTGGCGCAGGGCCGTACGCGTTGTGGCGCGCAGCCGCTCCCAGTCGATCTGCCCGTCGACGAGGTGCGTCGACAGGTTGACCGAGGCCAGGTTGCAGACCGAGACGTTGTCGCGGTCCTGCGGCAGGCAGACCTCGGTGCACAGGTTGGAGAGGTGGATGGTGCCCGTGTTGTCGTTGAGCGCCCGGGTGTTGATGGTGTCCTTCCACGTCAGCCACGGGTGCGAGGTGGTCTGCAGCGTGACCAGGATCGCCCGCATCTGCTCCCGGGCCCGCACCACGCGGAACCGGGTGATCTCCCCCGCCTGCGCCTGCGCGACGTACTCGGCGTAGCGCTTCGAGAACGCCGCGCCGTACAGCTCGACCAGGTCGGGCACGTCGAGCGGGTCGAACAGGTACCAGTCGTCGTCCTCGCGCACCCGGGCCATGAACTCGTCGGAGATCCACAGCGCCGTGTTCGCGGTGCGGGTGCGCCGGTACGGGTCGCCGGAGTTCTGCCGCAAGTCGAGGAACTGCTCGACGTCGAGGTGCCAGTTCTCCATGTAGAAGCACAGGGCGCCGAACTTCTTGCCGCCGCGGGAGATCGCCCGCAGCGTGGAGTCGATGGTGTGCATGAACGGGATCGGGCCCGTGGAGGAGGTGTTGTTCGAGCGGATCGGGCTGCCCTCGGCGCGCAGCTTGGTCACCGAGAGCCCGATGCCACCGGTGCCCTTGGTGATCCACATCACGTCGCGGATGGAGGTGGCGATGTGCTCGATGTCGTCCTCCATCTGCAGCACGAAGCAGTTGGAGAGCTGCGCCGACCGCGTGCCGGCGTTGACCAGGGTGGAGCCGGCGGGCAGGTAGTGCAGCTGGGAGATGGCGGCGTACAGCTGGAGCGCCGCGGCGGTCGGGTCGGGCTCGGTGACGGTCAGGCCCATGGCGACGCGCATCCAGAAGAACTGCGGTACCTCGATCGCGCGCCGCTGCGGGTCGGTGAGCAGGTACCGCGTCCGCATCGTCTGCACCCCGATGTAGCGCAGCAGGTCGTCGCGGGTGGGGTCGAGCGCCGCGCTGAGGACGTCCAGGTCGAACAGCTCGGCCAGGCGGGTGTCGAGCAGCCCGTCGCGGACGCCGTGCGCCACGAAGGTCGGGAACAGCTCGCGGTGGAGCGTACGTACCGTGGCGGGGTCTCCGTCACCGAACAGGTCGTGGGTGGAGCCGAGCACCTGCTTGTACAGGGTCTTCACGAGCAGCCGGGCGGCGATGGTGTCGAAGGCCGGGTCGTCCTTGACGTTGCCCAGCGCCACCCAGATCACGGCCTCGTCGAGCTCGTCGGTGGTCATCTGGTCGAAGAGCACGATCTCCAGCTCCGACTGGATCTGGGTGGCGCGCACGACCGGCTGGTCCAGGCCGCGCGCGGCGGCCTCGATCGACCGGGCGATCTCGTGCCCGTCGTACGGCTCCAGGCTGCCGTCGCGCTTGCGGACCCGGATCTCGGGCGGGTCGACCCGTGGGGCCGGCTGCTCGGGCAGGGGTCGGGTGTCGGTTCTGGGTTCGGTCATCGCTCGCCTCCCTCGTCGAGTACGGACGTGCCGTCGCCACAGGGATGAGCAGATGGTGCGCGTCGCGCGACCACCGCAGCCGTCCCGCGAGGCTGGGGCACCACCCCGAGGTCTCGGGGCGGCAGCGGGCAGGTCTTCGGACTCGTGAGCACGGGCCGGGGCCCTGCCTACTGGCCGTCGCTTCCCAGGACACGAGTCCCAGTGCGTGATGACGGCGGTCGTTCTCACTCACCGCTGCGGGGCAGTCCCGGACTTCCACCGGGTTCCCTCTTACGACGACGACTCTGGCAGAGCCGCCGAACCAGCTGCACGAGCACCATATCTGGTGAATGACACCGATGTCACCCCCCAGATGTGGGGTCTGTCAGGCGGCGTCCTCAGACGTGGTGAGGTCGCGGCCGGCAGTGTCGGGCATCACGAACGCGGTGACCAGCATCACGAGGGAGTAGAAGATCACCATCGCCGCCAGCTGTGCGTCCAGCCCACCAGCGCACCCGCCACGATCGGCCCCAGGCCGGTGGTGACCATGGCGGCGGTCTCCTTCGCCATGCCTGTGGCCAACCGTTGCCGCCTCACCCCTCCCGCTCCGGCTACTCGGCCAGGACGACGATCAGCGTCCGAGGCCCGTGCACGCCCTCCACCCGGTCGAGCTCGATGTCGCTGGTGGCGCTCGGGCCGCTGATCCAGGTCAGCGGACGGCGCTCGCCCACCACGGCCTGGCGCAGACGGGCCACCGCCTCGGGGACGTCGGAGACCACCTGGTCGGCCCGCACGACGCAGACGTGCACGTCGGGCACCAGCGAGAGCGCCCGCCGGCCCTGGTCGGCGCCGTGGTCGAGCACCACGGTGCCGGTCTCGGCGATACCCACCGCCGCCGCCGTGACCACCGCTCCCACCGCGTCGAGCGCCTGATGATCGAGGGGCGGGTCGTCCCGCTCCACGCGCACCCCGGCCGCAGACACGGCCTCAGCCCAGGCACCGGGGACCCCGGCCGGCAGCACCGCGGACGGGATGTCTCGGCTCGTCAGTGCCTCGGCGATGGTCCTCGCGACCTGGTCTGCGGGCACCCGGACCACAGCGGCCCGGTAGTCCTCGACCCGCTCCAGGAAGTGGCTCAGGACATCGTCCATCGCCGTGGCGCGACCGTACTCCCAGGCGACGGCCTCGCCCTCGCCGGTGGCCTCGCGGGGGCCGTCCTTCAGCGCCGACCGTACGCGCCGCAGCACCTCGTCACGTGCGCTCATCGCCACCCCTCTCTGGTGCCTCGCTCTGCGCCGGGCGGTCCCCCGCCATCTCTGCCCGCGCCTCGGGGCTGGACTTGCCCGAGGCATCCCCGCGCTCGCTCGCCCACCAGTCGCGGAACGACTGGGCGGGTGGGGCCGGGAGGTCCCGCGACCTGGTCCACGCCGCCGCGGGCCCGGGCAGGGGGCCGATGCGGCGACCGCGCAGCACCCGGCCCGCCAGGTTCACGAGCTTCAGCGCCGCGGCCCAGCGCTTGGCGTCGCGGAACAGCCAGGCGACCACCTTCATCGAGGCGGCCTCGGACGTCGGCACCGGGTTGCTGTGCTCCTTCTTCTCGACCACCTCGTGCCGCATGTGGACGAGCAGCTTCGGGATGTCGATGCGCACCGGGCAGACCTCGTAGCAAGCGCCGCAGAGGCTGGAGGCGTACGGCAGCGACTGGTCGATCTCCGACCCCAGCCCGCGCAGCTGCGGGGTGAGGATGGCGCCGATCGGGCCGGGGTACACGGACCCGTACGCGTGACCGCCGACCCGCTCGTACACCGGGCAGATGTTGAGGCAGGCCGAGCACCGGATGCAGCGCAGCGCCTCACGGCCGACCTCGTCGGAGAGCACGTTCGTGCGCCCGTTGTCGAGCAGGATCACGTGCACGTCCTGCGGGCCGTCGGCCTGGCTGGCGCCGGTCCACATCGAGGTGTACGGGTTCATGCGCTCCCCCGTACTGCTTCGCGGCAGCAGCTGGAGGAAGACCTCGAGGTCCTCGAAGGTCGGCAGCACCTTCTCGATGCCGACGATGGAGATCAGCGTCTCGGGGAGCGTGAGGCACATGCGGCCGTTGCCCTCGGACTCCACCACCACCAGCGTCCCGGTCTCCGCGATGGCGAAGTTCGCGCCGGAGACCGCCACCTTGGTGGTGAGGAACTTGTTGCGCAGGTGGCGGCGGGCCGCGCCGGCCAGGTCCGCCGGCTCGTCGGTGAGGTCCTCGGGCGCGGGGGTGCCGTAGTTGCCCATCTCGGCCAGGAAGATCTCTCGCACCTCGGAGCGGTTGCGGTGGATCGCCGGCACCAGGATGTGGCTGGGGCGATCGTGCCCGAGCTGCACGATGAGCTCGGCCAGGTCGGTCTCCCAGGCCGCGATCCCCTCCTCCTCCAGCGCCTCGTTGAGGTCGATCTCCTGCGTGGCCATCGACTTCACCTTGACCACGTTCGGCTCGGGGTCGTCGGTGGCGGCGCGGATCAGCTCGGCCGCGATGCGGTTCGCCTCGTCGCCGTCACGTGCCCAGTGGACGTGACCGCCCGCCGCGGTGACGGCGGCCTCGAACTGCTCCAGGTAGGTGTCGAGGTTCGCCAGCGTGCGGTCCTTGATGGCGGCGCCGGCGACCCGCAGCCCCTCCCAGTCGGCGACCTCGCCCACCACGCGGGCCCGCTTGCCGCGGATGGTGTGCGTGGCGTGGTGCAGGTTGCGCCGCAGCTGGGCGTTGCCCAACTGCTCCTTGGCGTTCTTCGGGAACGCCGGCATGCCCAGGAAGGTCCCCGTCGGCGGCGCGGGCGTGCGGCGAGGGGCCGGCGCCCGGGAGTCGGTGGTGTGCGACACGACGTCGGTCATGACGTCACCTCTCTCGCGGCGGTCTGCGACGGCGTACGGCCTGACGGGACGGACGGGTCGACCGTCTCGGTCTGGGCCAGGATCTCAGCCAGGTGGATCGGGGTGACACCGGTGCGCATGCGCGACAGCACCCCGCCGATGTTCATCAGGCAGGAGTTGTCGCCTGCTACCACGTACTCGGCACGCGTGGAGAGGATGTTCGCCACCTTGTCGCCCGCCATCGCGGTGGAGACGTCGGAGTTCTTCATCGCGAACGTTCCCCCGAAGCCGCAGCACTCGCGCGCCCCGGGCAGCTCGGCGACCGTGATGCCCCTGACAGCGCGCAGCAGCTGCAGCGGCCGGTCACCCACCTTCGTGATGCGCAGCGAGTGGCAGGTCGGGTGATAGGTGACCGAGTGCGGGAAGTAGGCGCCCACGTCGGTCACCCCCAGCACGTCGACCAGCAGCTCGGGGAAGTCGTACGTCTTCGCCGCCACCGCCTCGGCCCGCTCAGCCAGGGCGTGGTCACCGGCCTCCCGCGCGACCATGGCGTGCTGCTCCCGGATCGAGCCGACGCACGACCCCGACGGCGACACGATGTAGTCGTAGGGCTCGAAGGTCTCCACGTAGTGCTTCACCGCGCCCAGCGCCTGGTCGTAGTAGCCCGTGTTGGTGAACACCTGACCGCAGCAGGTCTGGCTCTCGGGGAACTCGACGACGCACCCCAGCCGCTCCAGCACCGTCACCACGGCGCGCGGCGTACCGGGGTACATGGCGTCGTTGACGCAGGTCGCGAACAGTGCCACCCGGAGGCCCTGGACGGGGGTCTCCGCGGCCTTGGCCTCGCCCGGCTGCAGGGGCTGCTCCGGAGCGCCTGCGCGCGGCGGATGGAGTGGTGCTGTCATCATGACCTCCGATCGGGGTGGTACGTCAGGCCTTCGGCAGCATCCATGCAAGCACAGGCGTGGACTGCAGACCGACCAGTAGGCACATCAGGACGAGGAGACCGAGGCTCCACCAGATGACCCGGCGGAAGATCTCCGACTCCTTGCCGAGCAGGCCAACGGCGGTGGCCGCGATGGTGAGGTTCTGCGGGCTGATCATCTTGCCGACCACGCCGCCCGAGGTGTTCGCGGCCACCAGCAGCGTCGGGTCGATGCCCGCCTTCTGGGCCGCGGTCTGCTGGAGCGTGGCGAACAGGGCGTTGGCGCTGGTGTCCGAGCCGGTGACGGCGGTGCCCAGCCAGCCCAGGAGGGGAGACAGGAACGCGAACGCGGCGCCGGTGCCGGCGATCCAGGTGCCGATCGTGATGGTCTGGCCCGACAGGTTCATCACGTAGGCCAGCGACAGCACTGAGGCGACGGTGAGGATCGAGAACCGCATCTTGTAGGCGTTGCGACCGATGACCCGGGCCCACTCGGCCAGGCTCACCCGGTAGACCAGCGCGACCACCAGGCCGCAGAGGAGCAGCAGGGTGCCCGGGCTGGACAGCCAGGAGAACGTATAGACCGTGGAGCTGTTCGGCGTGCCCGCGGAGGTCAGCACGCGCCCGTCGAGCCCCGGCCACTTGATCTTGAGGTCGGTGGCCGCGAGCCACTTCGTGATCGCCGGCACGAGCTTGGCCAGCGAGAACACGACGATCACCAGGACGTACGGGAACAGCGCCATCGCGATCCGGCCGCCGGTGAGAGCGGGGCGGGTGCTGGTGTCGGCCGTCCCCCGAGCGGCGGCAGCGGCCGGGTCGGTCGCCCCCAGCTCGCGCATCTCCTGCTCGTGCAGGTCGCGCAGGGTGGCGCGGGCCTCGTCACGGCCCTTGGGGCGCCAGAACCGCAGCATCACCACGACGGCGGCCAGGCCGCACAGCGAGGCCACGATGTCGGTGAGCTCCATCGACAGGTACGTGGCGCTCAGCCACTGGGAGATGCCGAACACGGCGCCGACCACCAGCGCGAGCGGCCACACCTGCTTGACGCCCCTGCGGCCGTCGGTGAGCCAGCAGATGAACAGGGGCACGAAGAAGGCGACGACGGGGGTCTGGTGACCCACGTAGGCACCGATCAGGTCAGCGTCGATGTGGGTGAGGCGACCGGCCGTGAGGATCGGGGTGCCGATGGCGCCGAAGGCCACGGGCGCGGTGTTGGCGAGCAGCACCACGGTGGCGGCACGGAGCGCGGAGAAGCCGCACGCCATCAGCATCACGCCGGTGATCGCGACCGGGGCACCGAAGCCGGCCAGCGCCTCCATCAGACCGCCGAAGCAGAAGGCGATCACGATGGCCTGCACGCGGGGGTCGTCGGAGATCAGGTCGAAGACCTGGCGGAGGTCCTCGAACCGCCCGCTAGCCACGGTGATCTCGTAGAGCACGATGGCGTTGAAGACGATCCACATGATCGGGAACAGCCCGAAGACCGCTCCCTCTGCCGCCGAGTTCAGGGCCAGCAGGGCCGGCATCTTGTAGACCGCGATGGCCACCAGCAACGACACGGCGAGAGCGGTGAGGCCCGCGATGTAGGCCTTCCACTTGAGCACGCCGAGCGTGACGAAGATGGTGACCAGCGGCAGGCAAGCGACCAGGGCGGACAGGGCCAGCGAACCGAGGGGGTTCAGCAAGGGCTGGTAGGTGATCATCAGCACGACTCCGGGCTTGAGACGGTCCACGACTGGGCCGACCTATGAATGGTCAGACCATCGAGGCGGACTGTAGAATGAGACCTCCGCACACGTCAAGATCTATCCGCCACTATTCGATCTCGCCACCTCGCTGGTGGGTGCCCGAATCCCGGAGGTGAAGCAATGACTGCACAGGAGCAGGTGACCACGGCGGAGTCCGGCGGCCCCGGTGACTCGGCTGTCGCCTCGCCCTGGCGGCCGGTGCAGCAGCCGCGGGCGTACGAGCTGGTGATCGATCGCATCGAGGAGCGGATCCTGAGCGGCGCGCTGCGCGTCGGTGACCGGCTGCCGGCCGAGCGTGAGCTCTCTCAGCTGCTGGGCGTGAGCCGGGCCGCTGTGCGGGAGGCGATCCGGTCGCTGGAGGCCCAGGGCGTGCTGGTGTCCTCGGTGGGAGCCGGGCGCGACGGCGGCACCACCGTGTCGGCACTGCCGAGCGAGGCACTGACCCGCTTCCTTCGACTCCACGTCGCCCTCGCGAACTTCCCGATGCCTGACGTCGTCGACGCGCGCGTGATGCTGGAACGAGGCTCGGTGCGGATCGCCGCGGGCCACGGCGGCCAGGTGTCACTGTCTCCCATCCGCGCCCTCCTGGCACGGATGGACGAGCCGGGCATCAGCCGAGAGGAGTTCAACGACCTCGACTCGCAGTTCCACATCGCCCTCGCCGAGGCCGGCGGCAACCGGCTGGTAGCTGACATGACCGGCGCCATCCGCGCGTCGATGCGTCAGCCGATCCTCGCGTCGTTCCAGGTCACCGCCGACTGGCCGACCCTAGCCCAGTCGCTGCGCGCAGCGCACTGGGCCATCTACGAGGCTGTCGTGGCAGGGGACGGCGGCCGGGCCGCCGACCTGGCCGAGGTTCACATCCGCGAGGCGTACGGAGCCCTGCTCTACACCCGCGACCAGGAGGCCTGACCGCTTCCGGGGCGACACCTCAGCAGACGCGGACCGTCCAGCCGTTCGGGTCGGCCGCGCGGCCGTACTGGATGTCGAGCAGGTGGGAGCGCAGCACCATGGACCGGTCCCCCTCGGGGCGTGCCAGCACCAGGTCAGCCTGCCCGGCCTGCCGGAAGCTGCCGATCGGGGTGATGACGGCCGCCGTGCCGCAGGCGAACGCCTCCACGATCTCGCCGGACCCGATGCCGTCGGTGACCTCGGCCAGCGAGACCGGCCGGACCTCGGGCACCAGGTCGAACCACGGGGCCACCGCCAGGATCGAGCTGCGGGTGATGCCGTCGAGGATGGTGCCTGAGGTGGGCGGGGTCAGCAGACGGCCGTCGCGCGTGACCAGGAAGATGTTCATGCCGCCCAGCTCCTCGAGCCAGGAGTGGGTGGCGGCGTCGGTGAACAGCACCTGGGAGCACCCGTGGGCGTACGCCTCCTTCTGCGCGACCAGCGACGAGGCGTAGTTGCCGCCGCACTTGGCGGCGCCCGTGCCGCCGGCCCCGGCGCGGCTGAACTCCGTGGTCACCCAGATGTCGACAGGCTTCACACCACCGGAGAAGTACGGCCCGACGGGGCCGGCGATGACGGCGTACTGGACCGTCTCCGCCGCGCGCACGCCCAGGAAGTTCTCGTTGGCGAACATGAAGGGCCGGATGTACAGCGACTGCTCCCCCTCCGCCGACGGCACCCACCGCTGGTCGGCCTCGACCAGCGCCATGACCGACGCCAGGAAGTCCTCCTCCGGCAGCTCCGGCAGGCCCAGGCGGGCGGCGCTGGCGTTCAGCCGGCGCGCGTTCATCTCCGGCCGGAACAGCCACACCGAGCCGTCGTCGTGCCGGTAGGCCTTCAGACCCTCGAAGATCTCCTGGCCGTAGTGCAGCACCGCGCCGGCCGGGTCGAGCCGGAACGGCCCGTACGGGACGACGCCCGCGTCACCCCACCCGGTGTCGCTGCGCCAGGTGGCGACGGCCATGTGGTCACCGAAGAAGCGGCCGAACCCGGGGTCGCCCAGCGCCGCGGTCAGCGACGCCTCGGACGCGGGACGGGGATGCGCGGAGACCGGGAACGCCAAGGACATGGCCGCAAACTACCGCACGGTGATCGGCCGCACCGGTGGACGATCACCTCCTGGCCCCGTCCGCTCCCACACGCCGGCCGACCCGCCCGCCTGAGACCGCACGCCGGTCGGGCGGCGGCTTCGTTAGGCTCGGTGCTCGTGACGAAGCAGACCATCGCGGTGATCGGCGGGGACGGGATCGGCCCGGAGGTGACGGCCGAGGCGCTGAAGGTGCTGACGGCGGTCGCCGGCGAGGACACGTTCGCGTTCGAGGAGTACGACCTGGGCGCCGAGCGCTGGCAGCGTACGGGTGAGGTGCTCACCGAAGCCGAGCTCGACCGGCTCGCGAAGGCCCACGCCATCATGCTCGGCGCCGTGGGTGCGGCCCCCGGGTCCCAGGCGATCCCGTCTGGGCTGCTGGAGCGCGGGCTGCTGCTGCGCATCCGGTTCGCGTTCGACCACGCCGTCAACCTGCGCCCCTCGAAGCTGTATCCCGGCGTGCCCACTCCCCTGGCCCCGAGCGTGGTGGAGGGCAAGACCGTCGACTTCGTGGTGGTGCGCGAGGGCACCGAGGGCCTCTACTGCGGCAACGGAGGCGTGGTGCGCCAGGGCACCGGCAACGAGATCGCCACCGAGGTCAGCGTCAACACCGCCATGGGCGTGGAGCGGGTGGTGCGCGACGCGTACGCGCGGGCCATGAAGCGGCGCAAGAAGCTCACGCTGGTGCACAAGCACAACGTGCTGGTGAACGCCGGCGGGCTCTGGAACCGGATCTTCACCCAGGTCGGCCAGGAGTTCAGCGAGGTGACCACCGACTACCTGCACGTCGACGCCGCCACCATCGCGCTCTGCACGAACCCGGACCGGTTCGACGTGATCGTCACCGACAACCTGTTCGGCGACATCCTCACCGACGAGGCCGCGGCGGTCACCGGCGGCATCGGCCTCGCGGCGAGCGCCAACATCAACGTGGACGGCACCTACCCCTCGATGTTCGAGCCGGTGCACGGGTCCGCCCCCGACATCGCCGGGCAGGGCATCGCCGACCCGCGGGCCGCGATCTTGTCGGCGGCGATGCTGCTGGAGCACCTGGGGCGTACGGACGAGGCGCAGCGCATCCAGTCCGCCGTCGAGGCCGACATCGCCGCCACCCTCGGGGAGAAGCGGCCCACGAGCGCCGTCGGCGACGCGATCGTCGCGGGTCTGGCATGACCATCCCCCTCTCCCCCGCCGCCGGCGGGCCGCAGCGCGCCGAGGGTGCCACCGCGTACGAGCGGATGGGCGGTCACGAGACGTTCAAGCGCCTGGTCGACGAGTTCTACGCCGGCGTGGCGGACGACGAGCCGCTGCGCGCGATCTACCCCGAGGAGGACCTCGGCCCGGCCAACGACCGGCTCCGGATGTTCCTGGAGCAGTACTTCGGCGGCCCCAAGACGTACGGCGAGACGCGTGGCCATCCTCGGCTGCGGATGCGTCACGCCCCGTTCGCCGTGACGCCCGCGCAGCGCGACCGCTGGCTGCGGCACATGATGCACGCCGCCGACGTGGTCGCCCTGCCCGAGGCCGAGGACGCCGAGCTGCGCGGCTACCTGCGGTACGCCGCCGACTTCATGGTCAACGCGGCCGACTGACACGCCGGAGGAGCGCGCCGCTGGAGCCACGCGAGGCCCGCAAGCGCTCGACGCGGATCCCCTTCGTCCTCAGGGAATCCTTGCTCGATCACCGCTGGTCGAGCAAGGAGCGTCCGAGGAACGAGGACGGTCCGCGTCGAGACCCCGGCTGCTCGAGCGCCAGCGAGAGCAGTCGGTCTTCCTGGCCCTCCTAGGCCTATTCCTCGCCGAGGTACGTCTTGCGCACCCGGTCGTCCTGGAGCAACGCCGCGGCGGTGTCTTGGAAGGCGATGGTGCCGACCTCGAGCACGTAGCTGTAGTCGGCCCGGGCCAGCGCCGCAGGGGCGTTCTGCTCCACGAGCAGGATGGTCATGCCCTCGTTCTTGAGCTCGGTCACCGTGGCCATGATGCGCTGCATCATCAGCGGCGACAGGCCCATCGACGGCTCGTCGAGCATCAGCAGCCTCGGCCGGCTGAGCAGGGCGCGGGCCATGGCCAGCATCTGCTGCTCACCGCCGGAGAAGGTGCCCGCCGGCTGCGTACGCCGGTCGAAGAGGATCGGGAACTTCTCGTACATCCGCTGCAGGTCGGCCGCGATGCCGGCCTTGTCGGTGCGGGAGAAGGCCCCGAGCATGAGGTTGTCCTCGACCGTCTGCCGGGGAAAGATCCGCCGGCCCTCGGGCGAGTGCGCCAGCCCCAGCCGCACGATCTGGTGCGCCGGCATGGTGTCGATCCGCCTGCCGAGGAACGTGATGCTCCCCGACGTCGGCCGCAGCAGCCCCGAGATGGTGCGCAAGGTGGTCGTCTTGCCGGCACCGTTGGTTCCGAGCAGTGTGACGACCTGCCCTTCCTCGACGGTGAAGCTGATGCCCTTGATGGCCTTCACCAGCCCGTACGAGACCACCAGGTCCGTGACCTCAAGCATCGGTGACCTCCGGATCCTCGACCTGACCGATGTACGCCTCGATGACCCGTGGGTCCCCCTGCACCTCGGCCGGGGTGCCCTCGATGAGCACCTCGCCGCGCACCAGGCAGAGCACCCGGTCGCAGAGATTGAAGATGAACCGCATGTCGTGCTCGATGACCACGACCGCGAGCCCCGAGTCGCGGATCCGGAAGATCAGCTCCTCGGTCTCCCTGGTCTCCTGCGGGTTCATGCCGGCCGTCGGCTCGTCGAGCAGCAGCACCGTCGGGTCGGTGGCGAGCGCACGGGCGATCTCGAGGCGCCGCTGGTCGCCGTACGGGAGGTGCCGCGCCAGGCGCTCCCCGGCCCCGCCGATCCCGACGTACTCGAGGAGCTCCAAGGACCGCTCCCTGACCTGACGCTCCTCGCGCTGGTGCTTCCAGCCTCGGATGATCGAGGTGAACGGGCCGGACGACGTGCGGCAGTAGCGGCCCACCATCACGTTCTCCAGCACCGTCATGTTGGTGAAGAGGCGGATGTTCTGGAAGGTGCGGGCCATGCCCGCCTTCACCACCTCACGAGGCTTGGGGGGCAGCACCCGCCCGCCGAGGGTGACCGTGCCGCTGGTCGGCTTGTACATGCCGGTGAGGCAGTTGAAGAAGGTGGTCTTGCCGGCACCGTTCGGGCCGATCAGGCCGACGATCTCTCCCTGCCGCACCTCCATCGACACGTCGTTGACGGCCACCAGACCACCGAAGCGCATCGTCACCCCGGTGGCGGCGAGCACGGTCTCGCGTACGGCCGTCGGGGCGCCACCGGCACCCGCACCGGTCACGGGACCTTCAGGTTCGCGCGCGGTCATCGCCCCTCCTCCGTGCTGCGGCGCATCAGGAACTCGTCGATGTCGTCAGCGAGCTCCTCGTCGTCCTCGTGGAACTCGAGCTGGCGGCGCTTCGCAGGTATCAGCCCCTCGGGCCGGAACCGCATCATCAGCACCAGGAGCACGCCGAAGATCAGCAGCCGGTACTCGTTGATGAAGCGCAGCTTCTCCGGCATCAGCTTGAGCAGCACGGCGCCGAGGATCACGCCGCCGATGGTGCCCATGCCGCCCAGCACCACCGCGGCCAGCAGGAAGGCCGACTCCAGGAACACGAACTGGTCAGGCACGATCGACACGTCCTGGTGCGCCTTCACGGCACCGGCGACGCCGGCCAGGAACGCGCCGCCGGCGAAGGCGAACAGCTTGAGACCGAAGACGTTGACACCCATTGCCTCGGCCGCCTTCTCGTCCTCCCGGATCGCGATCCAGCCCCGGCCGATGCGGCTGTTGTTGAGGTTCGCGAAGACCACCATCACCACGGCGAGCAGGATCAGCAGCAGGAAGTAGTAGCTGGAGAACCGCCCGAAGGTGATGCCGAACAGCTGGTGCGGCTTGCCGAAGTCGAAGCCCAGCAGGTTGAGGTCAGGGATGGCGGAGATGCCGTTCGCGCCGCGCGTGATCATGGGCCCGTCGGTGCCGTCGAGGTTGTTCATGGTGATGCGGAAGATCTCGCCGAAGGCGAGCGTCACGATCGCCAGGTAGTCGCCCGAGACCCGCAGCGTCGGCGAGCCGATCAGCAGCCCGAAGCACGACGCCACCAGGCCGGAGATCAGCACCGTCACGATGAACGGCGGGTGCCAGCTGATCGTCGAGAACGCCGACTCAGAGAGCACCGCGGCGGTGAAGGCGCCAGCCCCCAGGAAGGCGATGTAGCCGAGGTCGAGCAGGCCCGCCAGGCCCACCACGATGTTGAGCCCGAGTGCCGTGACGGCGAACACCAGCGCCTGGGTGGCGATCGACATGTTCGCCTCGGTGCCGTTCTGGGTGAACGGGAACAGGAACGCCGTGACGAAGATGGCCAGCAGCAGCACCGTACGGTTCTCGCGGCCGGCCCGCGCCAGCCAGGCGCCGACCCCGAGACGGCCCGCTGCCAGGGCCAGTGCGCCGGCGGCCACGACGATCATCACGAAGGAGCCGCCGTCGTCGATGCCGAGCGCGTACGCGGCCAGGAACAGTCCCCCGGCCATCACGACGACGATCGCGAGCACCTGCACCCACGAGGGCGTGCGCCGGGTGACCAGGGAGGTGGAGCCGCGGGGCTGGTGGAACCGGGTGCCGAGGAAGGCGAGCAGGGCGCCGGCGAAGGCCACCCAGGCGCCGGGCTCCAGGGTCACCAGCCCACCGAGCTCGATGGCGATGGCCGCCACCATCACGATCGCCGTGACGAGCAGCCCGGTGGCCAGCGCGCGGGCGCCGGCGGGCCGGTCCACGAGCCGCCGGATGCCCTTCAGGCGGCCGGGCAGGGGGGCCATCAGCAGCACCAGCAGCAGCGCCATCACGAAGAACACCCACTGCAGGGGCGACGGGTTGCCGTACAGGCTGACCCCGTCCAGCGCCCCGGCGGTGTAGGCCCAGCTCAGGAACGGCGACACGGCCGCCAGGGCGGCTCCGGCCAGCGCGACCGCGCGGCTCGGCCGGGCGTGGCGCTCCTTCAGCTCCTCGGAGATCAGCGGCCTCATCACGCCCGCTCCACCGTCTTGGCGCCGAGCAGGCCCTGCGGCCGGAACACGAGCACCAGGATGAGCAGCACGAACGCCCAGACGTCCTTCCAGGACGACCCGCCCAGCTGGCCCGGGATCAGGGCCGTGGCGAGTGCCTCGACCACGCCCAGGACCAGACCACCGAGCACGGCCCCGTTGACGTTGCCGATGCCACCCAGCACGGCGGCGGTGAACGCCTTCATGCCGGCCAGGAAGCCCATGCGGAAGTCGATGTAGGTGTAGCGCAGCCCGTGCGCGACACCGGCGACGGCGGCCAGCGTGGCGCCGACGGCGAAGGCCACCATGATCACCTTGTCCACGTCGATGCCCATCAGGCGCGCCGTGTCCGGGTCCTGCGAGGTCGCCTGCATCGCACGCCCCATCGCGGTGCGGTTGACAAACCACCACAGCCCGGCGGTGCACACCACCAGGGCCACCAGGACGAAGATCGAGGAACGCTGGATCACGACCCCGCCCAGCTCGAGCGCCGGGCCGGAGACACCTTCGATCTCGGGGAACGGCACGTTGCGCTTGGCGTCGGGGAAGCCCGGGACCTGACCATAGAAGAGGCGCACCGCCTCCTGCAACGCCACCGAGACCCCGATGGCGGTGATCAGGGGTGCGAGCCTCGGCGCCGACCGCAGCGGCCGGTACGCGTACCGCTCCATCAGGAGCGCCGTGGCCACCGCCACCACGACGGAGCCGACGATCATGATGGGCAGCATCCACCAGGCCAGCACCTTGCCGCTGCCGAGCAGCAGCCAGGTGGTCATGGCGCCGAACGCACCCATCATGAAGATCTCGCCGTGGGCGAAGTTGATGAGCTGCACGATGCCGTACACGACGGTGTAGCCCACCGCGATCAGGCCGTACAGCGCCCCCAGCGTGAGCCCGTTGACGAGCTGCTGGGCAAGCGTGTCGAACATGTGGTCCCTTCCGGTCCTCGGCACAAGGGCGCGGACCGCCGTGGTCCGCGCCCTTGTCGCTCTCGTCCGTGCTACTTCATCTCCATGGTCTTCAGCGGCGTCCACTTGCCGTCCTTGACCTGGTAGATGGAGATGACGCGGGCCTTGGTGTCGCCGAAGTCGTCGAAGGCGACCTGCCCGGTGGCACCGGTGAGGTTGACCTTGCCGACCTCGGTGGCCGTCGCCGCACGCGCGGACTGCACGTCGGACTTGTCCTTGAGGGAGACCTTCATGGCGGCGATCAGGGCCTGGGCGGCGTCGTAGGAGTACGCGCCGTAGGCGGAGTAGCCGTCCTTGTAGCCCGCAGCCTGGTAGGCCTTGATGAACGCCTGGGCCGACGGGAGGTCGGCAGCCGGCGCACCCACCGAGGTGGCGTAGTCGCCGGTGACCGGCGCCCCGTTGTCCTTGATGAAGGTGTCGTCGTAGATGCCGTCACCACCCATCAGCGGGATGTTGAGACCAGCCGCCTTCATCTGCTTGCTGAACGGGCCCGCCACCGGGTACTCGCCGCCGAAGTAGACCACCTGCGGGTTCTGCGCCTTGATCTGGGCGATCACGGTCGAGAAGTCCTTGTCGTCCTGGTTGATGGTCTGGGCCGACACCACCTTGCCGCCGCCCTGGGTGAGCGCCGCGGTCATGGCCTCGACCAGGCCCTGCCCGTACGGCTTCTTGTCGTGGACCGTGGCGACGTTGGTGAGCTTGTTCTCGATCAGGTACTGCGCGGCCACCCCGCCCTGGACCACGTCGGTGGTGCAGGTGCGGTAATAGTTCGCGTACGCCCGCTTGGGGGCCGTCACCGGCTGCGCACCACGCGTCAGCGTCGGGTTGGTGTTGGCGGGCGAGATCAGCGCGATGTTGGCCGGCGCCAGCACCGGCTGCAGCGCCTGGCCCACGCCGGAGTTCAGCGGGCCGACGATGCCCACCACGTCCTTGTCTCCGGCGAGCTTGGTGGCGGCGTTGCGGCCGACGTCGGGGCTCGCCGTGTCGTCCTCTGCCACGATCTCGATCTTCCAGCCTGGGATGGCGTTGCTCTCGTTGGCCTGCTTGACGGCGAGGTCGACGGAGTTCTTGATGCCCAGGCCCATGGCCGAGAGGCTGCCGGTCAGCGGTGCGATGACACCGATCTTCACGGTCTTCGTGGCCGCGGCGCCCGAGCCGGTGCCGCCCGCCGGGGTCTCGCTGCGAGAGCCGCAGGCCGTCAGCGTCATTGCGGCGGCCAGAGACACCGCCACGGCGGCGGCGAAGGGATTCTTGCGCACAGATTCCTCCTGAAGTTCCACCCCATCGTTGGGACTCATGCGCAACATAGGGCCTGTTCACCCGCATGCACCACGCCGTGCCGGGAATCTCTTCGAATTCGTAACACTTCCGATATCTGTTCCGACATCCGTGTCGCTCATGTCGTGACATGTGTAATCGCACGTCATCGAGCCGCCGGTGCGGAGAGGCAAGGGTCGCCGCTCGCGTGCGGGTCACTGCCACCGCCCCGTTGCTGGGCAGCCACGAGATGTACGCCAGTGTGGGCGCCCCGAGGAGCTGGTCGGCGGCCCCGGCACCCCGTCGAAGGTCACGGTCTTGTTCGACCTCGGCAGCCGCGAGGCGTTCGACGCCCTGGTCGAGCGCGCCAGCGCCGCAGGTGGGCGGGTCGGTGACACCGACGACTACCCCTTCATGTACCAGCGCCAGTTCGACGACCTCGACGGATACCACTACTCGCCGTTCTGGATGAAGGTTGTCGCTCCCAGAGACGCCGGAAGGGGGCCGGGCAGCACCCGACCCCCTCCCCGTCACGTGGTCAGCGCGCGGCCGTGCCCTCGGTGTAGTCGGAGTCGCTCGACTTCACCCAGCTCATCAGCTTGCGCAGCTCGCGGCCGGTCGCCTCGATGGGGTGCGCCTCGCCCTCAGCGCGGAACTTCTTGAACTCCGGGGCCCCGGCGTCCTGGTCGTCGATGAAGCGCTTGGCGAAGCTGCCGTTCTGCACGTCGGCCAGCACGTCCTTCATGTGCTGGCGCACGGCGTCGTCGATGACCCGGGGGCCGGAGACGTAGTCACCGAACTCGGCGGTGTCGGAGACCGACCAGCGCTGCTTGGCGATGCCACCCTCGTACATCAGGTCGACGATCAGCTTCAGCTCGTGCAGGCACTCGAAGTACGCCACCTCGGGCTGGTAGCCGGCGTCGACCAGCGTCTCGAACCCGGCCATGACCAGGGCGGACGCGCCGCCGCAGAGCACGGCCTGCTCACCGAACAGGTCGGTCTCGGTCTCCTCGGTGAACGTGGTCTTGATGCCGCCGGCGCGCAGGCCGCCGATGGCCTTCGCGTACGAGAGGGTCAGCGGCCACGCGTTGCCGGTGGCGTCCTTCTCGACGGCGACGATGACCGGGACGCCGCGGCCGGCCGCGTACTCCCGGCGCACCAGGTGACCCGGGCCCTTGGGGGCGACCATGCAGACGTCGACGCCCTCCGGGGGGGTGATGTAGCCGAAGCGGATGTTGAAGCCGTGGGCGAAGAACAGGGCGTCGCCGGGGACCAGGTGGGGCTCGATCTCCTCGCGGTAGACGGTGCGCTGCACCTGGTCGGGGGCGAGGATCATGATCAGGTCCGCCTCCTCGACCGCCTCGGCGACTGACAGCACGCGCAGGCCCTCGGCCTCGGCCTTGTCGCGCGAGGACGAGCCCTCCCGGAGACCGATCCGCACGTCGACGCCGGAGTCGCGCAGGCTGAGCGCGTGGGCGTGACCCTGCGAGCCGTACCCGATCACCGCGACCGAGCGGTTCTGGATGATCGAGAGGTCGGCGTCGTCGTCGTAGAACATCGTTGCTGCCATCTGGCGTCTCTCCTTGGGTTGTTGCGCGCGCGCCTCAGGCGCGCTCGGCCTTGGGGGTCTTGTCGTAGCGGCTGCGGTCGGTGATGGCCCGGGGGCCCCGGCCGAGCGCCACCGAGCCGGACTGGACGAGCTCGCGCACGCCGTACGGCTCGAGCAGCTCGAGCAGTGCCTTGATCTTGCCGTACGAGCCGGTGGCCTCGACCACGACGGACTCCGGCGAGACGTCGACGATGCGGCCGCGGAACATGGTCGCGATCTCGAGGATCTGGCTGCGCGACCGGGCATCGGCGCGCACCTTGACGAGGATCAGCTCGCGCCGGACGGCCTCGCCCGGCTGGAACTCGAGGATCCGGATCACCTCGACCAGCTTGTTCAGCTGCTTGCTGATCTGCTCGAGCACCTGCTCGCTGTCCGCCTGGATCACGATGGTGATCCGCGACAGCGTCGGGTCCTCGGTGGGCCCGACCGCCAGCGACTCGATGTTGAACCCGCGGCGGGCGAACAGGCCCGAGATGCGCGCGAGCACTCCCGGCCGGTTGAGCACCAGCACGCTCAGGGTGTGGAAATCGGTCACAGCTCCTCCTCGTCCCACGCCGGGGCCATGTCCTTGGCGATCTTGATGTCGGAGTTGCTCGTCCCGGCAGCCACCATGGGCCACACCATCGCGTCCTTCTCGACGACGAAGTCGATCACGACCGGGCGGTCGTTGATAGCGAGCGCCTGACGGATCACGTCGTCGACCTCCTCCGGCTTCTCCGCGCGCAGGCCCACGCACCCCATCGCCTCGGCGAGCTTGACGAAGTCGGGGATGCGGTAGGAGTGCAGGTCGGTATTGGAGTAGCGGCCCTCGTAGAACAGCGTCTGCCACTGCCGCACCATGCCCAGCGACTCGTTGTTGATGATGGCGATCTTCACGGGGATGTTGTTGAGGGCGCAGGTGACGAGCTCCTGGTTCGTCATCTGGAAGCAGCCGTCGCCGTCGATCCCCCACACCACCTTCTCGGGCTGCCCCACCTGGGCGCCCATGGCGGCCGGCACGCAGTAGCCCATCGTGCCCGCGCCGCCGGAGGTGAGCCACGAGTGCGGCCTGGTGTGGGGCAGGAAGTGCGCGCTCCACATCTGGTGCTGGCCCACCCCGGTGGCGTAGATGGCGTCGGGCGGCGACAGCTCACCGATCCGCTTGATGACCTCCTGCGGCAGCAACCGGTCGTCGGTGGGGTCACCCGCATCGGTCGGGTAGCGGTCCTTGAGACCCTGCAGGTACGTGACCCAGGGCTCGATCGCCTCCCGGCGGTCGTCGACGTGCTTGAGGAGATCGGTCAGGAACAGCTTCGCGTCGCCCACGACCGGCAGCTCCGCATGCCGGTTCTTGCCGATCTCCGCGGGGTCGATGTCGCAGTGGATCACCTTCGCCTCGGGGGCGAACGTGGAGAGCTGCCCGGTGACCCGGTCGTCGAACCGCATGCCGACCGCGATGAAGAGGTCGCAGCGCTGCAGCGCCCCTACCGCCGCCACGGTGCCGTGCATGCCGGGCATCCCCATGTTCAGCGGGTGCGGGTCGGGGAACGCCCCGCGCGCCATCAGGGTCGTCACCACCGGGATGCCGGTCGCCTGGACCACCTCGGCGAGGGCCTCGCTGGCGCCGGACTTCATGATCCCGCCGCCCACGACCAGCACCGGCCGGCGGGCCTCGCCGATCATCTTCGCGGCCTGCGACACCTGCCGCGCGTGCGGGCGCACCGTGGGCCGGTACCCGGGCAGCTCGATCTGTGGTGGCCAGACGTAGTCGGTCGTGCTGGTCAGCGCGTCCTTGCTGATGTCCACCAGCACCGGGCCGGGGCGGCCGGTGAGGGAGATCTCGAAGGCCTCCGCGAGCGCCTGAGGGATGTCGGCCGCCCTGGTCACCAGGAAGTTGTGCTTGGTGATCGGGAACGTGATGCCCCGGATGTCGGCCTCCTGGAAGGCGTCGGTGCCGATCGAGCTCGAGTTCACCTGCCCCGTGATGGCGACGATCGGAACGGAGTCCATGTACGCATCCGCCAGCCCCGTCACCAGGTTGGTGGCACCCGGGCCCGAGGTGGCGATGCAGACCCCGACGCGGCCGGTCACCATCGCGTACCCCTCGGCTGCGTGCGCCGCGCCCTGCTCGTGGCGCACCAGGATGTGGCGCACCGAGGAGTCGAACAGCGGGTCGTACGCGGGCAGGATGGCGCCGCCCGGGATGCCGAAGACGACGTCGACACCGAGGTTCTCCAGGGACCGGACGAGCGACTGCGCGCCCGTCACGTGTGTCGTGTCTGCGGCCGGCTCGGTGGTGGCCATCAGTGCTCCTTGGATCGGCTGGTCAGGTCTGTGCGGGGTCGTCGTGCCATGAAAAAACCCCCGCTGCCGGCGGCAGGCGAGGGTGCGTGTCGGGCGAGGCGCGACACGCGTTCAGGGTACGAGGAGGATGCGCACGGCCTCACTCTCACTCATCACGGCCGCCTCGTCAACGGGTGTCCAGCTGGTGGACCCAGGAACAGGGCCGGCCCAGCGGGCCGGCCCTGTTCTCCAGGTGCTCACACCGCCGCGCGCGCTGTGGTCGCGGTGGCGCCCCGGCTGGAGGCCGAGGCAGCGGTGGCGGGCTGCCCGTCGAGCGCTGCGGCGATCCGGGTGAGCGCCCACCCCAGCAGCGCCAGCATCAGCCCCAGGCCCATGGCCATGAAGCAAACGCCGTACGCGAGCACGGACGTGAACAGGGACGACCGCAGGAACGAGGCGTTCATCACGGTGGCGCGCTGCGCGGTGTACTTCGCGGCCAGCTCGGCGTCGCCCGAGTTCTTGGCCTGCGTGGCCAGGGAGCCCAGCTCGGCGTACGTCTTGCCGTCGGACCCGGCAAGCGCGTGCTTCTTGATGATCTCCGCCTGCGCGTACGCGCTGAACGGGCCGTTGACGTCGTCGCCGGGCAGCAGCGCGCTGTCGGCCGGGACGGTGATCTTCTCGGCGGCGAGCTGGTTGGTCACCACGCCCCACACCACGGCGCCGGCGACGATCATCACCGCACCCGCGATCAGCGAGAGCAGACCCGCGAGACGGACTGGCTTGGACATGGCAGAAACCCCTTTCCGAAGCCGCCCGGTGCGGCCCCCCACCACGTCTGAACTATATTACTACACATCGTAGTAATACGCCTCGTAGTAGTCCGGGGCCCGCATTGAACACCTGTTCAGAGCGTTCCGAAGCGAAACTTCCGTTCGGAGCGCGTACAAGCCTTGCTAGGTGCCGCTCAGGCCGGGGAGACCGCGTCCGCCTCCGCGGGAGCGGCCGGATCCGGAAGGCCGCCGGCCGTCATCACCCTGCGGCCCGCGTCGACGGCGAGAGCCAGGATCAGCACGGACCCGAGGACCGGCCCGAAGCTGCCCACCACGTTCTGGCCGGCCGTGTATCCGACCTCCTTGTGACCGCCGTACGGCAGCACGGCGAGCGGCAGGCAGAGCGCGATCCAGATCATCCAGACCCGCGCGCCCCACTGCGCCCAGCCCGGGACGCGCGACCCCGGCAGCGTCACCGCGGCCAGCAGCACCACCGCCCAGACGTGGTGGTGGGTCCACGACAGCGGCGAGGCGAGGCACGTGCCCAGACCCACCAGGCCCACGGCGAAGACGGTCTCGCCCTGGCGCCACCAGTACGCGGCGACGAGGGTGGCGAGCCCCGCCACGAGGAACCCCAGCAGCAGCGCGGCGATGATCGTCGGGCGGTCCTCGGCGAACCATCGCGTCAGCACCCCGCTCATGGCCTGGTTGCCGACGTACACCGGGCCCGCCGTGTTGACCTCGCCCTGCCCGAGCCCGCGCCAGAAGGTGCTGGACTCCTGCGGCAGCAGCAGCAGCCCGATCACATCGAAGACGACGAAGGACACCACGGCGACGGCGGCAGCCGCGTACCTGCGGACGAGCACCGCGAACACGACGAACAGCAACGGGGTGAGCTTGATGGCGGCCGCCAGGCCGATGAGTGCCCCCTGCGGGATGCGGCGCCGCTCCCCCGGCGCGTCGGGCAGCAGGTCGGCCACCACCAGGGCCATCAGCATGGTGTTCACCTGCCCGTACCCGACGGTGGTGCGCACCGGCTCCATCGCGAGCACCAGCGCGCAGGCCAGCAGCGCCAGCACCCAGCCCCGCGGCACCCGGCAGCGCCGCAGCACGACCACCAGCGCGTACGTGCCGACCAGCGTCCACAGCACCTGCCACAGCAGGTACGGGCCGAGCAGCAGGGGCGTCATCAGCACCGCCGCGATCGGGGGGTAGATGAACTTGAGGTTGTCCCCCGGCGTGCTGGTCAGGTAGATGTCGCGGCCGTTCACCATGTCCTGCACGGCCAGGTGGTAGACGCGCAGGTCGATGGTGTTCGGGTCGTACGGGACCAGGCTGCCCTTGGAGATGATGAACGGCAGCATCAGCACAGACACCAGGAACGGCGGCAGCAGCTCCACCGCCCCGGTGACCAGGCGCGTACGGGCGCTCAACGCCCCTCTCCGGTCAAGCGCTGGTGCAGCTCGTCGAGGTCGACCGACGCGTCGCGCGCCAGCAGCGCGGCCATGCCCGGCGCCGATGCGTACCGGGGCACCAGGTGCACATGGAGGTGCGGCACCTCCTGCCCGGAGACCTCACCGGAGTTGAGGACCACGTTCATCCCCTCGGCCCCCAGCCGCTCCACCAGCAGCGGCACCACGGCCTCCACCGCCGCCGCGACGTCACCCCACGCCGACGGGTCCGCGATCAGGTCCCGTACGTGCCGGCGCGGCACCACCAGCGTGTGGCCGTCGTGCCAGGGCCCGATGTCGAGGAAGGCGACGGCCTGGTCGTCGGCGTACACCTGGCGCGACGGCACCTCCCCGGCGACGATGCGGCAGAACAGGCAGTCGCTCATGCCCCTGGCCCCGCGACGATGTTGGTGAACGGCTCCCCTGCCGACAGCCGGCGCAGCTGCTCGGCGATCAGCTTGTCGTAGCGCGGCTGGAACGAGGTGGCGTGGCCGCCGACGTGGGGCGCTATGGTGACCCCGGGTGCGTCCCACAGCGGGTGGTCGGCGGGTAGCGGCTCCGGGTCCATCACGTCGAGCGCGAACCGCAGCCGACCCGCCTCGGCGATCATCGCGTCGGTGTCGATGATCGACCCGCGCCCGGCGTTGACCACCAGCGCACCGTCGGGCAGCAGCGCCAGCGTCTCGGCGTTGAACGCGCCCTCGGTCTCGGGCGAGGCGGGAGCCGTGATGACCACCAGGTCGGCGTCGGGCAGCAGGGAGGAGAGCTCGGTCGTGGCGTGCACCTCGGGGTCGGTCTTGGCCGTACGCGCCACGCGCGTCACCGACGCCGGCTCGAACGGCGCCAGCCGCCGTTCGACGGCGGCCCCGATCCGGCCGTACCCGAAGATCAGCACGTGCCGGTCGGCGATGGACCGGCCCTGGAAAGGGTTCCAGACGTGGGCAGCCTGGTCCCGCGCGTACTGGTCGAGGCCGCGGCCGTTCGCCAGCGCCAGCGCCACGGCCATCTCGGCCGTGCCCGTGTCGTGCACGCCACCGGCGTTGGCCAGCGAGACCCCCTCGGGGATCAGCGGCACCATCGTGTCGAACCCCGCCGAGCCCAGCTGGACCAGCCTCAGGCCAGGCAACGACGAGCCGTCGATCTTCTTCCAGGCGCCCATGCCTCCCTGGTTGGGCAGCGCGATCATCACGACGTCCTCGGTCTGCTTGGGGACGGGGGCGTCAGCGGACGCGTACACGTCGATCTCGATCCCCTCGTGGGCACCGACGGCGGCCTCCGCCGCCTCGACGCTCTCGTACGGCAGCCAGACGCGGGTCATGGGGTGTCTCCTCTCAGTTCCCGGCCGGGGCCAGCGCCCGGACGGGGTGGCCGGCAGCGGCCAGGGCGGTCTTGACGTCGGCCACGGTCAACGTGCCGTAGTGGAACACCGAGGCGGCGAGCACGGCGTCGGCACCGGCCTCCACCGCGTCGACGAAGTGCTGCGCCGTGCCGGCACCGCCGGAGGCGATCAGGGGCACGTCGACAGCGGCGCGTACGGCCCGGATCATCTCGAGATCGAACCCGGCCGTGGTGCCGTCGGCGTCCATCGAGTTCAGCAGGATCTCGCCCGCTCCCCGCTCCACCGCCTCGCGCGCCCAGGCCACGGCGTCCAGCCCTGCCGAACGGCGCCCGCCGTGCGTGGTGACACCGAAGCCGGACGCGGTCCCGGCCTCCCGGCGTGCATCGACCGACAGCACGAGCACCTGGTTGCCGAACCTGTCGGCGATCTCGTCGACCACACCCGGGCGCGCGATGGCGCCGGTGTTGATGCCGACCTTGTCGGCGCCAGAGCGCAGCAGCGCGTCGACGTCGCCCACCTCGCGTACGCCACCGCCGACCGTCAAGGGGATGAAGACCGTCTCCGCGGTGCGCGACACCATGGCGCGGGTGGTCGCCCGGCCTTCCGAGGACGCGGAGATGTCGAGGAAGGTCAGCTCGTCGGCACCCTCGGCGCCGTAGCGGCGACCGAGCTCCACGGGGTCGCCCGCGTCGCGGAGGTCCTGGAAGTTGACGCCCTTGACCACCCGGCCGTCGTGGACGTCCAGGCAGCAGATGACACGCACCGCGAGCGACACGACGGTCAGCCTAGTGGGGCGCGCGGTGCCGGGGGCGGCACGGCCCCGCACGGGTAGGGTGCGGCCATGCCCAACCCCTCCCACGGTCTGGACCCGGCGTTCTGCGTGCTCCCCCTCGACGCCCTGGCCGACGCCGCTCTGCAGCGGGCCGCCGAGCTGGGCGCCGAGCACGCCGACGTCCGCATCGAGAAGATTCGCACCGGGGTGCGCCGGCTGCGCGACGGTGACCTCGAGTCGACCTCCGACGACACCGACCTCGGCCTCGGCGTACGGGTCGTGCACGGCGGGTCCTGGGGCTTCGCGGCCGGCATCACGCTCACGGTCGACGCCGCCGCCCGGCTGGCCGAGCAGGCGGTGACGGTGGCCAAGGTCTCGCGCCCGCTGCTGGAGCGGCCGGTGCGGCTTGCCCCGGAGCCGGTGCACGTCGGCGAGTGGGTGTCCGCGTTCGAGACCAACCCCTTCGACGTCCCCGAGAGCGAGCGCCTGGGACGGCTGCGCGAGCTGTCGCAGACGGCCACCGGCCCCGGCGTCGACCACGTCACGGCCTCGTTGGAGATGGTCGACGAGCACACCTTCTACGCCGACGCGGCGGGTTCGCGCACCCGGCAACGACGCGTACGGATGTTTCCCAGCATCGAGGCGATCAACGTGCGCGACGGCTACTCCTCGATGCACACCTGCAACCCGCCGGCCGGGCGCGGGTGGGAGTACCTCGCCGAGAACCGCGGCTGGGACCTCGACGCCGAGGCGGCCCGGCTGCCCGAGTGGCTGGCCGAGAACGTCGCCGCGCCGTCGGTCACCGCGGGCCGCTACGACCTCGTCATCGAGCCCAGCAACCTGTGGCTGACGATCCACGAGTCGGTCGCCCACGCCACCGAGCTCGACCGGGCGCTCGGCTACGAGGCGGCCTACGCTGGCACCTCCTTCGCCACCGTGGACCGGCTCGGCAGCCTGCAGTACGGCCAAGAGTGCATGACCGTCACCGGCGACCGGGTCACCGAGCACGGCCTGGCCTCGTGCGGCTGGGACTCCGAGGGCGTCGCCGCCCAGAGCTTCGACATCATCCGCGACGGGGTGCTGGTGGGCTACCAGCTCAACCGGCAGATGGCCGCCGAGCGCGGGCTGGAGCGGTCGAACGGCTGCGCGTACGCGGACTCCCCCGGTCATATCCCGTTGCAGCGGATGCCCAACGTGTCGCTGCAGCCCGCCGACGACGACACCTCGGTCGCCGACCTGGTGTCACGGGTCGAGCACGGCTTGTACGTGGTGGGCGACAAGTCCTGGTCGATCGACATGCAGCGCTACAACTTCCAGTTCACCGGTCAGCGGTTCTACCGGATCGAGAACGGTGAGCTGGCGGGCCAGGTCCGCGACGTGGCCTACCAGGCGACGACGACCGAGTTCTGGGGCTCGATGGAGGCCGTGGGCGGCCGCGGCACGTACCAGCTGATGGGCGCCTTCAACTGCGGCAAGGGCCAGCCCGGGCAGATCGCGCCGGTCTCGCACGGCGCCCCCGCGGCCTTGTTCCGCTCCGTGAACGTGCTGAACACCGAGGACGAGGGAGGCCGTTGATGGCCGGCATCACCACCTGGCTGGACGAGGCACTGGCCGCCAGCACCGCCGACGAGTGCGTCGTGATCCTGCACGACGTCACCGAGGCCAACCTGCGCTGGGCCATCAACACGGGCACCACGAACGGCCAGATGCACAGCAGGACCGCTTCGGTGGTGTCGATCTCCCGCCGCGACGGCGCGGGGCACGCGGGCGTCGTCTCCGGCCCGGTCGCGGGGGCCGACGACCTGGTACGGCTCGTGGCCGGCGCCGACTCCGCCGCGCTGGAGGCCCCGGCGAGCGACGACTCGGCGCCGCTGCCCGACCCGGTGGTGGACGCCGACTACGCGTCTGGGCCGGAGGGCACCTCCGTCGAGACCCTGGCCCCGTTCGCCGAGGGCCTCGGGCGGGCGCTGGCGGCGTCGCGCGAGGCCGGCACCGAGCTGTTCGGGTTCGCGGAGCACCAGGTCACCACCACCTGGCTGGCCACCTCGACCGGGGCCCGGCGGCGGCACGTGGACCGCACAGGTCGCGTCGAGATCAACGCCAAGCACGCCGACCGGATCGGGTCGGCCTGGGTGGGTCAGGCCACGGCCGACTTCAGCGACGTGGACGCGGACGCCCTGTTCGCCGAGGTGTGGCGCCGCCTGTCGTGGTGCGAGAACCGGGTCGAGCTGCCGGCCGGACGGTACGAGACGATCCTCCCCCCGGGCGCCGTGGCCGACCTGGCGATCCTGGCGTACTGGAGCATGAGCGGCCGCGACGCCGAGCAGGGCCGCAACGTGTACGCCGGGCAGCAGCCCGGCACCACCCGCGTCGGGGAGGCGCTGTCGTCGCTCCCCCTCACCCTCTCCAGCGGGCCAGGCCGGCTGCAGGCGGCCCCGTTCGCCATCGTCGACGCGTCCGACCCCGGCCTCACCTCCGTGTTCGACAACGGTGCCGACGTGGCTGAGGTGGACTGGATCCGCGACGGGTTGCTCGCCTCCCTCGCCTACACCCGGGCCGGAGCGGAGCGCTCGGGCATCGCCGGGCTGCCGTTCCCCTCGGCGAACCTGACCCTGGACGCCGGGTCCGCCACGACGCTCGACGACATGGTGCGGGCCACCAAGCGGGGACTGCTGCTGACCTGTCTGTGGTACATCCGCGAGGTGGACGTCGAGTCGCTGCTGGTGACCGGCCTGACCCGCGACGGCGTGTACCTGGTGGAGGACGGGGAGATCGTCGGCATGGTGAACAACTTCCGGTTCAACGAGTCGCCCGTCGACCTGCTGCGGCGCGCCACAGAGGCCAGCCAGACCACCCGCACGCTGTGCCGCGAGTGGAACGACTGGTTCACGGTCACCTCCATGCCGGCTCTGCGGGTGCCCGACTTCAACATGTCCACGGTGTCGCAGGCGTACTGAGCCCCGCCCGGCCAACGACGGTCGCGCGGGTCGCCCCGGCGGCCCGTGAGAGTTCTCTCACGGCCTTGGCACGAGATCCGTTGGTGGCAAGGGAACGTGGCGCGCCGACGCGGTGGTGATCGGTGAGAGGGCTGTCATCTGCGGGAAGGCACGGCACCGTCGTCCCTACCGTCGTCGACGTCAGCAGCACCCGACCGGCGGGCGGCTGGCAGAGGGGCCCACCACATGCTTCAGCCACGCCTGGCGCGCACCGCCGGCCTCGTCGCGCTCGTCGCGGCGATGGCGGCGCCGCTGACGGCCGGCGCGGTGCACACCCCCGGCGCCGCCGGCCTGCCCCACACAGACGTCGTCGCCCTGCCGCAGCCGAGCCTCGGGCTCCCCTCCCTCGCGCAGTCACCCGCGCCGGTCGCGACCCTCCTGCCCACTGACGCGTCCACGCCGATCGCGCTGGAACCAGGCAGCGAGCCGTCCGTCGCAGCGTCGCCCTCGGCCACGTCCACCTCGGCCGCGAC
>ERZ501016.123-NODE-123-length-36784-cov-17.455417_pt1 | contig 36784 bp, 41 predicted proteins | sample MGYA00248889_ERZ501016 | MGnify/ENA primary metagenome ERZ501016 (study PRJEB25958, sample SAMN03398594) | human skin metagenome | study: EMG produced TPA metagenomics assembly of the Human Skin Microbiome Metagenome (human skin metagenome) data set. | reverse complement strand
GCCTGTGCATCGCCCGCGCGATTGCCGTGGAACCAGAAGTGCTGCTGATGGACGAGCCCTGCTCCGCTCTGGACCCAATTTCCACCTTGGCCGTGGAAGATCTTATCCACGAGCTGAAGGAAAACTTCACGATCGTCATCGTGACCCACAACATGCACCAGGCGGCCCGCGTGAGCGATACCACCAGCTTCTTCCTGGTGGGCGACCTCGTGGAGCACGGCGCCACCGATCAGGTGTTCACCAACCCGCGTGACGAGCGCACCGAGGCCTACGTGTCGGGGCGGTTCGGATGACCGCCGGTGCCCCCACGGGCCGCGCCCGGCTCGACGCGCAACTGGAGCGCATGACCGCCGACTTCCTCCTGATGCGTCAGGCCATTACCTGTGCTGCCGATCACATCGGGATCGTTCCTGCACATCTGGATCACGTGCTCTGGAAATACGAGCGATCGAGAGAGTCAGGGGTCCAGTAGTTTCGGAGAACGTCCTGCGGGGATACACGCTTTCCAGGCGTGTTTCCCTGACTCAATCCCTGTGCCGCCACGCGCTCAGTAGCGGGAGCAGGCTCAGCGCGGCGCAGGCATAGGCCAGGGTAGGGAAGCCCTGATGGGCAATGACCAGGCCGCCCAGAAAGGTTCCGGCGGCGGACGCAGCGTAGCCCAGCCCGTCGGTCACGCCCTGCGCGGCGGGGTAACGGGTCATGGCCTTGCTGCCGCTCAGGTTCACGAAGTTCCAGCCCAACCCCAGCAGGAACATGCTGGCCGCCAGCCAGGGCATGCCGTTCAGCGGTGCGGTGAGCGCGGCGGCCAGCAGCGGGCGCATGCGAGCGTCCACCCCGGTGAGGTCGTGCTGCCCGGATCGCACGCGGTCGAGGATGACGTCGACGCGCCCGCGACCGAACGGTGGGGCGCCGGTGGCGGCATACGCGAGGGTGGACGCCCAGCCCCACCAGTCCGTGGCCTCGGTGACCGGCGCTCCCGAGAGGACCTCCGGGGACAGGTAGCCCGGCGTCCCCATGACGAGCCCGGTGCTGGTGAGGCGCACGTCGTCGGCGACGTGCGCGATGCCGAAGTCGATGACGACCGGGTCGTCGTCGACGACCAGGACGTTGCCGGGCTTGAGGTCGCGGTGCACCACGCCCGCGGCGTGGATGGCGCCCAGGGCATCGTGCAGCCCGCGCGCCAGGCGCAGCAGCGCCTCGCCGCGGAACGGACCGTGGGTCGTGACGTAGTCGTCCAGCGGCGGGCCCGGCGCGTAGCGCGTCACGATGTAGGGCCGCTCCCCCTCGGGGTCGGCGTCGAGCACCGCCGCGACGCGGGGGTGCTGGACACGCTCCAGGGTCGCGACCTCGCGCGCCAGCCGGGCCCGGGCGTCCGGGTCACCGGCGATGTGCGGGCGCAGCGCCTTGATCGCCACGGCTCGGCCCGCACGGTCCAGGCCGAGATAGACGACACCCATCCCCCCTTCCCCCAGCAGACCGGCCAGGCGATAGGGGCCGAGGGTGTCGTAGGCCGCGGGCAGCCCGGCGGGCGGCGTGGTCGACGACGTGCTCATGCCCTCCACGGTACGTGCTCGCCGTGGGACGTCGCTGGGACCACCGCCGCCCGGAGGGTGACGATCCGGCGACTGCCGGCCGGGCCGGCGCGTGCCGGCTACTGGTTGATGTAGCCGACCAGGTGGTCGCGCTCGTCCTGCAGCTGGCTGATGCGGTGCTTGACCACGTCGCCGATGGTCACGATGGCCGCGAGGCGACCGTCCTCGAGGACCGGGACGTGTCGGATGCGCCGCTCGGTCATGGACCCGGCGAGGTCCTCGATCTCGTCGCCGAAGGAGCAGGTGTGCACCTCGACGGTCATGATCGTGGAGACCGGCTCCTCCAGGACCGCGGCCCCGGACCGGCCGAGGTGCCGCACCACGTCCCGCTCGCTGACGATGCCGGCGACGCTCGAGCCGTCGTTGCTCACGACGACCGCGCCGATGTTGTGGTCGGCGAGCACGCTGAGGAGCTCACCGACGGTGGCCTCCGGTCGCATGGTGACGACGTCGGAGCCCTTGGACCTGACCACGTCGGAGATCTTCATGTCGAGACCCTAGGCCCCCGCCCCCGCGCGCGCCAGAGGTGCCCCCGCCTAGAGTGGCAGTGCGCCGGGTACGTGCAGGACCGGCGGGCCCGTCGGCCCGTCATACGACACCGGCCCGCACGTCAGGATGCCCAGGCGCACCGCGACGACCAGGGCGACACCAGAGGAGCTGAACGCACCATGGCGGACACCGCCGTACGGTACGACTTCGTCATCGCCGCCAACCGCCTCCCCGTGGACCGGGTGGTCGGCGAGGACGGACAGGTCGAGTGGCACCGCAGCCCGGGAGGTCTGGTCACGGCGATGGAGTCCGTGATGAGCGGCCGCGACGGGGTGTGGGTGGGCTGGGCCGGAGAGCCCGGCGAGGCGCCGGAGCCGTTCGACGAGGCCGGCATGCGCCTGCACCCCGTTCCCCTCTCCGAGGACGAGATCGAGGGCTACTACGAGGGATTTTGCAACGACACGCTGTGGCCGATCTACCACGACGTGATCGTGCCCGCCCAGTTCCACCGCAAGTGGTGGAACCAGTACCGCGAGGTCAACGAGCGCTTCGCGAGGACCCTCGCCGAGGTCGCCGAGCAGGGCGCGACCGTGTGGGTGCACGACTACCAGCTGCAGCTCGTGCCGGCCTTCCTGCGGCAGCTGCGGCCCGACCTGCGGATAGGCTGGTTCGACCACATCCCCTTCCCCCCGGTCGAGCTCTTCGGCCAGCTCCCGTGGCGCCAGGGGATCCTCGAGGGGCTGCTCGGGGCGGACTTCCTCGGCTTCCAGCGGCCCGGCGACGCCGAGAACTTCCTGCGGGCCTGCCGCAGATACCTCGGTATGACGGTCAAGGGCGACGTCATCCACGTCGGCAAGGCGACCGGCGGGCACGACGTCCGCGCCGCCGCCGTGCCGATCTCGGTGGACTTCGCGAGCATGGACGAGCTGTCCCGTCGACCCGAGGTCAAGAAGCGCGCCAAGGAGATTCGCGAGTCCCTGGGCAACCCCAGCGCGCTGCTGCTCGGCATCGACCGGCTCGACTACACCAAGGGGATCCGGCACCGGCTGAAGGCCTACGAGGAGCTGCTCAAGGACGGCTCGCTCGACGGCGCCGACACGACCTTCATCCAGATCGCGACGCCGAGCCGCGAGCGCATCGACGCCTACATCGACCTGCGCGAGCACGTCGAGGGTGCGGTGGGACGGATCAACGGCAACTACTCGGCCATCGGCTCCCCCGCCATGGAGTACCTCCACCAGGGCTACGGGCGCGAAGAGCTCGCCGCGCTCTTCCTCGCCGCCGACGTCATGGTCGTGACGCCGCTGCGCGACGGCATGAACCTCGTGGCCAAGGAGTACATCGCGTGCCGCCACGACAACGGCGGGGCGCTGCTGCTGTCGGAGTTCACCGGCGCCGCCGAGGAGCTGCGGGAGGCCTTCATGGTCAACCCGCACGACATCATCGGCCTCAAGCGCACGATCATGGACGCCATCAACGCCTCCCCCCAGGAGCGCTCGCGGCGCATGCGGGCCCTGCGCCGCCGGGTCCGTCGCCACGACGTGCAGCACTGGGCCCAGGCCTTCCTCGCCGCGCTGGAGGCCGCACCCGACAAGCCGTCGCGCCAGGGGCAGCAGACCACGCGCGACGCCGAGCGCCGCTCGCAGGAGGACTGATGGACGACGCCCTGCGCTCCGCGATCGACGAGATCGCCTCGCGCGCAACGATCGTCGTGGCGACGGACTTCGACGGCGTCCTGTCGCCGCTGGTCGAGGACCCCATGGCGGCGCGACCCCTCCCCGGCACGATCGAGGCGCTGCGCGCACTGTCCCGTATGCCGGGAACCACCGTGGCCGCCGTGTCCGGGCGGGACCTCGAGACGCTCGGCGCCCTGACCGGCCTCGCCGACCTCGGCGACGACGAGCACGTGGTCCTGGTCGGGAGCCACGGCGCGCAGACCTCACGACCCGAGGCCGGCGCCGAGGGCCTGAGCGAGGCGCAGCGCCTCGACCTGCGCTCCCTCGACGAGTCTCTGTCCGCCATCGTCGAGGCCCACCCCGGCACGCGCATCGAGCGCAAGCCGGCGGCCGTGGTCCTGCACACGCGCGGCGTCGACCAGGCCGTCGCCGACGCGGCCACCGCCGCCACGGTGGCCATGGCGGCCCAGCACTCCAAGGCCCACGTCATGCCGGGCAAGTGCGTGGTGGAACTGTCGGTCGTGGACAGCGACAAGGGTTCTGCGCTGGTCGATCTCGCGGCGTGGTGCGGGGCTGACGCGGTCTACTACGCCGGGGACGACGTCACGGACGAGCGGGCCTTCGCCCGGCTCGGCGAGGACGACCTGACGGTCAAGGTCGGCGAGGGCGACACCGTGGCCCGGCACCGCGTGGCCTCGCCCGAGGAGGCCGCCGAGGTCTTGGAGGCGTTGGTCGCGGCGCGGGCCCGGCATACGGCCTGAGCAGTCCCCACACCCCCTCCCCCAAGGTCCTGCGGGTGTCCTTCACCATCCTTGGAGCAGACCCTCACGATCCTGGTGACGGGTGGGCGGCTCGACGGCCCCCGGACGCGCCCCCGGCCGCCGCGGGCGCCGGAGCGGTGGAGGCGCGGACCACGAGCTCGGGCTGAAAGAGGTACTCCGTGCGCGGCACGGGGTTGCCGGCGATCTCGTCCAGCAGGGACCGCACGGCCGCCTCCCCCATCGCGACCACGGCCTGGTGCACGGTGGTGAGCGGCGGGTTGGTGAACGCCATGAGCGCGGAGTCGTCATAGCCGATCACCGACACGTCCTCGGGCACGCGCAGCCCCCGGGCCCGCGCCGCACGGATCGCCCCCAGCGCCATCAGGTCCGAGCCGCACACGATCGCCGTGCAGCCCTTGCCGATCAGCCGGGTCGCCGCGGACGCGCCGCCCTCGACGCTGAACAACGTGGTCTCGATGAGGGAGTCGACGTCGGTGCGCCCCAGCTGACGCGCCATCACCGCCCGGTAGCCCTCGATCTTGCGGATCACCGGGACGTACCGCTCCGGGCCCACGGCGAGGCCGATCTCGGTGTGTCCCAGCTGGATCAGGTGCGTCAGCGACAGCTCCATGGACGCCACGTCGTCGTTGGACAGGAACGGCGCGTCGATCCCCGGGTAGTAGCCGTTGACCAGGACGAGGGGCAGCCCCGCGTCGCGCAGCCGTTGGTAGCGGTCGGGGCTCGTCGTCGTGTCGGCGTGCTGACCGCTCACCACGATCATCCCGGCGACGCCGCGCTCGAGCAGCATGTCGGTGTAGTCGTCCTCGTGCATCCCGCCCGGTGTCTGCGTGCACAGCACGGGGGTGTAGCCGTGCACCGCGAGCGCGGTCTCGATGATCTGCGCGAGCACGGGAAAGATCGGGTTGTCGAGCTCGGGGACGATCAGCCCGACCAGCCCCGCGGTCTTGCGCCGCAGCTGCAGCGGCCGCTCGTAGCCGAGCACGTCCAGCGCCGTAAGGACCGACTGCCGCGTGGCCTCCGCGACGTTCGGCTTGTTGTTGAGGACACGGCTGACCGTCGCCTCGCTCACCTTGGCGTGAGCCGCGATGTCCACCAGGCGTGGTGGTCGCATGTGATCTCCTTCGACGACGGTCCGGGATGGGTGCTGATGCTGCCGGGCGGGCTCACCAGGGGGCCCGGGGCGCCCCTGGCCACACCCACACCGACGCGCCGGCCCCGTCCGCCGAGAGTCTGATCGAGTCCTCCTGCCGGTCCAGGCCTGGTCCGTATGCCGACACCGCCGACTCGACGCCTCGAAGGTACCGCGTCGAGATCCGGATCGGCGCGTGCGCGCTCCTGGCGACGTGCACGAGTGCCGTCTGGTCAGGGTGCTCACGTAGGTAGGTCAAGGAGTCGTCGTCGGCGTGCACCCACCGCAGGCCACCGCGTCGCAGCGCGACGTTGTCACGGCGTGCGCGCACCAGCGCGCGGTAGGCCTCGAAGATCGTCGTGTCCCAGCGGGACTCGTCCCACGGCATCGGACGTCGACCATCCTCGCCGGAGTCCCCCTGCATCCCGACCTCGTCGCCGTAAGTGATCATCGGGATGCCGGGCATCGTCAGGAGCAGGCCCGCCCCCGCAACCACGAGCCGCGGGTCGTCCCCGACTAGGGTACGGACGCGCGTGGTGTCGTGGCTGCCCAGCAGGGTGAAGGAGTGGGCGCGGACGCTCCACGGGGACTGGGCCATGAAGTCCTCCACCGTCTCGAGGAAGGCCTCGCCCCCGCGTCGGGGCACCCTGAGCGGGGATCCGAGGAACTTGGGAGCGAATCCCTTGTCCCGCAACCAGGTCCACGCAGGCCTCGTGAACCCTGCGTAGTTCATCGCACCGTGCCAGCCGTCCCCACGGATGTCGGTGCTGAAGTCGTGGGTGTGCTCGCCGACCAGCAGTGATCCTGGTGCCACCTCGTCCATGACGCGGCGCATCTCGCGGGCCACCGCGCGGTTGTGGTCCTGGGCGCCGTGCCGACCGGTCATGTTGGCGACGTCGACCCGCCACCCGTCCAGGGCGTGGGGCTCGGCCAGCCAGCGCCGCACGACGCCCGTCTCGGAGGTGAGCACGCGGTCCCACAGCTCGGCGCAGTCGTAGTTGAGCTTGGGCAACGAGGGGACACCGAGCCAGGAGACGTAGCCGCCGTCCTCGTCCCACAGGTAGAAGCCGCGCTCCGGCGAGTCGGGCCTCGCCACGGCCGTCTCGAACCACTCGTGCCGGGCGCCGGTGTGGTTGGTCGTGAAGTCGCCGACCACCTTGAGACCTCGCCGATGGGCCTCGTCGGTCAGCCGCGCCAAGGCCTCGTCGCCACCGAGCAAGGGGTCCACCCTGTCGAAGGTGTCGGCGTCGTACCGGTGGTTGGACCGCCCCGGGAAGAACGGGGTCAGGTAGAGGACGTCCGCCCCGAGCCGCTCGAGGTGGTCCAGGTGCTCACGTATGCCGTCGAGGTCCCCGCCGTAGAGCTGGTCACCGATGACGCGGCGGTCCCGCGTCACCGGCTCGTCCCAGGCGGCCGGGATCGCCCACGGCGGCGCCGGTCGCTCGTCGGCCGCGGCCGACCGCGCGAAACGGTCCGGAAAGACCTGGTAGACGACGGCGTCCAGCGCCCACGGCGGCGGTGGGGCGTCGGAGGCGACCAGGCGGAAGTCGGCGGCATCCGGGACGTCCCGGTCGTGCAGCCCGGTCCCGTTGAGCCACCGATAGTCTGCGGGACCACCGGAGAGCAGGAAGCGATACCCCGTGACGGGGTTGTGCACGACCACGTCGGCCTGCCACCAGTCCTCGTGCTCGTCCTCCCGCACGAGAGCGGCCTCGGCGTAGTGGACCTCGGCGTCCGGGGTGGTTCGCACGTGCACCGCCGTGACGGAGCTGGGCGCGCCGGGCCCCCTCGGCAGGCGGAGGCGGACCTGGACGGTCTGCCCCAGCGTCGGAGCCTGGGTCGACACGTACGACGGGGAGCCGTCGTGGTGGGGCTGGTTGAGCAGCCCCACCACGACCGGGTTGTCCGGGAGGGTGCCGGTCACTTCACCGAGCCCTGGGTGAGACCACCGACGAGCTGCTTCTGGAAGAGCGCGTACAACGCCATCACCGGGAGCGAGCACAGCAGGGAGCCGGCGGCGAAGAACCCGAACTTCTCGTTGGCGTCCCTGCCCTTGGACAGGGCGCGGAGCCCGACCGCGAGGGTCTGGTTGTCCACGTCCGTGAGAAAGACGCTGGCGAGCATGAACTCGCCGAAGAGCCCGACGAAGGTGATCATGAACACCGTCACGAGGATCGGCATCGCCAGCCGGAGGATCATCGTGAAGAACACGCGAGCGTGGCTCGCGCCGTCCACGATCGCCGCCTCGTCCATCTCCTTGGGGACCGTGTCGAAGTACCCCTTGAGGAGCCACACGTTGCCCATCGCCCCGCCGAGGTAGGCCAGGATCAGGCCCCACGAGGTGTTGAGCCCGAACTCCGGCATCACGTCGGAGATCTTGGCGAAGGTGATGTACATCGCGACCAGACCGAGGGTGGCCGGGAACAGCTGCAGGAGCAGCAGCGCGAGCATGCCCTCCCGACGCCCGCGGAAGCGCATCCGCGAGAAGGCGTAGGACGCGCACGCCGAGATGAAGGTGCACAGGAACGCACCCACGACGCAGATCACGACCGAGTTCTTGAACCAGCTCCAGTAGGGGCGGCTCGGGTCCTGGCCGAGGGCCGCGAAGTTCTCCAACGAGAAGTGACGCGGGATCAGGTCGGAGGAGGCCAGCTGGCCCGAGGGGTTGAGGGCCGCGGAGACGAGGAACAGGATCGGGAACAACGCCCAGGCCAGAGCGAGGACGCCGAGCACGTGCCGCCACCACTGGGACCCGCCCTCGGCACCGCCGGACCGCGGCTTGGTCAGCTGCTGCTGCTCCTCCGCAGGGAGAGTGGTCGCGACCGGCCCACGGACGTCTCCGACGCCGGCCGCGCTGTTGGTTCCGGGGTTCAGCTGGCTCATCACTGCACCTCTTCCAGGGACTTGGTGGCGCGGAACCCAGGCAGGGCCTGGATCGCCACGAGCGCGAAGATGACCACGGCCACGGCGGACGCGAGCCCGAAGTTGGGGGCCGCACCCGAGAAGGCCAGGCGGTAGGCGTAGGTCACGAGCAGATCGGTGCTGCCCATGCCTGCGCTGCCGCCCTCGAACGGCCCGCCCTCGGTGAGCAGGTAGATGAGGGTGAAGTTGTTGAAGTTGAAGCCGTACGACGCGATGAGCAATGGTCCCACGGCGACCATCAGCAGCGGCATGGTGATCCGCGTGAGCGTCTGGAAGGACCCGGCTCCGTCGATCTTGGCCGCCTCCTTGACATCGCTCGGGATGGACTGCAGCGCACCGGTGCACAGCAGGAACATGTAGGGGAAGCCCAACCACAGGTTGGTGATCAGGATGGCGACCTTGGCCCAGAACCCGTTACCCAGCCAGTCGACGTCGAGGCCGGTCAGGGTGTTGATGAGCCCGTAGTCCTGGTTGAACATGCCCCGCCACAGCAGCGCGGTCACGAACACCGGGATCGCGTACGGCAGGATCAGCAGGGTGCGGTAGACCGCCTTGCCCTTGAGGTTGGGCGAGTTGAACAGCAGGGCGATCAGCATCCCGAGGATGAACGTCGAGATGACCGTGCCCGCCGCGAAGACGACGTTCCAGACGAACATCTTGAGGAACCCGGACCGCATCGTGGAGTCGCTGAAGATCGTGGCGTAGTTCTTGGTGCCGACGTTCTCCTGCCAGCCCTGCGAGAACGACTGGCCGGAGCCGTCGGTCGCGACGTACTTGCTGTCCTGGGGCTTGTAGGTGAGCTTGCTCTTGGTGTCCGTCAGCGTGTCGGAGGCGGCGTCGTAGGTGATCGTCGCCCGGCCCTCGTAGGCCGCCGAGAGACCCTGCATCTTGATCCCGCTGCCGTCCTTGCTGGGCACGGCGAGCTGGCCGAGGTCCTTGGAGCGCGCGTTGGCCTGCTTGCCCGTGAGCACGGTGTAGCCCTCGGCCTTGGTGATCTTGCCCAGGGCCGACTTCTCGACGTCGGCGCCGGTCAGGTCCGTCAGTCCGTTCGCGTCGCCGACGAAGCTCTTGCCCTGGGGGTCGGTCAGCAGGAGGGACAGGGCGCCCGTCGCCGGGTCCGTGCCCTCCTTCACCGCCACGCTGGCCTTGTATCGGGTCGAGCCGGGCACCACCTGGACCGAGTTGGCGACGATCTGCTTGACCGCCTCGTCCTTGGTGCCGAGGTGTCCGTCCCCGTAGTTGGTGAAGGACACCATGATCGTGAAGATGATGGGCCAGATCTGCAGCGCGAGCAGGCACAGGAATCCGGGCAGCAGGTACTTCATGGGCACCGCGCGGCGGGTCGCGTAGACCGCGAGGATGCACAGGCCGACGAAGGCCACCGTGCTCACGCCGAGCCACATGCCCTGGGCCGACATGCGCGTCGCGATCCAGAAGACGAGCGCCATCGCCAGGGCGATGCCACCCCACTTCAGGACCAGCGCGGGGGCCGAGGTCCGAGACATAGGAGGGTCCTAACCAGTACGTCGTTGTAGCGGGGGTGGTGCAGGTATGCCGGCCCGCGGGGCGCGAGCCGGCATACCTGTCATGCGGGACTCGGTCAGCCCTTGGCGATGTTGGTGGCGATCTCCTTGGCAGCGGCGTCCAGGCGAGCCTTCGGCTGAGCCTTGCCGGAGATGATGTCGGCCGTGGCGAGTCCGAAGGGCTCCCACACGGCGTTCATGGCGGGGATGTTGGGCATCGGAGAGCCGTTCTTGCCGGCCTCGAACCACGCCTTGATGTCCGGGTTGGCCGCGGAGACCTCGTCGTAGGCCTCCTTGAGGGCCGGCGGACGCTGCCCCGCCTCGAACAGCGCCAGCTGCACGTCCTTGCGCGGCACGTAGTTCGTCACGAACTCCTGCGCCATCTGGGCGTTCTTGGCCTTGGAGGAGACGTAGAACATCTGGACGCCGGTGAAGGGCTTCATCTCGCTGCCGCCCTCGAGCGACGGCAGGTTGGAGATCGCGTACTTGATGCCGGCCTTCTTGGCGGGGGCGACCGACCAGGGGCCGGTGATCATGAAGGGCACCTTGCCGGTGTCGAACAGCTGGTCCATGTTGGTGTCGTCGACGTTGGTCGACAGGACCTTCTGCTGGCCCAGCTTGGCGAGGACCTCGCCACCCTTGACGGAGCCGGCACTGTTGACCAGGACCTGCTTGGGGTCGTAGTCGCCGTTGGCGCCCTTGCCAAAGATGCCGCCGCCCTCGAAGGCCGACAGGTAGGGGTAGGAGTAGTAGGCGTTGCCCTTCTTGCCGACGAACTGGATGAGGGGCTGCGTCGCCTTGCCGGCCTTGACCAGCTCCTGACCCTTGGCGACGAGCTCGTCCATCGTCTTGGGCGCGTCGGGCGCGAGGGCGGTGTTGCGCAGCAGACCGATGTTCTCGATGGCGTAGGGGACGCCGTAGATCTGGTTGTTGAACTTGGTGCCCGCCATGGCCTCGGGCAGGAACTTCTCCTGCGTGGCCTGGTCGAGCTGGATCGGGCTCACGGTGCCGTTCTGGACGAGCTCGCCAGCCCAGTCGTGGGCGCCGACGACGACGTCCGGGCCCTTGCCGACCTTGGTGGCGTCCTTGAACTGCGTGCGGGTCTCGGTGGCGATCTGGACGGCGACCTTGATGCCGTTCTCCTCGCCGAAGGCCTGGGCGTACTTGGTGACGGCGGGCGCACGGTCGGCGTCAGACCAGATCACCAGGTCGGCGTTGGCGTCGCGCGCCGCGTCCTTGGTGCTCATCGTGGTCGGCGCGGCAGCGGTGGCACCGGCGCTGGACGAGGCAGAGGCAGAGGCGGAACCAGCTGACGTGGTGCTGGACGACGTGGTGGTCGCGCCACCACCGCCGCAGGCGGTCATGAGCAGAGCAGAGGCACCGACGACGGCGACGGGCCCGAATGCACGCTTGTGCATGTCATCTCCCTTGATGTTGGTCTCACGCGGACTGCGCGTTGGCAAGATTTTGCAGCATGCCCTCCAACTTTGCAAGAAGTTGCAAACTCTGGGCGCTTGCACGTTCCTAAACCGTTGCGGCGCCCCGGCCTCGGCGAGGCATCGGTCGACAGCGCTGCAACATGTTGCATACTGGCCGAAGCGACAAGGACGTCCGCCAGCTCATCGGCAACGCCGGATCGCCTCCTGGAGCCTATCGGCACCAGGACCACCTTTACGACGGATCGTCCGGCACGTTCCTGCCGGTGAAGGAAAGGCAGACCATGGCAACGGTCAAGTACGACAACGCAACCCGCCTCTACCCGGGCAACGACAAGCCCAGCGTGGACCGGCTCAACATCGACATCGAGGACGGCGAGTTCCTCGTCCTCGTCGGCCCGTCCGGCTGCGGCAAGTCCACCTCGCTGCGCATGCTCGCCGGCCTCGAGGAGGTCAACGGCGGCAAGATTTGGATCGGTGACCGCGACGTCACCAACCTGTCCCCCAAGGACCGCGACGTGGCCATGGTCTTCCAGAACTACGCGCTCTACCCCCACATGAGCGTCGCCGACAACATGGGCTTCGCGCTCAAGATCGCCGGCGTCGACAAGGGCGAGATCCGCAAGCGCGTCGAGGAGGCCGCCAAGATCCTCGACCTCGAGCAGTACCTCGAGCGCAAGCCCAAGGCTCTCTCGGGTGGTCAGCGTCAGCGCGTCGCCATGGGCCGCGCGATCGTCCGCAACCCCCAGGTCTTCCTCATGGACGAGCCGCTGTCCAACCTCGACGCCAAGCTCCGCGTCCAGACCCGCACGCAGATCGCGTCGCTGCAGCGTCGCCTCGGCGTCACCACCGTCTACGTCACCCACGACCAGGTCGAGGCCATGACGATGGGTGACCGCGTCGCGGTCCTCAAGGACGGCATCCTGCAGCAGTGCGACTCCCCGCGCCGCATGTACGACCACCCGGACAACGTCTTCGTCGCCGGCTTCATCGGCTCGCCCGCCATGAACATCATGGAGGTGCCGGTCACCGACGGCGGCGTCCGCCTCGGCCACCACACGACGCCGGTCCCGCGCGACGCCCTCAACGACGCCGGCCGCAAGGTGATCATGGGCGTCCGTCCCGAGGACCTCGAGCTGTCGAGCGAGGGCCTGCCCGTCACGGTCGACGTCGTCGAGGAGCTCGGCGCCGATGCCTACGTCTACGGCTCCACCGACGACGCCCACGGCTCCGGCCAGATCATCGCGCGCGTCGACGGCCGCCGTCCCCCGATGAAGGGCGAGCAGGTCTTCTTCGCCCCCAAGGCGGACCACATCCACCTGTTCGACAGCGACTCCGGCCTCCGCCTCAACGACTGACCTGCCTCAGGCCGGTCGGCCGGTCTCGGCGGATCACCGACGACAGCGGCGGTCACCCCCACGTGGGGTGACCGCCGCTTCGTCATACCCCACCACCACGGCACGGCTCCGCGGCGAGGCGCGTCTCGCCCGCCAAGACGGGCATCCACCGTTGGGCGCAAGGGTTCTGAGACGATGGGGAGATGGCGCTCGAGATCACCGCGGTCCGCCCGGACCCCGCCCTGCTGGACCTGCCGTGGGCCACCCCCCTGGAGGACTGGCCGGAGGAGCGGCTGGCCGCGCTCCCCCGCGGCATCTCCCGGCACATCGTGCGGTTCGTGCGCGTGCCCGAGGGCGTCATCGCGATCAAGGAGATCAAGGACGAGATCGCCTTCCGCGAGTACCACATGCTGCGCGCGCTCAACCGGCTCGCGATCCCGTGCGTGCGGCCCTACGGCGTGGTGAGCGGGCGGGTGGGGGCCGACGGCGAGCCGCTGGACTCCTGCCTGCTCACGCACCACCTGCAGTACTCCCTGCCGTTCCGCGCGTTGTTCAGCCAGACGCTGCGGCCCGACACCGCGACCCGCCTCATCGACGCCCTGGCCGTGCTGCTGGTGCGGCTCCACCTGCAGGGCTTCTGGTGGGGTGACGTGTCCCTGTCCAACACGCTGTTCCGGCGCGACGCGGGGGCGTTCGCGGCCTACGTCGTGGACGCCGAGACCGGTGAGCTGCGCGACCGGCTGTCCGACGGCCAGCGCGAGCACGACCTGGACATCGCCCGCGTCAACATCGCCGGTGAGCTGATGGACCTCGAGGCCGGTGGCCTGCTCCCCGAGGGCAACGACCCGGTCGAGATCTCCAACCAGATCATGGCCCGCTACACCCAGCTGTGGCACGAGTTGACCGGTGTCGAGAGCTACAACGTCGGCGAGCGGTGGCGGGTCGACGAGCGCATCCGCCGCCTCAACCAGCTCGGCTTCGACGTGGACGAGCTGGCCATGTCCACCGACGTCGACGGGACCACCCTGCGCATCCAGCCCAAGGTCGTCGACGCCGGCCACCACAGCCGCCGGCTCCTGCGCCTGACCGGCCTGGACGTCGAGGAGAACCAGGCCCGTCGCCTGCTCAACGACCTGGACACCTATCGCGCCGCGCTCGACGTGCAGGGCGAGGACGAGGCCATCACCGCCACGCGCTGGCTCAACGAGATCTATCTGCCCATCACCCGTGCCATCCCCGCCGACCTGCGCGGCAAGCTCGAGCCCGCCGAGCTCTTCCACGAGCTGCTCGAGCACCGGTGGTACCTCTCCGAGCGCCACGGGCACGACGTGCCGATCGGGCAGGCGATGGCGGACTACATCCTCACCATCCTGCCGACCAAGCCCGTCGAGGAGACCGTCGTCGGCGTCGACACGGTCGAGATGCCGGTGGTGGCCAGCCGCGAGGAGTGATGCGTCACACGACGTGATCACGACTTCGCCCATCACCGCGAGGCTGCCACGGACGGTCCTATGCTTCGCGTCAGGCCATCACGAGGAGTCACCATGACCGACAACAGCACCAACCCGTACGCCGGACCGCCCGCCGGATCGACGCCTTCGGGCTCGACGCCCTACGGCGCCACGACGCCGCAGGCATCGCCCTACGGGCAGGTCCCGGCCTACGGGCAGGTCCCGGCATACGGGCAGGGCGTTGGGACCGTCGAGAGGCTCGAGCCGGCGACCTGGGGCTCGCGCGTGCTCGCCTCCCTGCTCGACAACCTGCTCTCGCTGCCCGGCCTCGCCCTGGTGATGATCGGGCTCGGGGTGGTGGGCAGCGGGACGGGCACCTCGACCGTGGACCCCACGACGGGGGTGGTCGTCACGACCGGCGGCGACCAGGGCAGGCTCACGACGGGCCTGCTGCTCATGGGCGCGGGCTGGGTGGTGGCCCTGGCGATCCAGATCTGGAACCGCTGGGTGCGGGGCGGGCGCGGTCAGTCCTGGGGCAAGAAGGTCATGGGTCTGTGGCTCGTGTCCGAGCGCACCGGCCGACCGATCGGCACGGGCATGGCCTTCGTGCGCGACCTGGCGCACTACCTCGACAGCCTGCCGCTCCACCTCGGCTACCTGTGGCCCCTGTGGGACGAGCGCCGCCAGACCTTCGCCGACAAGCTGTGCGGGACCGTCGTCACCACGGTCGAGCCGCGACAGCAGCAGTAGCCGGTCCACGGCCGCAGCCAGGAGCGGAGCACACGCGGATCAGCCGGCCTCCGTCACATCCGCCTGGGGGACGAAGGCCGGCTGATGTGACGGCCGGGGGCAGGTCAGCTAGTGGCGGCGCGCTGGCGAGCGATCTCGTAGAGCGTGACGCCGCAGGCGATCCCGGCGTTGAGCGACTCGTTGCCGGACGCCATGGGGATCGACACGATCTGGTCGCAGGTCTCCCCGACGAGGCGGGACAACCCTTTGCCCTCGGACCCGACGACCACGACGAGCGGCTGGTCCGCGAGGTCCAGCTGGGGCAGCTCGACGTCCCCGTCCATGTCCAGCCCGATGACGAAATAACCCTGCTTGCGATAGTCCTGCAGGGTGCGGGTGAGGTTCGTCGCCTGGGCGACGGGGACGCGGGAGGCAGCCCCCGCCGAGGTCTTCCACGCGGAGGCGGTCATGCCGACGCTGCGCCGCTCGGGGACGACGACGCCGTGGCCGCCGAAGGCTCCGACCGAGCGGATGATGGCCCCGAGGTTGCGGGGGTCGGTGATGCCGTCCAGCGCCACCACGAGCGGGATGCCGGGCGACTGCGGGTCGACGAGCTCGCCGGGGTGGCGGTAGTCATAGGGAGGGATCTGCAAGGCCAGCCCCTGGTGCACGGCGCCGTCGGTGAGGCGGTCCAGCTCCCCACGCGGCGTCTCGAGCATGGGGATGCTGCGCTCGGCCGCGATCTTGAGCGCCTCGCGCACCCGGTCGTCGGAGTCGATCCGGCTGGCGACGTAGATCGTGCTGGCCGGGATCTCGGCCCGCAGTGCCTCGAGGACCGAGTTGCGGCCCGCGACGATCTCGGTGCTGGTGCGGGTGCGGCGCCCGCCGTGGCCGCCTGAGCCTCGGCCGCCGGCGCCACGGCCGGCCCCGTCGGCCCCGCCGGGGCGCGCCCCAGACGTGCCTGCCTTGGCGGCGCGCTGGGCCTGCCTGTAGGCCTTGTGGTTGGGGCGCTCCTCGGCCTTGGGCGTCGGGCCCTTGCCCTCGAGCGAGCGCCGACGCTGGCCGCCGCTGCCCACGGTGGCGCCCTTGCGGGAGGCGCCCTTGCGCATCGCGCCGCGACGCTGGGAGTTGCCGGGCATGGGATCAGTCCTCGGTGTCGGTGGTGCGCGCGTCGCCCGCATCGGGCGTGCGCTCGGAGGTGGGGCGGGCGAGGCTCCAGCGCGCCCCGGAGGGCGAGTCCTCGACGAGGATCCCGGCGGCCGCCAGGTCGTCGCGGATGGCGTCCGCCGTGGCGAAGTCCCGCTCCTTGCGGGCCGTGGCGCGACGGTCGAGCTGCGCCTGGACGAGCACGTCCAGGGCGGAGCGCGCCACGTCCCCCTCGCCGCCGCCGGCGTCCCAGCGCGGGTCGAGGGGGTTGACGCCGAGCACGTCGGTCATCGCCATGACCTGTGCCGCGAGTGCCCGGGCCTGCTCGCGGTCCCCGTCGTCGAGCGCCGTGTTGCCCGCCCTGACGGTGTCGTGGACAACGGCCAGGGCCCCGGACACCCCGAGGTCGTCGTCCATCGCCGCCCGGAACTCGGCCGGGAACGGCTCGGCCGGCGCGTCCGGCATACCGTGCTCGACCGCACGACGCAGGAAGCCCTCGATGCGCTCGACCGCCGCCTCGGCCTCCGCCAGCGAGCCCTCGTGGAACTCGATGGTGGAGCGGTAGTGCGCCGCTCCGAGGTAGTAGCGCAGCGCGATCGGCCTCGTCCGGCGGGCGATCTCGGTGACGATCAGGGAGTTGCCGAGCGACTTGCTCATCTTTTCGCCCTGGACGGTCACCCAGGCGTTGTGCATCCAGTAGCGCGCGAACCCGAGCCCGGCCGCGTGCGACTGGGCCTGCTCGTTCTCATGGTGCGGGAAGCGCAGGTCGACGCCCCCGCCATGGATGTCGAACTCGTCGCCGAGGTACTTGCGCGCCATGGCGGAGCACTCGAGGTGCCAGCCGGGACGGCCGACGCCGTAGGGGGTCGGCCAGCTCGCGGTGGCGGGCTCGTCGGCCTTCCACCCCTTCCACAGGGCGAAGTCGCGCGGGTCGCGCTTGCCCCGCGGGTCGGCGTCCTCGGCGGCCTCCATGTCGTCGATGGACTGGCGGGTGAGGGCGCCGTAGGCCGGGAAGGACCGCACGTCGAAGTAGACGTCACCGCTGCCGTCGGGCGCGGCGTAGGCGTGCCCCCTGTCGACGAGCGTGTCCATGAGCGTGACCATCTCGGGGATGTGACCGGTCGCGCGCGGCTCGTAGGTCGCGGGCAGCACGCCGAGCAGGTCCAGCGCCGCCGAGGTCTGGCGCTCGTGGTCATAGGACCAGGCCCACCACTCGGCGTCGTTCTCGGCAGACTTGCGCAGGATCTTGTCGTCGATGTCGGTGACGTTGCGCACCAGGGTGACGTCGTAGCCGTGGCCCGCGGTCAGCCACCGCCGCAAGATGTCGAAGGCCACCGCGAACCGCACGTGCCCGATGTGCGGGGCGCCCTGGGTCGTGAGCCCACAGATGTAGATGCCGACCTTGCCCTGGTGCAGGGGGTGGAACTCGCGCAGCTCGCGGGTGGCGGTGTCGTAGATGTGGAGACTCACCCGCACCATGCTACCGGCGGGGCGGGAGGGCCCCCCGACTTCCGGGCCACAGGGACGTGAACAGACGTTCACCATGGAGTCGCCCACCGTTACCGACGCCCGTGGCGAGCCGCTGAGTACGCCGGTGCCGCAGTTCTTTCCATGAACGTCTCGACCCGGTCGGATTCGCTGTGCTGGCAATCCTTTCCGGGCTCGGAGGCGGAATGATCCGAGACACGCTGTTGCAGGGCGGCCCGCCGGTCGCGCTCACCGATACGTGGTGACCGCCGAGGTGGGCGTGCTCGCCGCTACCGCCGTGGGTGCGCCGACGGTGCTCATCGCCAAGGCGAGAGGCTGGACGCTTCCCGGCGAGTCGTGGCTCAACGAGGGACGCAGCGCCTCCGGCGAGCAGGTGCTGTCGCCGGCGTCTGTCGACCTCGGCTTCACCAACCAGCTTCCCGACAACCTCCAGGTCAAGATGCTGCCGGGCGTCATCAAGTGGCTCTCGAACGACGGCGAGTTCTTCCCCGGCCTGAAGAAGACGTGGTCGTACAGCTTCCAGTACACCGAGGAGCCGTTCCCGACGGGACGACCCGCCGGCGCCATCGGCTGGGCCGGCTTGGCCAACCTCTTCTACTGGGTCGACCGCGACAACGGGTTCGGAGGCTTCTGGGCGACACAGATCCTCCCGTTTGGCGACGGTCCCTCGTTCACCGGGTACATCGACTTCGAAACCGCTGCCTACCAAGCGTTTACCAAGAGCTGAATGTTCTGGCGCTCGGGCGACCGGTCGACCACCGTCGGTCGATCGGTCGTCTTGGCGTCCGCGTGCGTCGCAGGTTGTCCGCTAGCGCCCACCGTCTACGACACCACCTCGATCATGGCGACGATCGAGGACAGCTTCGGCATCCCGGTAATCGGCACCCGGGACGGCATGGTCAACAACCTGGGCAACGCGATCGAGGAGGGCAAGGGCCGGCCAGGCCGCGGCCGCCACTGACCCACCTGCGCCTGCCTACCTCGGGTAGACGAGGGCGGTGGCGATCCCGATGATGCCCTCCTCGCGCCCCGGGAAGCCGAGCCCGTCGGTCGTGGCGCCGCCGAGCGAGACCGGTGCACCCACCACCTCGCTCAGCAGCGCCTCGGCCTCGGACCGTCGCCGACCGACCTTGGGGCGGGTGCCGACAACCTGCACGGCGACGTTGCCGATCTCGAACCCCGCCTCGCGCACGATCCGGCAGGACTCGGTGAGCAGCGTGACCCCGCTCGCCCCTGCCCACTGCGGCCGACCGGTCCCGAAGTGCTGCCCGAGATCCCCGAGCCCCGCCGCAGAGAGCACCGCGTTGCACGCCGCGTGCGCCACGACGTCGGCGTCCGAGTGCCCCTCGAGCCCGACCTCGCCCTCCCACAGCAGCCCCGCCAGCCACAGCTCGCGCCCCGACCCCGGCGCCGCGAAGGCGTGGACGTCGGTGCCGATGCCCACGCGAGGGACGACGGGGTTCATGCGATGGCCTCCGGGTCGAGGTCGGGGGTGGTGGACAGCGAGGCCGTATGCCGCTGCGCGCGGACGAGGTCCGCAGGCGTGGTCACCTTGAACGCCGAGGGGTCTCCCTCGACGACGAGCACCTGGTGACCGAGCTGCTCGAGCAGGGCGGCGTCGTCGGTGGCGGAGATGCCGCTGGCGTGGGCCGCCTCGAGCTCGGACCGCACGAAGCCCTGAGGGGTCTGCACGGCACGAAGCCGCGCCCGCGGCGGGGTGGAGTGCACGACCCCGCGCTCGTCGACCACCTTGACCGTGTCGACGACCGGCAGGCCTGGCACCACGGCCACCCAGCCCTCACGCACCGCGTCGGCCACCCGTTCGTACACCTCGAGCGGGGTGAAGCAGCGCGCCGCGTCGTGGACCAGCACCACCTGCGGCTCGACCAGGTCTGCCTGGGGGTCGGCGTCGGTCGACTCGCTGGGGTCGCTGGTGTCGCTGTCGTCTCTGGGTTCGGTGGTGTCGTCGCCCAGCCCGTCGACGAGGGCAGCAAGGCCCGCCGCGACCGAGGCGGTGCGGTCGGCGCCGCCCGCGACCACGTGCACGACGCAGCCCGCGCGGACCCCGTGGACGAGCTCGGTGACCGTCTCGAGGTGGCTCGCGGGAGCCACGACGGCGACCTGCTCGAGGCCCGTCACCTGGAGGGCGGTGCGGAGGCTGTGCTCCAGCAGGGTGCCCCCGCCCACCTCGACCAGGGCCTTGGGCAGGCCGGCGCCCAGCCGGCTGCCCGAGCCGGCGGCGACGATGATGACGGCGACGCTCACGAGGTCACTCTAGACGCGGCGAGGCCCCCACCGCGGGCAGCGGTGGGGGCCTCCGGACATGGTTGGGGTGGAGCGCCTCAGGAGGCGAGGACCTCGTCGAGGATCGACTCGGCCTTCTCCTCGTCGGTCTTTTCAGCGAGCGCGAGCTCGGACACCAGGATCTGACGCGCCTTGGCCAGCATGCGCTTCTCACCGGCGGACAGGCCGCGGTCCTTGTCGCGTCGCCACAGGTCGCGCACGACCTCGGCGACCTTGTTGACGTCACCCGACGCGAGCTTCTCCAGGTTGGCCTTGTAGCGGCGGGACCAGTTGGTCGGCTCCTCCGCGCACGTGGCCCGCAGGACCTCGAACACGTGGTCCAGGCCCTCCTGCCCGACGACGTCACGCACGCCGACGAGGTCGCAGTTCTCGGCGGGGACCTCGATCGTCAGGTCACCCTGGGACACCTTGAGCTTCAGGTAGATCTTGTCGACACCCTTGATCGTCCGGGTGTTGATCTCTTCGATGAGCGCCGCCCCGTGATGCGGGTAGACGACGGTTTCTCCGACCTTGAACGCCATGTAGTCAAGCCCCTTTCGCGACAGCCACCATATCACGCAAAAGCGCTCGGATAAAGCCCAGGGCCGGGCATTTGTGCAGGTCAGGGCGCACGCGCCACAAGTCGGGATCGTTCAACAGGGTCTTGACGAATGGCCGGCGCCGCGCTATGCGCCGACGACGCGGGCGCGGACGAGCGGACCGATCACGGACCCGACGCGCGTGGGCCGGGCGGGGGGTCTGATGAGGCGATATGGTGTCGCCGTGACCCGTGACGACGCCCACCGCCCCGCGACCCCGACGGCCCGTGCCGCCCGGGTCCGCCGCGCCACCCTCACCCTCGGCACCGTGGCCCTGGTCGCTGCGAGCCTGACCGCGTGCAACAAGATGTCCCCCCAGCAGACGGACGTCGGCTACGCGCCCGCCGACGGCATCGAGGTGGACCTCGGCCAGGTCAAGGTCCGCGACCTGCTGGTCGTCAGCTCAGGCGAGGGCAAGGCCGGAGCCGTCAACGGCCTGCTCGTCAACCAGGGCACCCAGCCCGCCCAGGTGTCCTTCGCCCTCGGGGAGTCCGGTGCCCCGGTCACCGCGACCGTCGACCCCGGCCAGGCGCTCAACCTCGCGTCGCAGCAGGTCACCCTCCCCAGCGTCCCGGCCAAGCCCGGCGCCATGGTCAACCTGCAGGTCGGCACGTCCACCACCGGCATGCTGAACCCCCTCGTCCCCGTGCTGCCCCCGACGGGCTACTACGCGACCGTGACGCCCACGGCGCCCGCACCGAGCACGCCTGCCGCCACCGCGTCGCCGACGGCCACCACGACGCAGGGCTGACGGTCCGGCATACCGAGTCGTCCACGGGCCGCATGGCGACGACCCAGCCCGTGGACGACCCTCAGACCTCGAACTTGTAGCCCAGCCCCCGGACCGTGACGATGTGCACGGGCGCCCCGGGGTCGGGCTCGATCTTGGCGCGCAGACGCTTGACGTGGACGTCGAGCGTCTTGGTGTCCCCCACGTAGTCGCTGCCCCAGACGCGGTCGATGAGCTGCATGCGGGTCAGCACCCGCCCGGCGTTGCGCAGCAGCAGCTCGAGCAGCTCGAACTCCTTGAGGGGCAGGGCCGTCGGCTCGCCGTTGACCGAGACCGTGTGCCGCTCCACGTCCATGCGGACCGGACCGACCTCGAGGCTCGCCGGCACCAGGTCGTCCGGCTCGCTCATGCGCCGCAGCACCGCCTTGATGCGGGCGAGCAGCTCTCGGCTGGAGTAGGGCTTGGTGACGTAGTCGTCCGCGCCGATCTCGAGGCCCACCACCTTGTCGATCTCACTGTCCTTGGCGGTGAGCATGATGATCGGCACCGACGACCGTTGCCGGATCGAGCGGCACACGTCGACCCCGGACAGGCCGGGGAGCATGAGGTCCAGCAGCACGAGGTCGGTGCTCGACCGGTCGAACTCCGCCAGGGCGTCCGGACCGGTCGCGGCCAGCGCCACGTCATAGCCCTCCTTGCGCAGCAGGTAGGACAACGGGTCCGAGATGGACTCCTCGTCCTCGACCACCAGGATGCGCGTCATGCTCACTACCTTTCCTCGTCCGGAGACCTCCGGTCGTGCTCGATGCTAGGGGCGCGGCTGATGCTCGCCCAGGTCGGTCAGCGCGGCGGCGGGGAAGGACAGGGTGAACGTCGACCCCTGCCCCGTCTGGCTCCACAGCCGCACCTCGCCGCCGTGGTTGGCCACGACGTGCTTGACGATGGACAGGCCGAGGCCGGTGCCACCGGTGGACCGCGACCGCGCCGGGTCCACGCGGTAGAAGCGCTCGAAGACCCGGTCCTGCTCGTCCTGCGGGATGCCCGCGCCGAGATCGCTGACGACCACCTGGACCAGGTCGTCCACGCGCTCCACGGTGACGCGCACGGGCGCGCCGTCGTCGGAGTAGGCCACGGCGTTGTCGACCAGGTTGCGGATCGCCGTGGTCAAGAGCTCCCGGTCGCCGTAGACGACGGCCCGATCCCCCGTCGTGACGGTGATCTCGACCCCCTTGCCCTCCGCCACGAGCCGGCACCGGTCCGCCGCGTCGGCCGCCGCCCCGGCCACGTCCACGGGCACCGGCTCGGTCAGGGTGTCGGCGACCTGCAGGCGGGACAGGTCGACGATCTCCTTGACGAGGCGGGTGAGGCGCTCGGACTCGACCTTCATCCGGCCGGCGAAGCGGTGCACCGCCTCGGGGTCGTCGGCGGCATCCTGCACCGCCTCCGCCAGCAGCACCAGGCCCCCGACCGGTGTCTTGAGCTCGTGCGAGACGTTGGCGACGAAGTCCCGCCGGACCTCGTCCACTCGGTTGGCGTGCGTGCGGTCGTCGACGAGCAGCAGGACATGCCCCGTGGACAGCCGTGCGGCCCGGACGTGGGCGACCATCCGCCCGCGGCCCAGCGGTCCCCTGGGCAGGTCCAGCTCGGTCTCGCGGATCTCGCCCGAGCGCCGCACCTCGCGAGCCAGTTCGACGAGGTCGCGGTGCACCAGCTCGCCCTCGCGGACCAGCCCGTGCTGCACGGCGGCTTGCGTCGAGCGGACCACCGCGTCGGAGTCGTCGAGGACGATGCCGATGGAGCGGAGGACGGCGAGGACGTCCTCGACACCCGGCTGCAGCTCAGGCGCGTCCAGGCTCATGGTCACGAGATCCTGTCCCTTGCGGTCGCGGCGGCGGAGTCGGGCGGACCACCCGGCGGTCATGGTGGACCCGGCGAGGGCAGCGACCACCGCGACAGCGCCGAAGGTCACCGGGAGATCCACGCGACGAGGATACGCAGCCTCCACGGGGGCCGGATGCGCGCCTCGCAGGTCAGCATGGCCGCCGCCCGGGCCGGCACGCACACCGGCGCGATGATCACGCCGCGTGATCGCCAAGTGTTCATCCGTGGTCCTTGGCTCGTTAACGCAGCCCTGGGACGCTCGCCGAGGCGTGAACCTGGGACACACCTGCGCGCCTGCACCTACGATCTCGTTGGGCAGCCGACCTCGACTGCCGACGTCCTGCACCGCTGTGAGAGGAATCCATGCGCGACGCGTTCCATGAGGAGCTCGACCAGATCTCAGACAAGCTCGTCGAGATGTCCCGCCTCACCGGCTCGGCGGTGAGCCGGGCCACCACCGCCCTCCTCGACGCCGACCTCACCCTCGCCGAGTCCGTCATCGAGGCGGACGAGGCCATCGACCAGATGCGCCGCGAGCTCGACGACACCGCGATCGACCTGCTCGCCCGTCAGCAGCCCGTCGCCACCGACCTGCGCATGGTCGTCACCGCCATGCGCATGAGCGCCGACCTCGAGCGGATGGGCGACCTCGCCCGACACATCGCCAAGGTCGCCCGGCTGCGCTACCCCGACTCCACCATCCCGCCCACCCTGCGCGCCACCATCACGGAGATGGGCCACGCCGCGGAGAAGATCGTCGCCCAGGCCGGCTCGATCATCGCCGGCAAGGACGTCTCGGCCGCCGTTGCGCTGGAGACGCAGGACGACGAGATGGACGCCCTGCACCGCCAGGTGTTCGAGCACCTGCTCGGTGGCCACTGGGACGCCGGGATCCAGGCCGCCGTGGACGTGACCCTCGTCGGGCGCTACTACGAGCGGTTCGCCGACCACGCGGTGTCGGTGTCGCGTCGCGTCATCTACCTCGTCACCGGCGAGTGGGCGCAGGACGGCGCCGAGATCCCCGGCATCGACCCGGGCGACGACGACTGAGCCGACCGAGCACCCGCCGGCACGGCGAGAGGCCCGCACCCCGGACGGGGGCGGGCCTCTCGCGGCATACGGCCTGAGCGGTCAGCAGGTCACTTGCCCTGGTTGGCCACGGCCTCCGCGGCCGCCTTGGCGGCCTCCGGGTCGAGGTACTCGCCACCGGCGACGGTCGGCGCGAGCGAGTCGTCCAGGCGGTAGACGAGCGGCATGCCGGTCGGGATGTTGAGGCCGGCGATGTCGTCGTCGCTGATCCCGTCGAGGTGCTTGACCAGGGCGCGCAGCGAGTTGCCGTGGGCCGCGACCAGCACGGTCTTGCCGTCCTTGAGGTCCGGGACGATGTCGGACTCCCAGTAGGGGATCATCCGGGCGACGACGTCCTTGAGGCACTCGGTCTTGGGCATCGCGTCGCCGAGGTCGGCGTAGCGCGGGTCCCCGGCCTGGCTGAACTCGTTGTCGTCGGCGATCTCCGGCGGCGGGGTGTCGTAGGAGCGGCGCCACAGCATGAACTGCTCCTCGCCGTACTGCTCCTTGGTCTGCTTCTTGTCCTTGCCCTGCAGGTCGCCGTAGTGGCGCTCGTTGAGGCGCCAGGACCGCTTGACCGGGATCCAGTGCCGGTCGCACTCGTCGAGGGCGGCGTTGGCCGTGCTGATCGCCCGTCGCAGCAGCGACGTGTGCACTATCTCCGGCAGCAGGTCCGCGTCCTTGAGCTGGCGCCCGCCAGCCGCGGCCTCGGCCCGGCCCTTGTCGGACAGCTGCACGTCGACCCAGCCGGTGAAGAGGTTCTTGGCGTTCCACTCGCTCTCGCCGTGGCGAAGCAGGATGAGGGTGTAGGTCATGGTGCGACCCTATCCCTCGTGCCCCCGCCCCTCACCCGGTGCCTCGTCCTGCGGACCGGTGTCCAGGATGTGGCGGAAGGCGTCGAGGTTGCGGGTGGACTCGCCCCGCGACACCCGCCACGCCCACTCCTTGCGCATCGAGGTGAGGAAACCGATCTGCAGCAGCTCGTCGAAGGGCTCGTCCGCCGCCTCGAGGACCGTGCCGAGCAGCTGGTCGAGGTAGGCCTCGTCGACCCCCGCGAGCGGGACGTGCGAGGTGACGTAGACGTCGCCCGAGGCGTCGATGGCGTAGGCCACGCCCGCCATGCGCAGGTTGCGTCGCAGCAGGGTGCGGTAGAACCGCTCGTGGGCCTCGTCGGCGTTGCGGATCACGAACGCGCTGCCGGACAGGCCGCGGTCGCGCACCAGCAGCGACAGCACGGTCTTGAGCTTGTGCTCGCCGGGCAGGGTGACCACGACCTCGCCCTCGCGCGCTCCCCGCTCCCAGTCGAGGCCCTGCTCGCTGACGAAGGCCTCGACCGCGGCGAGGACCGCCTCGGTGCTGGTCCGGTCGGTCTGGGTCGGGTGCGCGTCGTCGGTCACGAGGCCAGGCTACGGCGTCGGGCAAGGACGTCCTGGTAGACGCCGACCAGCCGGTCCGTGGTCGCCTCCCAGGAGAACGCCTCGGCGTGCCGGGCGGCGCGGGCCCGTAGACCGGGGAGGTCGCCGTGGTCGAGCAGGGACGCGACGGCGTCGGCCCAGGCACGAGGGTCGTGACCGTCGACGAGCACGCCGGCCTCCCCCACCGCCGTCGGCAGGCCACCGACGCGCGTGGCGGCCACGGGCGCTCCGCATGCCAGCGCCTCGACGGCCACCAGGCCGAAGGACTCGTTGTAGGACGGGACGGCCACCACGTCGGCCGCCCGGAACCAGTCGGCGAGCTCGGTGCGGGTGCTCTGCTGGTGCCAGATCATCTGGTCGCCGACGCCCAGCTCGGCGGCCAGGCGTCGCAGGAAGTCCGGGTCGCCGTACCCGCCCCCGCTGTCACCCCCGAGGACGGCGACCCGCAGCCGTGGCCGCAGCTCGGGGCGGCGGGCGAGCAGCTCCGCGGCGGCGCGGACCAGGACGTCGGGGGCCTTGAGCGGCTGGATCCGTCCGACGAAGAGCAGCAGCACCACGTCGGCGGGCAGCTCCAGCCGAGCACGTGCCTCGCCCTGGTCACCGGGGTGGAAGACCTCGAGGTCCACGCCTGGGGGGACGACGGCCACGCGGTCGGGCGGGGCGGCATACAGCTCGATCAGCTCGCGGCGCTCGATGTCGGTGTTGGCGACCAGGTGGTCCGCCGCGGCGACCACCTGCTCCTCGCCGATCTCCCGGCCGGCAGGCTCGGGCGAGTCCCCTTGCGCCAGCTGGAGGTTCTTGACCTTGGCCATCGTGTGCATGGAGTGGACGAGAGGCACCTGCCAGCGGTCGGCGGCCAGCCAGCCGACCTGGCCGGAGAGCCAGTAGTGCGAGTGGACCAGGTCGTAGTGCCCCTCCGGGCTCATCGCCTCGGTGCGCATCACCCCGGCCGCGAAGGCGCACAGCTGGCCCGGGAGGTCCATCTTGCCGAGGCCCTCGAAGGGGCCGGCCGTCACGTGCCGGACCGTGACGCCGTCGTCGAGCGGCACCGTCGGGGCCTGCCGACCGGACGTGGCGCGGGTGAACACGTCGACCTCGATGCCCCGTCGGGCGAGCCGGCGGGCGGTCTCGGCGACGTAGACGTTCATGCCGCCGGCGTCACCCCGGCCGGGCGTGGCGAGCGGGGACGTGTGGACGCTCAGCATCGCGACGCGGTGCAGCCCGGGCATGGGACCTCCGTGGGTGACGACGGGTCGTGGGTGCAGAGGGCGACCTCGGCGGCCCTGCTCGCGACAACCGGCACGTGCCGGGCGGCATTCCCCGTGCGCCTCGGCGCCCGGGGAGGCCCAGGGCACGGTGCGCGACCTAGGCTGGGCCGGTGGCCCGCACCTCCCCCATCGGCACCGTGACGCGCGGGACGACCAACCCCAACCGGCTGCGCCGCTGCGACCGCTGGCTCGCAGGCCCGCAGGCCTGGCGGCTGCGATCAGCCGAGTCGTCGCCGATCGCGGTGGACCTCGGGTATGGCGCCTCCCCCGTCACCGCGGTCGAGCTGCACGCGCGCCTGGCGACCGTGCGACCGGACGTGCGTGTCGTGGGCATCGAGATCGAGCCGTCCCGGGTGGAGCTGGGGCGACCTCTCGAGAGGCCGGGGCTGCGCTTCCGCCTGGGCGGGTTCGAGGTTCCTCTGGACGGTGAGTCCGCCACCGTGGTGCGGGCGTTCAACGTGCTGCGGCAGTACTCCGAGGAGGAGGTCCCGGCGGCCTGGGCGCGGCTGTGCTCGCGCCTCGCGCCCGACGGTCTGCTGGTGGACGGGACGTGCGACGAGATCGGGCGGCTCGCGTCCTGGGTCGCCCTCGACCGCACGGGCCCGCTGTCGCTGACCTGCTCGTGGCACCTGCGGGGGCTGGCCCGGCCGGGCGTCGTGGCCGAGCGCCTGCCCAAGTCGCTGATCCACCGCAACGTCCCCGGCGAGCGGGTGCACGACTGGCTCTGCGCGGTCGACATGGAGTGGGCGCGGCAGGCGCCGCTGGCGAGCTATGGCGCGCGGCAACGGTTCGTGGCGGTCGCACGTGGGCTGCGTGACGCGGGGTGGCCGGTGCTCGACGGGCCCGCCAGGTGGCGGCTGGGCGAGCTGACCGTGGCCTGGTCCGCGGTCGCCCCGACCGGGTCCGCCTGACCTCGACACCCCGCCTCGGGTCGTCAGGGCCGCCTGAGGTGCCAGGGCGGTCCGACGTGGCTACCTCGGGCAGGTCGTGGTGCCGAGACGCAGGCGCGTCGGGTGCTCCTCGTCGGGCACCACCTCGCCGTCGAGGAGCCGCCGGAGCATGTCGCCGAGCCGACGCCCCTTGCCCCGCCCGTCCTGCTCGACCGTCGTCAGCCTCCCTTCGAACCACGGCAGCTCGATGCCGTCGAACCCCACGACGCTGAGGTCGTCGGGCACCGACAGCCCGCGGTCGGTGGCGGCCCGGATCACCCCCGCCGCCAGCAGGTCGGACTGAGCCACCACCGCCGTGGGTCGGGGGACCGCGTCGAGCAGCAGGGCGGCGGCCTGCGCACCGCCGTCGATGGACAGGCCGGCCGACTGCACCATCGGGAGGTCCGGGCCCAGCCGGTCGACGAACGCGAGCGCCCGGTCCCGCGCGTCCGGGTAGGTGGCCGCGTCGACGTCGGCGACGGTGACCGGCCCCGCCGGTGCCCCGGGGCCGAGGGGCATGGCCAGCATGGCGATCCGCTCGTGACCGAGGCGGCGCAGGTGGTCCACGAGCTCGCCGGTCGCGGCCCGGTCGTCGATCCGCAGCTGCACGACGCGCTCGTCGACGGGGGCGCCGGTGCCGAGCATCGGGATCCCGCGGGCCGCCACCTGGTCGACCAGCGCCGACGTGGTCGGGCCGCACAGGGCGAAGACGAGGGCGTCGAGGGCCTGTCCGGCCACCAGCCGGGCCGCGTGCTCCGCCCCACCGGGGGGCTCCGGCACGAGCAGCATGCCCATCCCGAGCTCGTCGAGGACCTGCCCGAGCCCGTCGAGGACGGAGACGGCGTAGGGGTCCTGGAAGGCATAGCCGAGCGCACCCTCGACGTGCACCCCGACCACGCCGGACCGCCCGTGACGCAGCGACGAGGCGAGCGGGTCGGGCCCGGCGTACCCCAGGGTCTCGGCGGCCGCCCGCACCCGCTCGGCGGTCGCGGGCGACACGCCCTGCTTGCCGCTGTAGACCAGGGAGGCAGTCGAGATCGAGACGCCTGCCTCGTCGGCGACCTCGCGCAGGGTGGGTCTGCGGTGCGGCGTGCGCGTCGTGGATTGACCTTGACGACCCATGTCGGCATACTATCGAATCGATTCGATCGAATCGTTTCGACAACGCCGGGGCGATGACATACCGAACCCCGAGCGATCCCGGAGGACCCGCGATGACCACCACGACCTTGTCACCCGACCGCGTCCGGCAGGCCGTGTGGGCCGTGGTGGCGGTGTTCGCCGTCAACGGCATGGGCTACGCCACGTGGGCGTCGCGGATCCCCTCCATCAAGACCTCCCTCGGGCTCGAGCCCGCCCAGCTCGGGGCGCTGCTGATGTGCGTGTCGGCGGGCTCGCTGCTCGGCCTGCCCGCCGCCGGCAGCATCACGGCCCGCGTCGGGGCGATGCGCACCGTCCTGTCCGGACTCGCCGCGTTCTGCGTCGGCCTGGTGATCCTCGGCGTGGGTACCGACGTCACCCACTCCCCGCTCGTCGCCGGCGCCGGACTCTTCCTCGTCGGCCTCGGCATCGGCACGTGGGACGTCTCGATGAACATCGAGGGCGCCGCGGTCGAGCAGCACCTCGGACGCGCGATCATGCCGTGGTTCCACGCGGCCTTCAGCGGGGGGACGGTCGTCATGGCGCTCGTGGCAGCCGGCCTCGCCTGGGCGCACGTGCCGGTCTGGGCCCACCTCACCGGCGTGGCGCTGCTGTGGCCCGTGCTCGGCTGGCTCGCCGTCCGCGGCTTCCTCCCCCGCGACGTCGAGGCGTCCGACGCCGACGCCGCCGAGGAGCACGCAGGCCCGCAGAGCCGCTCCGCCTGGCGCGAGCCCCGCACCCTGCTCATCGGCGTCGTCGTGCTGGTCGCCGCCATGACCGAGGGCACCGCCAACGACTGGGTGTCCGTCGCGCTCGTCGAGGGCTACCACCTGCCGCAGTGGGCCGGGATCCTCGGCTTCGCGACCTTCCTCACCGCCATGACGGTCGGCCGCCTGATCGGCACCTCGGCGCTGGACCGCTACGGCCGCGTCCCGGTGCTGCGGGTGCTGTTCGTGCTGGCCGCGATCGGCTCCCTGCTGGTCGTCTTCGGCGGTCCCGTCCTCGCCTACGTCGGCGCCGCCGTCTGGGGCATCGGTGCGAGCCTCGGCTTCCCGGTCGGTATGTCGGCCGCCAGCGACGACCCTCGTCGGGCCGCGGTGCGGGTGAGCGTCGTCTCGACCATCGGCTACCTCGCGTTCCTGGCAGGGCCGCCGTTCCTGGGATTCCTCGGCAACCACGTCGGCGTCCTGCACTCGCTGCTGCTGGTCGGTGGGCTGGCTGTCATCGCCCTGCTGCTGGCGCCCGCCACGCGCGAGCAGCGCGCCTGACCGCGGCCCGCCGTCTCGCCGTCTCGCCGCCGCCAGGACGATCACGCGTCGAGGAAGGTGCTGACGAGGGTGCGCACCCGGCCGCGGTGCGCCCAGAGCAGCCCGCCCGGTGGCAGCACCTCCACCTCCGCCGCCGGCAGCAGCTCGCCCAGCCGTCGGGAGACCGAGGCCGGGTGGATGACGTCCTCCTCCTGGCCCAGCACGAGCACCGGGACGCGCACGTGCTCCAGCAAGGACACGTCCGGGACGGGCACCTGGCCGGGGAGGGTCGTCAGCGCCCGGCCGATCCCGAACGCGCTGAGGTGGCCCGCGACCACCTGGTCGGCCATCTGCTCCGCCCACGCGTCCGCGGCGTCGCCCCGCGCCGCCGACCCCGCCCCGCCGTCACCGCGGTAGAGCTCCACGGCCGCCGCGCGGTCCCCCTCGGCGATGCGGCGACCCAGCCGCTGCAGCTCGTCGACGCCCGGGCCGCGACGTGCCCGGTCGAGACCGGCGGGCAGCACGAGCACCACCCGCTCGAAGCGGCCGGGGTCCTCGCACAGCAGCCTCAGCAAGGCACCCGCGCCCAGGCTGACCCCCAGGGCGCGCGTGGCACCCACGTGGTCGGCGACGGCCCGCAGCTCGGCGGCCAGGTCGGCATACGACCAGGGCAGGTCGGGCACGACGGACCGGCCGTGCCCCCGGAAGTGGAAGAAGGTGCGCGCCCCGCGCACCCCCGAAGCGAAGGGCCGCGTCGTCTCGATGGAGGAGCCGGCGCCGTGCGCGAAGATCGTCGAGGGCTGCCCCCGACCCACGGTCAGCAGGTCGAGCGGACCGGCCGGGCCGGCCACCTGCTCCAGGCGGCCGACGGGGGTCACCACGGGCCGTAGGGTCCGTCCTGGCGTCCCCGGCCCTGGACCCGCTGCAGGGCGGGACGGACGTCGACCCAGTAGACGATGACGGCGACCGCGGCGACCAGGCCGAGCAGGTGCAGCACGCCGAAGGCGCCGGCGACCAGCGTCGAGACCACCAGGATCGCCAACCAGGCCCCCTTGGAGAGCTTGCTCGCGGCCGGGAACGCGTCGGGACGCGTGGTCGCGACCTGGATGCACCCCACCACGCCTGCGACGACGGCCGCGAGCTGCAGCAGGGTGGCCACCAGGCCCTGGAAGGAGAAGGTCAGCTGGTCCACGTGACAGAGCCTACGGCTCAGACGTCCACGATCACCGTGAACGGGCCGTCGTTGACGGACGCGACGTCCATCATGGCGCCGAACCTGCCGGTCTCGACGGCAACGCCGGTGGCCCGCACGGCGTCCACCACCTGGTCGAAGACGGGCTCCGCCACGGACCCCGGCGCCGCCGCGCTCCAGGACGGTCGCCTGCCCTTGCGCAGGTCGGCGTACAGGGTGAACTGGCTGACCATCAGCACCGGCGCCCCCACCTCGAGGACCGACCGCTCGTCGCGCAGGATCCGCAGCTCGGTGAGCTTGCGCGCCATGGCGGCGACCTGGTCGGGCCCGTCGTCGTGGGTCATGCCCAGCAGGACGAGCAGACCCGGCTCGGTGATCTGGCCGACGACCTCGCCCTCGACGACGACGCTGGCGGCGGTCACGCGGGAGACGACGGCACGCACGCAGGGGACTCCTCGAGGTGGGGTGGGGTCGGGGATGCCGGCGACGCGACGTCAGGCCTGGGCGGCCTCGTCGACGGACGCCTGCACCGGCGCGGAGGTCGTCGTGCCCGTGGCCGGTGCGGTCTCGGTGGCGGCGGCGTTGCCCGAGGACGCCGCGACGGGGTCGGCGGCCTTGCGGGAGGGACGCGTCGAGGCCTTGCGCGCCGTCGTGGAGGGCGACGTGCGAGCGGACGTCGTGCCGGTGCCGGCCTCGCCGGCGGCCGCCTTGGTGGTCACCGAGGCGCGGGAGGGGCGCCTCGAGGCGGGCTTGGGGGACGCCTTGGGCGAGCCGGTCGACGAGGTCGCCGACGTGGCCGTGGCCTCCGCCACGTCGTCCGGGGTGACGTCCTTGACGGTCGTGGCCCGACGCGTCGTGCGCCGGCGCGGGGTCGCGGGCGCCTCCTTGTCCTTGCCGGCCGCGGCGGCAGCGGCGGCAGCGCGGACGTTCTTGGCGGGGGCGGTCTCGGGCTGCTCGCCCTCGACGACCGTGCCCCTGACGGTGACGGCGGCGCTGTCCTTGCGGCCCATCGCCTTGTCTGCGTAGCCCATGACCGTGGCGGCCGTCTCGGTGGCCACCTTGACGGTGGACCCGGCCCGCGCCGCGGCCTCCTTGACACGCCGGTCCTCGCGGATGTCCTGGACACCCTGACCGACGACGCGACGGCCGCGGCGGGCCATCTCGTCGTACGCGTGCGAGGCCAGGCCGGCCACGGTCAGCCCCTGGTTGAGGGCCTGCTCCGGGGCGTCGTGGGCGGCCCTGCCGGCGCGGGCGGCGGCCTCCTGGGCGTCCGCCCCGGCCTTGGCGACGCGGTCCTCCAGGTCCTTGCGCACCTGGTCGGCCAGGGCCTCGACCTGGGCCAGCGTCTTCTTGAGCTGCTCGATCGCCAGGTCGGCGGCTCCGACGGCGGCGTAGACCGGTGCTGCTGCGGGCTTCTTGCGGGACGGGCTCATCGGGTGCTCCTCGTGCGTCGGGTCGTGGCGTGGGCTCTGGCTGGTGGGGTGGCCGACGGCTGGTCGGCGGCGTCGGCGTCGGCGTCATCGACCCCGCCAGGACCGGCCTCCCCGGAGACCTCGGCGAGCTGGCGGTAGAGGTCGACGAGGGTACGGCGCTGGCGCGCGCTCAGCGACGGGTCGGCCGTGATGGCCTCGACGACCGAGGGGGTCCCGGGGCGCCGGCCGGTGGCGGGGCCGTCGTCCTCCGCGGCGGCGCCTCCGTCGAGGAACCCGGCCCGGACGTACAACGACTCCGCCGAGATCTGGAGCCCCTTGGCGAGGGCGTTGAGGATCTCCGCAGAGGGGTGGCGCAGGCCGCGCTCGATCTGGGAGAGGTAGGGGTTGCTCACCCCGGCGAGCTCGGACAGCTGGCGGAGGCTGAGCTGGGCCGCCTCCCGCTGCTCACGCAGGTAGGCACCGAGATCCGTGACGTGGATCCGCGAGACGGGTAGCCGTGCCATGACGTCAGTATGCTTGCAGTTGCAAGCGCGAGGCAACTCCAGCAAGCAGTGAGTCAGGTCATGCGCAGCAGGGCGCGCGCCTCGTCCGCCGTCATGGCGGGTCGCTGCATCAGCTCGGCCATCCGGGCGGCGCGCTCCACGAGCTGGACGTTGTGGTCGACCTTGACCCCGCGCGCGAGCAGCAGGTTGTCCTCCATCCCGACCCGCAGGTGGCCCCCGGCCGCGAGCGCCGTCGCCAGGACGGGCAGGTGCCCGCGCCCGATGCCCGTGGCGGACCACGAGGTCGTCTCGGGGGGCAGTGCCGCCACGCCCGCGAGGAGGGCCTGGGGGGTAGCCGGGGCGGCCCCGGGCACGCCCAGCACGAAGTCGCAGTGGACCGCGCCGCCGTGGGGCAGCCCGCACTCGTCGATCAACCGGCGCAGCGCGTGGACGTGCCCGAGGTCGAACAGCTCGAACTCCGGGACCACCCCGAGCTCCTGCGCCTTGACGTAGAGGTCGCGCATGAAGGGATGGGGGTTGAGGAACATGCCGTCGCCGAAGTTGGTGGTGCCGCAGGTCAGCGAGCAGGAGTCGGGTCGGGCGTCGAGGACGGCGAGGCGTGACTCGAAGGAGTCGGTGATGGCGCCCCCGGTCGACAGCTGCACGACCAGGTCCGTGGCCTCGCGCAGGGCGGCCACCGTCTCGGTCAGGCGACCCAGGTCGAGCGTCGGCTCGTGCCGCTCGTCCCGGACGTGCACATGGATCAGCCGCGCCCCCGCCGCCTCGCACCGACGGGCCGTCTCGACCAGCTCGTCCAGGGTGGTCGGCAGGGTCGGGACGTCGGCCTTGCTGGACTCGGCCCCGGTGGTGGCCACGGTGATGAGCGTCGACGCTGACATGCCCCCATCGTGGCATACGCCCGCAGGATCTTGCGGTCCAGGGCGGTCAGCGCGGCACGATCTCCTGCTGAGACGCGCTGATGCCGGAGATGGTGAGGTCAGCCTCGGTCGGGGTACTCCGCTTGAGGACCACCAGGCCGATGGGCCCGTCCTCGTGGTGCCGTGCCACGGAGGTCAGCCGTCCGACGGGGCGGCCGTCGACCTCGACGGGGGCGTCCCGCTCGGGGAGCACGTGCCCCGAGCCGTCCAGGTGCACGAACGCGAGGCGACGTGGCGGTCGGCCGAGGTTGTGCACCCGCGCCACCGTCTCCTGCCCGCGGTAGCAGCCCTTGTGCAGGTGCACGGCGGTGCGCAGCCAGTCGAGCTCGTGGGCGATCGTGCGGTGGTCGGTCTCGAAGCCGAGCCGTGGTCGCCACGCCGCGACGCGCAGCGCCTCGACGGCCCAGGTCCCCGCGAGCGGGCGGTCCGACATACGTGCCACGAGCTCCCCCCGGGGCACGATCACCTCGCGCCAGGCGCGCTGCTCGCCGGGATGGCCGTCGACCGGGCCGTACGGCGCGGTGTCCGGCCCCATCAGCGGCCAGGGGTCGCACCAGGTCGGCGACTCGCCCTCGGCACCCTCGCTGCGGATGGGCTCGCCGACCACGGCGTGATCGTCGGTGACGTCGTCCACCTGCACCCTCAGCATGAACTGCATCGACCGCAGCCAGGCGACCAGGGCCGGGGCGGTGCCGGGCTCGACCGTGATCCACGTGGTCTCGCCGTCGTCGACCACGTGCAGGGCGTGCTCGACATGCCCCTTGGGGCTGAGGACCAGGTCCTCGACCGAGGTGCGCGGGGCCAGCGCGGCGACGTGCTGGGTGGTGATGGAGTGCAGCCAGGTGAGCCGGTCGGGTCCGGTGACCGTCACGACGCCGCGGTGGGACAGGTCCACCGCCGCGAGCCCCTCGACGAGCAGCCGCTGCTCGCGCAAGGGGTCCCCGTGGTGGGCCGGCACGCCAGCGTCCTCGCGGTCCCCGGCGACGGCACCGGGGCGGTCGAGCAGCGGGGAGCGGTAGGCGTCAGGCCCGGTGCTGGTGGGTGTGGTCATGGTCCTCGGGTCCTCCCCGGTCGGGAATCTCGGTGCGGCCCGGTGCGCAACGCGCGCACCAGCCGCGCACAGGCAGGTGCCGCAGGTCGGCCACGAAGCCGTCGCGGTCGTAGACCGCCTCGGCCAGCTCGTCGGCCACCGCGAGCGGCGCCTCGGTGATGGCCCCGCACCTGTTGCACACGAGGTGGAGGTGCGTGGCGTGCTGGACGAGGTGGTATGTCGGGGCGCCCTCGGTCAGCCGGGTCGCTGCGACGACGCCCAGCTCCGTGAGCGTGTCGAGGTTGCGGTAGATCGTCGACAGGGGCAGGTCGTCCCCGCCGTCGGCGTCGACCTCGCGCGACAGCTGGTCCGGCGTCGTGTGCTGCAGCCGGCCGATCGCGGCGAGGACCCGCCGGCGCTGCGACGTGACGCGCAGGCCGTGGTTGCGAAAGATCGCGTCGACGTCCGGCTCGGTGCTGCCGGACGTGCCGGACGTGCCGGACGTGCCGGTGCCGACGGCCGGGTCGGCGGGGTCGACTGGGTCATGCGGGGACGGGGTCAAGAGACCCTCTTGAGCTGGGCCGACAGGTGGGTCTGCAGCGGGTGGCCCTCCGCCGCCATGTCCATCGCCCAGAAGAGCTCGCCGTTGACGTAGCCGTACATCCGGGACCCGGCGGAGTAGTCCTTGGCGTGCGGCGACCGCATGACGCCGTCGGTCTTCATGATGAGGCGGGCGGGCTCGACGGTGCCGTAGTACATCTCCACGATGCCCGTGCTGTGCGCCAGGAGCAGCTCGCACTCCTTGGACTCCTCACCCACCGGACGCAGGAAACCGAGCTCGGTGGCGCGGGGGCGGACCTTGTGCCCCTGGTCGTCGATCTCCCAGGTGTGCGAGTGCCACTCCAGGAAGGGGCGCCCGTCATGACGGATCTCGAGCTCCTGACCGAAGCGGCCGTCCTCGATCGTCGGGTAGGAGAACAGGCCGACGCCCTCCCACCGTCCGATCATCCAGGCGAGGGGCAGCAGCTCGGAGGGCAGGTCGGTGGGGATCTCGAAAGGCACGACGCTGACTCTACCGCCGTCTCTGCCACCGCCTCTGCCACCGTCTCTGCCGCCGTCGGGCGGCGACGGGTCCCGGCGGCGGCTCAGGAGGCCAGCAGGTGGCGGGCCGCAGTCTCGACGAGCGGACCGACGACCAGGACGGAGGCCACGCCGCTCACCGCCTGCGCGCGCAGGGTCACCAGGGCGGGAAGGGGCGACAGGACGACGCGCAGGGCCAGGCTCGCGGCGGAGCACGCCAGGCCGAGCAGGGCGCACCACGGCACGGACGCCTCGACGAGGGCTCCGACGAGCCCGCCCGCGACGGCCCCCGCCAGCAGCGCCGTCGGTGCCAGCGCGGTGAACCAGCGCGCCCGGTGGCACAGCCACTAGATCGGAAGAGCACACGTA
>ERZ501016.122-NODE-122-length-36794-cov-8.444078_pt1 | contig 36794 bp, 33 predicted proteins | sample MGYA00248889_ERZ501016 | MGnify/ENA primary metagenome ERZ501016 (study PRJEB25958, sample SAMN03398594) | human skin metagenome | study: EMG produced TPA metagenomics assembly of the Human Skin Microbiome Metagenome (human skin metagenome) data set. | reverse complement strand
GCGCCAGCGGCACGCCGAGCGCGGCACGGACCACGCCTGCCGCCTCGACGCCCACCCCGGCCCGGGCGACGTCAGCCGCCAGCGTCCCCACCACCCGCACGGCCACCGCCACGACCACGACCCGGGCCACGACCATCGCACGCACGACCAGCACCGCCCCCCGCGCCACCACGGCGCCGACGGCCTCCGGCTCCACGGCAGGCGTGAAGACGCAGGCCGTGACCGGCGACACCCAGGTGTTCGAGTCGGCTGCCGCAGCCCCCCGCGGCACCGGCGGCAAGGGCGTCAGCAACGCCGGCGTCACCGTGCCCGTCGCCCCGGCGGCACCCGCGGGCACCGTCACCCCCCGCACCGACCTCGCCCCGGCCATCCTCGCCCTCACCAACGCCGAGCGTGCCAAGGCCGGGCTGCCCCCCGTGAGCTTCAGCCCGTGCATCACCAGCTCGGTGGCCCAGCCCTTCTCGCAGACGATGGCGACCCAGAAGCGGACCTACCACCACGACCTGATGCTGGTCATCACCGCGTGCGGCGGTCGTGCGGCCGGCGAGAACGTGGCCTCCGGCCAGACCTCCCCCGAAGAGGTCGTCGCCGCCTGGATGGCCTCCCCGGGGCACAAGGCCAACATCCTCAACGGCAGCTACAAGACGCTGGGCATCGGCGTCGCACAGGCTGCCGACGGCACGTACTACTGGGTGCAGAACTTCAACGGCTGATCCCCGGCTCACGCCGGCCCGCAACGAACGCCCGTCGTGGGCCGGCGTCTCGGTCGGCTCAGCGGCCCTTCTTCGCCGCCTGCCAGTGCTCGTGCCCAGCGCGGCGCGCGGCCAAGTGCTACTGCCCGGGCGGGACCTCCTCGGCCACCGGGCCGGTGGAAGCACGGACGACCAGCTGCACGGGGAACGACTGCCGCGTGCCGAGCTCGCTGCCCAGAGCCAGCCGCAGCGCCGCGGCCCCCATCTCGCGCAGCGGCATGTGCACGGTGGTGAGGCCCGGGGTCAGGTCACGCCCGACCCAGATGTCGTTGCAGCCGGCGATGGAGATGTCACCGGGCACGGCGATGTCATGGTCTGCGCAGTAGGACAGGGCGCCGATCGCCATCTGGTCGGCGGTGCCCACGACCGCCGTGAGATCGGGCGAGCGGCGCAGCAGGGTGTCAGTCCCCGCGTAGCCACCGTCCCGCGTCTGCACCACCTCCACCACCTCGGGGCGTACGCCGAGCCCCTCGGCCAGCCCCTCGATCCGGTCGGTCGTGGAGGTCACGGTGGAGCTGCCCGACAGCACCCCGACGCGGCGGTGGCCCAGCTCGGCGAGGTGTCGGCCCAGCACCCGGCCGGCGTCCACGTTGTCGGCGCCCACCTGGATCGCGACCACGTCGGGGTCCAGGTCGTGGCGCCCCATCAGGACCGTACGGCCCGCGCTGCTCAGCGATCGGATCCGGGCACTCAGCCCGGTGCGGTAGTCGGGGTCGTCCAGCCCGGAGCCTGCCACGATCACGATGGACGTGCCGTGCGACTGCAGCTGCCGGAACGCCTCCAGCTCGACCTCCGGGTCACGATCGGTCGACATCACGGTCACCAGGCAGGACTCCTCGGCCGCCACCTCGTGGACACCGTGGATCATCGCGTGGAAGTACGGGTCGCCGACGTCACCGACGAGCATCCCGACCGTCTTCGTGTTGCCGGTGATGAGCGCCCGAGCCTGCGCGTTCGGCACGTAGTCGAGCTCCTGCGCCACGGCCAGCACCCGTTCGCGCAGCTCCGCGCTCACCGAGTACGTGCTTCCCGAGAGCACCCGTGACGCCGTCGCCAGGGAGACGCCCGCGGCCTGCGCCACGCTCTTCAGGTTGCCACCCATGGGCCGGGAGTCTAGGGCGCCGGGCCTGACCCCGACACCCCCCAGCCCCGCAGATCGAGCAGGCATGCCCCGAGCACACGGAACGCTGATCGAGCAAGCATCTCCTGAGCCTGCGAAGGAGATGCGCGTCGAGATCCGGTGTCTGGAGCTGCGCAAAAGAGCCGTCCGCAGCTGGTCGATCGGGAGCGCTCTGCCGTCCGGCTCACGTCCTGGTGTCGCTGGCGCTCCACCAGGCCGGGTCTCGACGCCGATCCCCGTCGTCTTTCGGGGGATCGTTGCTCGACCGCGGTCAGTCCGCGTCCTCAGCGGCCGCGGCGTCGACCACGCCGCGCCGCATGGACGCCACGACCAGCCGGCAGGTGGTGCGCAGCTCACCAGGCCCGACGGCGTCGGCGACCTGGCCGGCACAGTCGATGACCTGCCTGGTCCAGCGCACGAAGTCGCCGGCAGTGAGCCCGGAGAGGGTGAGGACCTCGCCGAGCTCCATGCCGGAGGCCCAGGCGTGCGCGGCCTCGGCGAAGCCGATGTCGGGGTCCGGGCCGCGCTCGACGCGGTGGTCCCGCTCCACGAGCGACACGTCGCGCCAGACCCGACGCAGCGCGCTCTGGGCCTCCTCGGTCTGCCGGTCGGGCAGCCGCAGGGGGCGGCGGCTGTCGGTGGGCCGCGCCTCGTACACCAACGACGACAGCACCGCCGCCAGCTGCGGTGCCGTGAGCGAGGTGAACACCCCGGCTCGCACGCACTCCGCGGTGACCAGGTCGAGCTCGCCGTAGATGCGCGTCAGCACCTGCCCGCGGTCGGTGACCTCCTGCCCGTCGTCGCTCAGGTAGCCGAGCGACGACAGCACGCCGCAGATGCGGTCGAACGCCTTGGCGATGGTGTTGCTGCGCTCCTCGGCCCGCTGCCGGGCGTCGCCGGTCTCGCGCTCCAGCCGCATCGCCTGCTCCGCGAGGCGGGCATGCTCCTCGCGGTCCGGGCAGGCGTGACAGGGATGGGCACGGACGGCGAGCCGCAGCGTCTCGATCTCGGCCTGGGTGTCCTCGTCCGGCCGGTCGCGGACGCGCGGGTCGGGCAGGTCGACCTCGCGCAGCCGGGTCAGGAACGCGGCGGCGAGGTTGCGGCGCGCGGCGGCGTCCTTCGCGTTGAAGTGCTTCGGCACCCTGACCCGCCCGGCCACCACGGGTGGGGTCGGGAAGTCGGCGACGCCGATGGTCTTCAGCTGGCGGCCCTCGGTCATCACCAGCAGCTCGGGCCCGTCCCGCCGGTCCGTACGCGGCTCGACGACCGCCGCCCACCCGCGGTGGCGCCCGGCCGGCACCGAGATGATGTCGCCCGGCCTCAGCTCCTGCAGCACGGTCAGCGACTCCGCGTGCCGGTCGGCCCGGCGAGCACGGGCCGCCTCGGCCTCCAGCGACCGGATGCGCTCCCGCAGCCGTGCGTACTCGGTGAAGTCACCCCGCTCGCACCTAGCCCGCTCCAGCAGCTCGGCGATCTGGGCCTCGTTGCGCCGTACGGACCGGGACGCCGCGACCACGCCACGGTCGGACTGGAACTGGGCGAAGCTCTGCTCCAGCACCGCGCGCGCCCGCTCCCGGCCGACGGTGGCGACCAGGTTGACGGCCATGTTGTACGTGGGGCGGAAGGCCGAGCGCAGCGGGTACGTGCGCCGCGACGCCAGACCGGCCACCGCCCGCGGGTCCAGCCCGGGCTGCCAGCAGACCACGGCATGGCCCTCCACGTCGATGCCGCGGCGGCCCGCGCGGCCGGTGAGCTGGGTGTACTCCCCCGGCGTGATGTCGGCGTGGGTCTCCCCGTTGTACTTCACGAGCTTCTCGATCACCACCGTCCGCGCCGGCATGTTGATGCCCAGCGCGAGGGTCTCCGTGGCGAAGACCACCTTCAGCAGACCGGCCGCGAAGGCCACCTCAACGGCCTCCTTGAGCGCCGGCAGCATCCCCGCGTGGTGAGCGGCCACTCCGCGCTGGAAGGCGGTGAGCCACCGGTCGTACCGCAACGCGCTGAGGTCCTCGGCGCTGAACCCCTCCGTACGCGCCGCGGCGATCTCGTACAAGGCCTTCCGCTGCGCCGCCGTGGTGAGCCGCACCCCGTCGGCCATCAGCTGGCCGACCGCGGCGTCGCAGCCCTGCCGGCTGAACACGAAGATGATGGCGGGCAGCAGCCCGTCGGCGTCGAGCGCCGCGATCAGCTGGCCCCGGCGAGGCGCCAGCGACCGGCCCTCCGACCAGCGGGTGTGGGCAGCCCCGCCCATGCGCCCCGACCCGTACGAGCCCTGCCGCTTCCCCCGGCCGGACCCCCCACGGGGGCGCCGGGCGTCGTCGCGCGTGGCTCGGTCCTCCTTGGCCAGGCGCAGCAGCTCCGGGTTGACGTCGGCACGCCCGCCGGGAAGGGCTCGCGCGGTGGGCGCCTCGTCGGCGAACAGGTCGTACAGGCGGTTCCCGGCCGCGACGTGCTGGAACAGCGGGACGGGCCGCCGCTCGCTGACCACCACCGCGACGGCGCCTCTGACCTCGCTCAGCCAGTCGCCGAACTCCTCCGCGTTCGACACCGTGGCCGACAGCGCGACCACCTGCACCGACTCCGCCAGCCCCAGGATGACCTCCTCCCATACCGGCCCGCGGAACCGGTCGGCGAGGTAGTGCACCTCGTCCATCACCACGAACCCCAGGTTGGTGAGCGTGCGCGAGGAGGCGTAGATCATGTTGCGCAGCACCTCGGTCGTCATGATGACGACCGGCGCCTCGGAGTTGATGCTCACGTCACCGGTGAGCAGGCCGACGTTCTCGGCGCCGTGCCGCTCGGCCAGGTCGCGGAACTTCTGGTTCGACAGCGCCTTGATGGGCGTGGTGTAGAAGCACTTGCGACCCTGCGCCAGGGCGAGGTGCACGGCGAACTCCCCCACCACGGTCTTGCCGGCCCCTGTGGGCGCGGCGACCAGCACCCCGGACCCTGACTCGACGTGCGCGCACGCCGTCAGCTGGTAGTCGTCCAGGCGGAACGAGTAGCGGGTGGTGAAACGGGCGAGCTCGGGGCCCGGCTCGGGAGCGGCGGTGACAGTCATCACCCGCCAACCTAGCCGGTACGCGGCCGGAGCCCGACTGTTACCGGCCGTCGCCCAGCGAGGGGGTGACCGGCCCAGCGTCAGGGGTGGTAGATGGTGAGTGCCTCCGGCACGGCCTCGAGCAGCAGCGGCACTGGCCCCAGCGTCTCGCCGTCGGCCATCCCGTACAGGCCGGTGCCGTCGATCGTCACCTTCTGTGCCCGGAGCTGCTCGACCGCAGGGTCGGAGACCCAGGAGCCGTTGAACGTCGACGGCAGCACGCGAGCCAGCGTCAGCCGGCTGACCGGGTGGACGATGACGATGTCCAGCAGCCCGTCGGTGACGGAGAAGTCGGGGGCGATCCGCATGCCGCCGCCGAAGTAGCCGGCGTTGGCGACGGCCACGAACATGGCGCTCTGGCGGCGCGGCACCCCGTCGATGGTGAGCTCGTAGTGCACCGGCTCGAACGACGCCAGCTCGGCCAGGGCCGCGTACGCGTAGCCCATCGGCCCGAAGGTGCGGCTCATCGCGTTGGTGCGGCGGTTCACGCGGGAGTCGTACCCGGTCGAGACGATGGAGCCCACGAACCGCTGCGAGGCCCCGCCCGCCAGCTGCCCCTGGGCCTTGGTCAGGTCCATGGTCAGGGTCTTGCCGGCGGCGATCACCTTGGTGGCCGCCAGGGCGTTGCGGGGCACACCGACGCCGCGGCAGAAGTCGTTACCGGTGCCGGCGGGGATGAGACCCAGCGGCACGCAGGACAGGGCCGCAGCGTTGAGGCCGAGGCTCATCATGCCGTCGCCGCCCATGACCACCAGACAGTCCTGACGGTCGCCGATGACCTGCGGCCGGGCCGCCTCGACGGCGGCGATGCAGCGCATGCGCGCCTCGTCGTACGACGTTGCCTGATGCACGCGCAGCGACGCCTGCGGGATCTTGCCGAGCAGCTCGCGCACGACGCGCGGCAGCAGCTTTCCTGCCTTGCCCCGCCCGGCGCTGGGGTTCACCACGAGGGTGACGGTGGGTGCCTCCGGAGACATCAGTCGAGGCTGACGTGCATGTCGTCGGCCTTGAGCCTCTTGGCCTTGCGCTTGTCGTTGCGGCGGCAGATGGCCTCGGCGATGACATACATGATCGCCATCGGCAGCGCCAGGGCGATCATCGAGAACGGGTCGGTCGACGGCGTCGCGATGGCGCCGAGGACGAAGCAGCCGAAGATCGCGTACGTGCGGGCCTTGCCGAGCTGCTCGCCCGTGACGACGCCGGCGAGGTTGACCATCACCAGGACCACCGGCAGCAGGAACGAGACGCCGAAGAGCAGGATCAGGAGCAGCTCGAGGTTGAGGAAGTCCTGCACGTCCTGCATGTTCGTGACGCCCTGGACGGTGAACTCGAGCATCACCGCGATGCCCTTCGGCATCACCGCGTAGCCCAGCGCGCAGCCGGCCAGGAACAGCGGCACCGCCGAGGCGATGAAGCCGATGGCGTACCGTCGCTCGTTCTCCAGCAGGGCCGGCACCACGAAGCGCCACAGCTGCCACATCCAGACCGGGCAGGCGGCGATGAGTCCGGCGACCAGGCAGGTCTGCAGGGCCAGCACGAACGGCGAGACGACGTCCTTGTTGACCAGCAGCGTGTCGGCGGTGGGGTTGTTGGCCTTGTAGTCGGCCACCGCCTGCTCCCAGGGCGCGGTGACGAAGGCGACCAGCTGGGTGTAGAAGAACGCTGCGACCACCGTGGTGACCAGCACCGCCAGGGCGGAGACGACCACCCGGTAGCGGAGCTCACGCAGGTGGTCGTAGAGAGACATCGTGCCGTCCGGCGACGCGGGCGGCGGCTGGATCGCCGTCCAGGTGCGTCGGACGGCCGCGATGGGAGACATCGGTCTCAGACGTCCCGACGGGTCTCCGGCGTGACGACCTCGGCATCGACGACATCGGTGCGGCTCACGTTGATGTCGTCGGCACGCGGCACGTCGGCGACCTTGCCAGCCGGGGTGCTGTCGATCTCCGTCGGCGCCTTGACCTCTTCCTTGAACTCACGGATGGCGCGCCCGGCGCCCTTGCCCATGCCGGCGAGGCGGGTGCCGCCGAACAGCAGCAGCGCGACGACGAGCAGGATGACCCACTCCATGCCGCCCGGGAGGCCGGCGATCAACGCAGTCATGTCCACTCCTTTGGTCGAACGTGCGAGCCCATCTTAGGCGGGCCCGCCTGAGGCTTCACCATGTCTCGGCTGTGGCCCGGCTGAGTGCCCGGGTGTCGAGACCACGCTCCAGCTCGCTGATACCGCCGAGCACCTCGCGCTCGGCCTTGCCGAGCTCGGTCAGCAGCACTGACACCTTGCGCTTGAGCCGCACGGCGAGAACGACGATCCCGGCGACCTCGGCCACGAGGAGGACAGCGAGGAGCAGCCAGATCCAGAGCACCCTGCGACCTTACTCGCCCGGTGCCGCGGGCAACAGACCGGCGTCCGCGTACGCCTCGAGGGCGCCCCGCGCCGCCCAGATCGCGGCGTCGCCTGCCTCGGTGGGATCCAGCGCCTCGGCGTCGCCGCCCAGGCGCAGGAGGAGACGCCGCAGCCACGCGGGGTCCGCGACCTGGATGGTGACGTGCAGGTCGTCGCCGGCGCGGCGCGTGGTGAGCGTGGGGACGTACTCGGCGACCCATGCCGCCCGCGGACCCAGCCGGAGCGTCACCTGAGCGGTGGCGGAGCCATGGAGCCAGTCGTCGCGGACCGGCACCGGGCCGTGGTCGCCGGTTGGCTCGCCGGTGGGCTCGGCACCGGCGATGCGGTCGAGCAGGTACGAGCGCCAGGCGCCCCGGTCGAGCGACCAGGCCTCCAGGTACGCATAGCCGTCGCGCGTCGTGAGCGCCCCCGGGTCGACGACGGGGTACGTGGTCTCCCCGCGCGCCTGACCGTCGTACACGAGGCGCAGCCGCTGCCGGTTCGTGACGGCGGCCGTGACCACGGCACGTACGGACTCGTCGCCGGCCGCCACCGCGACCACGGCCGGGCCGGGGCTCCCTGCGGCGAGGGAGGAGAGCTTGGCGAGCGTGGAGTCGATGGCGGCGTACGCGTCGGGGGCCGCGACCTCGCGGACCGCCTGGACGGCCACGAGCAGCGTGGAGGCCTCGTCCGGCAGCAGGCGCAGCGGCTTGGCGAGCACCTCGGCGTTGGTGAGGCGTACCACGCCCTCGCCGCGGACGGCGTCGTAGTCGACCTCGATCAGGTCGCCCGGCAGACCACCGGGAAGACCGCAGAACAACGCCACGTCGAGGTCGGACTGGAGCTGCCGGGGCGTGACCCCCAGCACGGCGGCCGCCTCGGTGAGGCTGATGCCCTGGTGGGCCTGGAGGTAAGGGATCGCCACCAGCAGGCGCGCCACCTGGTCGACCGAGGTGCTCATGCAAGGTCCTTCACGGGCGTGCGGGAGGCGACGGCCCGGAGGGCCTGGAGGACGAGGTCCTTCACCTCGCCGTCGTCGAGCACCAGCGCGTCCGCCCCGGCGGCAGCCACCTCGGCGGCCAGCTCGTCGGCGGAACCGTACTCGACGTCGTAGGCGGTGAAGCCGCCGGGCGCGGGGCGGGATGAGGGGCGGCCGCGACGGCGCAGGACGGGGGCCGACTCGCCGCGGACGGCGACGGCGACCGTCTGACCGGCGCGTGCCGGCTCGAGGCGTTGGACCGCGCCGGCGTACGCCTCGGGCGAGGGAGGCTCGTACACGCCGGGCTGACCCACGGCGACCGCCTCGCCCACGACGCGGGAGAGCTTGAACATGCGGGGCTCGTCGCGGTCGGCGTCGCGGCCCATGACGTACCAGGAGCCGTTGCGGTGCAGCATCGACCAGGGCTCCACGGTCCGGGTGGCGCCGCTGGTGCGGTAGTCGAACCGGACGCGCCGGCGAGCGCTGACCGCGTCCCACAGCACCGGGAACGCCGGCTCCCGGGTGGCGACGGTGGCGGTGACCGCGGCCAGGCGCCCCGGGTCCGGCTCGATCCCGGCGGCCCGGAGCTTGCCGATCGCGGCCGTGGCACGGTCGCTCAGTGCGGCACCGGCGAAGACACCGGCGGCCAGGCCCAGGACGATCCGCTCCTCGGCCGTGAAGTCGAGCGGGGGCAGCTCGAAGTCGTCGCGACGGATGCGGTAGCCGATCTCGTCGTCGAAGAAGGGGTCGTTGGAGCCGGTCTCGACAGGGACGCCCATGGCGCGCAGCTCGTCCTTGTCGCGCTCGAAGGTGCGCTGGAACGCCGCGTCGTTGAGGTCTCGGTAGCCCTCGACCAGGTCGCGGATGCGCTCGCGCTCGAGGTAACGGCGGGCCGACAGCAGACAGATGAGCAGGTTGAGCTGACGCTCGGCCTTCCGCTGGCTCATCGGGTGCCCTCCTCCTACGATGCGGACAGTCTTGCAGCCCGGCCACGACGAGCGTGGTGGACGCGGCGGGGGCAGCCGAGGAGGGGTGACGATGGCCGGCCGGTTCGCCCCCTCCCCCACCTCCGACCTGCACCTGGGCAACCTGCGTACGGCGCTGGCGGCGTGGCTGTTCGCCCGGTCCACCGGCAGGGAGTTCCTGGTACGGGTGGAGGACCTCGACCAGCAGCGGGTGACGGCCGCCCCAGGGGTGGCGGAGCGGCAGCTGGCCGACCTGGCCGCTCTCGGGCTGGACCACGACGGGGAGGTGGTGCGGCAGTCGGAGCGGGGTCAGCTGTACGCCACCGCGCTGGAGGGGCTGCGGGAGGTCACGTACGAGTGCTTCTGCTCCCGCCGGGAGATCGCCGAGGCCGCGCAGGCGCCGCACGGCGACGGGCACCGGCCCTACCCGGGGACGTGCCGCGACCTCACCGACGCGGAGCGGGCCGCGCGGAGGCGCGAGCGGCCGGCCGCGCTGCGGGTACGGGCGGACGAGGCCGTGGTGACGGTGCACGACGTGCTCCACGGCCACGTGTCCGGGGTGGTGGACGACTTCGTGGTGCGGCGCGGAGACGGCACGGTGGCGTACAACCTCGCCGTCGTGGTCGACGACGCCGCGCAGGGGATCGACCAGGTGGTGCGCGGTGACGACCTGCTCAGCTCCGCACCGCGTCAGGCGTGGCTCGCCGACGCGCTGGGGGTGCCGCGTATCGACACGTACGCCCACGTACCCCTGGCCGTGAACCGCGCCGGGGTGCGGCTGGCGAAACGGGACGGTGCCGTGACCCTGGCCGACCTGGAGCGCGGCGGTGCCGGCGTCAAGGAGGTGCTGACGCTGCTGGCGGTGTCGCTCGGGGTCGCCGCGCCTGGCGAACGCGTCAACGCCGCCGATCTGGTGCCACGCTTCGACCCCGACCTGGTCCCCCGGTCACCGTGGGTGGTCGACGTCGGCTGACGAGTGCCGCGTATTGTTGTGCGATCTGGAGCACCTCTCCATCCCCCAGGTCCGGCGGGCGACACTGCCGGCGAGGAGGGTTCTGTTCGCTCCCGAGGTGCTGCGACTGGGACGGTGCTGGCGACCTGAGTCGGGGACCGTACCGGGAGATGGCGAACCCGATCCCTGCCAGGGTGGCGACCAGCACCGTCAGTCCCGGCCCCGAACGCCCTGCTCCGACTGCCGCAGGCACCGGCAAGGCGTGGTCACCGGCGTCTGGTCGGCGCTGGGGCGGTGAGGGCGACGGAGAGCCCGCCGCCGGGCTACTGGCGCAGCGGCCGTCGCTGGTACTCACGCAGCGGGGGGTCGTCGGTCGACGGCTCCGGCGGGCCGTACAGGCAGAGCACCCGACGGACATGGCCCGGCAGGCTGGGGATCCCCACGCCGTGGCTGTGGAGGGGTCGCCCGTCTGGGGTGTAGCCGCTGGCGGGCCGTGGGGCGTACCACGAGTGCCGGCCGAGTCCGGCGGCCCACATCTCGACGACGAACGGTCTTGACCACGTCGTGTACTTGTGGTGCGCCGCCATCGCCTCGCCGGGCAGCAGGGCCCACCAGACCTCGGGCCGGGTCAGGTGCCGGTAGGGCCGAGGATCACCTCGGGACGCCCGTTCGTCCCGCGTCTCCCGGTGCCGGAACGTGACCTGACGCTCCCGGCCCTTGTCGCGGGCCAGCCAGCCGGGATACCGGACGGGTTCGATGTCCAGGTGTGCGGGGAACCGGGCCCCACCCTGGTTCTTGACGGTGTCGGGGTCCTCCACCGGCAGCTCCTGGCCCGTCTCGGCGTCCACGACGACCAGCCGTAACCCGGCTGCGGCCAGGGTGTGGAGCAGCAGGTCGAGCGCGATGCTCCCGCGCGGCAACTCAGCACGGGCGATGGTCGACGGGGCGACTCGCAGCAGCCGCGCGAGATCGCGTTGCGCCATGTCAAGGCGACGCCGGACCGCCCGGAGAACAGCCGGTCGGTTCAGCACGTGGTGCACGGGAGCGGCAGGAGCCCCGTTGGGCATCCGTACGTCACCGCGCATCGGCAGTGGTGGCACATACGCCCGCTCCACGGGAGTAGGAACCGGAGGCACAGGGCTGAGTCGCGTCACACCCCCAGCCTGAGCCCGCTCACCACCCAGAGCCAGAGTCAGGCGTTGTCCGTCTGACCCCCGGTGTTGGCGGGTTGCCGACAGATGTTGTCCGAGGTGCCCACGATGTTGTTCGCCCCGGCCGAGGTGTTGTCCGCCGGCGTCCTCGGCGGGTCAGAGCCGTTCCCCGCGAAGACCGGAGCTGTCGCGGGGGGTCTCCCCCGATCCAGAGTTCCGGCCCCTGCGGCAATGCTCGACAGGGTCGAGCATTGCCGCAGGGACGAGACCTTGGGGCATCGGGGCTCGCAGGACGCTCGTCGTGACCCGGGGGTCTCCAGACCTGTCGCCTCTCATCTCGATGACGGGCGCCTGTCGCCTGAGGCTGCCGACGAGGTGCGGGCCGCCCCGAGCACTAGACCGCGGCGACTGGGGCGGTGCGCCTGATCAGCCGCTGGTGGACGCGAAGAGGATGTCGACGACGTAGACCATCGTCTCGCCCGGCTTCACGCCGATGCGGGGGTTGCCCGACGGGTAGCTCTTCGCCGGCGGCGCCACGATCAGGACGCGGCTGCCCACGGTCTGCTTGGCCAGACCCTCCTGCCATGCGGGGAGCGTCTGCGCCAGCGGGCCCTCCAGGGGCTTGTACCCGTAGGTCTGCTTGACCAGCTGGCCGTTGCTCCAGGCGTACTCGGCGTAGTTCACCTGAACCACGTCCGTCGGGGCGACCTCACGACCGGCCCCCTTGATGAGGGGCTGCACGACCAGTGACGTCGGCGGGGTGGCACCCGCCGGGATCGTGACCTGCGGCTTGGCCACGTCACCGGTCACCGTCGGCAGGCCCGCCGCCGGGGTGACCGGGGTCCCAGCCGGCTGCGTCAGGGAGACGGCGAGGATGTCGACGACGAACACGATGCAGTCGTCGGCCTCGATGCCCGCCTGGGGGTTGCCACCGTTCGGGCCGTACCCGTCGGGGCCGGTGATCCCGATCAGCACCCGGCTGCCGGACTTCTGGCCCACCAGGCCGTTCACGAAGCCCGGGATGAAGCCCTCCAGAGGCAGCGCGATCGGCTTGCCGCCGCTGAAGCTCTCGTCGAAGACCTCTCCAGTGCGGCCGTTGGCCCCCCAGTAGTGGATCTCGACGGTGGAGGTCTTCGCGATCTCCGGCCCGTTGCCCGGCTGGATGACCTTCGACTGCGACGTGGTGACCGCCCACGGCGCCGGGATCTTGACCTGCGGCAGCTTGCCGAAGTCGCCCACGACCGTGATCCCGTCGAGGTTGTTCGAGGCGGGGATGGACGGCCTGGGCGTCGGCGTGGCGCTGCCCGAGGGAGCCGCGGACGCGGACGTCGGCGAGCTCGGGTCCACGAGCTGGGTCGGGCCCGGGGTGGGGCTGAGTGTCGAGGTCCCGGTGGCCGAGCTCGAGCAGGCAGCCAGCATGACCGCCGCCGCACAGGCGGAGAGCACACCGGGAAGACGACGCACGTGGTTCAGAGGCACCGGGCAAGGTTAGCGGAGGAGACACCTTGCCCGGCCGTCCCCCGGGCCGCGCCGCCGCGGCCCGCCCCGTCTCGGAGCGTCAGAGCCCGACCGCGTCGAGGAGTGCGCCCAGCTCTTCGCGGCTCAGCTCTCGGAGGTCGCCCTGCATCAGCTGACCGAGGCGGACGGGGCCGATCTGCGTCCGGGACAGCTGACGCACAGGGTGGCCGACGGAGTCGAACATGCGCCGCACGACCCGGTTGCGGCCCTCGTGCAGCACCACCTGCACCAGGGTCTTGTCGCGCCCGGCGCTGACCACCTTCACGGCGTCGGGCTTCACGGGCCCGTCGTCGAGGGTCACCCCCCTGGTCAGGCGCGCGATCGTCGATGCGTGCACGGCACCCTCGACCTCGGCGAGGTAGGTCTTGCGGATCTCGTACGACGGGTGCGCCAGGCGGTGCGCGAACTCACCGTGGTTGGTGAGGATGATCAGCCCCTCGGTCTCGGTGTCCAGGCGACCGACGTGGAACAGACGCTCCTTGCGGCGACCGAGATAGTCGGACAACGTGGGCCGCCCCTCGGGGTCGGACAGCGTGGAGACGACGCCCTTCGGCTTGTTGAGCACCAGGTAGATGTGGTGCCGAGGCGGCGGGATCCGGCGTCCGTCGACGCGGACGTGGTCTCGCTCGGGGTCGACACGCATCCCCTGCTCCACGACGATCTTGCCGTTGACCTCGACCCGGCCCTCGTCGATCAGGATCTCGGCGGCCCGCCGCGACGCGACACCCGCGGCGGCGAGCACCTTCTGGAGGCGTACGCCCTCGGCTGCTTCGCTCTCCCTGACCATGGTCAACTCCTCCGCTGGTGAACCTGCCCATCCTTGCGCGCCGGGATCCTCAGTGCGAGTCGGCATCTCCCAGGTCGTCCGCCACGCCGCCCCCCGGGGCGTCGGCACGGGAGCCGGCGACCCCTGCCTGAGTCCCCGGCGACACGCCCCCGTCCCGGTCCCTCCGCTCCTCGACACCCCCGTCTTGAGCACCCAGCGCGACCGGCACCGGCGGTTGAGCAGCAGCTGCCAGCTCTGCCTCCAGCTCGCTCGCGTCGGGCAGGTGGGGCGCCAGCGGCGGCAGGTCGTCGAGCGAGGCCAGCCCCATCCGCTCCAGGAACGTCGGCGTGGTCACGAACAGCGCCGCACCGGACTGCTCGTCGCGCCCCGACTCCACGACGAGCTCCCGCGCCAGCAGCGTACGCACCACCCCGTCGACGTTCACCCCACGCACGGCGGCGATCCGAGACCTGGTCGCCGGCTGCAGGTACGCGATCACGGCGAGGGTCTCCAGGGCCGCCTGCGACAGTCGCCCGTGCTGTCCCTCCAGCACGTACGCCGAGATCGCCCCCGCGTGCTCGGCACGGGTCGCGTACCGCCAGCCCCCGCCGGCGTGCCGCAGCTCGAAACCACGCCGGGTCTCCCGGTAGAAACGCGTCAGCTCGGCGACGGTCCGCTCGATGCGCACCACGGGCACGCGCAACGCCTGGGCCAGCTCGGTCGCGCTCATGGGCTCGGTCGCCATGATGAGCAGCGCCTCGACAGCGCCGGACAGCTCGTCGTCGTCGAGCTCAGCCGTGGGCTCCTCACCCCGTTCACCGGCCAGTGCCTCCGGCCCGGTGCGGTCCCGGTCGCGCTCGTCGCGCCCCTCCTGCTCGCGCACGGCGTCATCACTGCTCACGTGTCCTCCGGTTCCTCGACGGGCCGCCCGTCGAACTCGTCGACCACCTCGATGTCGCCCTCGGCATCGCCGGTCCACCGCACGATCAGCTCCCCGAGCGGCGTCACCTGATCGAAGGCCACCGCGCTGGAGCGGTACAGCTCCAGCAGGGCCAGGAACCGCACCACGGTGGTGAGCAGGTCGGGCGAGTCGGCGGTGAGGGCCCGGAACGACGCCGACCCCTGCCGCCGCAGGCGCTCCGCGACCAGCACGGCCTGCTCCGACACGCTCACCCGCGCCTGGTGGATGTGGCCGACGGCCACCTCGACCACAGCCTGGGGCTCCATGGCCCTGGCGGCGAGGGCCGCCAGCTCCTCGGGCGTGAGCGGGATCACCACCTCCGGCAGCAACGATGCGTACGCGGGTTCCAGCCCGCCGGGGCGTACGAACCGCTGCCCCTCGGTCGCCAGGGTCTGCTCGATCCACGCGGCGACCTGCTTGAAGGCCCGGTACTGCAGCAGCCGGGCGAACAGCAGGTCACGCGCCTCCAGCAGCGCCAGGTCCTCGACGTCGTCGACCTCGCCCTGGGGAAGGAGCCGGGCGGTCTTCAGGTCCAGCAGGGTGGCGGCGACCACGAGGAAGGAGCTCGTCTGCTCCAGGTCCCACTCAGGCCCCTGGGCCCGGATGTGCGCGATGAACTCGTCGGTCACCACCGACAGGGCGATCTCGGTGACGTCGAGCTTGTGCCGGCCGATCAGCTGCAGGAGCAGGTCGAACGGGCCCTCGAAGTTGTCCAGGTGCACGGAGAAGGCATCGGGGCGACCGGGCACGGGCGCGCCGTCGGCGGGCGGCACGGGCCCGTACGCGGTCGTGCCCGGCGCCGTCTTGGTCACCTCAGGCGCCGAGACGACCCAGCACGTCGGCGCGGTCGCCGTTCACGTCGAGATCGGCCAGCGCTGCCGCGATCGCCGCCCGTACCAGCCGCCCGCGGTCGACCGCGATCCCCTGGGCGCGCAGTCGGAGGCGGGCGTGCTCCAGTGCGAGCAGCTCGTCCGCCGAGACGTACACGGTGATCTTCTCGTCGTGCTTCACCCGCCCCGAGGCGTTGCCGGGCTGCTGCTGCTCGACCTGCTCCCCGGCCCCGGCCTGCTCCGTCGGCCGGAACAGCTCGTTGGCACCCGGGAGCGCTACGCGTCGGGGCATCGGGCCAGCACCTCCCGGGCCAGCGTGCGGTACTGCTCGGCGCCCGACGACGACGGCGCGTACGAGGTGATCGGCTCCCCTACCACCGTCGTCTCCGGGAACTTGATGGTGCGCCGGATCACCGTGTGGAACACGACGTCGCCGAACGCCTCCACCACTCGCTCCAGCACCTCGCGGCTGTGCAGCGTGCGGGCATCGAACATGGTGCCGAGGATGCCGAGCATCTCCAGGTCGGGGTTGAGCCGGTCAGTGACCTTGCCGATGGTGTCGGTCAGCAGGGCGATGCCGCGCAGGGCGAAGAACTCGCACTCCAGCGGCGTGATCACCTTGTCGGCCGCGGTGAGCGCGTTCACCGTCAGCAGGCCCAGCGACGGCGCGCAGTCGATGAGGATCACGTCGTACGAGCCGCGCAGCTTGTCCAGCACGCGCTTGAGGGTCTGCTCGCGGGCGACCTCGCTGACGAGCTGCACCTCAGCGGCCGACAGGTCGATGTTGGCGGGCAGGATGTCCAGGCCGGCGACCGTGGTGCCGAGGATCACGTCGTGCGGGTCGAGGGTGCGGCTCAGCAGCAGGTTGTACACACTGCGCTCCAGGGTGTGGGGGTTCACCCCGAGACCCACCGACGCCGAGCCCTGCGGGTCGAAGTCGACGAGCAGCACCTTGCGGCCGGTCTCTGCGAGCGCGGCCCCCAGGTTGATGGTGCTGGTGGTCTTGCCGACCCCGCCCTTCTGGTTGCAGAGGGCGATCACGAGCGCGTGCTTGGGCCCCTCGCGCGGCGGGCGCGGCGCAGGGAGGTCCGGCCAGGGGCGGCCGGTCGGCCCGATCTCCCCCGTCGGCGCCAGACCCTCGATGAGGGCCTCCTGCCCGGGCGTGGTGTCGCTCACTCGAACTCCTCTGCGCCTCGTGGCCGAGACGGTCTATATGTCGCCTTTACAGCCAACCTATCCCCGGACGGCGACGCCGCCGACCAGGCACGCCGCGTGTCGCTCAGTGGGCCCTGGGGTGGGCGGCGAGGTACACGTCGCGCAGGTGCTCCGCGGTGACCAGGGTGTAGATCTGCGTCGTCGTCACCGAGGCATGGCCCAGCAGCTCCTGGACCACCCGGATGTCTGCCCCGCCGTCGAGCAGGTGGGTCGCGTACGAGTGGCGCAGCGTGTGCGGCGACACCTCGGACGTGATCTCCGCCCGTTCGGCCGCTGCCTGGATGCGGTTGAACGCGCTCTGCCGGCTCAGCCGTCCGCCGCGCTCGTTCAGCAGCAGCGCGGGGGTGGGGGCACCTCGCGCCGCGAGGCCAGGTCTGCCCTGCACCAGCCAGGCGTCCAGGGCCGCGCGAGCGTACGACCCCAGGGGGACCTGACGCTCCTTGTCCCCCTTGCCCACCAGCCGGAGCCCCGTGGTGTCGTCGGCCATGGCCCTGGTGACGTCGTCGACGTCGAGGGCCACCACCTCGGACACCCGCGCGCCGGTCCCGTACAGGAGCTCGAGCAGGGCGGAGTCGCACAGCTGCGCCGGCGTCCGCGGCACCGTCGGGTCGTCACCACCGGCGGCGGCGATGAGAGCCGACACCTGCTCCACCGACAGGGCCTTCGGGAGCCGGCGGCCGGGGCGGGGCGCGGCCCTGCCGGTGGTGACGTCGGTGGCGACCACTCCCTCGGCGACCCAGAACCGGTGCAGCCCGCGCACGGCCGCCAGCATCCGCGCCACGCTGGCGTCGGCGAGCGGCGGCCGCTCGTCCGATCCCGTACGCAGCTGGGCGGCGAACGCGTCCACGTGGTCCCCCGTGATGTCTCCCGCCCGCTCGACGCCGGTGTCGGCCAGATGGACCGTCCAGCGCTCCAGGTCTCGCTGGTACGCGGCCAGCGTGTTCGCCGACAGCCCCCGCTCGACGCGCAGGTGGGCAAGGTACGCCGCCACCTCGGTACCCAGGGATGCCGACGCGTTCACCCAGACACTCTGTCAGGCCACCGCCGCACGAGCGAGCACCGGCGGTTGAGCGAGGACCGGCTGAGCTCGCGAAGCCGGCCAGAGTCGAAACCCCGGGTGGCAGAGCGCAGCGAAGCCACCCGGCAGACCACCACCAGTCACCGGCCACTCCCGCCGGCACCACCCACCGACCACCCCGTCCGAGTCCCACCCCGCGACCCCGCCCGTACACCCCGCCCACCGCACCTACGATGCGAACCGACCGTCATCGCCGACTCTAGGAGGGCCAGATGCGCATCGCCGAGGCCAAGGTCATCGTCACCTGCCCGCGTCGCAACTTCGTCACTCTCAAGATCACCTGCGAGGACGGCACGGTCGGCTGGGGCGACGGCACCCTCAACGGTCGGGAGCTGGCGGTCGCGTCCTACCTCGGCGACCACGTCTGCCCGCTGCTGATCGGCCGCGACGCGAGCCGCATCGAGGACACCTGGCAGTACCTCTACCGCGGGGCGTACTGGCGCCGCGGCCCGGTCACGATGAGCGCCATCGGCGCGGTCGACATGGCGTTGTGGGACATCCTCGGCAAGCGCGCCCAGATGCCGCTGCACGAGCTGCTGGGCGGCAGGTCCCGCGACCGGGTCCGGGTCTACCAGCACGCCACCGGGACCACCATCGAGGAGACGGTGGCCGACGCGAAGCGGCTGCTCGACCTCGGTTTCACGGCAGTGCGGTGCCAGACCAGCACGCCGGGCACCGTCGGGGCGTACGGCGTGTTCAGCCCCGGTGCTCTGTACGACCCCGCCGTCGGGGCAGCGCCCAACGAGACGGTCTGGCACACCCCGTCGTACCTCCGTCACACGCCGCTCCTGTTCGAGGCGCTGCGCGAGGAGCTCGGCTACGACTGGGACCTGCTGCACGACGTCCATCACCGCCTCTCACCCCTGGAGGCGGCGCAGCTCGGGAGGTCGGTCGAGCGGTTCGGCCTGTTCTGGCTGGAGGACCCGACCCCGGCCGAGGACCAGACGGCGTTCCGCACCATCCGCGCCCACACCACCGTGCCCATCGCGACGGGTGAGGTGCTGAACAGCATCCATGACGTCAGCACGCTGATCTCGGAGCGGCTGATCGACTACGTCCGCACCACCGTGGTCCACGCCGGCGGGATCACCCACCTGCGCCGGATCTTCGACCTCGCCCACCTGTACGGCGTTCGCTCTGGCTGTCACGGGCCGACCGACATCTCCCCCATCTCCATGGGGTGCGCGACCCACCTGGACGCAGCGATCCCGAGCTTCGGCATCCAGGAGTACATGGCGCAGGCTCCCGAGACCGACGCCGTGTTCCCCCACGACTACCGGGTCGAGGACGGGCACCTGATCCCGGGCGACTCGCCGGGGCACGGGGTCGGCTTCGACGAGGAGCTGGCCGCCACGTACCCGTACCAGCCCGCCTACCTGCCCGTCGCCCGGCTGCGCGACGGCACCATGCACGACTGGTGACGGCGCGTTCCGTGGCCTGGCGGGCGGCGTACCGGCCGGCGGGCTGGTGAGATGAGGCATGGCATTCTTCGACCTCTCTGGTGACCAGCTCCGCGACTACCGACCGCAGGTGCGGCGTGAGGACGACTTCGAGTCGTTCTGGCGCTCCACGCTCGAGACCGAGCTGGCCCGGCCCCTGGACGTCCAGATGGAGCGGCTAGAGACACCGCTGACGACCCTCGACGTGCGAGACGTATCGTTCGCCGGTTTCGGCGGCCAGCGCGTCCACGCGTGGCTGCTCGTGCCGGCAGGCGCGGTGGGCCCGCTGCGTACGGTGGTGCAGTACCGCGGCTACTCCGGCGGCCGCGGCTACCCGTGGCGGGAGTCCCTGTACGCGACTGCCGGCTACGCCCACCTCGTGCTGGACTCCCGCGGCCAGGGCTGGAAGCAGCCGGCGCTGCGACCGCTGACGCCCGACGAGCACCCCTCCGCCGGCGGGACCCGCTCGCCGGGGCTGATGACCGTCGGGATCGAGAGTCCCGAGACCTATTACTACCGGCGCCTGTACGTCGACGCGGTCCGCCTCCTCCAGCTGGCCGGCCAGAGCGAGCTCGTCGACCGTGACCGGATCGCCGTGGTGGGCACCAGCCAGGGCGGCGCCATGACCATCGCGGCCGCAGGGCTCGCGGCGATGGCAGGCCTCCCCCTGGCGGCGGCGGTCCCGAACGTCCCGTTCCTGTGCGACTTCGGGCGGGCCGTCGGGCTCACCGACGCCTACCCGTACCAGGAGATCGCCGACTGGCTCAACGGTCATCCCGCTGACGAGGACCAGGTGTTCCGCACCCTGTCGTACGTCGACGGCGTCAACCTGGCCCCGTACGCCCAGGTGCCCGCGTTGTTCTCCACCGCGCTCATGGACCAGGTCTGCCCGCCGTCGACCGTGTACGCCGCGTACAACGCCTGGGGCCATCAGCAGAAGGAGATCACCGTCTACCGGTGGAACGGACACGAGGGCGGTGGAGACCACCACTCCTGGCACGCCCTCCACTGGCTGCGCGAGACCCTGGCCTGACCGCGAGGAGCACACCGACTCGAGGCCGTCCGACGCAACCAGGCGGCCGACAGCGCTCACGACGCGACACGGGGTGCCATCCATGCGGATGGCACCCCGTGTCGTTCGTCGCGGTCGATCAGCCCTTGACGGACCTACGGCCCTTCGCCCGGTGCGAGCCCACGACCACGAGGGCCAGACCCGCGACCAGGGCACCGAGGCCGCCCAGCACGCCCGCCAGCGGGACCGAGGTCCCGGTGTTCGGCAGCGTCACCCGCGGCCCGGGGATGGGAGCACCCGGGGTGGGAGCGCCGGGCGTGGGGGTGCCGCTCGGGGGGACCACGATGTTCTCGCCGAGAACGATCTTGACCGTGAGCACGGCCTCGGCGTCGTTGTCGGTGGGCGACGCCTTGGTGTCCGTCGAGTTGTTCGGGACGACCAGCGGGTTCGTCTCGGGCGCCTCGTCAGCACTCGGGGCGACGAAGGCCACGTTGCGGAAGAGGCCGTCGACATCGTCGGGCAGCTTCACCGTGACCGTGATCGGCTTGCCGGCCGCCCCAGCGGGTAGGGCGTTGGCCGAGGTGCAGGTGAGACCGGTGCAGGTGTAGCCCTCGCCGGTCATCGACACGACGGTCATGCCCTGCTGCGGAACGTCCGTGACGGACCACCCCGACAGCGCGTCGACCGGGCCCTCGTTGCGAGGAACGAGGCTGTACGTCACCGTGGCGCCCGTGGTCGTCGGGACCGGGCTGGTGAGCGTCTTGGCGAGCACCAGGTTGATCTGCACCAGACCGGCGTCGATCGTGGGCAGGTCGGCCTGACCGGGCGCCGTCTTGTTGGAGCCCGACGGCGGAGCGGCGAAGGTCACGCGACCCGAGGCCGGAGCATCGGAGTCGACCGCGTCGTCACCGCCGGCGTTCTCCACGGTGAACGTGGTGTTGGCCGGCTTCTGGAAGACCACGGTGTAGGTCGCACCCGGGACCAGGTCCTTGAAGCTGTAGTAGCCGTTCTCGTCGGTGGTCGTGGTGCCGATGGTGGCGCCGCTCGTGTCCTGCAGCAGAACGGTCACGCCGGGGACCGGCCGCTCGTTCGAGTCCTGCACGCCGTTGCGGTTGGTGTCCCACCACACGTAGTCACCGACGGACACCAGCGGGACAGGGGTCACGCTCAGGTCGGCCTGGGCGTCGTTGTCCGTGGGGGTCTTCGAGGTGTCGGTGGTGGTCGTGGGGACGACCAGCGGGTTGGTCTCGGTGATCTCACCGGCCGCGGGCGACACGTACGCCACGTTGTGCAGCGGGCCTGTGACGTCGCCGCCGATGGTGGCGGTCACCGTGATCGGCGCACCGTCGGCACCGGCGGCGAGGCCGTCGGCAGCGGTGCAGGTGAGCTCGGCGCAGGTGTAGCCGTTGCCGGCCATCGACACCAGGGTCAGCCCGGCGGGCAGCACCTCGGTGACGCTCCACCCCGCCTGGGCGGCTCCCGGCCCGTCATTGTGCGGCCTCAGCGTGAAGGTGGCGGTGCCGCCCGGGTGGAACGGCCCGCCCGAGGTGAGCGACTTGGCCAGGCGCAGGTTGATCTGCCGTACGAAGCCGAAGTCGAGCGTCAGGTCCTTGGCGCCCCCCGAGGTGAGGTCGGTCGACTCCGCGGAACCGGTCGACGAGTCCAGCCCGCGGTCGGTGCCGACGCCCGGGGTGGTGGGGAGGTAGCCGGCCGGCGGGGTTACCGAGACGGTGTAGTGCTTCCCGGCATCAAGGACAGGCAGGTTCTCGAACAGGTACGTGCCCGTGGGCCCCGTGGTGATGGGCGCGACCGGCTTGCCGTTGACGTCGGTGACGGGCTTGCCGTCGGGGCCGGTCAGGGTGAGCACGGCGCCCGGGACGCCGGAGCCGGCGCCCTCGTTCTGCAGGCCGTCACGGTTCTCGTCGAACCACACGGTGTCGCCGACGGAGACCGACTTCATGAAGCCCGACCCGGTGCCACCGGCGGCGAAGTACGACTCCTCGTGGGAGGTCGTGACGGTCTCGGAGTTGTTCCACGACGCGTTCGCGGTGTTCACCAGCGTGCCCTGGTAGCCGGCGGGGACGGTGACCTTGTAGGTCAGGCGCCACCAGCCTCCCTTGGCCAGGAGCGGGGCCTTGAACTGGAAACCGTGGCCATTCGGGTCGACGGCCACCGTGAACAGGGAGGACGACGCGTCCTGGAAGTTCGGCCAGTGGCCGCCCGCGCCCAGCTCGGTCGCGTGCTGCAGCACGAAGCTGCCCGGCACGACGGTCTGGCCGTTGCCCAGGGTGTCGTCGACCACCACATCGGTCAGGTCGACGGTCTGACCGTTCGGGCCGCCCGGGAAGTACACGAACCAGGTGGCGCCGCCCTCGCGGACCTCGCCGTCCTTGTCGAACCCGATGCTGCCGAAGGGGCCGGAGCCGCTGGTGGTGTAGGTGGCTGCCTGGGTGGTGGAACCGGTGAACGGCACCGTGATGGTGGTGTTCTCCTCGGCGTTCACCTGCGTGAGCTGGAACCAGACCTTGCCCCCGATGTCGTACGGGTGCGCGGTGACGTACTCGGTCAGGGTGCAGGCCACCCCGCTCTTGGCCATCGTGCAGTTGGCGACCGTCGCGCCGTCGGGAGCCTTGAGTGCGAGCTTGCCCGAGGCGCCGCTGAGCTTGTCGGTCGGCCACGACATGGTGAAGGTGTCACCAGCCGGGGTCTGGTCCGGCACGCTCCAGTCGGCGGTGACCCTGACCTGCTCCCACGGGTTGATCGGGCCGCTGCCGGAAGCAGCGGTGATGGTGATGTTCTTGAACGCGTTCTGCACCTCGGCAGCATGCGCGTCCCACGGCGTCATGGTGGCGACGGCGCCGACCATGAGCGCGACGAGAAGGCTTCCAGCGCGCGCGGCACGGCGCGGCATCCAACGACGAGACAATCTTCCCCCAAGTGGTCGATCGGATTGTGAGCGCCCCCCAAGGCACTGCGCGGTCAACCTAGCGGCGCGGCCCCTACCATGACAACCTGAGAGAACCCAGCCTCGTAAGAAAATTGTCATCTTTCTCTCACCGGTTGGCGTGGAAGGCGCTCCCGCTAGGGAATACGCCGCCATCCCCGATATCTGGCCCGTCACGTCTCCGACAGCTGGCGACGACCTCCGGCTCGCGGGCCTCCTCCCTGGGGCTGGTCAGGCCTTCTCGGTCAGTGCGTCCCGGGCCGGCCAGGGCGCGTCTGCAGGCCGCAGCTCGTCGAGCCGCCCCGCCTGGATGGCCCCGTGCAGCGCCAGGGCGCCGAGCACCATGGTCGGGCTCTGGATCCGACCGGCGTACACCCCGTCGACGAGCTCGTCGAGCGCCGCCCAGTGCAGGCCCATGTCGGCCTCCTCGCCGTGGAGCACGAAGCCGTCGGGACGGCTCACCTCCCGCAGGCTGCGGGCAAGGTAGACGCGGATGGACTCCGTGTTGCAGCCGGGCGAGGTGAAGACGTCGACCAGCACCCGCCAGTCGTCGGCAGCGAGACCGGCCTCCTCCGCCAGCTCCCGCTCGGCGGCGGCGCGGAAGTCCTCGCCCTCCAGGTCGAGCAGCCCGGCCGGCGGCTCCACGAGCCGGAAGCCCGCGGGATGGCGGTACTGGGTGACGACGGCCACCCGCCCCTCCTCGTCCAACGCCATCACGGCCACCGCTCCGGGATGGACGAGGAACTCGCGGACCAGGGTGTCGCCGTCAGGCGTACGCACCTCGTCGGTGACGAAGTCGCTCACGTGACCCTCGGTCACCGAGACCCGCTCCGCCGGCCACGCCGTCCGTACGTCTCGGAGGTCGTCCCCGGAGACGGGGGTCCCCGGCAGCGTCACTTCTCCTCCACCGGGAGCATGTCGGCGTTGCGACGCCGCAGAGCCGCCTCGATGAGGCCCGAGAACAACGGGTGAGGCCGGGTGGGTCGCGACTTCAGCTCGGGGTGCGCCTGCGTGGCGACGAAGAACGGGTGCACGTCGGTGGGCAGCTCGATGAACTCCACCAGCGTCGAGTCCGGGGAGGTGCCGGAGATGACCAGGCCCGCCTTCTCGAGGTCTGCCCGGTAGGCGTTGTTGACCTCGTAGCGGTGCCGGTGCCGCTCGGTGACGTGGCGGGTCCCGTACAGGCGGCTCACGAGCGAGCCCCGGGCGAGCTCCGCCGGGTAGGAGCCGAGCCGCATGGTGCCCCCGAGGTCACCCTCGCCGGACACGATGGCCTTCTGCTCCTCCATGGTCGCGATCACCGGGTGGGTGGTGGTCGGGTCGAACTCCGTGGACGCCGCGTCGGCATGGCCGGCGAGCGTGCGCGCCACCTCCATCACCATCACCTGCAGACCCAGGCAGAGACCGAGGATCGGCACCTGGTTCTCGCGGGCGTACGTGATCGCACCGATCTTTCCCTCCACGCCGCGGATGCCGAACCCGCCCGGGATCACGATGCCGTCGACGTCGCCGAGCGCCTGGTGCGCGGCCTCAGGGGTGGCGCAGTCGTCGGAGGCCACCCACCGGATCTCGACCTTGGCCCGGTTCGCGAAGGCGCCGGCGCGCAGGGCCTCGCTGACCGAGAGGTACGCGTCGGGCAGGTCGATGTACTTGCCGACGAGCGCGATCGTGACGTCGTGCTCGGGGTGGTGGACGCGGTCGGTGAGGTCGTCCCACGCCTTCCAATCCACGTCGCGGAACGCCACGCCGAGCTTGCGCACCACGTAGGCGTCGAGGCCCTCGGAGAACAGCACCCGCGGGATGTCGTAGATCGAGGGCGCGTCGGGGCAGGAGATCACCGCCTCCTCGTCGACGTCGCACATGTTGGCGATCTTGCGCTTCACGCCGTCGGGGATGGCGCGGTCGGCGCGGCAGACCACCGCGTCGGGCTGGATGCCGACCTGCCGCAGGGCCGCTACCGAGTGCTGCGTGGGCTTGGTCTTCAGCTCCCCGGAGGGCCCGATGTAGGGCACCAGCGAGACGTGCAGGAAGAACACGTTCTCGCGGCCCACGTCGCGCCGCACCTGCCGGGCTGCCTCGAGGAACGGCAGCGACTCGATGTCGCCCACGGTGCCACCGATCTCGTGGATCACGACGTCCACGCCGGGCTTCGCCATGGCGAGCATCTCGTCCTTGATCTCGTTCGTGATGTGCGGGATCACCTGGACGGTGTCGCCCAGGTAGTCACCGCGACGCTCCTTGGCGATCACGGCCGAGTAGACCTTGCCGGTGGTCACGTTGGCCTCGCCGGAGAGGTTGACGTCGAGGAACCGCTCGTAGTGCCCGATGTCCAGGTCGGTCTCCGCCCCGTCCTCGGTCACGAACACCTCCCCGTGCTGGAAAGGGTTCATCGTGCCGGGGTCCACGTTCAGGTACGGGTCCAGCTTCTGCATGGTGACCCGCAGCCCGCGGGCCACCAGGAGCGACCCCAGGCTGGACGCCGTCAGCCCCTTGCCGAGCGAGGACACCACCCCTCCGGTCACGAAGATGTGCCGCGTCGACTCGTCTCTCTTAGCCACGGGCTGCCAGCCTAATCGACGCGGGCGCTGCTGGAGACCACCGGCCACTCCTCGTCACTGGGTGCCCGTGCGGTCAGCAGCACCAAGGGGTACGCCCGCGTGCCGCCCTGGTCGGTGGGGCGGTGGATCTGGCCGATCGTCTCCAGCGCCACCTGCTCGAACCCGGCCTCGACCGTGGCATCGATCAGGTCGGCGTCGGCGAAGCCGTGATGGACGACGTCGGTGCGCCCCTCGTCGTGGAACGAGCCGTCCTCGGCGGCCAGGTCGCACACGGCCAGCCACCCACCTGGGCGCAGCAACGACTGCACGGTCTTCAGCAGCCGGGGCACGTCGGCCACGTGGTGGAACGCGAGCATGCTGTAGGCGATGTCGAACTGCCCGGCGTCGAGAGCGTCCGTCGTGAGGTCGGCCCGGACCGCGCGCTGCTGGGTGCTCCCCTCCCTCTCCAGCCGGGCCCGCGCCACCTCGACCATCCCGGCCGAGGGGTCGGTGAGCAGGATCGGACCGAGCTGCGGTGCCAGCTCACGGCTCAGCAGACCGGTGCCACTGCCGATCTCCAGGGCAGACCAGCCGGCGTCGAGCGGGATCCGCGCCCCGATCGCCTCAGCCACCCTCGCTGCCTGCTCTCGTGCACCGGGCCGCTCGTCCCAGGTGGGCGCGGCCGTGTCGAAGTACGAGGCCGTACCAGGCCCGTGCCGGTGCTCGTGCCCCCGGCGCTGCTCGTTGTGCTCGTGACCTGGGCCGTGCTCGTGCCCTGGGCCGTGCTCGTGCCCTGGGCCGCGCTCGTGCCCCCCGCCGTGCTCATGACCTGGTACGGGCTCCTGCGCCGTCCCGAGCTGCTGAGGGCCTCCGACGTTCCCCACCTCAGGCTGCCGGACTGGCTCGCGACCGCCCTCGTGCGGCGGCACGTCGCCGGGGCGTTGCTCGTGCTCCTCGGGGCCGGCCGTCTCCTCATCAGGCATGCCGCGACCCTACTCGCCGGCCGCGGCCGAGGACGCCTGCGCGAGCAGCTCGTCGGCGTGCTCGAGGGCCGCCGCCGTGGACGCCATCCCGCTCATCATCCGGGCCAGCTCGGCGCGACGCTGCTCGTCGGTGAGCGCCGTGAGGTTGCTCGCCGTGACCGCGCCGTCGTCCGCCTTGTGCACCACCACATGGCGGTCGGCGAACGCGGCGACCTGCGCGAGGTGGGTGACGACGATCACCTGAGAGGTGGCGGCCAGACGGGCGAGGCGGCGACCCACCTCGAGCGCCACGGTGCCACCCACGCCGGCGTCGACCTCGTCGAACACGAACGTCTGCCCGGCGTCGGTCTCCGCCAGCACCACCTCCAGCGCCAGCCGGACGCGGGACAGCTCGCCACCCGAGGCCACCGCCCCCAGCGGCCCGGGTGCCGAGCCGGGGTTGGAGCTGAGCTGCAGCACCACCGCGTCGGCTCCGAAGGGCCCCGGCTCCGGCAGGGGGCGGATGTCGAAGAAGAGGCGGGCGTTGGGCATGGCGAGCGCCGCGAGCTCGGTCTGGACCGCGGTGGCCAACCGGTCCGCAGCCTCCGTACGCAGCTGCGTCAGCCGCTCCGCGTCGGCGTGCACCGCCGCCGTGGCCTCAGCGACCTGGGCCTCCAGTGCCGCGATCCGGTCGTCGCTGCCCTGCAGCTGCGAAAGGCGCCCGGCGGCCTCGCGGCTCCAGGCGATCACCTCGTCGACCGTCTCGCCGTACTTGCGGGTCAGCTGCTGCAGCGCCGCCCGGCGGGAGGCCACCCACTCCAGACGGGCCGGGTCGGCGTCGAGGTCGGCGAGGTAGGAGGAGGTGGAGGCGGCCAGGTCGCCGAGCAAGGCGGACACCTCGCGGGCCTGATCAGCCAGCGGCCGGGCGGCGGGGTCGTCGGCAGCAGCGCGTTCCAGCGCCTTGCGTGCCCCCGTGACCAACGACAGCGCGGAGGCGACGTCCTCCACTGCCTCGTCGTCACCGGCCAGCGCCACCACGGCCTCGCGGGAGGCCAGCCGCAGGTCGTCGACCGCCTGCAGCCGGCTCGCCTCGGCGGCGAGCGCCTGGTCCTCCCCCGGCTGCGGGTCGGCCGCCGCGACCTCGTCGAGACCGAAGGTCAGCAGGTCCTGCTCGCGCGCCCGTTCCCGGGCGGCCGCACGCAGCTCAGCCAGCTCCGCGGTGGCCTGACGACGGCGGGCGTACGTCTGCCGGTAGCGCGTCAGCACCTCGGCCAGGGCCGGCCCGGCCGCCCGGTCGAGCACCTCGCGCTGCCGCTCGGGGGTGGCGAGGCGCTGCTGCTCGGCCTGGCCGTGGATCGTGACCAGCGCCGACCCGACCTCGGTCGCCACCGCCATGGGGACCTGCGCGCCGCCGACCGTCGCCCGGGAGCGCCCGTTCGCGGCCACCTGCCGCGACACCAGCAGCTCATCGTCATCGACCTCTCCCCCGGCCTCGTCGACCGTGGCCAGCACGGCTGCGGGGGCGTCGGCGAACCGAGCCTCCACCAGCGCGCGGCTGGCGCCGGTCCGTACGGCTCGGGACTCGCTCCGCCCCCCGGCCACCAGCCCCAGACCCGTGACGACCATGGTCTTGCCGGCGCCCGTCTCACCCGTCACCACGGTGAAACCGGGGCAGGGCTCAAGGACCGCGTCGGCGATGACGCCGAGGCCGGTGATGCGCAGCTCGGTGAGCATCAGTCGGCGGTGTGGTCGGGGCCGCCGCGGAACCCGGCGACGCTGAGGCCGAACTTCTGGACCAGGCGGCTGGTGAACGGCTGCTCCGAGAGCCTGGCCAGCTGCAGCCGCTTGGGGGACCTGGCCACGCGCACCCGTGAGCCCAGCGGAGCGTCGACGGTCCTTCTGCCGTCGCACCACAGCACGGCGTCGCCACCGCCGACGATGTCGACCTCGACGACGCTGGAGGGCGCCAGCACCAGAGGCCGGGCGAACAGGGCGTGCGCGCTCAGCGGGACCATCAGGAACGCCTCCAGCTCGGGCCACATGACGGGGCCGCCCGCCGAGAAGGCGTACGCCGTGCTGCCCGTCGGTGTCGCCACCAGCAGCCCGTCGCAGCCCCAGCGGGACACCGGCAGGCCGTCCACGTGGGCCAGCACCTCGATCATCTTCTGCCGGGACAGCTTCTCCATGGAGACCTCGTTGACCGCGACCGACGACCAGACCACCGGGCCGCCCGGCTCGTGCCGGAGCTCGACCTCCACCGTCACCCGGCTCTCGATCACGTAGTCGCGGTCCGCGACGCGCGTCGGCAGCCGGGGCAGGTCACTGACCTCCAGCTCGGCCAAGAAGCCCACGTGGCCGAGATTCACCCCGAGCACCGGGACCTCGCGCTCCACGGCCCACTCGGCGGCGCGCAGGATGGAGCCGTCTCCCCCGAACACGACGGCCAGCTCCGCGCTCGCCTGGTCGTCCCACTCCACCAGGGAGGCGTCGGGGACCACCGCGGAGATCGCGCCCAGCACCTCGGGCGGGATCATCGTGGCGATCCCCCGCGCCGTCATCTCGCGGACGAAGTTGCACGCGGCGTCGACGGCGTCAGGGCGGCGCGGGTGGGTCAGCACCGCCACCACCCGGCTCCCCTGCTGGGCCTGCCTCGTCGTCACGGGGGCCACCCTATGCGAGGCGTCCGACAGTTTTCGTGGGCACCAACCTCACGAAGATCTCCACGTTGCCGGCCGGTCCCGGCAGCGGCGACTCCCCCCGCCAGTCCTCCACCCATCCGTGCCTTGCGGCCTCCGCCACCACGCCCGCGACAGCCTCGTCGCGGTCAGCGGCGGAGCGCACCACGCCACCGGCACCCAACCGGGTGCGGCCCACCTCGAACTGCGGCTTCACCATCAGCAGGGCGGTGCCTGCGGGGTCGAGCACTCCCAGGAGGGGGTCGAGAAGCATCCGCAGGGAGATGAACGAGACGTCTGCCACCACCAGGGGGACGCGTTCGCCGTCGAGGTGCGCCAGCTCCAGCCCCCGCAGGTTCACGCCCTCGTGGACGACCACCCGTGGGTCGTCACGCACCACGGGCGCGAGCTGGTCGTGGCCCACGTCGACGGCGTAGACCCGCTCTGCCCCTCGCTCCAGCAGCACCTGGGTGAACCCTCCCGTGGAGGCCCCGGCGTCGAGCACCCGGTCAGGCACGGGGGTCGCTGAGGCGTCGAGCGCGCCGATCAGCTTGTACGCGGCGCGAGACACGTACGGGTCGCGCGCGGCCTGCAGCCGCACGCCAGCCGCGATCGCGTACGACGGCTTGTCGACCACCGTGCCGTCGACGGTGACCTGCCCGCTCCGGATGAGCTGGTGCGCGTGGCTGCGTGACCGGGCCAGCCCCTGGGCGACCAGCGCCTGGTCGAGCCTCACCGAGCGGGGCGCGGGTCCGGCAGCGGCACCAGCGGCACGTTCTGGAGGGCCGCGCTCACCTGCTCGTGCGCGCGGGTCAGCCGGTCGGTGTGCTCGGACAGCGGTACGCCGGACAGGTCCGCCACCTGGCGGCACGCCTCGTCGATCGACGGGTGGCCGGTCTGGGGCGCCTGCTCGGTCATGGCGTCATCCTAGGCCGGGTCGTCCCCGAGCCCGCGGGCGGTGAGCGCGTCACCGGTCGCCTGGGCATGGCCCACGGCGCGTACGACCACCGGGGTGACCCACGCCCGGGCCCGACGCTGCAGCCCCCGGGCCCGCGCCGCGTCGCCGACCTCGACGAACGCGGCCGAGAGGTACGGGATGCTGCTCAGCATCACCGTCACCGCGAGAGCCACCCGCTCCGGTGACACGCCCAGCAGCCGCAACGGCCGTGCGGCCACGGCCACGGCGTCCATGAGCACCGGCACCGGGGTGGTCATGGTCAGCAGCCGGCTCGCCCAGACGGCGAGCATGACGTTGCCCGCCAGCACCAGGCCCGCCACCGCGTCCCCGGTCGCCGCCTGGTAGCCCCCCATCACGACCAGCAGCAGGAGCAGCGGCCACGGCACGCGTACGCCCCGCAGGCCGAGGCGAGCCGACAGCAGGAGGGCGGCCGTCACCGCCAGCGACGCCGCGGTCAGCTCCCAGCGCCGCACCAGCAGCGCCGGGACGGTCAGGGCGAGCACAAGCGCGTACGTCCACCCGACCGGCAGCCGCTCCAGCCAGCTCCCCGTGGGCCGGAAGAGCCCCAGCAGTGACCCGCGACGTCTCATCCCAGCACCAGCCGCCGGTAGTGGGCCAGGGCCGCCGTCGGCTCGCCGTCGGCGACGACGCGGCCCTGGTCGACGACGAGCACCCGGTCAGCGTCGTGGGCCAGGTCGAGGTCGTGGGTGGCGAGCACCAGCTGCTGGGTGAGACCCGCCAGCAGGACGCGGACGCGCTCGCGGTGCCGCAGGTCGAGCAGGGTGGTGGGTTCGTCGGCGACCAGCACGGCGGGCTGGACCGCAAGGACCGAGGTCAGTGCCACCAGCTGGCGCTCGCCGCCGGAGATGTCGTACACGGAGGTGTGGGCCACGTGACCGAGGCCGTGCGCCTCCAGGAGCGCCATCGCCCGCCTTGCGCGGTCCGCACGGTCGCGCACGGTGCGCCGCAGGCTGAGCTCGACGTCCTCGAACGGGGTCGGCATGACGAGCTGGGCCAAGGGGTCGGTGAAGACGAACCCGACACGTCGACGGACCTCAGCGCCACGACGGGCGGTGTCGAAGCCATCGACGGAGACGACCCCCCGGGTCGGCACCACGAGGCCGTTGACGAGCCTCAGCAGCGTCGACTTGCCGGAGCCGTTGGCGCCCACCACGGCGACCCTGCGCTCGCCGAGCTCAAGGTCGATGCCCGCGAGCACCGGCCGGGTGCCGGCGTCGGTCGGCGCGACGACCTCGACCCCGTCGAACCGGATCACCGCAGCGGCTGAGGCCCGACGGGTGCTGCGGCTGGGCGGGGAGCGACGAGGGCTGGGAAGGCGCGGCGTACGGCGGCCGCAACCAGCCCCGCGAGCACGGCCTTGGCGATGTCTCCCGGGACGAACGCGAGGTCGACGGCGAGAGCCTTGGAGAAGCTCAGACGCGCGTTCACCATCAGGCCGACGATGCCCGCCGGGTGGATGACCAGGAGGCTGGCGATGATCCCCGCCAGGCTGAGCCGGGCTGGCAACCACCGGCGGTCACCGCGCGCGAGGAGGATGGCCAGACCGCCTGCAGCGGCGGCCGCCGGGGCGAATGCGAGGAGGTAGCCGGCCGACGGCTTCACGAGGATGCCCAGGCCACCGGCTCCGCCGCTGAAGACCGGCAGGCCGGCCAGTCCGACGACCACGTAGAGGAGCACCGCCAGAAAGCCACGGAGCGGGCCCAGCACGAGGCCGGTCAGCACGACCATGAGCGTCTGCAACGTGATCGGCACCGGGCCGATCGGGATGCCAGGAGCGATCGACGCCGCCGCGACCAGCGCGGCGAAGACGGCGACCAGGGCGAGGTCGCGGGCGGGGCTGGCGGGTCTCATCGTTGGCTCCAGTCGGTCACGGACCGTGACCCTACCGTGTGGCCCTCCCGCTGGACTGGCGACAGGCCTGCTGCGGCAATGCTCGACAGGGTCGAGCATTGCCGCAGGCCCAGGCGGACGACCCGGTCAGCGGCGCTCGATGACGGCCAGCACCTCGGACACGTCCAGGGCCACCCCGCGGTCGGCCGCCTCCCACACCAGCTGCGCCGCCGACCACATGAGGTGGAGGCGGTCAGTGCCGGGGTCGGTCACCGTCAGCCGGTCCTCGGCCAGGGTCACCACCGGCACGGCCACCACGGGCGGCTGCAGGAGGCCGGCGACGTCGTCTGCCACGTACGTGGGACGGTGCTGCGGAGCCGCAGCCAGCAGGTCCGCGGCCTGGTGCGTCCCGCTGAGCACGAGCAGGGAGTCCATGCCCGCGGCCCGGGCTCCCTCGATGTCGGTGTCCAGCCGGTCACCCACGAAGATCGGGCGGCGGGCGCCGAGCCTGCGCACGGTCTCGTCGAGCAGCGGGCGCTGCGGCTTGCCGGCCACGATGGGCGTACGACCCGGCAGCGCCACGCTCATCGCCGCCAGCATGCCGCCCATCCCGATGGCGACGCCCTCGACGGTGGGGCGGGTGAGATCCGGGTTGCAGGCGTACCAGGCGGCCCCGCGCTGCACGGCGAAGCAGGCCTCGTTGAGCTCGTCCCAGGTCAGCCGCGGGGCGAATCCGCACAGGACGGCCGCAGGCTGGTCCGCCGCAGCGGCCACCGGCACCAGCCCGGAAGCCTCCACCTCGGCGACCAGGTCCTGGGTGCCCGTGACCAGCACCCGTGCTCCCTCCCCCAGGTCGGCCACCAGCAGACGGCACGCCGCCTGGGCACTGGTGACCACATCGGGCTCGTCAGCCTCGATGCCCAGCTCACGAAGGTGCGTGGCAACCGAGCCTGCCGACCTCGCCGCGTTGTTCGTGACGAAGCCCACCGTGACCCCGGACCGTCGCAGCTCCGCGAAGGTCGGCGGAGCCGCGGGCACGGCCTCCAGGCCGCGATACACGACACCGTCGAGGTCGAACAGCGCGGCGTCGTACGCGTCGACGAGCCGGCTCATCGCCCGGACGCCTCCCCGGCGGCAGGCTCACCCTCCGCTCCGGTCGACTTCTTCTTCGTGGCCCTCCTCTTCGGCTGCACCGTGCCCGCCTCGGACTCGCTCCCAACCTCCGCAGCTTCGGACTGGTCCGGCTCGGCCGCGGCCGTGGACTGCGCCTTCGGCGTCCGCTTGGTTGGCGGCTTCTCGGTCGCCGCGGCTGTTGCCGGGTCGGCCCCCGCCGCCTCGTCCGCGACCTTCGCCTTCGTGGTCCGTTTCGACGTCCGGGCGGGCTTGTCCTCAGGAGCAGTCGCCGGATCGGTGTCTGCCGCCTGGTCGGCGACCTTCGTCTTCGTCGCGCGCTTGGCGGCCGGATTCTCGGCGCCGGTGTCTGCCGCCGAGGCCGACGCCGGATCGGCGTCGACCCCTTCCTCGGTGACCTTGGCTCGCGTCTTCCGCCTCGGGGCCGGCTTCTCGCCGGTGGGCTCCACCGCGGCTCCGGCGTCGGGCGCACCGGCGTCGACCGTGTCCGCGTCCTCAGCGAGCAGCTCGTCCAGTTCGGCCTCGATCTCCTGTGGCGTCGGATCCCCGAAGGAGTCGGTCGTCGGCGCCGGGGCGGACTTCACGCCCGGCTCCGTGAGGCTCTCCTCCTTGGACGTGGACCTCCGCTTCGACCCGCTAGCGGGCTTCTCCTCGGTCTCCGACACGGGGGGTGCGCTGACGTCCGCCTTGTCGGAGTCGATGGTCATCGACTCGCGGTCGGCCTCGTCCCGATTCTCGGCGTCATCTGGATCGGCGAGGGCAGCAGTCGCAGGGTCAGCGGCGCCCCCCGACTCGTCCCGGGCACCACCGTGGCCCTCGTCACCACCCGCGGGAGCGTCGGACTCGGCGGACAGATCGTCGCCCTCGGACTCAACCTCGTCGACCTCGTCCTCGTCCTCGACCGCCACGGCACCGTCCTCGTCGGTGAGGTCGTCGTACGACGGGGTGAGGACGACGCCGTCGAGCTCGTCCAGCCGGTCCAGCGCATCGGTCCCCTCCGGGTCGATCCGTACGGCGGCGACGAACCACTCGCGGGCCGCGTCCTCCTGCCCGGCTGCGAGCAGCAGGGTTCCGTACGCGTAGCGCAGCCGTGCCTGCGACGGCTTCGGCACCTGCCCCCGGGGGCGCTCGATCTCGGCCGCGAGCAGCCGCAGAGCCTCAGCGTGCTGCCCCATGTCGTCACGGGCACCGGCCTGCACGATCGTCAGCTCCACCAGCATGGCCGGGTCGGTGATGGACTGCTCCCCCTCGGCCACGAGCTCCAGCGCCTTCTGGGGCGAGCCGAGAGCGCGCTCGCAGTCCGCCAGCACGGGGATGAAGTCCGACGATCCCGTCATACGACGCAGGGCGCGGAACTCGTTGCGGGCCACGTCGTACAGACCCGCCGCGTACGCGGTCTCGGCCGCCGCCTCTCGCGCCACAGACAGACGGGAGGCCCGCCGGCGGGCCGCCTCCGCGTGCTGGTAGGCCAGCATCGGGTCCTCGTCCAGCAGGTTGCCGGCGGCCACGAGGTAGGCACCGACCACGTCGGCCAGCTCCTTGGGCAGCCCCTTCAGCTCAGCCTTCACCGGACGCGGCAGGTCCCGCGGGTCGATCTCGGGGACCGGGGGCTCGTTGGGGTCGGCCTCCAGGCCCGGCGGGACGTACCTCTCCTCCCGGTCCTGCCGCGGCATGGGCGGGCCGGACCGCTCGCTGGTCCGGACGAACTGCTGAGCCCGAGGGCCGCTGCTACGGCGGTCTCCCCCGCCGTCGCGTCGAGGCGGGCGGCCACCAGAACCACCGCGCTCTGACCGGTCCTCCCGGCTCCACGACGACCGGGCACGCTCACCGCCGCGGCCTCCGGCCTGATCCCGACGGGCGTAGCCTCCCGAGCCACCACGGTCGTCCCGGCTCCATGTCGATCGTCCGCCTTCACCCTGGCCCCGACCGTCGCCGCCGCGCCCACCGGCCTCGTCCCGACGGGAGTAGCTCGAGCCGCCCCGGTCCTCGCCACTCCACGAACGCCCCCGGTCACCCTGACCACGCCCGCCGACCTCGTCCCGACGGCCGTAAGCGCCCGCCCCACGACGGTCGTCGCGTCCCCGGGTCTCCGAACGGCGCGGATCACCATCGCCGGCTCTCGGTGAAAATCCCTGCCCCCTGCCGAAGGAGCGGCGGTCATCCCCGCTCTCTCCCCTTCCCGCGTACGGGGCTCGCGGGGTACCCCCGCCCTCGGAATCACCTCGGGACGAACGCCCGCCGCGCTCGTCAGAGCCACCTCGGGCTGGACCACGCCTGGTGTCGTCCCAGTCCCGTCGGGGCGGTCGCCCGGACCCCGTTCCGCCTCCGAATGAAGAACGTCCCTGCGAGCGAGGCCCCTCGCCACGCCCGCCCCGATCACCGAATGCGGGGCGTCCCTCGTCGCCACGCCGCTCAGATCCTTCAGCCCGCGCAGCTGGGCCCCTGTCGCGGGATCCCCAGCCACCGCGATCGCCGCCCCTCTCGGACGAGCCACGCCCACCACGGGTACCGCCGGGGGCGCCACCACGATCCTCGCGGGCACCCGCACGGTCGTCCCGCGACCCGCGCGGCGCGCCACCCCGGTCGTCGCGGAAACCTCGCGCACCCCCACGATCGCCCCGTGGACCACGCGAAGCGCCGCCGCGATCATCACGGGAACCCGCTGCGAAGCCGTAGCGAGGAGCACCCCCACGACGATCATCCCCGCGGCCGCCATCACGCCGTGACCCGCCGGCGCCGGCGCTGCCACGAGCGCCACCAGACTCGTCGGTACGCCGGGGGGGCCGCTGCTCTCCCCTCGATCCGTCACGACGGGGCAGGTCACGCTCGTTCTCAGTCACGGGGTCATCCTGCCGCACAATGCCCCGCACGCCCAGCGAGCAAACGGTTCTTGGGAACATGAAACACCCCCCGGGTTGTGCATTGCTGCACACCCGGGGGGTGTTGAATGTCCGGCGACGACCTACTCTCCCACAGGGTCCCCCCTGCAGTACCATCGGCGCTGAAAGGCTTAGCTTCCGGGTTCGGAATGTAACCGGGCGTTTCCCTTTCGCCATGATCACCGAAACTCTATGGAGATGTGTGGCCAATTGTTCCCGACCGTATCTCGGGAACCGCACAGTGGACGCGTAGCATCTTTGAGTGAGAACAAGCCCTCGGCCTATTAGTATCGGTCAGCTCCAAACATTACTGTTCTTCCACATCCGACCTATCAACCCGGTGGTCTTCCGGGGGCCTTACCAGATTAACTCTGTGGGAGCCCTCATCTTGAAGCGTGCTTCCCGCTTAGATGCTTTCAGCGGTTATCACTTCCCAACGTAGCCAACCAGCCGTGCTCTTGGCAGAACAACTGGCACACCAGAGGTTAGTCCGTCCCGGTCCTCTCGTACTAAGGACAGCTCTTCTCAAGACTCCTACGCGCGCAGCGGATAGGGACCGAACTGTCTCACGACGTTCTAAACCCAGCTCGCGTGCCGCTTTAATGGGCGAACAGCCCAACCCTTGGGACCGACT
>ERZ501016.121-NODE-121-length-36971-cov-17.201810_pt1 | contig 36971 bp, 32 predicted proteins | sample MGYA00248889_ERZ501016 | MGnify/ENA primary metagenome ERZ501016 (study PRJEB25958, sample SAMN03398594) | human skin metagenome | study: EMG produced TPA metagenomics assembly of the Human Skin Microbiome Metagenome (human skin metagenome) data set. | reverse complement strand
CTACCGGGGGCCGGATCATCAGCCTGGCGAACGAAGGCCGGTCGATGCCCCTACCCCCGGTAGGTCAGAGTGGGTAGGTGCGCTCGGGCTCCGCGAGCTCGACCTCGCCCGTCCACACCGACGCGGCCTGGGCGCGGCACACCTGCGGGTCGTTCCAGGACGGGATGTGGGTCAGCATCAGCCGCTGCACACCTCCGGCCTTCACCGCGGCGGCCGCGGCCCGCGACCCGGTCAGGTGGATGTCGCGCGTGTCGTCCCGACCGTCCACGAAGGCCGAGTCGGCCAGCACCAGCGTGGCCCCCGCGAACAGTTCCGACAGCTCGGGGCAGGAGTCGGTGTCGCCGCTGTAGGCCAGCACCTGGCCGTCCGCCTCCACGCGCAGCCCATAGGCCTCGACCGGGTGGTTGACCGGCACCGGCGTCACCGTGAACGGCCCGATCCGGACCGGCCGACGGGCCTCCCACTCGCGATAGTCCAGCTGCCCGGCCAGCGCCGACCCCTCCCCGCCGCCGTAGGCCTCGGCCATCCGGCGCTCCACACCACGGGGTCCGTGCACCGGCAACCGTCCGTCGTCCGCACCCCGCGACGGGGCGTACTTGCGCGTGACGTAGAGCCCGCACACGTCGAGGCAGTGGTCGGGGTGCAGGTGCGACAGCAGCACCGCGTCGAGCGCGTCGAGGGCCAGGTGACGCTGCAGCACCCCGAGCGCGCCGTTGCCGAGGTCCAGCACGATCGACCAGGTCCGCCCGTCCGGGTCCTCGGCCTGCACCAGGTAGCAGGACGCCGGCGACTGCGGCCCCGGGAAGGACCCCGAGCAGCCGATCACGGTCATTCTCACGGGGCACCTCTGTCGTCGGCGAACACGGTGTCCACCTCGGGGCCGAGGAAGCGCCGCGCCAGCCGACGGAACTCCTCGGGGTCGCCGGTGGTGGTGAACCCGTGGGACGGAGGCCCCTGGTCGGAGGGTCGCAGCGCGTCACCGTCGGCCAGCACGCGGTAGACGTCCTTGGCAGTCTCCTCAGCGGACGACACCAATGTCACCGTGTCTCCCATCACATAGGAGATGACGCCGGTGAGCAGCGGGTAGTGCGTGCAGCCGAGGATCAGCGTGTCGACCCCCTGGGCGATGACGGGCTCGAGATAGCCGCGCGCGACGTCGAGCACCTCGTGACCGCCCGTGACCCCGGACTCGACGAGCTCCACGAACCGCGGGCACGGCTGGCTGACCACGCGGATCTGCGGCGCCGCCGCGAACGCGTCCGGGTAGGCCCGGCTCTGGTGCGTCCCGCGGGTCGAGATGACGCCGACGACGTCGTTGCGGGTGGCGGCGGCGGCGCGTCGCACGGCCGGCCGGATGACCTCCACCACGGGCACGGCATACCGCTCACGCGCGTCGTGCAGGACCGCGGCGCTGGCGGTGTTGCAGGCGATCACGAGGACCTTGACGCCGTGGTCGACCAGCCGGTCGAGGCACTCGAGCGCGAAGCGCCGGGTCTCGGCGATCGGCCGGGGGCCGTATGGCGCCCGCGCCGTGTCACCGAGGTAGGCGATCGACTCGCTCGGCATCTGGTCGAGCACGGCCCGGGCGACCGTGAGGCCCCCATAGCCGGAGTCGAAGATGCCGATGGGTGCGTCGCTCACCCGACCGAGGATAGAGGCTGGTGAGGCGTCAGCCGTCGTGCGACTCCGACCGCATCCGCGACAGGAAGGCACGGGTGCGGTCGTGCTGCGGGTTGCCGATGACCTCGCGCGGCGGCCCCTGCTCGACGACGACCCCGGCGTCCATGAACACGACGTGGTCGGCAACCTCGCGGGCGAAGGCCATCTCGTGCGTCACCACGATCATCGTCATCCCGGACGCGGCGAGCTCGCGCATGACGGTGAGCACCTCGCCCACCAGCTCGGGGTCGAGCGCCGACGTCGGCTCGTCGAAGAGCATCAGCTTGGGCTGCATCGCGAGCGCCCGCGCGATGGCCACGCGCTGCTGCTGACCGCCGGACAGCTGGCCGGGATAGGCGTCGGCCTTCTCGGCGAGGCCGACCCGGTCGAGCAGCTGCAGCGCCCGCTCCTTGACCTCGGCCTTGCGCTCGCCCTTGACCTGGACCGGCGCCTCCATGACGTTCGCGAGGACCGTCATGTGCGGGAAAAGGTTGAACCGTTGGAAGACCATGCCGATCTCGCGCCGCTGCGCCGCGACCTGCTTGTCGGTCAGGTGGTGCAGCCGCCCGCCCGCGTCGCGGTAGCCCATGAGGTCCCCGTCGACCCAGATGCGGCCGCCGTCGATGGACTCGAGCTGGTTGATGCAGCGCAGGAAGGTCGTCTTGCCCGACCCGGACGGCCCGAGCAGGCACACGACCTGCCCCTGGCGGACGTCCATGTCGATGCCCTTGAGCACCTCGTTGCCGTGGAACGCCTTGTGGACGTTGACGGCGTGCACCAGAGGTATGCCGTCCCGGCCGGCCCCTCGCGCGTCGCCGTCACGCCCGGTGGCGGCGGGCTCCGTCATACGGCTGCTCATCAGTGGCTCCCCGTGGTCGCGAGCAGCCGCTTGACGGTCTGGTCCTTCTTGCCGGGCGCGCTGCCGAAGCCCTTGCCGAAGTGCCGCTCGAGGTAGTACTGGCCGACCATGAGGATCGAGCACACGACGAGATACCAGCACACGGCCGCCATCATCGTGGGCATGATCTGCAGGGTCCGCTGGCCGATCACCTGGGTCTGGTAGAACAGCTCGGCGCTGATCGGGACGGCCGACAGCAGCGAGGTGTCCTTGACCATGGCGAGGGTCTCGTTGCCGGTGGGCGGCACGATCACGCGCATGGCCTGGGGCAGGACGATCCGGCGCATGGTCTTGCCCGCGGGCATGCCGAGCGCCTGGGCCGCCTCGCGCTGCCCCTGGTCGACGGACAGGATCCCGGCGCGGGCGATCTCGGCCATGTAGGCCGCCTCGGACAGGCCCAGGCCGATGACGCCGGCCCACAGGGTGGACGAGAAGGCGTTGACGTCGATCTGGGTGAGGGTGAGGTCCGTCCCGAGGCCCAGGGCCCCCGCGATCTGCTGGCCGAAGGGCACGCCCAGGGTCAGCTCGGGGTAGAGGTAGCCGACGCCGGTGCCGAGCATGACCAGCAGCACGAGGCGGGGGATGGAGCGGAAGAACCACGTGTAGGCCGCCGCGGTGAAGGTCAGCACCGGGTTGGACGACAACCGCATCACGGCGAGGATCACGCCGAGGGTGACGCCGATGACCATGGCACCGAGCGTGCCGAGGAGCGTGCCCATGATGAGGCCGTTGAGCACCGGCTTGTAGTTCATGACCTTGACCATGAACGCCAGGTCCCAGCGTTCGTTGGTGAGGAACGAGCTCACCATCATGGCCAGGAGGACCAGGATGACGGCGACGGCCACCCAGCGCCAGGGGTGCCGGACGGGCCGGGCGTCGATGGCGCCCGGCCGGTCCGTCGTGCTGTCCGGCTGCCCCTGCTGCTGCGGCCTCGAGACGGAGTCAGCCATGGATCAGGGGTTCACCGGGAACTCGGTGACGGCGCCGTCGGCGTTGTTCCACTTCTCGAGGATCTTCTTGTAGTCCCCGGACTTCTCCAGCGCGGCGAAGGCGCCGCCGATGGCGTCCGCGAGGTCCTTCTGGTCCTTGGGGACGACGATGCCGTACGGCGCGGAGTCGTAGAGCTCACCGACCTTCTCCAGCTGGCCGTTGGTCTGCTTGACGGCGTAGTTGGTGATCGGGGAGTCGGCGGCCATGGCGTCGACCTTGCCCGAGGACAGGTCCGCGGTCACCTTGGACTGCTCGGTCTCGACGATCTGGGTGATGGCGGGCTGGCCGCCGTCGGTGCACTTCTTGGAGCGGGCGGTGAGGTCGTCGATCTGGACCGTCCCCTTCTGCACGCCGACCTTGAGGCCGCACGCCTTGGCCGGGTCCACCTGCTTGGGGTTGCCCTTCTTGACCGCCCACAGGGTCCCGGCGTTGAAGTACTGCACCATGTTGACCTTCTGCTTGCGGTCGTCGTTGATCGTGAACGACGAGACGCCGACGTCGAACTTGCCGGAGGTCACGCCGAGGATGATCGACGGGAACTCGGCGTTCTGGAAGTCCGCCTTGAGGCCGAGCTTCTGCGCGGCGGCGGTGAACAGGTCGACGTCCATGCCGGTGACGGTCTTGCCGTCGTCGCCGATGAACTCGTTGGGGGCGTAGGAGGCGTCCGAGCCGACCTTGAGGACGCCGGCCTGCTTGATCTTGGCGGGGACCTTGGCGGCGAGGGCCTGGTCGACGGCCTGGCTGGCGGCGGCGGTGGCCGAGCCGGCGGCGCTGGAGGCCTTGGCGCCCCCCGAGTCGAGCGAGTCCGAGCCGCAGGCGGCGAGGGACAGGGACGAGGCGACCGCCAGGGCGGTGACGACCACCGAGGCGCGAGCGGGACGGATCAGCACGGGGCTACCTCCATGAGCATGAGTGAGCGGTGCTGTGAACCATGCCACGCATGACCATGCGGGACAACGGATCGGGCCCCGGGTGGCCCTGCTGCGCCCGAATCGTGACGTGAGCGGTCGGCGGGGTGCGGCGAGCGGCAGCGGCGGGCGGGAGGCATACGGCGGTCAGCGGACCAGCGCCTCGGCCAGCGTCTCCTGGATCCAGGTCAGGAAGTCGTAGAGCGCGGCGGTCTGCGCGTGCGGATGGTCCTCGCCGAGCTGCTCGACCAGCTCCTCCAGGGCCGCGGCGTCCGCGTCGGTGCGCAGGCCCAGGCGTTCCCCCAGCACGAGCCGCACGTCGGTCAGCGCCACGGTCAGCTGCCCGGCCTGCTGCGTCGTCAGGGTGAGCACCTCGGGGTCGGTGGCGTGCTCCAGCAGCGACACCGCGGCCTCGAGGGTGGCGACCTTGCGCTGCCGCAGCCCCATCTCGGTGAGCCGACGGAACTCCTCGGCCTCCGCGGCGACCTGCGGCCCGTCGTCGCGGCGGGCGTCCGGGAACAACCGTCGCACGGCCGGGTCGACCTGGGGCCGCGGCGGGTCCGCCGACAGTCCCGCCACCGCGTCGGCGAGCGGGTCGCCGGTGAGATCCGGGATCGCCGGGCCCATCCCCCGGATCAGGCGCGCCACCTGGGTGAGCAGGCCGGCGAGGAGCTCACGCTCGTCCTCGTCGAGGTGGCCGACGATGCGGTCGCCGTGGCGACGGAAGGCCTGGGCCATCTACTCGTCCTTCTGGTAGGTCGCCCACAGGCCGTAGCCCTGCAGCGCCTCGGTGTCGCGCTCCATCTCGTCGCGCGTGCCCGAGCTGACGACCGCGCGCCCCTCGAGGTGGACGTCGAGCATGAGCTTCTCGGACTTGGCCCGGTCGTAGCCGAAGTACTCCTGGAAGACGTAGGTCACGTAGGACATGAGGTTGACCGGGTCGTTCCAGACGAGGGTCACCCACGGCACGTCGGGGACGATGAGCTCGTCCGACTGCGGCTGGTCGAGCTCGACGGGGGCGACGGACATGGTCGCCAGTCTAGGCAGAGTCCTCCGGCAGGGCAGCGGCCCGCTCCTCGTCGGTCAGCAGCCGCGACCGCGTCAGGAAGCGCAGCCCCTCGGGCGACTCCAGCGAGAAGCCCCCGCCCCGCCCGGGGACGGCGTCGATCGTCAGGTGGGTGTGCGCCCACGCCGCGTGCTGCGCCCGCGAGATCCAGACCGGTATGCCGGGAAGCCCCGGCGCCACGAGCCGTCCGAGCAGCACGTCGGCGTCACCGGTGAGGAACTCCCCCTCCGGGTAGCACATCGGGGAGCTGCCGTCGCAGCAGCCGCCGGACTGGTGGAACATCACCGGGCCGTGCCGGTCCACGAGCCGGCGCAGCAGCTCGGCGGCGGCCTCGGTGAGCCCGACCCGCGACGGCGACGGTTGCGGGATCTCGGCATACGACCGCTCCTGCGGAGCCGGGCACACCGCAGGGGTGACCGGCTCCGCAGGCTGGGGATCGCTCATGGCCTAGAAGAACCCGAGCTTGTCGGGGCTGTAGGAGACCAGGAGGTTCTTGGTCTGCTGGTAGTGGTCGAGCATCATCTTGTGGTTCTCGCGCCCGATGCCGGACTGCTTGTAGCCGCCGAACGCCGCGTGCGCCGGGTATTGGTGGTAGCAGTTGGTCCACACACGGCCCGCCTGGATCGCGCGGCCCATCGTGTAGGCGCGGTGCATGTGCCGGGTCCACACGCCGGCGCCGAGGCCGTAGAGCGTGTCGTTGGCGGTCGCGAGCGCCTCGTCGTCGTCCTCGAACGAGGTCAGGGCGACGACGGGGCCGAAGATCTCCTCCTGGAAGATCCGCATGTCGTTGCGCCCCTCGAAGATCGTGGGCCGGATGTAGAACCCGCCCGCGAGGTCGCCCTCGAGCTCGGCCTTGTCGCCGCCGGTGAGGACCTTGGCGCCCTCCTCGCGACCGATCGCGAGGTAGCTCATGATCTTCTCGAACTGATCGTTGGAGGCCTGGGCGCCCATCATCGTGTCGGTGTCCAGGGGATTGGCCTGGACGATCGCCTCGACCCGCTTGACCCCGTCGGCGACGAAGCCGTCGTAGATCGAGCGCTGCACGAGGGCGCGCGAGGGGCACGTGCAGATCTCGCCCTGGTTGAGCGCGAACATCGCGAAGCCCTCGAGCGCCTTGTCGTAGAACGCATCCTCGGTCTGCGCGACGTCCTCGAAGAAGATGTTGGGGCTCTTGCCGCCCAGCTCCAGGGTCACCGGGATGATGTTCTGGCTGGCGTACTGCATGATCAGGCGCCCGGTCGTGGTCTCGCCGGTGAAGGCGATCTTGGCGATGCGCGGGGACGAGGCCAGCGGCTTGCCCGCCTCGACCCCGAAGCCGTTGACGACGTTGACGACGCCCTCGGGGATCAGGTCGCCGATGAGCTCGACCAGCTTGAGGATCGACCACGGTGTCTGCTCGGCCGGCTTGAGGACCACGGCATTGCCCGCGGCGAGGGCCGGGGCGAGCTTCCAGACCGCCATGAGGATCGGGAAGTTCCACGGGATGATCTGCCCGACCACGCCGAGGGGCTCGTGGAAGTGGTAGGCCACCGTCGTCTCGTCGATCTGGCTGATGCCGCCCTCCTGCGCCCGCAGGCACCCTGCGAAGTAGCGGAAGTGGTCGATCGCCAGGGGGATGTCCGCGTTGAGCGTCTCGCGGATCGCCTTGCCGTTGTCCCAGGTCTCGATGACCGCGATGTCCTCGAGGTGCTCCTCCATCCGGTCGGCGATCTTGAGGAGCACGCGCGCGCGGTCGGCGGCGGAGGTCTTGCCCCAGGCCGGCGCCGCCTTGTGCGCAGCGTCGAGCGCCGCGTCGATGTCCTCGGCCGTGCCCCGCGCGACGCTGGTGAAGACCTGACCGGTCACCGGCGTCGGGTTGTCGAAGTACTCGCCCTTGACCGGGTCGGTCCACCGACCCCCGATCCAGTGGCCGTAGCGCTCCTTGATCTCGATCGAGGACTCGCTGCTGCCGGGCTGCGGATAGACGCTCATGGATGCTCCCAACGTCGTTGGTGGGTCGGTGGTCGATCGTTGCGGGTCGTCGGTGGCCGCGCTGGGCGTGACCGGGGTCACCACGCTACGACAGACCCGGGGCCCGCGCCCGAGGGGCGACGCGCCCAGAGGCTGGGCGGGGCGGCATACGGCCACTGCCTCCCCCGCCAGGGAGGGTCCGGTTAGAGTGCGTCGCGTGACTCGCAACGTGGCCGGCACGGCCCTCCTCACCGATCACTACGAGCTGACGATGCTGCAGGCCGCCCTGCACTCGGGCGCGGCCCACCGCGACTGCGTGTTCGAGGTGTTCGCGCGTCGGCTGCCGGACGGGCGTCGCTACGGGGTCGTCGCCGGGACCGGTCGGGTGGTGGAGGCCATCCGCGACTTCCGCTTCGGCGAGGACGAGATCGCGTTCCTGCGGGACAACGCCGTGGTGGACGAGGCGACCCTGGACTACCTGGCCTCCTATCGCTTCACCGGCGACGTCTGGGGCTACGCCGAGGGCGAGGTCTACTTCCCCGGCTCGCCGTTGCTCGTCGTCGAGGGGACGTTCGCGCAGGCCTGCATCCTGGAGACGCTCGTCCTGTCGATCATGAACCACGACTCCGCCATCGCCGGCGCCGGGTCACGCATGGTCACCGCCGCCGAGGAGCGCCCGCTCATCGAGATGGGCTCGCGGCGCACCCACGAGGAGGCCGCGGTGGCGGCGGCGCGGGCGGCCTACATCGTGGGGTTCGGCAAGACCTCCAACCTCGAGGCGGGCCGGCGTTACGGCGTGCCGACGGCCGGCACGTCCGCCCACTCGTTCACCCTCCTGCACGACAGCGAGTCCGGCGCCTTCCAGGCGCAGCTCGAGTCCCTCGGCAAGGGCACCACGCTGCTGGTCGACACGTATGACGTCCGCGCCGCCGTCGCTGAGGCCGTCCGACTGGCGGGGCCCGAGCTCGGCGGTGTGCGGCTGGACTCCGGCGACCTCGTGGCCCAGGCCCGCGAGGTGCGTCTGCAGCTCGACGAGCTCGGCGCGACCACGACCCGGATCACCGTGACCTCCGACCTCGACGAGTACGCCATCGCCGCGCTGGCCGCCGCCCCCGTCGACGGCTACGGGGTGGGGACGTCGCTGGTCACGGGGTCCGGCGCGCCCACCGCCGGCATGGTCTACAAGCTCGTCGCCCGCAAGGACGACGACGGCACCTGGGTCTCGGTGGCCAAGGCCTCGAGGTCCAAGACCTCGGTCGGTGGCCGCAAGTACGCCCTGCGGCGCCTCGACGAGCGCGGCGCGGCGCAGGCCGAGGTGATCGGGATCGGAGAGCGGCCTGTCAACGACGGCAACGACCGTGAGCTCCTCGTGCCGCTGATGCGCGGGGGCGAGGCCGTGGGCGACCTGTCCCTCGAGGCCGCACGGGCACGGCACGAGGCCTCGGTCGCCGAGCTGCCGGCACGCGCTCGCCGCCTGTCGCGTGGCGAGCCGGCCATCCCGACCCAGTACGTCGACGACGTGGAGGACTGAGCCATGACGGTGGGGACGGATCGGGACACGGCGACCGGCGGGGAGCCGGGGGCGTCGCGAGCGGACGGGGTCGACGAGAGCCGCGTGCTGCTGATCGTGGACGTGCAGGGCGACTTCTGCGAGGGCGGGTCCCTGGCCGTGGCCGGTGGCGCCGCGGTGGCGCGAGACGTCGCCTCGCTCGTGCTCTCCCGCGAGGGCCGGTATGCCGCCGTCGTCGCCACCCAGGACTGGCACGAGGACCCCGGTGGGCACTGGGCGCCGCAGCCGGACTACGTCGACACGTGGCCGGTGCACTGCGCCGCGGGCTCGTCGGGGGCGGACTTCCACGAGGGGCTGCGCCCGGCGCTCGGGTCCGTGGACGCCGTCGTGCGCAAGGGCCGACGGTCCGCCGCGTACTCGGGCTTCGAGGGGGTCACGGACGACGGGGAGACCCTCGCGCAGTGGCTCTCGTCGCGCGGGATCACCGCGGTGGACTGCGTGGGGATCGCCACCGACCACTGCGTCCGGGCGACCGCCCTGGACGCGGCGTCGGCCGGGCTGCGGACCCGTGTGCTGCTCGACCTGACGGCGGGCGTCGCCCCGGACACCACCGAGCGGGCGCTCGACGAGCTGCGCGCGGCCGGCGTGGAGCTGGTCGGCGCCCCGCGCCTCGGGCCTGCCTGAGGTCGTCCGCCTCGCCCGCGCTCGCCCCGCCGAGCCCGTCTCACCCTGCAGCACGAGACCACTCCGGCACGGCGAGACCACCACCTGGCAGCGCGTGCACCGCGTGACGACCGGTGACCTCAGGTGGTGTCGGGGAGGATCATGGCGATGACGTCCGGTGCTGCGGGCTGCAGCCACGACGGGCGGGCCCGTCCGACCTCGACCCACCCGAGCCGGGGATACATGGCGTAGGCGCGCTCGACCTCCCCCGCCGGGCCGTCCTGAGGTCGGCGGGCGGATACCACGGCGACATGGCCGAGCAGCTCGCCGTCCCGTTCGGCCACGAAGGCGGCCAGCTCCCCCTCCCGCCGCACGAACTCCTGCGGCGGGAAGGGCAGCGGGTTGCGGTAGGGATAGCCAGACGTGGGCTGCTGCTCGATCAGCAGCCGCGCCAGCTCGGGGACGTCCTCGTCCCGGCGGGGTCGGATGCTCGAGACCGGTCTGGGGTGCACGGTCGCAGGCTAGCGCCCGCCCCACCTCATCGGCCGGGCGAGGTGCGGCTCATCCCCGCCGCCGCGGCAACGCGCCGCGCACGACGCACGTCCGGCCGACCTTGTCGTGGATGGCCTGGTGCAACGGTCGGTCGGCGAGCGGCCACAGCCCGTCCACCAGCATCCACACCGTGCCGATCGCGCCCGGCAGGATGTCGCCGAGCCGCTTGACGATGGTGCGCAGGGCGATCTGACCCGCAGGCGCGGGCGCCGCCTGGTCGATGCTGCGCACGCTGATCCCGGTGGCCAGCCGGCCCAGGGTGCGACCCCACCGGCTCAGGCAGACGACCTCGTAGAGCACGGCGGCGACGAACATGGCCCCCGCGACCTGCAGCTGCAGGGCCGCGCTGGGCATCGGGGTCGGCGGCAGGGTGGCGCTCCCGGCCGCCGCCGCGGCCATCGCCTCGTCCCACCAGGACTGCACCTGCGGGATCCAGTCGCGCATCAGGTATGTCGTGAGCGGCAGCATCACGAGCAGGACGAGGAGCCCGTCGAGGATCCAGGCGAGGAACCGCCGCCACCATCCGCTGAGGGGCTGCCCGTCCGGGGTGGTGTCCTGCGCCGGCTGGGCGTACGCGCCGGGGTAGGGGGCCTGTTGGTGCTGGCGCGGTCCCCGCGCGGTGCCGCTGCCCCCGATACCGCCGGGCGGGGCGACATACGGGCTCCTCCCCTGGCCACCATCCCTGGCCTGACCAGACCGACCCTCGCGGGCCTGCTGGTCCCGCTGCTGGTCCCGCGGGTGGAAGTCCTCCACCTGCGCCCCCTCGCCGATCTGCGACCGCGCCACCTGGGGGGCCACCTTGGGCGCCCGGTGGTCGCTCCACGACACTCCGTCGAAGTAGCGGAGGTAGGCGGGGTCCTGCGGGTCGTCGTACCACCCTGATGGCTGGGTCATGCCTCTAGCCTGCCACGGCGACCTGGGACCGGCGGCCGACAGGGCGGACGGGGACGGACGGGGACGGACAGGGCGGACGGGGGCAGACGGCGGTCGGAAGTGCGGGGACGGGCCGGCGACAATGCATGGGGTCTGTCGGTGCCGAGGACTACCGTGTCACCGTGCTGTCAGCCATCCTGCGCCGTCACCTCGGGCGCCACCGTGGGCCCCTGGTCCTGGTCCTGATCTTCCAGACCGTGCAGGTGCTGGCCAACCTCTACCTCCCCACCCTCAACGCCGACGTCATCGACCGCGGCATCGCCCAGGGCGACACCGGCTACGTCCTGCGCACGGGCGGCTGGATGCTGGCGATCACGGTCGTGCAGATCCTCGCCAACCTCGTCGCCATCTACTACGGCGCGCGCACCGCCATGCGCTTCGGTCGCGACCTGCGCGCCGAGGTCTTCAGCGCCGTCGAGGAGTTCGCGGCGGAGGAGCTCGGCAGGTTCGGCGCGCCGTCGCTGATCACCCGCACCACCAACGACGTCCAGCAGGTGCAGATGCTGGTGTTCATGACGCTCGTGATGATGGTGTCCGCGCCCATCACCGCCGTCGGCGGGGTCGTCATGGCGCTGCGCCACGACGTCGCCCTCTCGGGACTGCTGCTCGTCGTCGTGCCGATCCTGGTCGTGTGCCTCGGCCTGATCATCGTGCGGCTGCACCCGCTGTTCCGCCGGATGCAGGTGCAGGTGGACGGCGTCAACCAGATCCTGCGCGAGCAGATCACCGGCGTGCGGGTCATCCGGGCCTTCGTCAAGGACCGGGCCGAGCAGCAGAGGTTCGCGGTCGCCAACGACGAGCTGCGGGACATCGCGGTGACGGCGGGACGGCTGATGACCTCGATGTTCCCGCTGATCATGCTCATCATGAATGTCTCGACCGTCGCGGTGATCTGGTTCGGCGGGCTGCGGGTCGACAGCGGCGACATGCAGGTCGGCGACCTGGTCGCGATGATGACCTATCTCATGCAGATCCTCATGTCGGTGCTGATGGCCTCGATGATGTTCATGGTCCTGCCCCGGGCCCAGGTGTCCGCCGAGCGCATCGGCGAGGTGCTGGCCACGGAGCCGACGGTGCGGCCACCTGCTGCGCCGACACCGGCGCCGTCCGTCGAGCCTCGCGGGGTCGTGGAGCTGCGCTCGGTCAGCTTCACCTTTCCCGGAGCCGACGACCCTGTCCTGCGCGACGTCGACCTGGTTGCCAGCCCGGGCCGGACGACGGCCATCATCGGGTCGACGGGATCCGGCAAGACCACGCTCGTCAACCTGATCCCCCGGCTCATGGACGCCACGGCCGGCCAGGTGCTGCTCGACGGCGTCGACGTGCGCGAGCTCGACCTGCACGACCTGTGGGCCCGCTTCGGTCTCGTGCCGCAGCGCCCCTACCTGTTCACGGGGACCGTCGCGAGCAACCTGCGTCTCGGCCGCGAGGACGCGACCGACGACGAGCTGTGGGCCGCCCTGGAGATCGCGCAGGCCCGCGACTTCGTCGAGGCGATGGAGGGCGGCCTCGAGGCCCCCATCAGCCAGGGCGGCACCACCGTCTCAGGCGGTCAGCGGCAGCGTCTCGCGATCGCGCGGGCGGTGGTGCGCCGACCGTCGGTCTACCTGTTCGACGACTCCTTCTCGGCGCTCGACTACGCCACGGACGCCGCCCTACGCGCCGCGCTCAGGCCCATCACCGGTGAGTCGACCGTCGTCGTGGTCGCCCAGCGGGTGAGCACGATCCGCGACGCCGACGAGATCGTCGTCCTCGACGAGGGAGCGGTCGTCGGTCGAGGTCGGCACGGTGAGCTGATGCGGACCTGCGAGACCTATCGCGAGATCGTGCTGTCCCAGCTGAGCGAGGAGGAGGCCGCATGACCGCGTCCACCGAGCAGCGCCGCACCTCGCCGGCGCGCGGCCCGATGGCGATGGGCGCCCCGGCAGCCAAGGCGGACGACTTCCGCGCCTCGGCTCGCCGTCTGCTCGGCGACCTGACCGCGCACCGGGGCCACGTCCTGGTCATCACGGTGCTCGGCGTCATCGGCGTGGCGTTCTCCGTGGTCGGGCCCAAGGTCCTCGGACGAGCCACCGACCTCGTGTTCGCCGGCGCGATCGGGCGGCACCTGCCCGCCGGCGCGACCCGCGAGCAGCTCGTCGAGGGGCTGCGGGCGCGCGGTGACGCTCGCTTGGCCGACCTGCTCTCCGGCATGCCGGACCTCGTCCCGGGTGTCGGCGTCGACACGGGCGCCGTGGCGCAGGTGCTGGCGTGGGCCCTCGGCCTCTACCTCCTGTCGTCCCTGTTCACCTGGGTGCAGGTGTGGCTGACCACGACCGTGGTGCAGGCGACCGTCCACCGGATGCGCCACGACGTGGAGCACAAGCTCGAGCGGCTGCCGGTGTGCTACTTCGACACCGAGTCCCGCGGCGACATCCTGTCCCGGGCCACCAACGACGTCGACAACGTCGCCCAGTCGCTGCAGCAGACCATGACCCAGATGCTCAACAGCGCCCTGACCGTCCTCGGCGTGATCGTGATGATGCTCACCATCTCTCCCCTGCTGACGGTCGTCGCGGTCGTGAGCATCCCTGTGATGGCGATAATCACGATGGCCATCGCCAAGCGCTCCCAGCCGCAGTTCCGCGAGCAGTGGGCCGCCACCGGTCGGCTCAACGGGCACGTGGAGGAGATGTACTCCGGCCAGCTGCTCATCAAGGTCTTCGGCCAGCAGGACGGGGCCCGTCGCACCTTCGCCGAGCACAACGACGCCCTCTACGAGTCAGCCTTCAAGGCGCAGTTCGTGTCCGGGATGATCCAGCCCGCCATGTGGTTCGTCTCCAACCTCAACTTCGTCCTGGTCGCCGTGATCGGCGGCGTGCGCGTGGCCTCGGGCTCCTTGTCGATCGGCGGGGTGCAGGCGTTCATCCAGTACTCCCGGCAGTTCAGCCAGCCGCTCGGCCAGCTCGCCGCCATGGCCAACATGCTCCAGTCGGGCGTCGCCTCGGCCGAGCGCGTCTACTCGCTGCTCGACGCCGAGGAGGAGTCCCCGGACGTGCCCTCGCGCACCGTGACGGCGACCTTGGGCGACGACGTCGCGGGCGGAGGCCGGGCAGACGGCTCGGCTGAGCGCACCGTCGCCGGTCGGGTGGCGTTCGAGGACGTCTCCTTCTCCTACTCCCCCGACACCCCGCTCATCGAGCACCTCGACCTAGTCGCCGAGCCGGGGCAGACCATCGCCATCGTCGGCCCCACCGGTGCCGGCAAGACGACCCTGGCCAACCTCCTGCTGCGCTACTACGACGTCGACGACGGCCGGATCACGCTGGACCGCACCGACATCCGCGACCTGCCCCGCCGCGAGCTGCGGTCGGCGTTCGGCGTGGTCCTCCAGGACACCTGGCTGTTCACCGGCTCCATCCGCGACAACATCGCGTATGGCGCCGCCCACCCCACCGAGGACGCCGTGGTCTCGGCGGCGGCCGCGGCCCACGCCGACCACTTCATCCGGACGCTGCCCGACGGCTACGACACGGTGCTGGACGACGACGGCTCGTCGCTGTCGGCGGGCCAGCGTCAGCTGCTCACCATCGCCCGCGCGTTCCTGGCCGACCCGTCGATCCTGATCCTGGACGAGGCCACCAGCTCGGTCGACACCCGCACCGAGGCCCTCGTCCAGGAGGCGATGGACCGGCTCCGCCGCGACCGGACGAGCTTCGTCATCGCCCACCGCCTCTCGACCATCCGTCACGCCGACCGGATCGTCGTCATGGAGCAGGGCGCGATCGTCGAGCAGGGATCGCACGACCAGCTCCTCGCCTCGGGCGGCGCCTACGCCCGGCTCTACCAGGCGCAGTTCTCCGGGGCCGTCGCCGAGGATCCGTCGGCCTGACCCGCCGCCGACCTCGTCAGCCGCAGCGACCCCCGCACCCCGCACCCTGCGCCCCCGCACCCCCGCACCCGCCGTTGAGAGGCGACAGATGGGGGCCATGCCGCCCGGATGACCCCGATTTGTCGCCTCCCGACGGCGGGCGGACGGCATTCGGGATGGTCAGAGGTTGCCGCGGAGGTCCTGCTCGCGCTCCAGCGCCACGAAGAGCGCCTTGAAGTTGCCCTTGCCGAAGCCCAGGGAGCCGTGGCGCTCGATCATCTCGAAGAAGACGGTCGGGCGGTCACCCAGCGGCTTGGTGAAGATCTGCAGCAGGTAGCCGTCCTCGTCACGGTCGACCAGGATGCCGCGGCTCTGCAGCTCCTCGATCGGGACGCGCACCTCACCGATGCGGCGGCGCAGCTCCTCGTCCTCGTAGTAGGAGTCCGGGGTGTCGAGGAACTCCACACCGTTGGCGCGCAGCTCGTCGACGGTGCGGATGATGTCGTTGGTGGCGAGGGCCAGGTGCTGGGCGCCGGGGCCGCGGTAGAAGTCGAGGTACTCGTCGATCTGCGAACGCTTCTTGGCGATCGCCGGCTCGTTGAGGGGGAACTTCACGCGGTGGTTGCCGTTGGCGACGACCTTGGACATCAGGGCGGAGTAGTCGGTGGCGATGTCGTCGCCGATGAACTCGGCCATGTTCACGAAGCCCATGACCTTGTTGTAAAAGGCGACCCACTCGTCCATCTTGCCGAGCTCGACGTTGCCGACGATGTGGTCCAGCGCCTGGAAGAGGCGCTTGGGAGAGCCCTCGCGCTTCTGGTAGGTCGAGGTGCGCTCGACGTAGCCGGGCCAGTAGGGGCCGGAGTACCGGGAGCGGTCCACGAGGGTGTGCCGCGTCTCGCCGTAGGTCGCGATCGAGGCGAACCGCAGCGTGCCGTGCTCGTCGGCGACGTCCTGCGGCTCGTCGAGGACGGTGGCGCCCATCCGGCGGGCCTGGGCGACGCAGCGGTCCACGTCCGGCACCTCGAGGGCGATGTCGACGACGCCGTCGCCGTGCGCGGCGTGGTGGGCGATCAGGGGGCTGTCGGGGCTGACGGCACCCTTGATCACGAAGCGGATGGAGCCGGACCGCAGGACGAAGGCCTTGTGGTCGCGGTTGCCGTTCTCGGGCCCGGAGTAGGCCTCGAGGGTCATGCCCCAGGCGGACTGGTAGTAGTGCGCGGTCTGGGTGGCGTTGCCGACCACGAAGACGATGGCGTCCCAGCCGGTGACGGGGAAGGGGTCACGGGCCTCGTCGTACTCCACGAGGCCGACCAGCTGCTTGAGCTGGTCGAGGTCCAGGTCGGCGTCACGCTCTTGCGGCGTGAGGTCCACGGTGGTGTCGGTCATGAGGCCCAACTGTGGGGGCGACGACCCACCCGGGCAAGCATGCCCTCACCGCCTGGGCAAACTGGTCAAGATTGGTGGCGCAGGCCGCCCGAGAGTGGACAATGTGTCTCATGGGGATCGACGATCTGGACCGCAGGCTCATCAGCGCCTTCACGCAGGACCCGCACATCGGGGTGCTCGGCGCCTCACGAGTCCTGGGCGTGGCGCGCGGCACCGTCCAGGCGCGCCTGGATCGCCTGCAGGGTCGGGGGGTCATCTCGTCCTTCGCCCCGCACGTCGACCCCGCGGCGCTGGGCTACCCGGTGATGGCCTTCGCCACGCTGGAGATCCGTCAGGACCACGGCCACGAGCGGGTGGTGCGTCACCTGGAGCAGATCCCCGAGGTGCTGGAGGCCCACACCATCACCGGGTCGGGTGACATCTGGATCCGCCTGGTCGGCCGCGACAACGCAGACCTGCAGCGGGTGATCGACGACGTCGTGGCGGGCGGTTCCGTCATACGCACCTCGACGGTGATCTCCCTGGCCACCCGGCTGGCGCACCGCACCGCTCCGCTGGTCGACGCCGCCGTCCCGTGACCTAGCGGCGACCGACGAACCAGTTGCGGATCCTGTCGATGCGCTCGGTCACCTGCTCCCCGGACGCCTGGTCCAGGGCCGGTCCCCCGCACACCTGCCGGAGCTCGGAGTGCACGATCGCGTGCTTCGTGCCGGTCTTGCGGGCATAGGCGGAGACCAGCTTGTTGAGCTCCTTGCGCTGGGCCTGCAGCGCGCGGTGTGCCGAGACCTCCTCGTGCCGCTCCTGGGCGCGCGCGTTGGGCTTCTGGCCGCGCTGCCGCTCGCGGAGCAGGTGCGCCATCTGGTCGGGCTCCAGCAGGCCGGGCAGTCCGAGGTAGCCCTCCTCCTCCTCGGAGCCCACGTCCGCCACGAGACCGAACTGCTGGGCGTCGAACAGGACGTGGTCGAACTCCGCGTCCGACTCCAGCGCCTCGAACTTCAGGTCGAGCTCGTCACTGGCCTGCTCGGACCGGTTGGCCTCCTCGAGGAGCCCGTCCTCCTCGGACCAGAGCGGCTCCTCCTCACCGGGTTTCTTGGGCCGGTCGAGCGCGTGGTCCCGCTCGTCCTCCAGGCGGGCGGCGTGCTCGAGCAGCACCGGCACGGACGGGAGGAACACCGAGGCCACCTCTCCGCGCTTACGGGCGCGCACGAACCGCCCCACCGCCTGCGCGAAGAACAGGGGCGTCGACGTCGAGGTCGCGTAGACCCCGACCGCCAGGCGGGGCACGTCCACCCCCTCGGAGACCATCCGGACCGCGACCAGCCAACGATCGGTGGACTGGGAGTAGGTCTCGATGCGCTGGGAGGCCCCGGCGTCGTCGGACAGGACGACCGTGGGCTTCTCCCCCGTGATCTCGTGCAGGATCCTGGCGTAGGCGCGGGCATTGGTCTGGTTGGTCGCGATCACCAGGCCGCCGGCGTCCGGCACGTGCCGGCGCACCTCGGTGAGGCGCTTGTCGGCGGCGCGCAGCACGGACGGGATCCACTCCCCCGTGGGAGACAGCGCGGTCCGCCACGCGTGCGCCGTGAGGTCCTTGGTGAGCGGCTCGCCCAGCCGGGCGGCGAGCTCGTCGCCGGCGCGGGTCCGCCAACGCATCGCGCCCCCGTAGGCCATGAACAGCACCGGCCGCACCACGCCGTCGCGCAGCGCCTCGGCGTAGCCGTAGGAGTAGTCCGAGGCCGACCGACGGATGCCGTCCGGACCCTCCTCGTAACGCACGAACGGGATGGGGCTCGTGTCTGAGCGGAAGGGCGTGCCGGTGAGCGCCAGCCGCCGCGCCGCGGGCTCGAAGGCCTCACGGATCGCGTCCCCCCAGGACTTGGTGTCGCCGCCGTGGTGGATCTCGTCGAGGATCACGAGGGTCGGGGCGGCCTCCGTGCGGGCCCGGTGCAGCAGCGGCTTGGACGCCACCTGCGCGTAGGTCAGCGCCACGCCGTCGAAGGCCTTGTTGTGCGTCCCCGCGGCGTTGGTGAAGGTCGGGTCGAGCTGGATACCGACGCGTGCGGCGGCGTCCGCCCACTGCACCTTGAGGTGCTCGGTCGGGGCGACGACGGTGACGCGGCGCACCACCCCGCGCCGCAGCAGCTCGGTCGCGACCCGGAGCGCGTATGTCGTCTTGCCGGCGCCAGGCGTGGCCACCGCCAGGAAGTCCTGGGGACGCTCGGCGAGGTAGGCCTCGAGGGCCTCCGCCTGCCAGGCACGCAGCTTGCCCGCCGTTCCCCACGCTGCACGCTCGGGAAAGGCGGGGGACAGGTGTTCGGCAGCAGAGGTACTCATCGCGTCCTGCAGGGTAGACGTTTTCGCCGGGCAACATGCCGGGCGGCGGGTCCTTGACAGCCTCGAGCGGCACGCCATCGGCCCGCCACCCCCGGGTCGGGACGGCGGGCCGAGGAGGTCCTGGTGGTCAGCCCAGCTTGAGGGTGACGCGGTCGACCGAGCCGACGGTGCTCGCGTCGGAGGGCGCCGAGCCGATCTTGATGGTGTCGGCCGGCTGCGAGCCGAGCTTGAGGGTGACGGCGTTGGCGGAGCCTCCGGCCAGGGTGGCGACGGCGGCGACGGTGATGACGGCAGCGGTGCGGGCGAGGTTACGCATGGTGGTTTCCCTTCGATGACGGCAGGGCGCCCCGTGACACCCTGCAACCAGGATAGCGCCTAAGGCAACAAAATATCACTAGCAGTGACCTAGACCCGTCAAAAGGGTGAAATTACTTCCCGCCGTCCTGGGGCTTGCGCAGGCCCTCGTAGATCTCCTGGCAGATCGGGCACACCGGGAACTTCTTGGGGTCGCGCCCCGGGACCCAGATCTTGCCGCACAGCGCCACGACCGGCTCCCCCGTCATGGCGCTCTCGAGGATCTTTTCCTTGCGCACGTAGTGGGCGAAGCGTTCCCGGTCGCCCGGCTCCTGCAGCTGCTCGTCGACCTGCTCGCGCTCCAGCACCGCGGTCTGCGTCGAGGGCCCGCCCGGCTCCGCGAACGGGTCCGGCGGCATCTCGGGGTATCCCTGGCTCATGCGGGACATCCTAGGCCGCGGCTCAGTTGTAGTCCTCGTCGTCGGGGTAGAGGCCGACGAAGGCCAGCCGCCCCGGCTGGCGACGCAGCACCCGTCGCCACAGCGTGCTCGGCTCGTCGCTGAACACGTCATCGGGGAGAAGATCCACGACATACCACGACCCGTTGCGGATCTCACCCTCGAGCTGACCGGGGACCCACCCGGCATACCCGGCGAAGATGCGAACCCCGGTCAGGTGCGGCATCACCTGCTCGGCAGGCGTGTCGAGATCCACGACCCCCACCCCCGGAAAGAGCTGCTGCACCCCGTCGACCTCGCGACCGGGGTCGATGACCCCGACGACGCCGAGGGCCGAGTCCAGCTGCACCGGGCCGCCCTGAAAGAGGACCTGCGGCTCGCGGACGTGCTCCTGCCAGCCGTCCAGCACCGTGTCGATGGTGGCGTCGACGGGCTTGTTGAGGACGACCGCCTGGGCGCCGTCGTCGCCGTGGTGCAGCACGAGCATCACGCACCGCTCGAACACCCCCTCGTTGAGCCCGGGGGTGGCGACGAGCAGTTGTCCGGTCAGGTCCTCGGTGCGCACCGTCCCATTGTGCCCACCTCGACGGGCCGTATGCCGAAGCGGGCGCCACCCCTTATGGAGGTGACGCCCGCTGACGGGGTCCAGCCGTGGTGGTGCAGGGGCAGGATCAGCCGTCGTAGCGGCGGGCCGAACGGTCCCGGCCACCGCGGTCCTGGCGGCCGTCCCGGTCGTCGCGACCGCCACGGTCGCCACGGTCCTCCCGACCGCGGAACGAGCGCTCGTTGCGGCGCCCGTGCGGCTGGTAGCGCGCTCCGCCGCGACGGTGGCCACGCTGCGGGCGCGGCTCGCCCTCGACGAGGCGGCGGTAGCGCCCCTCCTCGATGGCCTCGCCGGACGGGGTGCGGGCCCCCACGCCGTCGTAGAGCAGCGGGTCGCCGGGGGCCGTGCGGACGGGCTTGACGTCCACCCCGGCCTGCTCGACGAGGCGCTCCATCTGGCGGCGCTGGTGCGGGAGCGCCAGCGTCACGACCGTGCCCCGCTCGCCGGCGCGCGCCGTGCGGCCGGAGCGGTGCAGGTAATCCTTGTGGTCGGCCGGCGGGTCGACCTGCAGCACCACGGAGACGTCGTCGACGTGGATGCCGCGGGCGGCCACGTCGGTGGCGACGAGGACGGGCAGCGTGCCCTCCTTGAAGCCGGTGAGCACCCGGTTGCGCTGCACCTGGGACAGGCCGCCGTGCAGGGCCGCCGCGAAGACGCCCTGCTCGCGCAGCTGGAGCGCGACGCGGTCGGCGCCGAGCTTGGTGCGCACGAAGACCACCGTGCGGCCGGTGCGGTTGGCGACCTCGGCCGTGATGACCTTCTTGTGCATCGGGTCGATGAGCAGGACGTGGTGGTCCATGGTCTCGACCGACGCCGTCTCCGGGTCGGTCTCGTGGGTCACCGGGTCGGACAGGTAGCGCTCGACCACCGTGTCGATCCCGCGGTCCAGCGTCGCGGAGAACAGCAGTCGCTGCCCGCCACCGGGCACGAGGTCCAGGATCTCGCTGATGGCCTCGAGGAAGCCCATCTCGGCCATGTGGTCGGCCTCGTCGAGCACGGCCACCTCGACCTGGGACAGGTCGGCTGCTCCGCGGTCGATGAGGTCCTTGAGGCGGCCGGGCGTGGCGACGAGGACGTCCAGGCCCTTCTCCAGCGCCATGATCTGCGGCGGGTAGGGCATGCCGCCCGCCACGAGCTTGTGGCGCAGACCCATCACGTGCACGAGCGGCTGCAGCGCGTCGCTCACCTGCTGGGCCAGCTCACGCGTGGGGACGAGGATGATCGAGCGGACGACGCCTGGGGCGGCCTTGCCGCCCGCTGCGAGGGTCGCGATGAGCGGCAGGCCGAAGCTCAGGGTCTTGCCCGAACCCGTCTGGCCGCGGCCGAGGACGTCCCGGCCCGCGAGCGCGTCCGGGATGGTCGCCTGCTGGATCGGGAAGGGGGTGGTGATGCCGTCCCGAGCCAGGCGCTCGACGAGCGGCGTCGGGAGACCGAGGGCGGCGAAGCCGTTGTCGGCCCCGACCTCGACGGGCGCGGCCTCGGCCGGCACGTCGACGGACAGGCCCATCGCCTCGCGCTCCTCGCGGTCGGTCCAGGTGCGGCTGCGGTCCGCACGCTGGTAGCCCCGGTCGCCGCGGTCGTAGCTGCGGGGGCCCCGCTCGTCGCGGTCGAATCGACGCTGGGGTCGGTCACCGCGGTCGTAGCTGCGCGGCCCGCGGTCGTCCCGCCCGAAGCGCCGCTGGGGGCGGTCACCGCGGTCGTAGCTGCGGGGGCCCCGCTCGTCGCGGTCGAAGCGACGCTGGGGTCGGTCACCGCGGTCGTAGCTGCGCTGCCCGCGGTCGTCCCGGTCGACACCCCTGTCGTGGGGACGGTCGCCCCGGTTGAACGGACGCCGCTCGTCGCGGTCGAAGGAGCGCTGCGGACGGTCGTCGCGGTTGAAGGGGCGGCGCTCCGGGCGCTCGTCACGGTTGAACTCGCGACGGGGGCCGCGCTCGTCGCGGGACTCGCTGCGGGGCCCGCGGTCGGCATACGACCGCTCGTCGCGGGTGTAGGGGCGACGCTCGTCGCGACCGGCCGTGGGGCCCTGCCCGCGGTGGGGCTTGCTCGGGCCACGACGGGCCTCGACCTTCTTGGAGGTGCTCCAGCGCGCCTTCTTGGGCGCGCCGGACGAGGACTGAGCAGACATGGGGATTCCTTGCTGGGTGGTCGATAGGCACGCTTCGAGCCACCTGGCGAGGGCAACGATGAAGGCGAGCCTCAGGCTCCACGTGCGGGAGCCCGGTCGGGCCGGTCGACGAGCTGCCGCCGGCTGCGTCTCGCTTCTCGTGGGCCGCCCTGATGAGCGGCCAAGAAAGTTATCGGGGTCATGCGCCCCTGTGGCTTGCCCAGACCTAGCTGGAGCCCTGTCCGTCGCGGACGTTGCGCCGTGGTGCTGGCGACCGAGGGACCGGACGACCCGGACGTCGATCGCGAACACCGCACAAGCGAGACTGCTGACCCCAGTCTATCAGGCGCCCGACCGTGCCCGTTCCTGTCTGCGCAGGGCGCTGATCTCGGCACAGGTCCGGGGAATCCTCGACGGGTGGTCGTCGTTGGACCTCCCATGAGCACCCGTCAGATCACGGAAGCGACCTTCGAGTCGACCATCCAGGACAACGACATCGTCCTCTACGACTTCTGGGCCGACTGGTGCGGCCCCTGCAAGCAGTTCGCGCCGGTCTTCGAGGCCTCCTCCGACAAGCACGACGACATCGTCTTCGGCAAGATCGACACCGAGGCCGAGCAGGGCCTCGCCGCGATGCTCCAGATCACGTCGATCCCGACGATCATGGCCTTCCGCGAGGGCGTGCCGCTGCTGATGCAGCCCGGCGCCCTGCCCGCCAACGCCCTCGAGGACCTGATCACGCAGATCAAGTCGCTGGACATGGAGACCGTCAAGCGGGAGTACGCCCAGCAGGTGGCAGCCGCCGAGGCCCAGCTCGCGCAGCAGCAGGGTCAGCCCGGCGCCGCCGGCCAGGGCCAGACCCCGGGGACCAGCCCCGCGGACATCCCCTCCGTCTGAGCCGTCCGGCAAACGAGCCCGTATGCCGACAAGGCCCCCTCGATCTCCTGGTGGAGGCGAGGGGGCCTTGCGCTGCAGGTCCACGGCGTGACGTGCCCGATCTGGTGGAGGTGGCGGGAATCGAACCCGCGTCCGCTGACGACGCACCAGGGCTTCTCCGGGCGCAGTGCGCTAAGGACTTTCTCGGCCCCAGGGCTCGCGCGCACACGTCCCCTGACAGGCCCAGTCGAGAAGGAGTCCCGCACGCCGTCCCGACACCGGCGTGCAGCAAGATCTCTAGCTGATGCCAGACCCTAGGCCGAGATCACACCTAGGCTGACAGACTTCGGGCTCGCTCAGGCGGCGAGGGCGAAGTCGGTGCGCTTGGAATTGGCACCTATTGGTTTGCTGAGGGCGTTAACGAGACAACTCAGCATCCTCGGCCCGCTTCCCCTGCTAGATCGACCAACGTCGAAACCGATCACCCCCAAGGGGGTCCCGGTGAAGGGGCGGGCACGTCACGCTGTGGACTTGTCAAACGACGACCTGTGCGCGAGGCCCAGGTCAGACCCGTGAGTCTACCCTTCCGAACGCGCGCGCCTCCACCAGGATTCCCCGGTCGTCCTGCGCGGGTGCGGCGCCATACGACAATGGACCGTATGACGCCGCTGCCGCCTGTCCAGCTCACCCACCTGCCGGCCGGCGACGGCCCGGCCATCGCGATCCACGGGGGCGCGGGCGTCGACCCGGCGTCCCTGCCCTCCGTGCAGTCGGCGGCCGCCACCGCTGCGCTCGAGGCGGCGGTGCGTGCCGGGCGGGCGATCCTCGACGATGGCGGCGCGGCCCTGGACGCGGTGTGCGCCAGCGTGCGGGTGCTGGAGGACAGCGAGTGCTTCAACGCGGGGCGGGGCGCCGCGCTGACGCTCGAGGGCACCGCCGAGCTGGACGCCTGCGTGATGGCCGGCGACTCGAGGTCAGGGGCCGTGACCTGCGCGAGCGGGCCACGCAACCCCGTCATGGCCGCGCGCGCCGTCATGGAGCGGAGCGACCACGTGCTGATGGCGATGCCGTCGCTTGCGCTGCTGGAGCAGTGGGGGCTTGAGCTGGTGACCCCCGACTACTACGTCACCGAGGCGCGGCGACGGATGCTCGAGGAGACGTCCTCCTTCCTGGAGTACCGCCACGGGACGGTGGGGGCGGTCGCCCGCGACGCCTCGGGCTTGGTTGCGGCGGCCACCTCGACCGGTGGCATCACCGCGCAGCTGCCGGGCCGGGTCGGCGACACGCCCCTGGTGGGCTGCGGGACCTGGGCCGACGACGCGACCGTGGCGGTGTCGTGCACGGGCCAGGGTGAGCTCTTTGTGCGGGGGGCGGTGGCGCACGAGATCCACGCGCGGCTCCGGTGGGGTGGGCAAGGTCTGGCGACGGCGGTGCGCGAGACGATCGACGAGCTCGTGGGGGCGCGTGGCGCCGACGGCGGGCTCGTCGCGGTGACGCCGGCGGGCGAGGTGGTGCTGGCGTTCAACTCCCCCGGCATGTACCGCGGCTACGACGTCGGCGCCGGCGCGGTGGCCGCCATCGCCTGACCCCGGCGCCCTCGCCGGGCTGCCGACCTGACCAAGGCGCGGGAGACCGCACTTTCGTCACACCCACGGCCCCGCACCGTGGCCAAGGCGCAGGCAGACAGCAGATTCCGCACGCTCCCCGCCCCGCACCGTGGCACAGGTGCGGGCAGACAGCACTCTTGTCGCGTGGGCTAGCTGCGGGAGGCGGTCGCGGCCAGGCTGCCGGCCGCTGCGGCAGCCACCAGGGCCACGACTCCGGCCACGGCCAGTGGCGCACCCGCGCCCCAGGCCCCGACCACCACGCCGGCCAGGGCGGTGCCGCCGGACGAGCCGAGGTTGGTGATGGTGCTCACCCACGTACTCGCCTCGGTGCGCAGGTGGGGCGGCGTCTCGACATCGGCCGCCACGAAGGCCACGGTGTAGCTCGGCGACATCGCCAGGCCCGCCCCGACGAGGACGACGCCAAGCAACCACCACGACGTCATCGCCGACGCCACGCACAGCGAGATCCCCAGCAGGGCAAGGGTTCCCGCGAGCTGCGCCGGCCAGGCACGCCGGTGCCGTCGGGCGCCCCACGCGAGGCCGCCGATCACGGAGGCGGCGGCCACGGCTGCCTCGACGTAGCCCGCCCAGCCCGGGTGCCCGGCGGCGTCGGCGCGGGCGGCGACCCCGGTGTACATCAACGCGCTCGCGCAACCGAAGCCCGCCATGAGGGCGAGCAGCCGCCACATCCCGGCGAGTCCGAGGGGTGAACCCCGCCGTCCTGGCGCCGCGGCGCCTCCAGACGCCGGTGCGTCGCTGGGTCGGGGTGCGTCGCTGGGTGCGGGCGAATCACCTGGCCCGGCGAGGACTTTCGGATCGTCCAGATCCGCCGCGGCCGCGGTGACGGTCGCGGCCGGGGAGATCATGAGGCCGGCCGCCCCGACCGCGACCAGCCCGGCGACGAGCACGAGCCCGTGCCAGGCCGGGCCCCGAGCCAGGAGAGCGGCGGCGACGATCGGGCCGACGAGGTAGAGGGTCTCCTCGCAGACGGCGTCGAGGGAGTAGGCCGTGACCCGCCGCGGCCCCTCGGGGACGAAGCTGCGCCACTGCGCGCGCATCGAGGGTCCGAGGGCCGGCGCCGTGAGGCCGAGCAGGACCGAGCCCGCCACCCACGCTCCCGGTGGGGCACCCGCAGAGCCGCGGGCGACGAGCGCGGCCGCGACGAGGACGAGAACGAATCCCGCTGCGACGCAGGAGAGCACGACACGCTGGCCGTGCCGGTCGGCGAGGCGGGCCTGCACCGGCATGACGAGGGTCGTCGAGCCGAAGACCGCCATCGCGGTGGCCGCCGCGGCGAAGCTGCCGGTGGTCTGGCGGACGGTGAAGAGGAAGCTGAGCGGGAGCACGGCATACCCTAGCCGCCCGACCAGGGCCAGCGCCAAGGTGCGCGCGACGACCGGGTCGGCGAGGAGGGTGCGGTAGCTCCCGGCACGCGCGGTGCCGGAGCGGGGGTGACTCCGAGTGGACGTCGCCGCGGCGCCGCCGGTGGTCAAGGCAAGACGGACCGCCCACCGACGCAGGGTGGCTGGTGTCTTTACGCCGTCTGGATCACGTGGTCACCCCAGCCGGTTCAGCAGCCGAACATGCCCTGCACGACGTCGTGCGGCACGTCCTCGACGCGGTCCCAGAGCCATCGCGGCGGCGCGCCCGTGCCCTTGTCGACGAGCACGACGCGCACGCCCTCGGGCATGTCAGAGCGCTCCCAGAAGTGCCGCCCGAGGACCCGGTCCTGCTGCAGCACCTCCTCGATGCTGCGCATGCGGGCGGCGCGGCGCACGGCCTCGAGCGAGACCGCCACGGACAGTGGGGACTTCGTGCGTATGACGGCCGCGCACCCTCTCGCCTCGTCACTGTCGTGCGCCTCGAGCCGCCGCAGGATCACGCCCGGGTCGTCGCCGGCGAAGCACGCGTCGATCCAGCCACGTTGCGCCGCAAGGGGGCTCGAGGGTGCCGTGTCGCCCACGGAGGGGTCGAGCCGCTCCCCCGCCGCGAGCCGGTCGACCAGAGCGGGGATCTCGTCCGAGGAGATCAGCGCATCCGCGAATCCCGTTGCCACGGCGTCCGCCCCGGTGATGGATGCGCCGGTCATGGCGAGGTAGGGACCGAGCTGGCCCGGTGCCTTGGCCAGCCACCAGCAGCCCGCGACGTCGGGGAAGAAGCCGATCGCGGTCTCGGGCATGGCCAGCCGCGTGCGCTCGGTGGCGAGGCGCAGCGAGCCGTGCGCCGACACCCCGACTCCCCCGCCCATGACGATGCCGTCCATGAACGCCACGTACGGCTTGGGGTAGGCAGCGATCGCGGCGTCGACCTGGTACTCGTGGTCCCAGAAGACGATGGCGTCGTCGCGGCCGGCCATCGTCGCCTCCCGCGCGGCCCGCATGTCGCCGCCGGCGCAGAGCCCCTTGGGGCCGACACCCTCGATGCTGACGCTGACGACCTCGTCGTCCGCCGACCAGTCCCGCAGCTGCTCGAGCATCGAGTCGACCATCGGCGTGGTGAGCGAGTTGATGGCCCTGGGTCGGTTGAGCAGGATCCGGCCGAGGGCCCCGCGCCGCTCGTAGAGGACCTCGTCGGTGTGCCCCGGGCGGGGGCTGGCGGTGGTGGGGGCGTCTTCCGGCATACGAACGCTCCTGCTGATCGACGGTGGTCGGCAACGGCTCCGCCACGAACCTATCGCGCGGCGCCACGCACGAGGAGGCCGCACCCGCACACGACCGCAGCGGCGGGCAGGCAGGACAGCGCGAGCGCGGGATAGCCCAGCCAGCCCACGATGAGCCCGGCGAGGGCGCCGCCCACCGCGGCGGTCAGGCCCATGACCAGGTCGGCGAGCCCCTGGACCGGGGCGCGGGCGCCCACCGGGGTGGCACCGACGAGCGACGACGACGCCCCGATCAGCGCGAACGACCAGCCGAGCCCCAGCCCGAACAACGCGGCCGAGAGCAGCCAGGATGCGCCCTCCTGGGTCGTGGCCGCCGCGACGATCGACCCTCCCTCGACCACCGCGCCGAGCAGGACGACCCGCCAGCCGCCCCACCGGTCGACGAGACGGCCGACGAGCGGGGAGAAGGCGTACATGCCGAGGATGTGCCCGCTGAGGGTCAGCCCGATCAGGCGGATGCTCGCGTCGCCGTGCCGCATGTGGATGGGCGTCATGATCATCACCGACACCATGACGGTGTGGGCCAGCGCGATCGCCACGACGCAGGCGGCGACGGTGGGGCGGGTCCGCAGCACGTGCCAGGCGCTGACGTCGTCGTCACGGGTGGATCCCGCCGGGTCGCTCCGCCGCTGCTGCTCGGCGACGGCGCGCGCGACGAGCAATGGGTCGGGGCGCAGCAGCAGCTCGACGAGCGCGATGGTGACACCGAGCGCCAGCGCCGTGACGAGGAAGGCTCCGGTGAGGGCGGGCAGGCCGAGGCGCGTCGCCAGCGTCCCGCCCACATCGGCGAGGTTGGGGCCGGTCACCGCACCGATCGTCGTGGCCCACACCACCATCGACAGGTCCCGGCCGCGATGCTGGTCGCTGGCCAGGTCCGTTGCCGCGAAACGTGACTGGGAGTTGGCAGCGCTGGCCGCGCCGAACAGCACCGCCGCCGCCAGCAGCAGCGGGAAGCTGCGGACCACACCGGCCAGCACGCACAGCAGGGCACCGGTGGCGCCCACGAGATAGCCGATCGACAGCCCGACCCGACGGCCGCGCCGGGTCATCACGCGGGACAGCACGTATGCCGCCACCGCGGTCCCCGCCACCTGCGCGGTCTGGCTGAGGCCGGCGAGCTCCTCGCGACCGGAGACGTCGGCGGCCAGCAGCGAGGCGACCGTGATCCCCGTCGTGACGCCGACCCCACCGACGGCGTTGGTGACCGCCAGCGTCCGCACGGTGCGTCGCTGCAGCTCGACCCGGTCCGGGCTCCCGCCGAGGCAGCGGTCGGCGTCGATCGTCACCCCCCGAACCTACCGGCTGCAGGCCTTCCCCTGAGACGCCCTGGGACCTATCCTGGAGTAGACCCGTCGCCACGCGACGGGTGCCTGCAACCCACCGGCCGCCTCGGCGGCCGAGACCGACGCCTCGTCTCCCCCGGCCACACCGGCTTCCCTGCCCTGGCGCCACCCGAGGCCCGGCAGCACGCCCCGGCCTCCTCGCCGTCGGTCGGCGCAACGCCCCGGCCGGCGCCGCCCGTGCCCGCGACCTCGCGGCGGGCGACCTGCATCCATGGGGGACGTAGACATGAGAACCACCCATCACCTGACGTCGGGTGCGGCAGCCGCGGCTGCCGTCCTGACGGCGGCCACCAGCCTGGCCGTCCTCCCCACCGGTCCCGCGACCGCGGCACCCACCACCCACTCGGCCTGCGCCACGACGTGGGGGTCGCTGGACGAGGCCTCCACCAGCACCGCCGACGTCCGCGTCCTCGGCGCCCGGGTCGGCCGGCACGCCTGCTTCGACCGCCTGGTCGTCGACCTCGGACCGGCCTCGACCCGCACCGTCGGCTACCACGTCGGCTACCGGTCCCGGTTCACGGACATCGCCAAGGGCGACACGATCCCGCTGCGGGGGGCAGCGGACCTCGTCGTCACGGTGCAGGCGCCCGCCTACACCCCCGAGGGGCGCCCGACCTATCGGCCGGCGAACCGCCTCGAGGCCGTCCGCGTCTCCGGCTTCAGCACCTTCCGCCAGATCGCCTTCGGCGGATCCTTCGAGGGGCAGACCACCTTCGGCGTGGGGACCCGGGCGCGGCTGCCCATGCGGGCGTTCGTCGTCAAGGACGCGACCAGGCAACACCTGGTGGTGGACGTCGCCCACACCTGGTAGGCGGGTGCGTCACGGAGTGGCATCGCCCGCGCGTCGGGCGATGCCCCTCCTTTCCCCGGCCAGCGCGCGTCGCCCGTCGCCCGTCGCCGCAGCGCACGACGGGCGATCGCTCCCGTCATACGGACTGACCAGGACAGGCCGACCCCCGCTCTCTAGGCTGGCCGCAGAGTCGGCCGGCCCGCCCGGCCGGCTGCCTGTCCAGCCACTCCCCGAGGGAGCACCCCATGTTCCGCAAGGTCCTCGTCGCCAACCGTGGTGAGATCGCCGTCCGGGCGTTCCGCGCCGCCACCGAGCTCGGCATCACCACCGTCGCCGTGTTCCCCTACGAGGACCGCAAGGCGGAGTACCGCCTCAAGGCCGACGAGTCCTACCAGATCGGCGAGGAGGGCCACCCGGTGCGGGCCTACCTCGACGTGGAGGGCATCATCACGGCCGCCAAGGAGGCGGAGGCCGACGCGATCTACCCGGGCTACGGCTTCCTGTCGGAGAACCCCGACCTCGCCCAGCGCTGCCAGGAGGAAGGCATCACCTTCGTCGGCCCGGCGCACACGGTGCTCGAGCTCACGGGCAACAAGGCGCGGGCCATCAAGGCGGCGGCGGAGGCCGGGCTGCCGATCCTGCACGACAGCGAGCCGAGCAACGACGTCGCCACCCTCGTGGCGGCCTCGGAGGAGATCGGGTTCCCGCTCTTCGTCAAGGCCGTCAGCGGAGGCGGCGGACGCGGAATGCGCAAGGTGGAGTCGGCCGACCGGCTCGAGGCCGCGATCCTCGAGGCGCAGCGCGAGGCCGCCAGCGCGTTCGGCGACGACCGGATGTACCTCGAGGAGGCCGTCCTCTCACCGCGCCACATCGAGGTGCAGATCCTCGCCGACGCGACCGGCGACACCATCCACCTGTTCGAGCGGGACTGCTCGGTGCAGCGCCGCCACCAGAAGGTCGTCGAGGTCGCCCCCGCCCCGGGCCTCGACCCCGAGCTGCGCGACCGGATCTGCGCGGACGCCGTCCGGTTCGCCCGCCAGATCGGTTACGTCAACGCCGGTACGGTGGAGTTCCTGCTCGGGCCGGACGGCCGCTACGTCTTCATCGAGATGAACCCCCGCATCCAGGTCGAGCACACGGTCACCGAGGAGGTCACCGACGTCGACCTCGTCTCCAGCCAGCTGCGGATCGCGGCCGGCGAGACGTTGGCCGAGCTGGGTCTTTCCCAGGACTCGATCCGGCTGCGCGGGGCGGCGCTGCAGTGCCGCATCACCACCGAGGACCCCGCCAACGGCTTCCGGCCCGACACCGGGCGGATCATGGTCTACCGCTCTCCCGGCGGCGCCGGGGTGCGCCTCGACGGCGGCACGGTCTTCGACGGCGCCGAGGTGGGTGCTCACTTCGACTCGATGCTGGTCAAGCTCACCTGTCGGGGGCGGGACTTCGCCACGGCGGTGCAGCGCGCCCAGCGGGCCCTGCAGGAGTTCCGGATCCGCGGGATCTCCACCAACATCACCTTCCTCGAGTCCCTCATCAGCGACCCCGACTTCATCGCGGGGCGCATCACGACGAGCTTCATCGAGGAGCGGCCCTCGCTGTTCGACAACCGCATGCCCGCCGACCGCGGCACCAAGCTGCTGACCTACCTTGCGGGGATCACCGTCAACCAGCCGCACGGTCCGCAGCGCACCGAGCGCTCGGCCCGCGAGAAGCTCCCGCGGCTGCCCGAGGACGTATGGCGGGCCGCCCCGCCCGCCGGGTCCCGACAGCGCCTCCTGGAGCTCGGCCCCGAGGGCTGGGCCCGGGCGCTGCGCGAGCGCACCTCCGTGGCCGTCACCGACACGACCTTCCGCGACGCGCACCAGTCGCTGCTCGCGACCCGCGTCCGGACCCGGGACATGCTGCACGTGGCGCCCTACGTCGCTCGCATGCTGCCGCAGCTGCTCTCGGTGGAGGCCTGGGGCGGCGCGACCTACGACGTGGCGCTGCGGTTCCTGCACGAGGACCCGTGGGAGCGGCTCGCCCAGCTCCACGAGGCGATGCCCAACCTGCCGATCCAGATGCTGCTGCGTGGCCGCAACACGGTGGGCTACACGCCCTACCCGCTGTCGGTGACCAACGCCTTCGTCGCCGAGGCGGCTCGCACCGGGGTCGACGTGTTCCGCATCTTCGACGCCCTCAACAACGTCGACCAGATGCGCCCCGCGATCGAGGCGGTCCGCGAGACCGACCACGCCGTCGCCGAGGCCGCGCTCTGCTACACCGGCAACATGCTCTCGCCCGGCGAGCAGCTCTACACCCTCGACTACTACCTGCGCCTCGCCGAGCAGCTCGTCGAGGCCGGAGCGCACGTCCTCGCGATCAAGGACATGGCCGGGCTGCTGCGGGCACCCGCGGCGGCCCGGCTCGTGCGGGCGCTGCGGGAGCGCTTCGACCTGCCCGTGCACCTGCACACCCACGACACCGCGGGCGGCCAGCTCGCCACGCTCCTCGCCGCGATCGACGCGGGGGTCGACGCGGTGGACGTGGCGGCGGCCTCGATGGCCGGCACCACCTCCCAGGTGTCCATGTCCGCGCTGGTCGCGGCCACCGACGGGACCGACCGGGCGACCGGGCTCGACCTGGACGCCGTCATGGACCTCGAGCCCTACTGGGAGGCCATCCGGCGGCTCTACGGGCCGTTCGAGTCCGGGCTCGCCGGCCCCACCGGCCGCGTCTACACCCACGAGATCCCCGGCGGGCAGCTGTCCAACCTCCGTCAGCAGGCCATCGCGCTCGGGCTGGGCGACCGGTTCGAGGCGATCGAGGACATGTATGCCGCCGCCAACGACATCCTCGGCAACATCGTCAAGGTCACCCCGTCGTCCAAGGTGGTCGGCGACCTCGCCCTGGCGCTCGTGGGTGCTGGCGCGGACCCGGCGGCGTTCGAGGCGGATCCGCAGCGCTTCGACATACCCGACTCGGTCATCGGCTTCCTCAACGGCGACCTGGGGACGCCCCCCGGTGGCTGGCCCGAGCCCTTCCGCACCAAGGCCCTGGAGGGTCGGCGGACCAAGCCGGTCGAGACCGAGCTGTCCGCCGAGGACGAGCAGGCCCTGGCCGACGAGCCGCGTATGACGCTGAACCGCCTGCTCTTCCCCGGCCCTACCAAGGAGTTCGTGGCGGCACGCGAGGCGTTCAGCGACCTGTCGGTGCTCAACACGCGCGACTTCCTGCACGGCCTCGCGGTCGGCGAGGAGCACGAGGTGCAGATGGAGCGTGGCAAGACCTTGCTCCTCGGCCTCACGGCGATCGGCGACGCGGACGCCCGCGGCATGCGCAATGTCATGGTCACGATCAACGGCCAGATGCGCACGATCGAGGTGCGCGACGAGTCCGTCAAGTCCAACGTCGCCGCCGCCGAGCGTGCCGACACCACCAAGCCGGGCCACGTGCCGGCGCCGTTCGCGGGTGTCGTGACGCTGGCGGTGGCCGAGGGCGACGAGGTCGCGGCGGGCGCGCAGGTCGCGACGATCGAGGCCATGAAGATGGAGGCCGCCATCACCACGCCGGTCGCCGGGCGCGTGAGCCGCCTCGCGATCGGGGCGGCGCAGGCCGTCGAGGGCGGAGACCTCATCGTCGTCGTCGAGTGACCTGCCGGGGGCGGGATCATCGACCTGGCGAACGAAGCCCGGTCTATGCCCCTACCGGGGGTAGGTCACCAGGAGCCGCCGCCGCCGTCGCCGACCCCGCCGCCGGAGAAGCCGCCGCCCCCGTCGAAGCCGCCACCGCCGAAACCGCTGCCGCCCGACGAGCCCGGCGTCGAGGTGAAGGTCCCGGCCGCGGACGACGAGAACGAGTCGACCGCGTGCCCGAAGTCGCCGAAACCACCGAAGCCGCCGCCGTACCAGACGTAGAAGGTCGGGACGCCCACGTCGTAGCCGTCCGCCCGCGCCATCTCAGCGACCCGCGCGAAGATCTGCGCCCACCGGTCGGCCACGCCGAAGACCACGGCGTAGGGCAGGTAGCGGCTGAAGATGTCCAGCGCCTCGTCGTACTTGATCTGCTCCGCCTCGGCGGTCAGGAGGTACTCGCGGAAGCCCTTGGCCTGCTCGAGCACGGCGGACCCGTCGGCGGTGCGGGCGGGGAGCCTCTTGACCAGCCACCGCATGATGAAGGGCACCGAGAACAGCCCGGCCGCGGCCACCATGACCGACGGCACCGGCAGGTCGAAGCCCGCGATGCTGTCGCTCGTCAGCGCCCCCGCGAAGGAACCGGCGCCGAAGAACATCCACCCGAAGACCACCGCGAAGGGCAACCAGGTGAGGCAGCCGAAGCCCTGGCGCACCCGCTCCGGCGACTGCCGGAACCAGCCGCGCTGCACGGTCTCGGAGTACATCTCCTGCTTGGCGATGGCCAGCGTGCCCGAGAAGTGGTTCTTGAGCTCGGACATCATCACGGGCGTGCCGTGCGCGAAGATCCCGTCGAGGATGGTCCGCTCGTACTTCAGCAGACCGCGGTCCCCCGGCTTGGGGGTGCCGAGGTACTCGAGCCGCCAGTCCGAGGTCTGGAACCTCCCGCCGTCCTGCGTCTGCTCGATCCGCAGGTAGCCCCGCACCGCGAGGTCGATCACGGTCGCCGACACGTCGATGGTGTCGGCGTGCTCGTCGTAGATCGTGCCGATGAGCCCGGGCGTCGCGTTGTCCGGCGGGTTGAACCGGACGGCCGTCACGGGTGCCTTGCCACCGCGGGTCGTCGGCACCTGCTGCCCCGGAGCCGGGAGCGTGTCGGGAGCCAGGCCGACATACCGCTCGTCCCGTCCGCGCCGCCAGACCAGGGCGCCCATCCCGGCCAGGGCCAGCAGCGGTGCGCCCACGCCGACCCCCAGCTGGCTGAGCGTGCGCACGCGGGCCGCCTCCGGCGAGATGTAGGGCCCCCCGGAGTCCGCGGACCCAGCCTCGCGGACGTCCTTGCTGACGTCGGTGAACGCGGTGCGCGGCAGCAGCGCCACGATGCTCATGTTCTGCATGACCTCGAGGTTCTGCGCGCTGAACCTCGCCGGGTTGCCGGGCGTCGACTGGCAGGGCGTGTCGCTCTTGAAGGTGCCGTAGTAGCAGGCCGTCTTGCTGACGGCACCGGACCCGGGACCTCGGACGGTCACGTCGACCCGGTCGAAGGGCACCCGCCAGGAGTTGCCGAGGACGTTGTAGTAGAGCTCGACGCCGTTCGGCTGCTCGTTGACGACGTGCGCGAGGTGGTACTTGAGGACATAGCGCTCGTCGCCGGAGACGGTGCGGTTGGGCGAGCCGACGCGGATGACGGTCGCGTCGCCCTGGTCACGGACGCTCAGCTGGGCCGGGGCGCCGCTCGGGCTGCTGGCCGAGATGTCGCTGATCTCGTAGTGCCGCTCCTGGGAGGTGGAGCCACCGGACCCCTCCGAGCCCGCGGCGGTGTCCTCGTCCGGGGCGTAGCCCTGCGCCGTCGCGATGGTCCGCTCGATGCCGTGCCGCCCGCTGGTGTTGAACTGGTAGTCGTAGGTCTCCGTCACCGAGATCCCGCCCTGCGCGTCGACGACGTAGTCGACGACCAGCCGCGTGACGCGGTCGCTGCCCGCGGCGGCCCCCGCGGGCGTCAGCCCGAGCAGCATCAGCCACAGCGTGACGGCCAGGACGGCCAGCGCTCGTGCGGTCCGGCTGTGCGGACGTGGATCGGTGGTCACGGGCTACCCCCTGGTCGTCGGTGCGCCTCTTCGACGGCGAATCTATCCGAACCGCTCCCCCGACCGCGGAGGGATCACCGTCCGTCAGGCGCGGCCTCGCTTGAACGCGTTGGACATCGCCCGCTCCGCCTCACGGTTGTCCTGACGCTCGCGCAGCGTCTGACGCTTGTCGTAGAGCTTCTTGCCCTTGGCGAGGGCGATCTCGACCTTGGCCCGGCCGTCCTTGAAGTACAGCTCGAGCGGCACGATCGTGTGCCCACTCTCCTGGGACGAGGCAAAGATCGTGCGGAGCTCGTCGCGGTGCAGGAGCAGCTTGCGGCGGCGGCGGGCGGCATGGTTGGTCCAGGTGCCCTGGGAGTACTCGGGGATGTGGACGCCCTCGAGGTAGAGCTCGCCGTTGTACTCCTGCGCGAAGCCGTCCACCAGGCTGGCGCGTCCCTGCCGCAGCGACTTGACCTCGGTCCCGGACAGCACGATGCCCGCCTCCCACGTCCGCTCGATGTGGTAGTCGTGGCGCGCCTTCTTGTTGCGCGCGATCACCTTGGTGCCCTGCTCCTTGGCCATGGTGTCCGAGTCTACCTGCCGGCCACCTGGTCCTCCGGTGTCCTGAGCCTGCTCGTGCCAGCCGTATGCCGTCCGACCGTCAGAGCCAGTCCATGGGATCGGTGAAGCGACCGTTGACGATTGTCTCGAAGTGCAGGTGGCAGCCGGTGGAGTAGCCCGTGGTGCCGGAGTAGCCCAGCAGCTGCCCGCGCCGCACGCTGCCGCCCTGCACGGCGAAGGACGTGAGGTGGTTGTAGGTCGTCACCAGGTCGACGCCGCGGACGGTGCCGTGCTCGACCATGATCCGGTTGCCGTAGGCCGTGTTGAACCCGGCGGAGATGATGCGGCCGTCGGCCGCGGCATACACGGGCGCGCCGCAGCCGGTGGAGAAGTCGGTGCCGGTGTGCAGCTTGTAGAGAAAAGCACATGCTAGCGGTGCCGTGGATTGCGATTGTGCTTTCTACGGCACCGTTGTTTTATGTGCCGGGCACACTCAGCTACCCCAACAGGTGGAAAATCAGAAAGAACACGTCATCTAGCCTGTCTTTCTTACTTCCAAAAGGTGGTCATGCATGTTAATGCCTCAAGAAGCTGAACCACATTTCCCTGCAACCGAATTAGCTTCGACAACCAATACATTAGCCATGGGCTTACCGCCCTAGCAGCCCAGGCCAACACCTCCCAGCCGATCGGCCCACCCTGCATGCGCGGAGAATGCTACTACCTGCACGAATCTGCCCCCACCCCGACGTCGTAAAGCATGCAAAGAACCCCAGCTCACACGTATTTTGAGCTGGGGTTTTGATGGAGCCGCCTGTGGGAATCGAACCCACGACCTTTTCATTACGAGTGAAGCGCTCTACCGACTGAGCTAAGGCGGCACGAACCGTAATTGGTTCAAGCGGTGATTGTACCTTATAGCGTGGTGGTTTAGAAAACCATGGGTGGTGTTCCTGGTGTTCGTGCATGTTATTGCACGTTGCATGCTTTACGGATTCGGCCGACCATGGCATCCATGGCGGTTTCGGCCCGGACGTTGTGGGTGATGTCGTCACGGCAGTGGCTGATGGCTTCGATACAGGCCAGGAGGTTGGGTTCGCCAATGGTGCTGAGTTCACCGGCGAGCCCTTGCATGTCGGGGTGGATGGGGCTCACCTGGGCGTGGGCAGCGATCATGAGGGCGTCACGGTAGATTCCGATGAGGTCGACAAGTTGGGTATCGAGGGCGTCGCGGATAGCGCGGGTTTCGCGCCGTTTTTCGAGCAAAGGCTTGCCCCGGGTAGCTCGCGCCCG
>ERZ501016.119-NODE-119-length-37235-cov-16.247472_pt1 | contig 37235 bp, 35 predicted proteins | sample MGYA00248889_ERZ501016 | MGnify/ENA primary metagenome ERZ501016 (study PRJEB25958, sample SAMN03398594) | human skin metagenome | study: EMG produced TPA metagenomics assembly of the Human Skin Microbiome Metagenome (human skin metagenome) data set. | reverse complement strand
ATGCCGGGCCAGCGCGGCGAGCGGGACCTGGTCCTCGACATGCAGCCGCAGGATCCGCCACCGCCCGTCCGCGTCCACGGCCGGCCTACACGGCGCTCGTGGCTCGTCGTGACGGGGCCGCTGCGGCGGGCGCGCGGTTCAGGGCCCGGTAGATGGTGGTGCGGGAGACGCCGAGCACCTGCCCGATCTGGGCGACGGTCATGTCCTTCTGCTCATACATCCGTCGGGCCGCCCGGACCTGGTCCGCGGACAACGCCGACGGCCGCCCACCGCTGCGGCCCCGAGCACGAGCGGCCGCCAGGCCGGCGTTGGTGCGCTCTCGGATCAGGTCGCGCTCGAACTCGGCCAGTGCCGCGAAGACGTGAAACACCAACCGTCCGCCTGGGGAGGTGGTGTCGATGGTCTCCTGCAACGACCGGAACCCCACGCCGCGGTCGGCCAGGACCTGCAGCTGGTCGATCAGGTGGCGGATCGACCGGCCGAGCCGGTCCAGCCGCCACACCACCAGGGTGTCCCCCGGGCGCAGCTGGTCCAGCAGCTTGTCCAGCTCCGGCCGGTGCTGCAGCGACCCGGAGCCGGTGTCGACGAACACCCGGTAGCACCCGGCCTTGGTCAGCGCATCGACCTGCAGCGACGCGTCCTGATCGGTTGTCGACACGCGCGCGTACCCCAGGAGATGCCCCTCGCGTCGACGCGAAACCCGTCCGACACGGGAAGTATCGCGCCGTAGTTTTCGGCACGCAGTTCCGCTACATCAGGCGCCTCGTCGACGACGCGCGCCGCCCGGCCCTCCGGCGCGTGTAGCGGAATCGTTCGTTTGCGGCACAGGCTGCCGGTTCAGTCAGTGCTGTATAGTTCAGCACATGCTGAGCATTGCTACTCGCCTGGACGTGATGAACCGGTTGGGCCGGGCAATGGCCGACCCAACACGGTCACGGCTCCTGATGGCGTTGTTGGAGCGGCCCGCCTATCCGGCAGAGCTGGCACGCGACCTCGGGCTGACGCGCTCGAACGTGTCGAACCATCTGGCTTGCCTGCGCGACTGCGGCATCGTGGTCGCCGAGCCCGAGGGCCGCCAGACACGTTACGAGATCGCCGACCCGCACCTGGCACGGGCGCTCAACGCACTGGTCGAGGTCACCCTCGCCGTGAACGAGAACGCTCCCTGCATCGATCCTGCCTGCCCTGTTCCCGGGTGCGCCAACGCGGAGCCTGACGCGTGATCGTTTCCTCGGTCCTGCAGGCGATCGGCCTGTTCGTTGCCACCAACATCGACGACATCATCGTGCTCTCGCTGTTCTTCGCCCGGGGCGCAGGGCAACGCGGGACGACGGCCCGGATCACCGCAGGCCAGTACCTCGGGTTCGCCGGCATCCTGGGCACCGCCGTGCTCGTGTCACTGGGCGCGGGAGCATTCCTTCCTGAAGAAGCCATCCCCTACTTCGGGCTCATCCCCCTGGCCCTAGGCCTGTGGGCCGCATGGCGGGCCTGGCGCGGGAGCGACGACGATGACGATGACGCCAAGGTTGAGGGCAAGAACGTCGGCGTCTTGACCGTCGCCGCGGTCACCTTCGCCAACGGAGGAGACAACATCGGCGTCTACGTCCCGGTCTTCCTCAACGTGGGACCTGTAGCCGTGGTCGCCTACTGTGTCGTCTTCCTCCTGCTCGTCGCGATCCTCGTCATGCTGGCTAAGTTCACCGCCACGCGCCGACCGATCGCCGAAGTCCTCGAACGCTGGGAACACGTGCTGTTCCCGATCGTTCTGATCGGCCTGGGCATCGTCATCCTCGTCAGCGGCGGAGCCTTCGGCCTCTGACGCCCTGCCCCGGCCCATGACGCATCTCGGTTGAGAGACTGCACGCACGGAGCGAAGAGCTCCGAGGAGAGGCATGGTGGATAGCCGCGCCGGTGTTGCCATCGCGTGGCCGCGCTGGCAGATCTCGCGGTAGACCCGCGATCACCCCCTGGTTGTCGGCGCCAGCTGACCCGACCGCCACAGAACACCGACAAGGCCCCGCCACCTGAACGCCAAGACCACATGGCTCGTGACCGGCGGGTCGCGCAGCGTGTCGTGCAGGTCGCTCGAGTCGCGCGCGTCGGATGGACGGTCAGCACCGGTTCGCCGTGTGATTCAGCTCAAGTTCAAGAAGCTGTCGAGGTCGAGCACCGCGACGACACGTGGGGTCCCGCTCCCGTCCGGCCGGAAGATGATCGTCGTGCCCGCGTCGGGGCAGTAGCCGTAGGCCTTGTCGTACTTGCCCTGGTGGGTGAACAGGACCGTGTTGCTCCCCGGATCCGGCGGGGTGACGGTGCGGTTCCGGAGCCCCTGGAGCGACGCCTCGAGCTCCCGCTCGTCGGAGAAGTCGAGGGAGCCCGTGAGGTCGCGGTGGATGTCGATCGGGGCGCCGAAGGCCGCCTCGGCGTGCTGCCAGACGAAGTAGTACTCCGAGCTCACGACCCGGCTGACAGGGATCCGCTTCGTGCGGTACGCGGAGCCGTAGGCCCTCGTCCGCTCGACGCTCTCGGCGGAGATGCGCTGCCCGTCGTCCTTCACCTTGCCCTGCAACGAGCTCGGCAACGGCGCAGGTCCTCGGCGAGCTGCGGCGGGGGCGTGATGCCCTCGAAGCGCACGTCCGAGGTGGTCGCACGGACCAAGGTCTGCGAGGCCGCGTCCGCACGTCGGCCGGGCGACGCCGGGGATGAGCTCGTGCCGGACGTCGAGCTCGACGAGGCGCTCGTCGATGCGTTCGTCGTGGACGTCGTCGAGGCGTCGGTCGAGGCAGGGGAGTCGGCCGGGGCGGAGCACGCCGTGGCGGTGGCCGCGAGCAGGGCCAGCGCCGCCATGATTGAAGAGCGCATGATGAGACCCGTCCTACCGGGTGAACTCCGTGGCTACCGCTGTGCGCGCTCCTCGCGCAGCCGCTCGGCCGCCGCGACGAGACCGGGCCGGTCGTCGCTCACGGTCGCGAGCAGGAGTGCACCATCGACCTCGGAGGCGGTCGCAGACCGCAGGACGGCGGCCGCGCGGCCTGCGTGCTTCTCGCCGGACTGACGCTCCATGACGCCGTAGCGGGTCGGGTCGGCGAGGGCGACGAGGACCTCGGCGGCGTGCGACCGGACCGCCGGTGACGGGTCGGCCAGCGCGTCGGCGAGCGGGTCGATCACGGTCTGACCGAGCTCGAGGAGGGCGCGGGTCAGGCCGTGCCGGCGTTCGGCCCGCTCGGCGCCCAGGTGCGGCAGCAGCGTCGGCAGCGCGACCGGAGCTCCGATCCTCGCGAGGGCCCACCACGCCTTCGCCGCGACGGCGTCGTCGGGGTGCTGCGCCCAGGGGACGATCGCCTCCGCCGTCTCCGGGTCGCCGATCTTGCTCAGCGCGTGGAGCACCGGTTCGTGCGGCAGGTCGTGCCCGAGCGCGTCGACGAGCGCCGGGGCCGCGGCCGCGGGACGGGCGACGACCGCCCAGATGAGGGTCTCGCGGACGAAGTCGTCGGGCTCCGAGGCCATCGCCTCGACGAGCCGGGGCATCACCGGCGACACGTCGAGCGCACCGAGCTGCATCGCCGCGCGCTGGCGGCGGTTCGGGTCGGTCGAGGAGAGGGCATCTACGAGCCGCTCGACGAAGGTCACGCGAGTAGACTAGGAGCCCGCGTGCCAGCCGCGTCGCGTGCCGGGGCGGAGAACCGGGGAGGTGAGGCTGGAGGTGTCTGGGATCATGTCCCATGACGACCGAGCCGCCGACCGGGGAAGGCAGGGCATGACGACCAGCCCGAGCGAGATCGTCGACCGGGTCGTGCGGGACCACCTCGCACCCATCATCCGCGCCCGCGGGTACAAGGGTCGGGGCCCGACCTGGCGTCGCTCGTCGAGCGAGGTCGTCCATGTGGTGCAGGTCCAGCGCAGCACCTACAACGGCCCGTTCGGGGCGCGCTTCTACCTCAACGGCGCGGTGTACGCCGGGGTCCTCGACGACATCCTGGGCCTGCCGGTGCAGGATGCACCCCGTGAACCGGACTGTCAGCTCCGGTGGCGCGCCGACGACGTGGGGGGAGCGGCCAGGTCCTACGACCTCGAGCCCGGTGCGGACGCCGCCGCCCTCGCCGCCCTCGCCGTCGCTGACCTCACCCTCCTTCTCGAGGCGCTCGATCGCATCCGATCGGTCGACGACCTCGTCGACGTCGCGCGCACGCAGTCCCTCGCCGCCTATGAGGCGGTCTACGGCTGGTACCTCCGCACCGGTCGCCCGGCCGAGGCCGCGAACCTCCGGGCCGAGCTTCGGGCCTCGGTCAGCGACGCAAGACGCTGGTCGATCCTCGCGGGGCACCTCGACGCGGTCGACGAGCTGGCGTCGCGCAACGGCCTCGATCCCTGAGGACCCGCGGGCCGTCACGGAGCCTCGGGGGGCGATCACCCGGGTCGCGACCCGGGCCGGCGTCAGGTGTCGTGCCCACCGACCGGATCAGGGGGGCGCGCGCCCGTCCCGTAGTCGTCGACCCACAGCACTGCGTCGCTGAGCCACCCGTTCCGACGGAAGGTCGCGAGCACATCCTCCGCGACCGCCACCGGGACGGTCCACGACTCCGGGTACTCGTCGACCTGCCCGTTCTCCAGCCGGAACCGCCGTACCGCGGTGGAGCTCTCACCGTCCGGGTCGCGCGAGACGAAGCAGCAGGCGTCGTCGTCGCCCAGGTACATCAGCCAAGCGCGGTCCCCGTCCGAGCATGCCGTCAGCACACCCTCGGGGCCTCGTAGGGAGTACTCGCGCGGCGAACGGTCCATCCCCCGACCGTAGCCGTCGTCAGCGCCTCGTCCGGGTCGCTGCAGCACGTGACGACGTGGCTTCCATGCCAGACCGGAAGGGGAGGATCGTCTCGAAGGCCTGTGGCACGTGCACCGTGACGCCCGACGCGCGGGCCTTGCGCGTGACGAAGGCACGGGTACGCCGGGGCCGGTCGAGGGGGAAGGGCATCGGCCGGAGGCCGCGCGAGAGGGGTCGGCCAAAGTCGTCCCAGTGGATCGGCACGACGAGCCGCGGCCCGGTCGCCCCGACCACCTGCTCCCAGTACTCGTCCTGGAAGTCCGCGTCCTGCCGGCCGACCCCGTCGTCACCCACGGCGGGCTGTCGGCGGGCATGGGCGGCGCCGTCCACGGGGACGTCGGCGACCGGGTGACCGTGACGGTCCGCGTCCGCAACGCCGGTGGCATGCGGCTGCTCGTCAAGGGCAAGGGCGGCACGCTCCTCCACCTGCGCTGGCTGAGCTCCGACGACGAGACGGCTCGGATCCGGGTGAGCATCCCCGAGGGCGGCGGGTACGTCCGCGCCGAGGTCCGTGGCCGGCCGAACGGGCCCGAGGGCGGCATGGAGGCGATCACGAACCCGGTCTGGCTGCGGGTCGGGGACGCCCCTGCGGGCGCCGTGAGCGATGTCCCGCCGGTGCCGGAGCGGGTCGGCCCGCGGCGCACGGTCTGACCGCTGCCGGTCGCCCCCCCGCAACCGGGGGACAATCATCGCCGTGAACGAGCGCAGGTGGGCCAGGCGCGGGCGTCGTGCCTTGGTCGCCGTCGTCGCGGTCATCGTGGCGCTCACCCTCGCGTCGCTCACGTTCAACGCGGCGACGACCCCGGAGCGCACGCTGCCGGCTCCCGGCGGGCGGGACGTCGAGACGACCGCCGGTCGGATCCACTACGAACGGTGGGGCGAGCACGGCACCCCGGTGGTCCTCGTGCACGGGTTCGCCGAGTCGACGCTCGCCTGGTCCCTCACCGCCCCCGAGCTCGCGCGTCACCACCGGGTCTACGCGCTCGATCTGCCCGGCTTCGGGTACAGCGAGTACACCGGCCGCTACACCCTCGACGACGAGGTGGCGGCGCTGGAGGCCTTCCTCGACGCGCTCGGCATCGGTCGCCCGATCCTCGTCGGCCACTCGATGGGGGCCGGTGTCGTCGGGGAGCTGGCGCGCCGCCGTCCCGACCTCGTCTCCACCGTCGTCTTCGCCGACGGGGACGCACTCGCCTTCGAGGGGCGCGACCGTCCGTCGCGGGCGGCGGAGGTCGTCGTCGGGTCGCCCTACGCCACCTCGGCCCTGCGTCTGGGCCTGCGGTCCCGGTGGGTGCGGCGCGAGCTCTTCGAGCAGGCCTGCGGGTCGGTCTGCCCCGCGGCGACCGACGAGCTGATCGATGCGTGGGTCCGGCCCATGCGCCAAGGCGCTGCCGAGAACGCCCTGAGGACGATGGCGAGCCAGCCGATGGTCGCGATGACGCCCGAGCAGGTCCGGCAGATCCGGGTGCCGCGCGGGATCGTCTGGGGCGAGGAGGACACCACCTCCGGCGGCTCGCTCGACGGCGCCCGTGCCGCCCTCGGGGACCCACCGACGGTCGTCATCCCGGATGCCGGTCACCTGCCGGTGGTCGCCGACCCGAAGGGGTTCGCCCACGCCCTTGAGCTCGTCATCGACCGCATGGGTACGTTGACCGTTGAAGGGGGCGAGCCATGAGCGAGCAGGAGTCGCCGGAGGTGGTCACCGCCGGAGCGGTCGAGCAGGGGAGCGAGGCCGGCGGGAGGGACGGCAGCGCGACCCTTGTCGAGCTGCTCGGACGCGCCAGCCCTCGGGGTGGTCGGCCGGGTGCGAAGGCAGTCCTCGACGTCGCGTCGGCCAAGATCGTCACGTTCGAGTTCGACACCGGCGACGTGCTCAACGACCACGCAGCTCGCCACCCCGTCCTCATCCAGGTCGTGCGCGGCCGGGTCGAGCTCGAGCTGCCGGACCGGCAGGTCGAGCTCACACCCGGCGCGGTGATCCACCTCACCCCGATGCTGCGTCACGCCGTGAAGGCGCTCGAGCCGAGCACCCTCGCCGTCACGATGCTCCTGCCGCACGACTGACGCCCGCACGGCGGGCCCTCGGCGGTGGTGGGCTCGCTCCGTGGTGCCCCACCCGGAGAGGAGCCGTGGCGCGCGGCGCCCGAGACCTCGGTACCGTCGTCGAGGTGGACACCTTCACCCGGGACGGGCTGACCTTCGACGTCCTCGACGCCGGGCCGGTGGACGGTGACGTCGTCATCCTCCTTCACGGCTTCCCGCAGGACGCGCACGCGTGGGACGCGGTCACCCCCGTGCTCGGCGGCACGGGCCTGCGCACCCTTGCGCCGTGGCAGCGCGGGTACTGCCCGGGAGCCACCCCGCGGGAGATCGAGCGGTACGAGATCGGCGAGCTCGTCGCGGACGTCCGCGCGCTCGCCGACGCCGCGGGCGCTGATCGGGTGCACGTCGTCGGCCACGACTGGGGTGCGGTCGTCGCGTGGGAGATGGCCCTCCGGCACCCGGACCGGGTGGCCACCCTCACCGCGCTGTCCGTACCGGCGCCCGGGGCGATGGCATGGGCGACGCGGAAGGGCCCGCAGCTCGTGCGGAGCTGGTACATCGGCGCCTTCTGCCTCCCGGTCCTGCCGGAGCGCGCACTCGCGAACGCCCGCGGCCGGCTCGACCGCAGCGGGCTGGACCCCGCGGCGGCCCGCGGCTACGCCGAGCGATTCCCCGACCCGTCCTCGTTCACCGGACCGCTGGCCTGGTACCGCGCGATGGGGTGGAGCGCCGCGCGACGGTCCCGTGTCGCGCACCTCCGCCCGCTCGCCGGCCCGCCCACGGCAGGCGCCGTGCGCATCCCCACGACGTTCGCCTGGGGCCTGCACGACCAGTTCATCTCTCGGGCCGCCGCCGAGCGCTGCGGCCGCTTCGTCACCGCGCCGTATCGCTTCGTCGAGCTCGATGCGAACCACTGGTTGCCGGAGAACGAGCCGGACGCCGTCGCCGACCTCGTCCTGCAGCGGGTCCGTTCGACAGGATGACCCCGGCCCGTGACTAGGGTTGCGGGTGTGAGCGCCGAACCCGCGTCCGACCAGCTCGTCCGGCTCGCCGACCGCCGCGGTGTCGCTACCGACTACTGGGACTGGCAGCAGCATCACGTCCGCGTCCCCGCGTCCACCCTCGTCGCCGTGCTCGACGCGCTCGGCATCGACGCCTCCGACGACGACGCGGTCGCCCGCGCCCACCGTGACCTCGACGACGCACCGTGGCGGCGCACCCTCCCCCCGACCGTCGTCACGCGCGCGGGCTGGACGCCGTGGGTGGCGGTGCACGTCCCGCACGGCACCGGGGTCGCCCTCCACGTCGAGCTCGAGGGTGGGGGCCGGCGCCGGGTTCGTCAGCTCGACCACTGGGTCGAGCCGAGCGAGATCGACGGCGAGCTCGTCGGCGAGGCGACCTTCGAGCTCGACGCCGACCTCCCGCTCGGGTGGCACCGTCTCGTCGCCGAGGTCGAGGGCCGCGACCCGCAGGACGACCCGACGGCGTCCGCCACCCTCGTCGTCACCCCGCAGAAGCTCGAGCTGCCCGACACCCTGGGGGAGCGGGGCACCGGGCTCGCCGCGCAGCTGTACCAGGTCCGCAGCGCCCGTTCGTGGGGGATCGGGGACCTCGCCGACCTCCGGGAGATCTCCCGCTGGGCGGCGGCTGACCTCGACGCGGACTTCGTCCTCATCAACCCGCTGCACGCGAGTGATCCGATCGCCCCGATCGAGCCCTCGCCGTACCTGCCGAGCACCCGCTCGTTCGTCAGCCCGCTGTACATCGCGGTCGACGAGGTCCCCGAGCTCGACGGCGCCGACGGTCTGACCCGGGCGAGCGTCCTCGCGCTCGCGGCCGAGGGCCGCCGGCTCGACGCGGACGACACCGTCGACCGGGACGCCGTCTGGCGCGTGAAGTCCGAGGCCCTCGAGCTGCTCCACCGCCTGCCCCGCTCGGCCGACCGGCAGGCCGACCTCGACGACCTCGTCGAGGCTCGGGGGGAGGCCCTCGTGCGGTGGGCGCGGTGGTGCGCGATCGCCGAGGTCCACGGCGCGACGTGGCCGGAGTGGCCGGAGGAGCTGCGCTCGCCGACGTCGCCGGCCGTCGAGGAGTTCGCGCTCGCGCACGCCGACCGGGTCGACCTGCACCTGTGGCTCCAGCTCCTCGCGGACGAGCAGCTCGGCGACACGCAGGCCGCCGCCACCGACGCCGGGATGGGACTGGGGATCCTCCACGACCTCGCCGTGGGGGTGCACCCCGAGGGGGCCGACGCCTGGGCGCTGCCCGACGTCCTCGCCCGCGGTGTCACCGTCGGCGCGCCGCCGGATCAGTTCACCCAGAAGGGCCAGAACTGGAGCCAGCCGCCGTGGCACCCCACCCGCCTCGCGGAGGCCGGGTACGGGCCGTACCGCGACATGGTGCGCGCGATCCTCGCCCACGCCGGGGGCATCCGCGTCGACCACGTCATCGGCCTCTTCCGGCTGTGGTGGATCCCGGAGGACCAGGAGCCCTCGGCTGGCACCTACGTGCGCTACGACCACGAGGCCCTCGTCGGGATCCTCGCGCTCGAGGCGCACCGGGCCGGCGCGGTCCTCGTCGGGGAGGATCTGGGCGTCGTCGAGCCGTGGGTGCGCGACCACCTGCGCGAGCGCGGGATCCTCGGGACGTCCATCGTGTGGTTCGAGCACGACGACGCCGGCGCCGTCATCCCGCCGGCCGACTACCGCGAGCTGTGCCTGGCGACCGTGACGACCCACGACCTCCCGCCGACCGAGGGCTTCCTCGACCTGGTCCACGTCGACCTGCGTGACGAGCTCGGTCAGCTGACCCGGCCCGTCGAGGAGGAGCGCGCCGAGGAGGAGGCCGCCCACCGGCTCATGGCCGCCGCCCTCCGCGCCGAGGGTGTCCTCGGCGCCGACGAGCCCCTGCGGGGAGCTCGCGGCGTGCGGGCGCTGCACGCCTACGTCGCCCGGACCCCGTCGCGGCTCCTCGCGTACGCCCTCACCGACCTCGTCGGCGACCGGCGGCCGATCAACCAGCCCGGGACCCACCGGGAGTACCCGAACTGGTCGCTCGCCCTGACCGGCGCGGACGGCCGGGTGCTCGCCCTCGAGGACGTCCCGCGCACCGTCGCCGCGCGCGACGTCGTCCCGCGACGGACCTGATCCGCAGGGTTACCCTGTGGGCGCGGGGAGGGGCCCCGCATCCACAGAAGGGGTTGGTTCTCAGATGCGCACCATGCTTGCGGCGGCCTCGGCCGTCGCACTCTCCGCAGGCCTGGCGGTCTCGGCCGCCGCTCCGAGCCAGGCAGCCGGCGGCGCCTGCTACACGGCGGTCACGCCGCGGGTCTACGTCGACTCCTCCACCGAGTGGGTCCGCGCGGTCTTCAGCGACTCCTGCAAGACGTACAACGCTCGGGCGCTCTGGTACGCCGTGGACCCGGGCGGGGTCAAGCGCGACCACTGGATCTACGACTCGGACGGCTCGGGTGCCCGTCGCTCGGCGAGCATCACCGACGGCTCGCGCCTGGGCCGCTGGAAGTCGTCGGCCGGCGGTGCGATCAACCAGGCCACCGGCGCCCGTCTCGAGCAGAACTACGACTACACCCTCATCCGTCTGCGCTCGCTCCTGTCCATCAGCGGCACGGCCTACGACCCCGGTGACAAGGTCGTCATCCGCGGCCGCGCGAAGCGCTACTCGCCCGCCGCCAACACCTACCGCGCGTGGAGCGGGGTGAAGGTGAAGCTCTACGTCCGCAAGAGCTCGAGCAGCCCGTGGGTCCTGCGGTCGAGCAAGAACGCCGACCGCTACGGCCGCGTCTCGTTCACCACCTACGCGCCGTACGGCTACGACTTCCACCTGCGCACGTCGTCGACGTCGAACACGTGGGGCAAGTACAGCAACTGGATCAGCGAGGGCTGATCTGCCCTGTCGGGTCGCGCGTCGGCCGGTCGTCCTGAGGGGCGGCCGGCCGACCCGTTCCCGCCGGGTGACCGCGGGTCGGGCGAAATGGCGTGCAGCGGTGGCGGATCCGCCTCCGGAGGTCTCATTTTGATCACCGCGACGGGGGCGCCTTTGAGTCGGCGCGGTGAGGGCACTAACGTCCGACCATTCAGACAGACCGACGGTGGTCCCGACCCGCACACCCGTGAGTCCGGCGCCATCCAGGAGGACCGCACATGGCGACGACGCCGACGGAGATCGATCCTGCATCGGTCCAGGTCACGGAGACCGACGGGAAGGCGAAGGCCATCGAGGGCCGCAGCCCGTGGGAGCTCTTCCGTGCCCGCCTCCTCAAGGACAAGCCGACCCTCGTCGTCCTCGGGATCGTCGTCTTCGCGCTGGTCCTCGCCGTTCTGGCACCCCTGCTGTGGAAGCTCGGCGTCATCAACCCGACCAAGGGTGACATCTCCCTGCTCAACATCGAGGAGGGGTCGATCCCGAAGGCCCCGTGGGGCGGGATCAGCGCGGCGCACCCCTTCGGCGTGGAGCCCGGGACCGGCGCGGACGTCATGTCTCGCGTCATCGTCGGCGTCTCGCTCTCCCTCGTCATCTCCCTCGCAGCCGCCTTCATCGCGGTCGGTCTCGGCACCGTGCTGGGGATCGTGGCCGGCTACTCGCGAGGGTGGGTCGACTTCGCCCTCAGCCGCCTCATCGACCTCACGCTGACGTTCCCGCAGACCCTCATGCTCATCGCCCTCTCCGGCGTCGCCGTCGAGCTGCTCAAGCGGGTGCTCCACCTCTCCGACGGTGCGCTCGTCAACGGGCTCTACGTCGCCCTCGTCCTGGGCATCTTCGGCTGGCCCGGGTTCGCCCGCATCATTCGCGGTCAGGTGCTCTCGCTGCGCGAGCGCGAGTTCGTCGAGGCCGCGCGCAGCCTCGGGGCCAAGCCCGGCCGGATCTACTTCAAGGAGCTGCTGCCCAACCTGTGGGCGCCGGTGCTCGTGTACTTCACGCTCCTGCTGCCCTCGTTCATCTCGGCCGAGGCCGCGCTGTCCTACCTCGGCGTGGGCATCAAGCCCCCCATGCCCACCCTCGGCAACATCCTCGCCGACTCGGTGAACTACGCCGACGCGGACCCGGTGTTCTTCACGATCCCCGCGCTCGTCATCGCCACCCTCGTCCTCAGCCTCAACCTGCTGGGCGACGGGCTCCGGGACGCGCTCGACCCCAAGTCGAACCGCTGACCCCCACCAGACCCCCTGGGCCATCAGCTCGGGGAAAGTGCACCGCTCATGCGGCGCAAGATTCGAAGGAGATCGCATGATCCGCAAGACGAAGGCCACGAGCGCCGCGGCGCTCACCGCCGTCGCCGCGCTTTCCCTCGCCGCCTGTGGCGGCGGCAGCAAGGACGGCGGCGAGGCCGCCGGGGGAGAGGCGGAGAAGGGGGGCACCCTCCACTACCTGACCTTCAAGCCCGCCGAGTCGCTCGACCCGCAGCGCATCTACATCGGCCGTGACATCTTCAACACGAGCCGCCTGGTCTACCGCGGCCTGCTCCAGTTCCCCGTGGGCGAGCAGGACCCGATCAAGGCCCAGACGCCGATCCCGGACATCGCCGAGGAGGTCCCGACGTCCAAGGACGGCAAGACCTGGACGTTCAAGCTCAAGTCCGGCGTCAAGTGGGAGGACGGCAAGGACGTCACCTGCGAGGACTTCAAGTACGGCGTCTCGCGCAACTTCGCCTCCGACGTCCTCGACGGCGGTCCGTTCCAGTACCCGACGGGTTACCTCGACATCCCGAAGGACAAGGACGGCTCCTCGAGGTACAAGGGCCCCTACAAGAAGACCGGCCAGGACCTCTTCGACAAGGCCGTCACCTGCAAGGGCAACGAGCTCACCTACAAGTTCAACAAGCCGTGGGCCGACTTCCCGGCCGCGGTCGCGGGCCTGCACGCCTTCGCCCCCTACCGTGAGGACAAGGACCAGGGCGCGAAGAACAAGCTCGTCGTGTTCTCCAACGGCCCCTACAAGCTCGAGGGCGCCTGGAGCAAGAACAAGGGCGGGACGTTCGTCCGCAACGACCAGTACGACCCGAAGACGGACGAGGGCACGCGCGCCGCGAACCCCGACAAGATCGTCTTCACCCAGGGCCTCGAGAACGAGATCATCGCCGACCGCCTCGTGAAGGACTCCGGCGACGACAAGTACGCGATCACCGACCGCAACATCCCGCCGTCGAAGTTCGCGACCGTCAAGCCGGCCGAGTCCCGGACGACGAACGTCACCTCGCCGTACGTCTTCTACCTGGTCCCGAACGTCAAGAACATGCCGAACGTCAAGGTGCGTCAGGCGCTCGCGACGGCGACCGACAAGGAGGCCTACATCGCGGCCGAGGGTGGCAGCAAGGCCTCCGAGCCTGCGGTCTCGATCATCAACCCCTCGATGGAGGGCTACGCGGAGAACCCGGCGTTCAAGGACATCCCCGCCGCCGGTGACCCCGAGGCCGCCAAGAAGCTCCTCGAGGAGTCGGGCGTCAAGACGCCGGTCAAGCTCAAGGTGACGTACCAGAAGTCCCCGATCATGGACAAGGCGTTCCGCGCCCTCAAGGAGGGCTGGGACAAGGCCGGGTTCGACACCCAGCTCGACCCGCTGGCGGGCACGTACTACGACGTCATCAACAAGCCGAGCAACGACTCCGACGTCTTCCAGGGCGGCTGGGGTGCCGACTACCCGTCGCTCGCCACGGTCCTGCCGCTGCTCTTCGACGGCGGTCAGCTGTCTGCGGCCAACGTCGGCAACAACTACGGCCGCTACGACAACCCGGAGGTCAACAAGGCGTTCGAGGACGCCCTGACGATCGAGGACCCGAAGGAGGCCGCGGCCGCCTACCAGAAGGTGGACGTCACGCTGGGTGAGGACTACGCCTACATCCCGCTCGACATCCAGAAGTTCTACTTCCTCCGCGGCTCGAAGGTCACGGGGTACCAGCAGACCGAGGCCACCTCGATGTTCCCGGACCTGGGGACCATCGGCGTCGCCAAGTGACGCAGCGTCCCGCATGAACGACGCCTGACCTGGGTGGGGGCCGCGACGAGCGGCCCCCACCTCGGGCGCCCGGCCCGGGTGCCCACCCCTTCTATCCCTCCACCCGAGAGGTCGAGCCCCCGCGGCTGGTGCCATGTTCGCCTACGTGATCCGACGCATGTTCTCCGGACTGATCATGCTCGTCGTGATGAGCTTCGTGACGTTCCTGCTCTTCTTCAACGGCGCGGTCGATCCGGTGCGCTTCACGTGCGGCAAGGCCTGCACGCCCACGGTCCTCGAGACGAACCGCAAGACCCTCGGGTTCGACGACCCGGTCCCGGTCCAGTACGGCAAGTTCGTCAAGGGCATCTTCGTCGGGCGCAACTACCCCGACGACCCCGAGCTCGCGAAGACCTCCCCAGAGACGATCGCCCGCTGCGACGCGCCCTGCCTGGGCTACTCCCCGCAGCAGAGCGCGACCGTCACCTCCGTCATCGGGGACAAGATCCCCGTGTCGGTCTCCCTCGCCATCGCCGCCTTCATCCTGTGGATCGTGTTCGGCGTCCTCTTCGGCGTCATCGCTGCGCTGAACAAGGGGAAGTTCCTCGACAAGCTGCTCGTCGGTGGCTCGCTCCTCTTCTTCGCCTTCCCCACGTTCTGGATCGGCAGCTTCGCCTACCGCTTCATCGCCGTGCGGTGGGAGCTGCTCCCCGTGCCCGAGTACGTGTCGATCGCCGACGGGGGTGTCGGCGCCTGGGCGCTCGGCCTCTTCCTCCCGGCGCTGACCCTCGCGCTGTTCTACATGGCCGGGTACGTCCGCATCACCCGCGCGTACGTGCTGGAGTCCATGTCCGAGGACTACCTGCGGACGGCGAAGGCCAAGGGGCTCCAGCCCCGCAAGATCCTGTGGAAGCACACGATGCGCGCGGCGCTCACGCCGCTGGTCACCATCGCCGGGCTCGACTTCGCGGCCCTGCTCGGCGGCGCGATCATCACCGAGTCGGTGTTCAACTACGACGGCCTGGGCAAGCTCGCCCGAGATGCCGCGACGACCTGGGACCTGCCGATCACCGTCGGGATCGTCCTGCTGCTCGCGACGTTCGTCATCATCGCCAACATCATCGTCGACGTGCTCTACGCGGTCATCGACCCGCGCGTGAAGTACGTCTGATCGCCGAGGACCGCCTGTGACACCCTCCAGCACCCCCTCCGCGGCCACCGCCGCCGGCGCGCGCCCGACGCACCACACCGTCGGCGAGCCCCTGCTGTCCGTCCGGGACCTCAAGGTCCACTTCCCGACCGACGACGGCCTCGTGAAGTCCGTCGACGGCCTGTCCTACGACCTCGCCCAGGGCGGCACGATCGGCATCGTCGGCGAGTCCGGGTCCGGCAAGTCCGTCTCGAGCCAGGCGATCATGGGTCTTCACCGGGGCACCCGTGCCCAGCTGTCGGGGGAGATCATCTTCGACGGCAAGGACCTGCTGACGATCGGCGACGAGGAGCTGCGTCAGCTGCGCGGCCGGGACATCGCGATGGTCTTCCAGGATCCGCTGAGTGCCCTCCACCCGTACTACACGGTCGGCAACCAGATCATGGAGGCCTACCGCGTCCACCACGACGTGTCGAAGAAGGCCGCCCGGACGCGGACCGTCGAGATGCTCGACCGCGTCGGCATCCCCAACGCCTCGGCTCGCGTCGACCAGTACCCGCACGAGTTCTCCGGCGGCATGCGGCAGCGCGCGATGATCGCGATGGCCCTCATCAACGACCCGCGGCTGATCATCGCCGACGAGCCGACGACCGCGCTCGACGTCACGGTCCAGGCGCAGATCCTCGACCTGCTGCGGGACCTGCAGACGGAGTTCGGCAGCTCGATCATCATCATCACCCACGACCTCGGGGTCGTCGCGGAGATGGCCGAGCAGATCCTCGTCATGTACGGCGGGCGGGCGGTCGAGCGCGGGAGCGTCGACGACATCTTCTACGCCCCGGAGCACCCGTACGCCTGGGGTCTGCTCTCGTCGATGCCCCGCATGGACCGGGTCCGCGAGGAGCGGCTGCGGCCGATCGCGGGCAACCCGCCCTCGCTCATCAACCCGCCGGCCGGCTGCGTGTTCAACCCGCGCTGCCCGTACGTCGACGAGGCCCGGCTCGGCTGCGTGTCGAAGCCCCCGGCGTTCGACGAGAGCTCGCCGCACCCGGTCCGGTGCCACATCCCGCACGAGACCCGCCGCGAGATCTTCCAGACGAAGGTGAAGCCGACCCTATGAGCAGCGCGACCACGGCGGGCACGACGGACCGGTCGGACGCGCGCCACGACCCGCGCGAGGCGATCCTCTCCGTCCGCGACCTGAGGAAGCACTTCCCCCGCAAGACCCGCGGCATCATCCGCCGGGCCGACGACCCGGTGAAGGCCGTCGACGGCATCTCCTTCGACCTCTACCCGGGAGAGACGCTCGGCGTCGTCGGCGAGTCCGGGTGCGGGAAGTCCACCGCGGGGCGCACGACGCTCCAGCTCCTGCCGCCGACCTCGGGGACGATCACCTTCAAGGGCCAGGACATCACCGGTATCAAGGGCGAGCGCCTGCGGAAGATGCGCACCGAGATGCAGATGGTCTTCCAGGACCCGGTGGGCTCGCTCAACCCGCGCCAGACGGTCGGCTCGATCATCGGCGCCCCCTTCGACATCCAGGGGATCACGCCCGAGGGCGGGGTGAAGGCCGAGGTCCAGAGCCTCATGGAGCGCGTCGGGCTCAACCCCGAGCACTACAACCGCTACCCCCACGAGTTCTCCGGCGGTCAGCGCCAGCGGATCGGCATCGCCCGCGCCGTGGCGCTGCGCCCGGAGGTCATCGTCTGCGACGAGCCGGTCTCCGCGCTGGACGTGTCGATCCAGGCGCAGGTCGTCAACCTCCTCGAGGACGTCCAGAAGGAGTTCGGCGTCACCTACATGTTCATCGCCCACGACCTCTCGGTCGTCCGGCACATCTCCGACCGCGTCGCGGTGATGTACCTGGGCAAGATCATGGAGATCGCCGACCGCGACGAGCTGTACGCCAACCCCCAGCACCCGTACACCCAGGCGCTGCTGTCGGCCGTCCCGCTGCCGGACCCGCGCAAGGAGGACAAGCGCGAGCGCGTCCTCCTCACCGGCGACCTGCCCAGCCCGATCAACCCGCCGAGCGGCTGCGTCTTCCACACCCGCTGCCCGAAGTTCCGCACCGAGCTGAGCGACGCGGACAAGGCCCGTTGCACCGGCGAGGTCCCCCAGCAGCGGCGGATCGGGGCCGACCACGAGGTCGCCTGCCACTTCGCGGCGACGACCGACAAGGCGATCGTCTGACCGCCGAGCGACCCCGGGACCCGGTCCACGCCCCGAGCGAGGACCGGGTCCTCGTCGTCGGGGCGGCGATCGTCGACGACCTCGACCGACCGACTCGGCTGCTCGCCGCCCGGCGCACCGCCCCGGAGGCGCTCGCCGGACGGTGGGAGCTGCCCGGGGGCAAGGTCGAGCCGGGGGAGGACCCGACCGACGCGCTGCACCGGGAGCTCGCCGAGGAGCTCGGGGTCCGCGTGCGCGTGGGCGAACAGGTGCCGGGTCCGCTGGCCGACGGGACCTGGTCGCTCACGGGCCGGTACGTCATGGCCGTGACCCTCGTCGCCGTCGCCGAGGGCGCCCCGCGCCCGCTCGAGGACCACGACGAGCTGCGCTGGCTCGCCGCCCACGAGCTGCGCGACGTCCCGTGGATCGAGGCCGACCTGCCGATCGTCGACGCGCTGGGCGAGCTGCTGCGCGGCTGACCGGATTGGGGCTGGCGGGGCTCGGCTGCGACAATGCGGCAATGCCCATGACCCATCGGTCCGACGTCCGCAACGTCGCCATCGTCGCCCACGTCGACCACGGGAAGACGACCCTCGTCGACAAGATGCTCTGGCAGGCCGGCACCTTCGGCGAGCACGACCACGTCGACGAGCGCGCGATGGACAGCGGCGACCTCGAGCGCGAGAAGGGCATCACCATCCTCGCGAAGAACACCGCGATCCGGTACACCGGGCCGTCGGCCGCGGAGCACGGCGCCCCCGACGGGGTGACGATCAACATCATCGACACCCCCGGCCACGCCGACTTCGGCGGTGAGGTCGAGCGCGGCCTGTCGATGGTCGACGGGGTCGTCCTCCTCGTCGACGCCTCCGAGGGCCCGCTGCCGCAGACCCGCTTCGTGCTGCGCAAGGCGCTCGCGGCGAAGATGCCGGTCATCCTCTGCATCAACAAGGTCGACCGGCCCGACAGTCGGATCGCCGAAGTCGTCGACGAGGCCTACGAGCTGTTCATGGACCTCGACGCCGACGAGGACCAGATCGACTTCCCCATCGTCTACGCCTCGGGCAAGGCCGGCGCCGCCTCGCTCACCCGCCCGGCGGACGGCACCCTCCCGGACAACGACGACCTCGAGCCGCTGTTCGCGACGATCATGGAGACGATCCCGGCGCCGTCGTACGACGAGGACGCCCCGCTCCAGGCGCACGTGACGAACCTCGACTCCTCGAACTTCCTCGGCCGCCTGGCGCTCCTGCGGGTCTTCAACGGCGAGATCCGCAAGGGCCAGCAGGTGACGTGGTGCCGCCACGACGGCAGCCAGCAGCGGGTGAAGATCACCGAGCTGCTCATGACCGAGGGCCTGGAGCGCAAGCCGCTCGAGGACAAGCCCGCGCTGCCCGGCGACATCATCGCCATCGCCGGCATCCCCGAGATCATGATCGGCGACACCATCGCCGACGCCGAGAACCCCGTCCCGCTGCCGGTGATCACCGTCGACGAGCCGGCGATCTCGATGACGATCGGGACGAACACCTCGCCGCTCGTCGGCCGCGGCCCGACCCGTGCCACGAAGGTCACCGCCCGCCTCGTCAAGGACCGGCTCGACAAGGAGCTCGTCGGCAACGTCAGCCTCCGGGTCCTGCCGACAGAGCGCCCCGACGCGTGGGAGGTCCAGGGTCGCGGCGAGCTCGCCCTGGCGATCCTCGTCGAGCAGATGCGCCGCGAGGGCTTCGAGCTCACCGTCGGCAAGCCGCAGGTCGTCACCCGCGAGGTCGGCGGCAAGGTCCACGAGCCGGTCGAGCGGCTGACGATCGACACCCCGGAGGAGTTCCTCGGCGCGATCACCCAGATCCTCGCCGCCCGCAAGGGCCGGATGGAGCAGATGACCAACCACGGCACGGGCTGGATCCGCATGGAGTTCCTCGTCCCCTCCCGTGGCCTCATCGGCTTCCGCACCGAGTTCCTCACCGAGACCCGCGGCGCGGGCATCGCGCACCACGTCTTCGAGGACTACGAGCCGTGGTTCGGGCCGATCCAGACCCGTGTCTCCGGCTCGCTCGTCGCGGACCGCTCGGGGCCCGTGACGTCGTACGCCATGGTCAACCTCCAGGAGCGCGGCACGCTGTTCGTCGAGCCGGGCACCGAGGTGTACGAGGGGATGATCGTCGGCGAGAACTCCCGGGCGGACGACATGGACGTCAACATCACGAAGGAGAAGAAGCTGACGAACGTGCGCGCGTCGTCGGCCGACAACTTCGAGAAGGTCGTCCCGCCGCGCAAGCTCTCCCTCGAGCAGTCCCTCGAGTTCTGCCGGGAGGACGAGTGCGTCGAGGTCACGCCCGACGCGGTCCGCATCCGCAAGGTCGAGCTCGACCAGAACACCCGTTCCCGCGCCGCGTCGCGGGCGCGCAACTCCTGACCCCGAGCCCGGGACCGCCGTGATCGCACGCCTCCGCCTGCCCCTCCTCGCCGCCACCCTCGCCGGCGCCCTCCTGCCCCTGTCGGGGTGCCAGGACGGCGGCACCGGGCCCGCGCTCCCGACGGAGGAGCCCCGCCGCGGCGAGCTCACGCTCCTGTCGCTCGGGCCGGTCCTGGCGTGGGATCCGCAGCGGGTGAGCGGGCGGGAGACGGCGGGGTACGCCAACCGCCTCTTCCTGCGCAGCCTCACGGGCTACACCGCGGTGGCGGACGGCCAGGGGCGCCCGCGGCTCGTCGGGGACCTCGCGACCGGGACGGGGACCGCGGACAGCACCCGCACCCGGTGGTCGTTCACCCTCCGCAAGGACGTGCGGTGGCAGGACGGTTCCCGCGTCACGTGCGCGGACGTCAAGTACGGGGTGAGCCGGTCCTTCGCCCGGGAGATGGCCGGCGCCTACCCCCCGGTCCTCCTCGACGTCCCGCGCAGCGCGTCGGGCCGCAGCATCTACCGTGGGCCGTGGGAGACCGCGAAGGGGTCCGCCGCTGGTCGGCGGGCGTTCGACCGGGCAGTGACCTGCACGGGCCGGGCGATCACCTTCCGGCTCGCGGAGCCGATGGGTGACTTCGACCAGGTCGTCTCGACACCGGCGTTCGCCCCGTTCAAGAAGAGCCGGGAGCGGAAGAAGGACAGCCTCTACGACGCCTTCTCGACGGGGCCGTACCGGCTCGACGGGCGGTGGACGCCCTCGAAGGGCGGCACGTGGGTGCGCAACCGGTACTGGACGCCGTCCGCCGACCCCATCCGTCGCGCGCAGCCGGACCGGGTCCTCCACCGGGAGGGGCTCGACCCGCAGGCCGTCGTCGAGGACCTCGTCGGTGGCGGCGCGAACCGGGCGGCGATCGCGATCGAGCCGGTCCCCCGGGCGCTGTGGCCCGTCGTCGACCGGGCGGCCGGCCTGAGCACGGTCGTCACGCCCAACCAGCTCGTGGACTACCTCGCGCCGAACGTCCGCCGCGGCCCGATGGCCGACGAGCACACCCGGCGGGCCCTCGCCCTGGCGACCGACCGTCAGGCGTTCGTCGACGCCCTCGGCGGAGACCGCGCGGCCGAGCCGACGTGGTCGCTGCTCACCCCCGCCCTCCCCTCGAGCCACCCCCCGCGGCTGGAGAGGGGCGCGCACGGGAACGCCGCCAGGGCGCGGGCCGAGCTGCGGAAGGCGAAGGACCGTACCCCGCGCATCGTCGTCGCCTACCGGGACAGCCCGCAGGTCACCGAGGGGATGAAGGCGCTCGAGAAGGGATGGGAGTCCGCCGGCTTCGAGGTGACCCTCGAGCCGTTCGGCAAGGACTACTTCGCGAAGGCCGCCCAGCCGGCGACTGCCCGGACCGTGGACGTCTTCTGGTCGAACTGGGGTGCCGACTGGCCCTCGGCCTCGACCGTCCTCCCGCCCCTGTTCGACTCGCGCACGAACCTCACGTCGACGAGCAACGGCCGTGACTACGGCGCGGTGAAGGACGTGCGGACCAACGCGACCTTCGACCGTGCGAGCGCGATGCGCTCCTCCCGGAGACGTGCCGGGCTGTGGGCCTCGGCCGACATCCGGCTGCTCGAGCGCGGGATGTACGTGCCGATCGCGCAGCGGCGCTCGGTCCTCGTCCACGGCCCCGACGTCTCCGAGGTGACGACGAACGACGCCTACGGCGGTGCGGTCGACCTCGCGACGATCCGGGTGGCGAGGTGACCGTCGCGGCGGGGACCGTCCTGCTCGTCCACGCCCACCCTGACGACGAGCTGCTCTCGACCGGCGTCCGCCTCTGCCACGACGTCGCCGCCGGTCGTGACGTGCACGTCCTCACGTGCACGCTCGGGGACGAGGGCGAGGTCATCCCCCCCGGGCTCGCGCATGTGGTCGCGGGGCGTGAGGGCGCGCTCGCGTCCCACCGCCTCGGGGAGCTGCGGGCGGCCCTCGCCGCGGCGGGGGCCACGAGCCACGTCCTGGCGGAGGCCGACGGTCGCGCGCGCTGGCGCGACAGCGGGATGGCCGGTTCGGCCGCGGCGGACCACCCCGACGCCTGGGTCGGCTCCGACGCCGACGAGGCTGTGGACGCGGTCCGGGAGGTCCTCGCCCGCGTCGCCCCCGACGTCGTCGTCACCTACGACGTCGGCGGCGGGTACCAGCACCCCGACCACGTCCGGACCCATGCCGTGACCCGTGCCGCCGTCATCGCCGAGAACGCCGAGCTGGCCGCCGACGGCCGGGCACCGATCCGCCTGGAGATCGCCCTCACCCCCGCCTCGTGGGCGCGTGAGGACCGCGCGTGGGTCCGGGAGCACGCGGAGCAGCTCGAGGCGCTCGGCTGGCGCATCCCCGCCGAGGACGAGGGGTACCCCGTCTCCGTCGTCGACGACGCGCTCGTCCCGATCCGGGTCGTCGATCCTGCTGCGGCCCGGAGCCGCGCTGAGGCCCTCCGCCACCACCGCACCCAGGTGATCGTCACGGCCGACGGGCAGGCCCACGCCCTGTCCAACCTCGTCGCCGCCCGGCTGCCCGACCGGGAGGGCTACGCCGAGATCGACCCGGTCACGGGCGAGCACCGGAGCGCCGGATGACCCGGGCCGCCGACGACCGGCTCCCGACGCCGGACGAGTTCCGCCACGCGATCGCGCGCTTCCCCACCGGCGTGGCCACGGTGACCACGATCGCCGACGGTCACGACCACGCGATGACCGCGAGCTCGGTGGTCTCGCTCTCCCTCGAACCACCGGCCCTGCTGTTCTGCGTGGCGGTCGGGTCCCGCTTCCACGAGGCCGTGCTCAGCGCCGGCGTCTGGGGGGTCTCGGTCCTGGGTGGCGGGCAGCGGTCCGTCGCGGACTGGCTGTCGGCCCCGGGTCGACCGGTCCTCGGTCAGCTCGACCGCGTCCCGCACCACCGCGGACCTCGCACCGGGGTCGCCCTCGTCGAGGGCGCGCTGGCCGCCTTCGAGTGCCGGACCCGGGCGACGCACCGCGACGGTGACCACGAGATCGTCGTCGGCGACGTACTCTTCGTCGACCGACCCGACCGTGCCGGCGCAGCCCTGGTACGGCACCGCAGCACGTACGGAAGCGTGGGCTGAGCAGTGAGAGACGACTACGACGTCGATGGTGCCGTCGCGGACGACCCCGGCCCCCGGCACGGGGCCGGGCCTCGGGAGGACGACGTCTTCTGGGAGACCGCCCCCGCCGCCGAACGGCCGGGCCGTGCCCCCGGGTGCGTCGCCGTCCTCGCCGGTATCGCTCTGCTCGCCGGGCTCTACGTGGGCCTCGCCCTGCTGGGCGGCGACCGCGTCCCACGGGACACCCGCATCTCCGGCGTGGCCGTCGGTGGGATGACGCACGACGAGGCGAAGCAGGCGTTGCGCGACGGTCTCGCCGACCGCGTGGACGCCCCGGTCACGGTCGACGTGGATGGCAAGCGGGTCCGCATCGATCCCGACGAGGCGGGACTGGCCATCGACACCGAGGCCTCGCTGTCCGGCCTCACGGGGTTCAGCCTCGCGCCCGCCGACCTGTGGCACCACTACCGCGGGGGAGTGCGCCGGGACATCGAGACCCGGATCGACGAGCAGACCCTCACGGACGCGGTCGAGAAGCGGACGGCGTCCGCCGAGCGGAGGTCGGTCGACGGCGCCGTCCGGTTCTCCGGCGGGAAGGTCGTCACGACCCAGCCGGTGGAGGGGCTGTCGGTGGACACGACCGCGACCCGGGACCGGATCGCCGAGGGGTGGCCCGCGGTGAACTCCTTCACCGCGACGACGGAGGTCACCCGCCCGCGCATCGGCAAGGAGGCGGTGGACGCCTTCGTCCGGGACGTCGCCGAGCGCGTCGTCTCCGGACCGGTGACCATCCGTGCGGGGGCGCGGTCCTTCCAGGTCCAGCCCGCCGAGGTGACGCCCGCGCTCTCGGTCGAGGAGGAGGGCGGCGCGCTCGGTGCCAGGGTCGACGACAAGAAGCTCGCGGCCGCGGTCGTCGCGGCGGGCGAGCGGGCCGGCGTGGTGCGACCCGCGCAGGACGCGACGGTCGCGTTCACGGGGCGGACGCCGACCGTGACCCCCTCGAAGGTCGGCCACGGCATCGACCGCGCCAGTGTCTCCAAGCCCGTGTGGCGTGCGATGACGGACACCGGCGCCCGGACGGCACGGGTGCGCGTCACCCGTCTCGAGCCGGAGCTGACGACCGCGCAGGCCAAGGCGGACCTGCCGAAGGAGAAGATCTCCACCTTCACGACGTACATGCCGCCGAACCCGCCGCGGACGGAGAACATCGTCATCGCCGCGCGGACGCTCGACGGGACCTACGTCCCGCGCGGCAAGACCCTGAGCCTCAACGCGGTCCTCGGCGAGCGGACGGCCGCGAAGGGCTACAACAAGGCGCCGGTCATCAACGCCGGCCGGCTGACGAACAGCTACGGCGGCGGCATCTCACAGCTCTCGACGACCCTCTTCAACGCGGTCTTCTTCTCCGGCGCGAAGATCGAGGAGTTCCACCCGCACTCGTTCTACATCTCCCGCTATCCCGAGGGGCGGGAGGCGACGATTTCCTGGCCCGACGTCGACAACCGGTTCACGAACGACACCAAGGGTGGGATCCTCGTGCGGTCCTTCGTCTCGGGCAACGCCGTGACGGTCGAGCTGTGGGGCACGAAGACGTGGGACGTGAAGGCGACGAAGAGCCCGCGTCGGAACATCCGTCAGCCGCGCAAGATCGTCGACCGGTCGCCCGGCTGCGTCCCGCAGTCGCCGTCGGAGGGCTTCGAGGTGACGATCGGGCGGATCTTCAGCCGCGACGGCAAGCAGGTACGCACGAGCTCGTTCGTCACCCGCTACATCCCCGAGGACCACGTCGTGTGCGCCGGGCCGACCAGCGGCGGCGGTAGCTCCGGCTGACGTTCAGGCCCGGGCGAAGGTTCGCACCGGCCCTTCCACGGTCAGCGACACCGCGTCCCCCGGCTCGGGCAGCTCGCTGCCGCGCACCCGCGCGCTGACGACCACGTCGCCGGCTCGCAGGATCGCCAGGGCGTCGTGCCCGAAGTAGGAGGTCCGCTCGACGACGGCGCCGACCGCCCCGTCGCCCGGCGGGCGCAGCCGGACCTGCTCAGGGCGGACGAGGACCTCGACCTCCCCGCGGCTGGGAGGACCGTCCACCGTGAGGTCACCGAGCGCGGTGCGCACGACGCCTGCGTCGGCGACACCCTCCAGCCGCACGGCGTCGCCGAGGAAGGCCGCCTCGGCAAGGTCGGCCGGCTGCTCGTAGACCGTGCGGGGCGCGCCGACGGAGGTCAGCCGGCCGCCGCGCAGGATCGCCACCTGGTCGGCGAAGGAGAGGGCCTCGCCCTGGTCGTGGGTGACGAGGACCGCGGTCGCGCCGCGCTCGGCGAGCGCCTGCGCCACCGCGGCACGGGTCTGCGCCCGCAGGCCGGTGTCGAGGGAGGAGAACGGCTCGTCGAGGAGGACCACGTCCGGTTCGAGCGCCAGCGCGCGGGCGAGCGCGACCCGCTGCTGCTGCCCGCCGGACAGCTCATCGGGACGGCGTCGGGCGAGCCGGGGGTCGAGCCCGACGAGCTCGAGGAGGTCACCGACGCCCTCGCGTCCCCGTCGCCTCCGCCGGTCCCAGCCGAAGGCGACGTTCCCCCCGACGTCGAGATGGGGGAACAGCCCGCCGTCCTGACGGACGTACCCGATGCCGCGCCGCTCCGGCGGCACGTGGCGACCGGGGCCCGTGACGAGCCGGTCGCCGATCTCGACCTCGCCGGCGTCGGGACGGACGAAGCCGGCGATGATCCGCAGCAGGGTGGTCTTCCCGCAGCCGGAGGCCCCGAGCACGGCGGTCGTCGACCCTGCGGGGACGTCGAGGTCGACCGCGTGCAGGACGGGGACGCCGGGGGTGTAGGAGGCGGTGACACCGCGCACGCGGACGGCGGTCACCGGGAGGCCCCGGACTGCCGCAGCATGAGCAGGGTGACCGGCGCCGAGAGGACGATCATCAGGGCAGCGTAGGGCGCGGCGGCGACGTATTCGATCTCGGAGGTCGCCTCCCAGAACCCGGTGGCGAGCGTCTCGGTCCCGGTGGGGGCGAGCAGGAGGGTCGCCGTGAGCTCCGTGCTCGCGGCGATGAAGACGAGCGCCGCGCCGGTGAGCGCCGAGGGGAGGACGAGCGGGGCGACGACCCGGCGGAAGGTGTCGAAGCCGTCGGACCCCAGGGCCCGGGCGGCCTCGGACAGCTCCGGCGGCGCGGCGGCGAGTCCCGAGCGCAGGGTGACCATCGCGCGCGGGACGAAGAGCACCGAGTAGGCGACGACGAGCATGCCGGCGCTCTGGTACAGCGCGGGCAACCAGCGCACGGCGATCGTCACCATCGCCAGGCCGACGACGACGCCGGGCAGGGCGCTGGCGAGGTAGGTCACCCGTTCCATGGCGATGGTCCCGACGTTGCGGTGGCGGTCGAGCCGCCACGCGCCGGGGAGGGCGGCGAGGATCGCGACGACCGCGGCGGCGGCGGCGAGCAGGAGGGTCGACCCGGCTGCCGCCAGCAGCTCCGCGGCGCCGGGTGCGCCCCGGTCGACCCATCGGACCAGCCACCGGCCGACCTGGCCGAGGGGGACCGCGACGGCCAGCAGCACGACGACGGCGAGGAGGAGCGTGGCGGGCCAGCGCCAGGGGCCCAGGGCGGAGCGTCCGGCGCGCTGGTGGACACCGCGGCCGAGCCGGGCGGTGCGCGCCCGGCCCCGCAGGAGCATCTCGAGGCCGAGCAGGGCCAGGCACATGACGACGAGGACCATGGCGAGCATCGCGCCCTCGTCGTTGCTGAAGCCCATCGAGTACTGGGTGAGGATCGCGGTCGTCACCGTGGGGTAGCGCATCATCTCGAGGACGCCAAACTCGGCGAGCAGGTGGAGCGCGACGAGGAGCGCACCGCCGCTCGCGGCCGGACGCAGACGGGGCAGGACGGTGCGCAGCACGGCGGCGCGGGGTCCCAGGCCGAGCGACCGGGCGACCTCCTCGTCGGCGAGGTCGAGGTCGCGCAGCACGGCCGCGACCGGCAGCAGGACGAACGGCAGGTAGGCCAGCGTCGTCACGAGCGCAGCCCCGCCCAGACCCTCCATACCCGGGACCGCCGAGGTCCACGCGTAGCTGCTGACGAAGGCGGGGACCGCGAGCGGGGCGGTGAGGAGGATCCGCCACAGGCTCGGCGCCGGGACGTCGGTGCGCTCGACGAGCCACGCGCAGCCGATGCCGAGCACGACCGTCGCGGGCACGGTGACCCCGACGAGCGCAAGGGTGTGACCGACGAGCTCGCCCATCCGCGGACGCAGGAGGTAGGCGGTCACCTCGTGCCAGGGGGCGCCGAACGCGCGCGAGGCGACGACGAGGAGGGGGGCGAGGCTGATCGCCGCGACGGCGAGGGCTGCTGTCGAGACGGTGGCCCGCCCGGCCGTCGCGCGGAGGTCAGAGGATGCCGACATCTGTCATGAGCGTGGCGACCTTCTCCGAGTCGACCTTGCTCGGGTCGACGGTCGGCGGGTCGAGGCTGTCGAGCGGCGGGAGGGCGGGGTCGGAGGTCGCGCCCTTCGAGACGGCGTACTCCATCGATCCCGAGTCGGCCAGGACCTTCTGGCCCTCGACGCTCGTCACGTACTCGAGGAACTTCCTCGCCTCGGCCTGGTGCTTGCCGTTCTTGAGGATCCCGCCGCCGGAGAAGCTGATGAAGGCGCCCGGGTCCTCGTTCTTCAGGTAGTGAAGCTTCGTGCTGCCCGAGCTCTCCTTCGTGCCGGCCTGGTCCTTGTACCAGTAGTAGTGGTAGATGACCCCCATGGGCACCTCGCCGGCGCTCACCGCCTTCATCGTGGCGATGTTGTTCTCGTAGATCTTGGCGTTCTCCTTGAGGCCCTCGAGCCACGCCTTCGTCTCGTCCTCGCCGCGCTGGACGATCATCCCGGCGACGATCGCCTGGAAGTCGGGCTTGGCGGCCCCGGCGCCCCAGCGGCCCTTCCACTCCGGCTCCTGGAGGTCCATGAGCGAGGACGGCAGGTCCTTCTCCGCGATCTTCTCCGGGTTGTAGACGATCACGGTCGAGCGGGCGGCGACGGACGTCCACGCCCCCGAGCTCGGTCGGCGCCCCGCCGGGACCTGGGCGGCGACCTTCGCCGGGACGGGGGCGAACAGGCCCGCGTCCTCGACGAGCGTCATCGCCGGGCTGTTCTCGGTGAGGAAGACGTCGGCGGGCGAGCGCTCACCCTCCTCGACGATCTGGTGGCCCATCGAGCCGTCCTCGCCGTCGCGGATCTGCACCTTGATCCCGGTCTTCTTCGTGAATCCCTCGGCCCACGCCGTCGTCACCGCGTCGTGCTGCGCGGAGTAGACCTGCAGCGCCTCGGGGTCGGGGGAGTAGCCGGCGTCGCTCGAGGACCCGCACGCCGACAGGGCGAGAGGGACCGAGACGACGGCGGCGGCGAGCAGGGTGCGGCGGCGCATGGAGGGCCTTTCTTCGGGAATCAGGTGGTGGTCGGGGTCGGGGAGGGGGACGGGACCCGAGCGGTGCGCCAGGCGGTGCTGACGGCACGGGCGAGCGCCCAGTACGCGAGGCCGACGGCGAGCGAGGCGACGACGCCGGTCCAGGAGTGCCCGACGCGCCCCAGGACGTGGAACTGGACGAGGTAGATGTGCAGCGAGGCGGCGGCGAGCGCTCCGAGCGCGGGCACGAGGGCTCGTGGGACCCGCACGTGGGGGACGAGCCCCAGGAGCGCGATCCCAGCGAGGACGGTCGCGTTGCGCTGGGGGTCGGGGAAGAAGGTGGCGCCCCCCGCGGCGACGACGGCGAGGGTGATGAGGGACTGGCGACGTCGGCGGGCGAGACCGAGGGTCACCCCGGCGAGGACGAGCCACAGCACGGTGGGCGGCGTGCCGCGGGTCGGGCCCGTGCCGTCGGGCACGAGGAGGAAGCGGGGAACGAGGGCGATCGCGGTGCACCCGAGGGCGAGCGCCCAACGGTGGCGCGCGGCGAGTCCCACGGCGCTGCGGACCGGATCCCGCCAGCGAGTCGGGACGAGATCGGGCAGGGCCCGGACGAGCGCGACCGCGCCCGCGACGGCGACGGTGCACGCCAGCATCGCCTCGACGAACCAGAGCTCGATCCGCGGGCCCCACTCGACGGTTCCGATGGCCCAGTTGAGCAGGAGCACGTTCTCCCAGCCGTAGGCCCCGGTGGCGAGATGGACCAGCAGGGCGACAAGCATCGAGGGGATCGCGATGGCGCGGACCGACCGGGCCGCCCGGGCGAGCAGCTCGCCGACCGAGGGTGCGGACAGGGTGAGCCCGGCGAGGTTCGCGCCGGCGATCGCCAGGAGGGTGTGCGCCCCGCCGGGCACTTCGACCACCGTCGCGTGGGTGGCGCAGATGGTCAGGACCGCCAGCGCACGGAGCACCATGGAGGTCTCGACCGTGCTCCAGCGCGCTGAGCCGGTCGGGGCCGGGCGCTCGAGGAGCTCGCGCAGCGGGCGGTGCTGCCAACCGCGCGGGAGGGGGCCGAGGACGTCGGTCAGGCCGAGGCTCACCGGCACGAGCGTGAACGAGTCGCCGCCCTGGGCGGCGAACGAGAGCTCGAGGTCGACCGGGCGGCCCAGCGCCCCCTCGACGACGGCGGCGACCCGTTCCGCCGCTGGCACGGCGCCCTCGTGCATTCCCCCTAGGCTGGCCCCTATGACCGAATCCGCCGGAGACTTCATCGCTGACGCCGTACGCCGCGACAACCAGCAGGGGACGTACGGCGGACGGGTGCAGACCCGGTTCCCACCGGAGCCGAACGGCTACCTCCACATCGGCCACGCCAAGGCGATCACGGTCGACTTCGGCGTCGCCCGTGACTTCGGCGGCAGCTGCAACCTGCGCCTCGACGACACCAACCCCGACACCGAGGACGTCGAGTACGTCGACGCCATTCGGGCTGACATCGAGTGGCTCGGGTTCTCGCCCGCGCAGGTGCTCTACGCCTCGGACTACTTCGACACCTTGTACGCGTGGGCCGAGCACCTCGTCGAGGGCGGGCTCGCGTACGTCGACGACCAGGACGGCGAGACCATCTCCGCCCAGCGCGGCGGGTACGGCAAGCCGGGCATCGAGAGCCCGTTCCGAGATCGTACGCCCGCCGAGAACCTCGACCTTCTGCGCCGGATGCGCGCCGGGGAGTTCCCGGACGGCTCGCGGGTGCTCCGCGCGAAGATCGACATGCAGCACGAGAACATGCAGCTGCGAGACCCGGTGATGTACAGGATCCGTTCCACGCACCACCACCGCACCGGTGACAGGTGGTGCATCTACCCCACGTACGACTGGGCGCACGGCCAGTCCGATGCGCTGGAGGGCGTGACGCACTCGCTCTGCACGCTGGAGTTCGAGTCTCACCGGCCGCTGTACGACTGGTACCTGCAGCACGTGCCCCTCCCGGGTGACCGGCCGCGCCAGATGGAGTTCGCCCGGCTCGAGCTCACGCACACGGTCACCTCGAAGCGGCGCCTCAAGAAGCTCGTCGAGGACGGCACGGTGGACGGCTGGGACGACCCCCGGATGCCCACCCTGCAGGGGCTGCGGCGCCGCGGCTACCCCGCCGCGGCGATCACGTCGTTCTGCCGCGACATCGGCACCACGCGGACCAACTCGCGCCAGTCGATCGAGGCGCTGGAGTCGTACGTGCGGGACCACCTGAACCGCACGGCGCAGCGACGCATGGCCGTGCTTCGCCCGCTGCGCCTGGTGATCACCGACTGGCCCGAGGGCAAGGTTGACCACTTCGAGGTGGCGAACCACCCGAATGACGAGTCCGCCGGGTCGCGTACGGTGCCGTTCTCCGGCGAGCTCTGGATCGAGGCCGACGACTTCGCGGAGGTCCCGCCGCCCAAGTTCTACCGGCTGAGCCCGGGCACCGAGGTACGGCTCCGCGGCGCGTACCTGGTGACCTGCACGGGCGTGGTGAAGGACGAGAGCGGGCAGGTGGTGGCGGTGGAGGCCACGCACGACCCGGCATCCCGCGGTGGCGACGCCCCTGACGGGCGCAAGGTCCGCTCGACCATGCACTGGGTCTCGGCCGGGCATGCCGTCGAGGCGTCGGTCGGCTTGTACGAACGGCTGTTCACCGCCGCCCATCCCGGTGAGGGGACCGGCGAGCCGCTGGACGACCTCAACCCCGCCTCCCGCGAGCTGCTCGCCGGCTGCAAGGTCGAGGCTGCCCTGGCCGACAGCCGCCCCGGCGAGGTGCTCCAGTTCGAGCGCCTCGGCTACTTCTGCCGCGACGACCGCGAGCCCATGCTGTTCCACCGCACCGTAGGCCTGCGCGACGAGTGGGCGGCCATCCAGAAGCGCGGCGGCTAGGCCGGACGGCCGCTCGGTTGCGTACGCGATCGCAGGCCCCCGACAACGGCGAAGGGCCCCGCACCGAGGTGCGGGGCCCTTTGCTGTGTCGCTGGGTGAGGCTCAGATCACTTCAGGATCTTCGTCACACGGCCGGCGCCGACGGTGCGACCACCCTCGCGGATGGCGAACTTCAGCCCGTCCTCCATGGCGATCGGCTTGTCGAGGTGGACCGTCATGTCGGTGTTGTCACCGGGCATGACCATCTCCTTGCCCTCCGGCAGCTCGACCTTGCCGGTCACGTCGGTGGTGCGGAAGTAGAACTGGGGCGAGTAGTTCGTGAAGAACGGCTTGTGACGGCCACCCTCATCCTTGTTCAGCACGTAGACGCTGCCCTCGAAGTCGGTGTGGGGCGTGGTGCTGCCCGGCTTGATCACGACCATGCCGCGCTCCACGTCCTCCTTCTTCGTGCCACGGAGCAGGAGGCCGACGTTCTCGCCCGCGCGACCCTCGTCGAGAATCTTGCGGAACATCTCGACACCGGTGACGGTCGAGGTCTGCTTGGCCGGACGGATGCCGATGATGTCGACGGTCTCGCCGGTCTTGACGACGCCACGCTCGATGCGGCCGGTGATGACCGTGCCACGACCGGTGATGGTGAAGACGTCCTCCACGGGCATGAGGAACGGCTTGTCCGTCTCACGCTCGGGCTGCGGGATGTACTCGTCGACCGCGGTCATGAGCTCGATGATCGAGTCGCCCCACTTGGCGTCGCCGTTCAGGGCCGGGAAGGCGGCAACCCGGACGACCGGGCAGTCGTCGCCGTCGAACTCCTGAGCGCTGAGGAGCTCACGCACCTCCATCTCGACGAGCTCGAGGATCTCCTCGTCGTCGACCATGTCGCACTTGTTGAGGGCCACGACCATGGCCGGCACGCCGACCTGGCGGGCGAGGAGCACGTGCTCCTTCGTCTGCGGCATGGGGCCGTCGGTGGCGGCGACCACGAGGATCGCACCATCCATCTGGGCCGCACCCGTGATCATGTTCTTCACGTAGTCGGCGTGGCCCGGGCAGTCGACGTGGGCGTAGTGACGCTGCTCGGTCTGGTACTCGATGTGAGCGATCGAGATCGTGATGCCGCGCTGACGCTCCTCGGGAGCCTTGTCGATGTCCTCGAACGCGAACTGCGGGTTCAGGTCCGGGTACTTGTCGTGGAGCACCTTGGAGATCGCCGCGGTGAGCGTGGTCTTGCCGTGGTCGATGTGTCCGATGGTGCCGATGTTGCAGTGCGGCTTGGTCCGCTCGAACTTGGCCTTTGCCACTGGGGCTCCTCTTCCGGGTTGTCGCTACGCGGTCGCGGCGCGACGTGGTTCTTCGTGCTGGGCGGCGGCTGCCGCCCGTCACCGTTTCGTGGTCGTACCTGGCTGGTCACCCGCACCGGGCACGTGGTGTTCGGTTCCCCACCGAGGGGACCGGACAAGTCTTCCCGACCCGACCGGGCGAGTCAAACCCGCCCGGTCACGGTCAGAAGGCATCAAGAAGCTGTGACTCAGAGCCCGCCGCGTGACTTCGCGACGATCTCGTCAGCGACCGAGCGCGGGGTCTCGGCATAGCTGTCGAACTCCATCACGTAGGAGGCCTGACCCGAGGTCTTCGAGCGCAGGTCGCCCACGTAGCCGAACATCTCGGACAGCGGTACCAGGGCCTTGATGACCTTGTTGCCGTGCACGTCGTCGGTGGACTGGATCTGCCCGCGCCGGGAGTTGAGGTCGCCGATCACGGTGCCGAGGTACTGCTCCGGGGTCGTCACCTCCACGCCCATCATCGGCTCCAGGATCGCGGGGTCCGCCTTCCGGGCGGCCTCCTTGAAGCCCATCGAGCCGGCGATCTTGAACGCGAGCTCGGAGGAGTCGACGTCGTGGTACGCACCGTCGGTGAGCGTCACCCGCACGTCCTCGACCGGGTAGCCAGCGAGCACACCGAACTGCATAGCGTCCTGCATGCCGGCGTCGACGGCGGGGATGTACTCCTTGGGCACGCGGCCACCGGTGACGGCGTTCACGAACTCGTACCCGGAGCCGGCCGGCAGGGGCTCGAGGTCGAAGAGGATCTTGGCGTACTGACCCGAACCGCCCGACTGCTTCTTGTGGGTGTACTCCGCCTTCTCCACCTTGCGGCGAAGGGTCTCGCGGTAGGCCACCTGCGGCTTGCCGATGTTGGCCTCGACCTTGAACTCCCGCTTCATGCGGTCGATCTGGATCTCGAGGTGCAGCTCTCCCATGCCGGCGATGATCGTCTGGCCGGTCTCCTCGTCGGTGTGCACCCGGAAGGTCGGGTCCTCCTCCGCGAGACGCTGGATGGCGACCGTGAGCTTCTCCTGGTCTGACTTCGTCTTCGGCTCGATGGCCTGCTCGATGACCGGGTTCGGGAAGATCATCGACTCCAGGATGATCGGCGCCGACGGGTCGCACAGCGTCTCGCCGGTGCCGGTGTCCTTGAGGCCCATGACGGCGCAGATCATGCCGGCACCCATGGTGTCGACCTCTTCACGCTTGTTCGCGTGCATCTGGTAGATCTTGCCGATCCGCTCCTTGCGGCCCTTGGTCGCGTTCAGCACCTGCGAGCCCGACTCCAGCACACCGGAGTAGACGCGCACGAACGTCAGCTTGCCCAGGTGCGGGTCGGCAGCGATCTTGAACGCCAGCGCCGAGAGCGGCTCGGAGTCGCTCGGCGCACGCGTCAGCTCCACCGACTCGTCGCCCGGCTTGAAGCCGTCGATGGCGGGGACGTCCAGCGGGGAGGGCAGGTAGTCGATGACCGCGTCGAGCAGCGGCTGCACGCCCTTGTTCTTGAACGAGGTGCCACAGACCACGGCGTTGCCGGTGTTCGCCAGCACAGCGCGGCGGATCGCCGCCTTCAGCTCGTCGACCGTGAAGTCCTCGCCGCTCTCCTCGCGCTCGAGCCACAGCTCGGCGAAGTCGTCGTCGGCGTCGGCCAGACCCTGGATGAGGGCCTCGCGGGCCTCCTGGGCCTTGTCGACCATGTCGGCCGGGATCTCCTCGACCGCGTAGTCCTCGCCCATGACGGTCTCGCCGCGCCAGGTGAGGGCCCGCATGCCGACGAGGTCGACGACGCCGAGGAAGTCGGCCTCCGCCCCGATCGGGAGCTGGATCACGAGCGGGTTGGCGCCGAGGCGCTCACGGATCGTCTTCACGCAGAAGTCGAAGGACGCACCCGTGCGGTCGAGCTTGTTGATGTAGCAGATGCGCGGGACGGAGTACTTGGTCGCCTGGCGCCACACCGTCATCGACTGCGGCTCGACGCCGGCGACGCCGTCGAACACGGCGACAGCGCCGTCGAGGACGCGCAGCGAGCGCTCCACCTCGACGGTGAAGTCGACGTGGCCGGGGGTGTCGATGATGTTGATCTGGTTGTTCTTCCAAAAGCAGGTCGTCGCGGCCGACGTGATCGTGATGCCGCGCTCCTGCTCCTGCTCCATCCAGTCCATGGTGGCGGCGCCGTCATGCACCTCGCCGATCTTGTACGTGATCCCGGTGTAGAACAGGATGCGCTCGGTCGTGGTCGTCTTGCCCGCGTCGATGTGGGCCATGATGCCGATGTTGCGCACCTTGGCCAGGTCTGTCGTCTTCTCAGCCACGATCGTGTGCTTTCTTTGTTGTTCTCCGGTAGTTCATACAGGTGCCAGGCATGGCAACGCCCTCGGGCCGGGCATCCGGCCGAGGGCGTGTCAGCTCACCAGCGGTAGTGAGCGAAGGCGCGGTTGGCCTCGGCCATCTTGTGGGTGTCCTCGCGGCGCTTCACCGCAGCACCCAGGCCGTTGGCGGCGTCGAGGATCTCGTTGCGCAGGCGCTCCGACATCGTCTTCTCGCGACGGGCGCGGGAGAACGACACCAGCCAGCGCATGGCCAGCGTGTTGGCGCGGGCGGGCTTGACCTCGATCGGCACCTGGTAGGTGGCGCCACCGACGCGGCGGCTCTTCACCTCGATGCTCGGGCGCACGTTATCGAGCGCCTTCTTCAGCGTCTGGACCGGGTCGACCCCACCGGTCTTCTCACGCGTGCCCTCGAGGGCGTCGTACACGATGCCCTGGGCGATGGTCTTCTTGCCGTCGAGCAGGATCTTGCTGACGAGCTGCGAGACCAGCGGCGACCCGTACACCGGGTCGACCATGACGGGGCGCTTGGGAGCGGGACCCTTGCGAGGCATTACTTCTCCTTCTTCGCGCCGTAGCGGCTACGCGCCTGCTTACGGTTCTTGACGGCCTGGGTGTCCAGGGCGCCGCGGATGATCTTGTAGCGCACGCCCGGCAGGTCCTTCACACGACCGCCGCGCACGAGCACCATCGAGTGCTCCTGCAGGTTGTGGCCGACGCCTGGGATGTAGGCCGTGACCTCGATGCCGCTGGACAGCTTGACGCGGGCCACCTTGCGCAGAGCCGAGTTCGGCTTCTTCGGGGTGGTGGTGTAGACGCGCGTGCAGACGCCGCGTCGCTGGGGCGAGCCCTTGAGAGCGGGCGTCTTGGTCTTGCTGACCTTGTCGGCGCGGCCCTTGCGGACCAGCTGCTGAATCGTGGGCACCTTGGCGGTTCTCTCTATCTGCGGCGTGAGGCTGAGTGCTTGCACCAGCTGCCTGCCCCGGACCGGGGTGACTGGCGCGCACACGACACTCCGAGACACTCGGAGCACCGCGCCAGATTAGTCGCTTGCCACGGGAGGGTCAAAAAAGCGGGCGCGCCCACCGCCGTTCGGGCCTTTTGGGGATGCTAGCGAGCCGTCGGCACGGTTGGCCTCCGGACACGCAGGTACACGGAGCACGAGGGGGCCGGCCACCCCGGCGGGTGCGTCTGTCGCCGCCGGCTCGCCCTGGCCATCCTCTCCTCCAGCCCTCCTCCAGCCGGGGCGGCCCCTGGTGCCGACAGTGGAGCCGGCAGACACCCGAGCGGGTTCGTTTCGAGTGACGTGGAACGCGCTTGGCTCAGTGGCACCTGGCGTACGGGCCGGTCTGAGCCGGCGCCTGCGGCTCAGCGCTGCGGCGGCCGTACGGCGGGCAGCGCCAGCGTGGCCGGAATGAGCAGCACTCCCACGGCCAGCAGCGCTTTCAGCACGCCCACGTGGTCGCCCAGGAAGCCCACCAGGGCCGGGCCACCGATGAAGGCGAGGTAGCCGATCGTCGCCACCACGCTCAGGCGTGCGGCAGCACGGGACGGCTCGTCCGAGGCCGCGCTCATGCCCACCGGGAAGCCCAGAGAGGCGCCCACGCCCCACAGCGCCGCGCCGACGAACGCCAGCACCGGGCCACCGAAGACGACCAGCAGGCTGCCCACGAAGGCCACCGCGAACATGGCCCGGAGCACCGGCACCCGGCCGTACCGGTCCAGCAGGCCGGTGCCAAGGACACGTCCGAGCGTCATGGTGCCGAGGAAGACGGCGAAACCGAGCACGCCGACCCAGCCCGGGAGGCCGTACCCCTCCCGGAGCGCGATGGCCACCCAGTCGTTGGCCGTGCCCTCGGTGAAGGCGGCCACGAGGACGATCAGACCGACCAGGAGCGTACGGGGCTCCGCCCACGCCGAGCGGCCCTTCTCGACCTGCTCCTCGGCCTCATCCGCCTCGCAAGGCAGGAAGCCACGGATGCCGCCGAGCACCACCCAGGCGATCGAGGCGAGCGGCAGCAGCATGTGGGCCCAGACCGGCACGTGCAGCCCGGTCATCAGAGCGCCGATGAGCGCACCCACCACCGTCATCATGCTGAAGGCGGCGTGGAACCAGGGCATGATCGCGCGACCCAGGTGGCGCTCGACGGTGGCGCCCTCGTGGTTCATCGCGACGTCCCAGACCCCCATGAACGTGCCCACGACGAAGACGCCCGCCATCACGACCCACACGTTCAGCACCGTGACGCCGATCGCCGCCACGGCCAGCCCCAGCCCGAAGAAGGTCGCGGCGATCTCGATCGTGCGCCGGGTGCCGACGCGCTCGACCACCTTGCCGGCGATGGGCAGCCCCAGCACCGAACCCAGGGCCGACACCAGCAGCACCTGGCTCAGCTGCCCAGCCGTGAGGCCGAGCAGCACCTTCACGTCGGGCAGGCGGGAGGCCCACGACGCGAAGGCGAAGCCGGTGACACCGAAGGCGATGAACACCGCCCGCAGGGCCTTCTTGACGCTTGCTTCGTCGGGAGTGCGAGGCGCCCTGCTCCAGTGGTCGCCGGGGGCCTCGATCGGATCGGTCATGGGTCGCAGCTCCTCAGCGACAGATGGGGGGAAGACGACGTACGGCGCCCCGGGAG
>ERZ501016.118-NODE-118-length-37289-cov-7.606113_pt1 | contig 37289 bp, 35 predicted proteins | sample MGYA00248889_ERZ501016 | MGnify/ENA primary metagenome ERZ501016 (study PRJEB25958, sample SAMN03398594) | human skin metagenome | study: EMG produced TPA metagenomics assembly of the Human Skin Microbiome Metagenome (human skin metagenome) data set. | reverse complement strand
TATGGGGTAGCGCTCGCCGGCGCGGCGCGCGACGAGCACCTGCCCCGCCGCATCGGTCAGCAGCACGCCCAGCCGCCCGCCGACGCGCGCCTCGATCGCCTTGATCTCCGCTTCGGCCTGCGCGTCGCCGCGCGGTGCCGCAGCGGGCGCGGGCCGAGCGGCGGTCGAGCCCGCCTTGTTCGCATTGTCTTGGTAGGGGGTGTCGGTGCCCTGAAAGCCGCACCCGGCGAGCGCCGCCGCCATTGCCGCGCCGATCGCCGACGTCGTTTGATGTCGCATCATTGTCCCCGATCCGATGAAGTCGGGGCGGTAACGCGGCACGGGGCGGCTGGGTTCAGAAGCGTTGCACGTCGTGTGCGTCGGCGGGGATGCGCACCTCGATCCCGTCGGGCAGATCGGCGAGGCGGAGTTGGCAGGCGAGGCGGCTCGTCCGCCGCACCCCCGCGGCGAGGTCTAGCATATCCTCCTCATCCTCACTGGCCCGCGGGAGCCCCGCGAACACGTCCGCATCGGCAATGACGACATGGCAGGTCGAACACGCCATCTGCCCCTCGCACGTCCCCTCGAGCGGGAGCCCGGCGCGCTGGGCGAGGTCGAGCAAGGTCACCTCTCCCGCGCGTGGCTCGGCGTTGGTTTCCTGCCCGCCGCTTTCGACGAAGCGCACGATCATGCGGCAAAGCGCTCCTGCACCGTTGCCGCCGCGAGCAGCGCGTCGATCCCCGCATGAAGCTCGGCCTCGCTGGTGTAGCGGCCCCAACCGATGCGGATGGCGCCGCGCGCTTCCTCCGGGCTGAAGCCCATCGCACGCAGCACGTGGCTCGCCTTGCCCGACCCGCTCGCGCAGGCGCTACCCAGCGAAAAGGCAACTTCCCGCGCGTCGGACAACAGTCGCGAGCCGTTGACGCCATCCTTGCGCAGGCTGAGGTTGCCGCGATAGCGATGCGTCGTCGAGCCGAGGATCTGCCAGCCGGCGATGCGCTCCGCGGCGATCTCCCACAGTCGCGACACATGTGCGTGATCGGTGTCCCAGCGCTCGGCGCAGAGCGTCGCTGCCGCGCCGAAGCCGGCGATCAGCGCCGGCGAAACGGTGCCGGCGCGCAAGCCATGCTCCTGCGATCCGCCGACGATCAGCGGGGCGAGCTCCACCCCGTCGCGGATCCACAGCGCGCCGATGCCCTTGGGCCCGTGCACCTTGTGCGCCGACAGCGCGACGAGATCGACATTGTTGGGAATGGGCACTCGCCCCAGCGCCTGAACGGCGTCGCACAGCAGCAGCGAGCCCCGCGCGTGCGCCGCGTCCGCATAATCGGCGACCGGTTGGATTGTGCCAACCTCGTTGTTGACGAGCATCACCGCCACCAACCCAGCTTCGGGCAGCAACGCGGGGTCGGGCGGCGGCGCCACGCCGTCCGCGCCGACCGGGAGGTCGGTGCCGCCGACCAGCTCCATCGACGCGCGGGTCGCGGCATGCTCGATCGCCAGCGCGGCCTTCGGGCCCTTGGCCCGCGCCATCGCCCAGTTGAGCGCTTCGGTCGCGCCGGAGGTGAAAACGACTTGCCCGCCGCGCGGCAGCAACGCGGCCACCGCGTCGCGCGCCTGCTCCACCATCACCGACGCTGCGCGGCCCGCACGGTAGGCGCTCGCGGGGTTTGCGAACCCGTCACCCTCTCCCGGTGCGGCGAGCCAGGGCAGCATCGCCGTCTTGACCTCCGGAGCGAGCGGAGTGGTGGCTTGATAGTCGAGGTAGAGCATCTATTGAGAATCACTCGCAAAACTTGCGGTTTTCAGCGCCATACCGTATAGCCGACGAAAGCGCCGAGCGGGAGGGGTCGCCCCTTCCCCTGCGGCCTCCCCACCCTGCCGATTGCGAGCGCTGTCATGCCCGACGTCATTTTCCCCGGCCCCGAGGGCCGTCTCGAAGGTCGTTTCTCTCCGCCGCCGCGCCCGCGTGCACCGGTTGCGCTGATTCTCCACCCGCACCCGCATGCCGGCGGCACGATGAACGACCGCATTGTCCAGGCGCTCTACAAGACCTTCGTGCGTCGTGGATTTGCGACGCTTCGCTTCAACTTTCGTGGGGTCGGGCGAAGCCAGGGCACGTTCGACAACGGCATCGGCGAGCTTTCCGACGCCGCTTCGGCACTCGACTGGGTGCAGTCGATTCACCCCGAAGCGCAGACGACCTGGGTCGCCGGGTTCAGCTTTGGCGCGCTGATCGGGATGCAGCTGCTGATGCGTCGGCCCGAAGTGCGCGGGTTCATCTCGATCGCGCCGCCCGCGAACATGTACGACTTCACCTTCCTCGCGCCCTGCCCGGCGTCGGGAATCATCGTCCAGGGCGTCAATGACGAGGTGGTGAGCGCCGCGTCCGTCCAGAAGCTCGTCGACAAGCTGCGCACGCAGAAGCACATCACCATTCATCACGACGAAATCCCGCGCGCCAACCATTTCTTCGAGAACGAGCTCGATCAGCTGATGAAGTCGGTCGACAATTATCTCGACATGCGGCTCGCGCCGGATTCGCCAATCCGCTGAGCGTCGATCAGACGGGCAAGGGCGCCAGCCAGATCGCGACGTTGAGCGCGGCAACGAGCGCGGCTGCGGCCATCAACCAGCCGCGTTTGCGCTCGCCCCGCCGCAGCATCACGACGGCGCCCGCAGCCAATGCGAGGGCGGCGAGCATCAGCAGGCTCAGGATCGTCCCGGACATGACCGGAGCGTTAAGGCGGGACCCTTTTGTGCGCAACGTGCGGCCCCGCGCACCGGCTCGCTTTGTCGCAACGATGATTGTCCACTCTTGCGCTAGAAAATTCTCGCACTAGGTTCCGCCGCAAGTCGCCACTCGTTTCCGGGTGCGACCTGCTGCGCAAGCGAGGCGGTGCTAGCCGAGGCGGTTGTGGCAGGCTTTCCTTTGGGGAGAAGTGAACATGCGTATCAAGCTCGTGATGGCCGTTTCGGCCGCTGCCCTCGCCCTGTCGGCTTGCCAGAGCCGTGAAGCCGACGCGGTCGAAGACGCCGCCGAAGCGCAGGCGGACACCGTTCGCGACCAGGCCGACAACGCCCCGACCGCCGCTGCGGAACAGGCCCTTGAGAACAAGGCCGACCGCATCGAAGCCGCTGGCGAAGAAAAGGCCAACGCGATGGACGACAACGGCGAAATCGCGCCGAGCGAAGTGGGCGCCGCTCCGGCCGCGACCACCACGTCGACCACCACCACCAAGACCAACTGAGCCAAAGGCGGCGTTCGCGCCGCTCCGGTTTAGAACCGTCGACGAAGCGCCGTCCGGTCTCAGCGACCGGGCGGCGTTTTGTGTTGGAGCGGGGGCGGGCGATACCAAAACCTCCCCTCCCCTCGTGGGGAGGGGTTGATGCGCGTCAGCCACGTTCGCCCACCCCCGCCGTAGCGTCAGTTTAGCGCGGCATTGCCGACCTTCAAAACTCGCTTATCGTCCGGTCGCACACAGATTCGTTGGGACGAGAAGGAGCGCCGAGATGGCGACGATGTTGGACGATCGACCGCAGACGAGCGATCTCGACGCATTTCGCACGGAGGTGCGCGGCTGGCTCGAGGCGAACTTCCCCGCCTCGCTGAAGGGCGTCGACATGTCGCGCTCCGCACTCGAAGCGCCGACAGACCGCTCCCCCGACCGCGAGGCTTGGCGCGAAGCGGTCGGCGCCAAGGGCTGGGGCACGCCCACCTGGCCCAAGGAATATGGCGGCGGCGGCCTCAGCAAGGCCGAGGCGCGCATCGTGCAGGAGGAGTTCGCCCGCGCAGGCGCCTCCAATCCCATCGGCGGCATGGGCGTCATGATGTTCGGCCCGACGCTGCTCGAATATGGCAGCGACGAACAAAAGGCCGAGCACATCCCCGCCATCGTCCGCGGCGAGGTGCGCTGGTGCCAGGGCTATAGCGAGCCCAACGCCGGCTCCGACCTCGCCAACCTCCAGATGTTCGCCGAGGATGCCGGCGATCATTATATCGTCAACGGCCAAAAGACCTGGACCAGCGGCGGTCAGTGGGCGGACAAATGCTTCGCCCTCGTCCGCACCGACAAGACGCAGAAGCAGGGCGGCATCAGCTTCCTGCTGATCGACATGGATTCGCCCGGCGTCGAGGTGAAGCCGATCAAAATGATCAGCGGCATGTCGCCCTTTTGCGAGACCTTCTTCACCAACGTGAAGGTGCGCAAGGCCAACCGCGTCGGAGCGGAGGGCGAAGGCTGGACCATCGGCAAGCGCCTGCTCCAGCACGAGCGCACCAACCTCGCCGCCGGGGGGCGCGCGCTGGGGGGCGGGGTGTCGCTGCCCGCGCTCGCCAAGGAGGCCTATGGCACCGACGAGCAGGGCAGAATTGCCAATCCCGACCTGCGCGCGCGCATCGCCAAGTGGGAGATGGGCTGGGCCGCGTTCATGCAGACCGCGATGCGCGTCGCCGCGGACAAGGGCGTGTCCGAAGCCTCCTCGATCCTCAAAACCAGCGGCACCAAACTCCTCCAGGAAAAGGCGGAGATGGCGATCGAGATTCGCGGCATGCAGGCGCTCGGCTGGGAGGGGGACGGCTTCACGCAAGAGGAGCTGGAGGCGACCCGCGCGTGGTTGTTCGGCAAGGCGACGACCATCTACGGCGGCTCGACCGAGATTCAGACCAACATCGTCGCCAAGCGCATCCTCGGGATGCTCGACCACCAATAAGCGCCGCTGCGAGGGGAGAAGGCCGCGATGGCTCGATTGAGCGAAGAGCAAGTCATGCTGCGCGACATGGCGCAGAACTGGGTCAACAACGAAAGCCCGACCAGCGCGTGGCGCCGCGTCCGCGATGCCGGTGAGGCGCGCGGCTACGACCCTGCGGTCTACGCCGAAATGGCGCAGATGGGCTGGACCGGCGTGGTCGTCCCAGAGGCGCACGGCGGCAGCGATTTCGGCTGGCGCAGCCTCGGCCTCGTCATTGAGGAGCTTAATCGCACATTGACCGCATCGCCGCTGGTCGCGACGTCGATCGCGGTCGCGGCGCTGCGGATGGGCGGGTCGGAGGCGCAGCAGGCGATGTGGCTCCGGGCGCTCGCCGACGGCAGCAAGACCGCGACGCTCGCCTTCGACGAAGGCCCCCGCCACGATCCCAAGCGCATCGCCACGCGGGTCGAGGGCGGCAAGCTCTCCGGCGAAAAGGCTTTCGTTGCCGAGGGCGACAGCGCCGACCTGTTCGTGGTCGCGGCGACCGACGGCCTCTATCTGGTCGACGGCAATGCTACGGGAGTCGCACGCGAACGGCGGCAGATGGTCGACTTCCGCAGCCACGCGATGGTCCGCTTCAACGGCGCGGCGGCCGAGAAGATCGAGGGCGGCGGCGACACGCTCACCGACCGGGTGCTCGACGTGGCGCGGGTGCTGACCGCGTGCGAGATGTTCGGCATGAGCCGCGAGGCGTTCGACATGACGCTCGCCTACCTCAAACAGCGCGTGCAATTCGGGCAGGTGCTGGCGACGTTCCAAGCGCTTCAGCACCGCATGGCCGGGCTGTTCACCGAGATCGAGCTGACTCGCTCGGCGATCGAGACCGCGCTAGGCGCGCTCGACGCGGGGGGCGATGCGGGGCTCGCCGCCGCGCTCGCCAAGGCGCGCGCCAACGACACGCTGCACCAGATGAGCCGCGAAGCGATCCAGCTGCACGGTGGCATCGGCATGACCGACGAATATGACGTCGGCTTCTATTTGAAGCGCGCGCGGCCACTGGAGAACGCCTGGGGTAACAGCGCCTATCTGCGCGATCGCTACGCGACGCTGAGCGGGTACTGACCCTCCCCTCCCCGCGCCTTCTAGGGAGGGGGTCGCACGACGCCGCCTTGCAAAGCGCGAGAGTCGCTGCTAGTCGCGCGCCGACCCAACGGCACGGCTGTTCATCGCCCGGCGCACTAGCTGCGCCCCCGCGGGTTTGTAAGCCATCCCCCAGCGAAGGGTCGTGCGTCCGTGGAGAGTTCCAGCGGTATTCAGGCGAGCTTAGGCGGACGCTACGCGTCTGCGCTGTTCGAGCTCGCGGAGGCCGATGCGGCGCTCCCCGCGGTGGAACAGAGCCTGCAGAAACTGACCCAGGCGCTCGGCGAATCGGCAGAGCTTCGCGCGCTGATCGTCAGCCCCCGCGTCAACCGCGGCGCCGCTGGCGATGCGCTCGCACGGGTCGCGAGCGAGCTGGCGCTCGATCCGCTGACGACGAAGTTCCTCGGCGTCCTCGCGCAGAACCGGCGCCTTGCTGCCCTGCCGGAGATCGCCCGCGCGTTCAGCGCCATGGCCGCCGCGCATCGCGGCGAATCGCATGCGGAAGTCGTCTCCGCGCACCCGCTCACCGACGCGCAGGCCGATGCCATCGGCCAGCAGCTTCGCGCCCGCCTCGGCCGCGCGGTCCATATTGACCGCCGCGTCGATCCCGATCTGCTCGGCGGGCTTGTCGTAAAGGTAGGTTCGAAGCTGTTCGACAGCTCGATCCGCACCCGTCTCAACGCCCTCGCCGCTGCGATGAAAGGCTAAGTACCCCGATGGATATCCGCGCCGCAGAAATTTCCCGCGTCATCAAGGACCAGATCGCGTCCTTCGGCGATGAGGCCCAGGTCAGCGAAATCGGCCAGGTGCTGTCGGTCGGCGACGGCATCGCGCGCGTCCACGGCCTCGACCAGGTCCAGGCGGGCGAGATGGTCGAATTCGCCAATGGCGTGAAGGGCATGGCGCTCAACCTCGAAGCCGACAACGTTGGTATCGTGATCTTCGGCTCGGACGCCGAAATCCGCGAGGGCGACACCGTCCGCCGCACCGAGACCATCGTGGACGTGCCGGTCGGCAAGGGCCTGCTCGGCCGCGTCGTCGACGCGCTAGGCAACCCGATCGACGGCAAGGGCCCGATCGAGGGTGTTACGCGTCAGCGCGTCGAGGTGAAGGCCCCCGGCATCATCCCGCGCAAGTCGGTGCACGAACCGGTGCAGACCGGCCTCAAGGCGCTCGATGCGCTGGTGCCCGTCGGCCGCGGCCAGCGCGAGCTGATCATCGGCGACCGCCAGACCGGCAAGACCGCGGTCGCGCTCGACACCTTCATCAACCAGAAGACCGCCAACGCCGGCGACGATGAATCGAAGAAGCTCTACTGCATCTATGTTGCGGTCGGGCAGAAGCGTTCGACCGTTGCGCAGATCGTACGTGCGCTCGAAGAAAATGGTGCGATGGAATATTCCATCGTCGTCGCCGCGACCGCTTCGGAACCGGCGCCGCTGCAGTTCCTCGCGCCCTACACCGGCTGCGCGATGGGCGAATATTTCCGCGACAACGGCATGCACGCCGTGATCGTCTATGACGACCTTTCCAAGCAGGCGGTCGCCTATCGTCAGATGTCTCTGCTGCTGCGCCGTCCGCCGGGCCGTGAAGCCTACCCCGGCGACGTGTTCTACCTACACAGCCGTCTTCTCGAGCGTGCGGCGAAGATGAACGACGCCAACGGAAACGGCTCGCTGACCGCGCTGCCGATCATCGAAACGCAGGCGGGCGACGTGTCGGCGTACATCCCGACCAACGTTATTTCGATCACCGACGGCCAGATCTTCCTCGAGACGAACCTGTTCTATCAGGGCATCCGTCCGGCGATCAACGTCGGCCTGTCGGTGAGCCGCGTGGGCTCCGCCGCGCAGACCAAGGCGATGAAAAAGGTGTCGGGCTCTATCAAGCTCGAGCTCGCCCAGTATCGTGAGATGGAGGCGTTCGCGCAGTTTGGCTCGGATCTCGATCCCGCGACGCAGCGCCTGCTCAACCGCGGTGCGCGCCTGACGCAGTTGCTGAAGCAGCCGCAGTTCCAGCCGATGCCGTTCGAAGAGCAGACCGCGTCGATCTGGGCGGGCACCAACGGCTATCTCGACAATGTCGCGACCACCGACGTGTCGCGCTACGAGGAGGCTATGCTCGCCTACCTCCGCCGCGATCACGCCGGGATCCTCGCCGACATCCGCGACACCCGCGACCTGTCGGACGCGACTAAGGGCAAGCTCAAGGACGCGCTCGAGGCGTTCGGCAAGCAGTTCGCCTGACATGCGGAAGCTTCTCTTGACTGTGTCGGCGCTGAGCCTCTCGGCATGCGCAACTGTCGGCACGAATTACGATGAAGCTGCGGTCTCTCGATTACAGGCCGGCGCTACCGAGGCGTCTGTCATTTCGGAATTGGGACGGCCTAACGCTCGCGCTGTCAATGCTGACGGCTCGTATGTTCTCGGTTGGCTTTATAGTCGCGGCACGGCGCTGGGCACCGCAAGGGCACGTGCCGTCAACTTGCTCTTCGATAAGGATGGCAGGTTTGTTCGCGTCTTAACTCAGTCGCAAACGGAATTGCGTTAGTGGCCACGCTCAAGGAACTCAAAGGCCGCATCTCCTCGGTCAAATCGACCCAGAAGATCACCAAGGCCAAGAAGATGGTCGCGTCGGCCAAGCTGCGTCGTGCGCAGGCGGCGGCGGAGGGCGGGCGCCCTTACGCCGAGCGTCTCGAAGCCGTCGTCGCGAGCCTGGCCGCCCGCGTTGGCGCGTCGGCCTCGGCGCCGAAGCTGCTCGGCGGTACAGGGCGCGATCAGGTGCATCTGCTGGTCGTGCTGAACAGCGACCGCGGCCTCGCCGGCGCGTTCAACTCGAACATCGTGAAGGCCGCGCGCGACAAGGCGCATGAGCTGCGCGCGGCGGGCAAGACCGTGCGCTTCCTGCTGGTGGGCAAGAAGGGCCGCCCGGTCATCAACCGCCTGTTCGCCGACACCACCCGCGCGACCTATGACACCGCGGGCGTGCGCGAGGTCGGCTTCGATCAGGCGCAGGAGATCGCGCGCGAAGTGCTCGACCTCTACGAGGCCGGCGAGTTCGACGTCGCGCACCTGTTCTTCTCTAAGTTCCGTTCGGCGCTGGTGCAGGAAGCGACCGCGCAGCAGATCATCCCCGTCGCCCTCCCCGCGACCGGCGCGGCCGCGGCCACCAGCGGCGGCGCGGTGGTTGAATATGAGCCCGACGAGGAAGCGATCCTCGCCGACCTGCTGCCGCGCAACGTCACCATCCAGATCTTCAAGGGTCTGCTGGAGAACGCCGCGTCCGAACAGGGAGCGTCGATGACCGCGATGGACAATGCGACGCGCAACGCGGGCGACCTCATCAATCGCCTCACCATCCAATACAACCGCAGCCGCCAGGCCGCGATCACCAAGGAACTCATCGAGATCATCTCGGGCGCCGAAGCGCTCTGATCTCGACTGGTTTTACGCAAAGGCAGGACATCATGGCCACCGCAGCTCCCACCGCCCCCACCCCGGTCACCGGCGCGACGACCAACAACGTCGGTCGCATCAGCCAAGTCATCGGCGCCGTCGTCGACGTGGCGTTCGATCAAAACGTGCCCGCGATCCTGTCGGCGCTCGAGACCAGCAACAACGGCCAGCGCCTCGTGCTGGAGGTGGCGCAGCACCTGGGTGAGAACACCGTGCGCACCATCGCGATGGACGCGACCGACGGGCTCACCCGTGGGCAGGAAGTGACCGACACCGGCAGCCAGATCCGCGTGCCGGTCGGCCCGCAGACGCTGGGGCGCATCCTCAACGTCGTCGGCGATCCGATCGACGAGATGGGTCCGGTCAATGCCACTGCCACCGCGCCGATCCATGCCGAAGCGCCGTTGTTCGTCGATCAGTCGACCGAGACCGAGATCCTCGTCACCGGCATCAAGGTGATCGACCTCCTCGCCCCCTACGCCAAGGGCGGCAAGATCGGCCTGTTCGGCGGCGCGGGCGTCGGCAAGACCGTGCTCATCCAGGAGCTCATCAACAACATCGCCAAGGGGCACGGCGGTACGTCGGTGTTCGCGGGCGTGGGTGAGCGCACCCGCGAGGGCAACGACCTCTACCATGAATTTCTCGACGCTGGCGTCATCGCCAAGGATGCCGAGGGCAAGCCGACCCCGGAGGGCTCCAAGGTAGCGCTGGTGTTCGGCCAGATGAACGAGCCGCCGGGCGCGCGTGCGCGCGTGGCGCTGTCGGGCCTCACCATCGCGGAATATTTCCGCGATCAGGAAGGGCAGGACGTGCTGTTCTTCGTCGACAACATCTTCCGCTTCACGCAGGCGGGTTCGGAAGTGTCGGCGCTGCTCGGCCGCATCCCCTCGGCGGTGGGCTATCAGCCGACGCTGTCGACCGACATGGGTGCGCTGCAGGAGCGGATCACCTCGACCAACAAGGGCTCGATCACCTCGGTGCAGGCGATCTACGTCCCCGCGGACGACTTGACCGACCCGGCGCCGGCGACCTCGTTCGCGCACTTGGACGCGACGACGGTGCTGAGCCGCGCGATCTCCGAACTCGGCATCTACCCCGCGGTGGACCCGCTTGATTCGACCAGCCGCGTACTGAGCGCGAGCGTCGTCGGGCAGGAGCACTACGAGACCGCCCGCCGCGTTCAGGAAACGCTGCAGAAGTACAAGTCGCTTCAGGACATCATCGCCATTCTCGGCATGGACGAGCTGAGCGAAGAGGATAAGCTGACCGTCGCCCGCGCCCGCAAGATTCAGCGCTTCCTCAGCCAGCCATTCCACGTCGCCGAGGTGTTCACCAACATCCCCGGCAAGTTCGTCGCGATCGAAGACACCGTTCGCTCGTTCAAGGCGGTGGTCGACGGCGAATATGACCACCTCCCCGAAAGCGCTTTCTACATGGTCGGCGGCATCGACGAGGCGGTCGCCAAGGCCGAGAAGCTGGCCGCCGAAGCGTAACGCGTGCCCTCCCCTCCCGCTTGGCGGGAGGGGCTGGGGTGGGCCGCTAAGCCGCTCACCCCGATTTGAGAGAGCCCACCCCCGACCCCTCCCCCAAGCGGGAGGGGGGAGAGCTGAAGATGCTGCACTTCGAACTCGTCACCCCCACCGCGCTGGTTCGTTCGGAGGAGGTGCACATGGTCACTGTCCCCGGCAGCGAAGGCGACTTCGGCGTGCTGGAGGGGCATGCGCCGTTCATGTCGACGATCAAGCCCGGCTCGATCGGCATTCAGCGCACGCCCGGTGGCGACATCGAGACGCTCGCGATCGAAGGCGGGTTCGCGGAAGTCAACGAACGCGGCCTGACGATCCTTGCGGAGAAGGTGGGCTAGCCTTCTGCGGTTCTGGGCAGACCTGACGGCCCCAGCCTGATCACGATCACAAGCAACGCGACGATCAGCATGATGAAACGGGGGTAGTGGAGCATCCCCTCCAACCCTGCCATCGCGATCAGACTGTTGGCGCAGGTCAGAAGCGGCCACAACTGGGCGTCACTTGCCAAAGCCGAGCGATGCGCTTGCAAGATTAGGCGCGCTAGCAGCCAAAGCGCGCCGACCGCGCCGACAATCCCCCAGCTGATCAAGAACTGCAGGAGGAAGTTGTGCGGCTGCGTGTGCGGCCACCCGATGAACACCTCCCAGAACGTAGAGCCGGAACCCCAGCCGAGAAGCGGCGCAGCGGTCCAGCGATCAAAGGTTGCCGCCCAGAGCTCCATCCGTCCCGAGGCTGCGAAGGAGACAGTTGAATATTCGGCTGCTGAACCAAACAGCATAAATGTCTGATCGCCGTACGGAATAAGTAGCCAGGCGAAGCTCGCGGCTGCTCCGGTAAGGATGGACAACCGCCCGACTGTATGGAGCGACGGCAGTCTCCGCTGGGCGATAAGCTGGATGACGCACGCGAACATGATCGCAAGAATGGCGGCGCGAGTTCCGGACCAGATCGTCATCCCGATGGCGAGCAGGAAAAACCCGTCGTGCCAGTCGATCCGTCCCTGCACTCGGCGCGTTAGAATGTGGCTGGCGAACAGTGCAGCAATCGCGCCAGTCCAGGATCCGAAATGCCGGACGCTGATAAATCCCGGCAGGGCCGACGGCCATTCGATAGCTCCGCCCAAGACTTGATCGGCTGGTGGGGGCAGGAGGAAACGCCACGCCGTCAGTGCGCTGAGAACCATCAGACCGAGGCCCAACCAGAACGCAATCACCGTCGGCGTTCGCTCGCAACGTCGATCGACGAGGTGGAAAACCGCGCAGCCGAACAGCATGTGGATGACGACGCTGACTGAAATGACGATCGAGGTCGCCGGGACTTTCGAGACAAACAACGTGCTCGCGAACAGACCGACCATGAAGAGAGCCAAGGCAAACGTCGTATTCCGGTCTAAACGTGCCAGCACTGCACCGATGCGAAAGCCTCTCGCCATGGCCCACAAAATCACGCACAGCTCGGCCAATACGAACGGCAGTTCTTGCAGGCGCGTCCATTCCCAGAACGGGTCGGCCATTCGGTGCATGTAGGTCGGATAAAGTATCGCCGCAGCGACGGGCAGTCCGACGCCAATGAGAAAGCCTAGCAAATTGGCGACCAGCTTTTCGCGGGCATCTATCGAAGACGCGAAACGTGTCGAGCGCAGCACTCTTTCCATGACCCAGCGGGTACGAATGTAGGGTTAAAATCCCGTCAACCGTGCGATGGCAAGCACCGAGGGGTAGAACGGGAGCGGGCAGAGAAACGCAGGATGCCTATGTCCCGGCGTGTCAGCCAGGCCTCTGCGGCCCTGCCAGCACTTAAGACAAATTTCACCCTGTTGTGCGATTTGCACGGCTGGGCGAGCGCTCACAGTCTTGCCGCGATGACCGAGGATCAGACAGTCATGAGTGCATTCGGACGCAAGCCGGGGCTTGGCGGCAACCGCCCTGCCTTTGGCGTGGCTCGCCCCATGCAGGGCGGGGGTCCCGTGCGCGAGGAGGGGGGCGGGCAGTTCCCGCCGATCAACCCCGCCGCGATCGCTGCGGCCGCGCAGAGCGCGAGCCCCGGGACGGCGCGACCCAACTCTCCCGAAGAGGCGATGGCTCGCCTCAACGAGCGCATGTCGGCGGATCACAGCGACCTCGCCGCGCCGCAGGGGTTCGAGCAGAGCGTCCACAAGATCAAGGAACAGGTGCTGCCGCGCCTGCTCGAACGGGTCGATCCCGAAGCCGCGGCGACGCTCAGCAAGGACGAGCTGACCGAAGAATTCCGCCCGATCATCCTCGAGGTGCTGGCGGAGCTCAAGATCACGCTCAACCGGCGCGAACAGTTCGCGCTCGAAAAGGTGCTGGTCGACGAACTGCTAGGCTTTGGGCCGCTCGAGGAGCTGCTCAACGATGCCGACGTCAGCGACATCATGATCAACGGCCCAGACCAGACCTACATCGAAAAGAAGGGCAAGCTGACGCTTTCCGGGGTGGTCTTCCGCGACGAGGAGCATCTCTTCCAGATCGCGCAGCGGATCGTGAACCAGGTCGGTCGCCGCGTCGATCAGACCACCCCGCTGGCCGACGCGCGGCTAAAGGACGGGAGCCGCGTCAACGTCATCGTGCCGCCGCTGTCGCTGCGCGGCACCGCCATCTCCATCCGTAAGTTTTCCGCGAAACCGATCACGCTCGACATGCTGCGCGACTGGAACGCGATGTCGAACAAGATGTGCACCGCGCTTAAGATCGCGGGCGCTTGCCGCATGAACATCGTCATTTCGGGCGGCACGGGCTCGGGTAAGACCACGATGCTCAACGCGCTGTCCAAGATGATCGACCCCGGCGAGCGCGTCATCACCATCGAGGACGCGGCCGAGCTTCGTCTGCAGCAGCCGCACTGGCTGCCGCTCGAAACGCGCCCGCCCAACCTCGAAGGTCAGGGCGCGATCACCATTGGCGACCTCGTCAAGAACGCGCTGCGTATGCGCCCCGACCGCATCATCCTCGGCGAAATCCGCGGGCAGGAATGTTTCGACCTGCTCGCCGCGATGAATACCGGCCACGACGGGTCGATGTGTACGCTCCACGCCAACAGTCCGCGTGAGTGCCTGGGGCGTATGGAGAACATGATCCTGATGGGCGACATCAAGATCCCGAAGGAAGCGATCAGTCGTCAGATCGCGGACTCGGTCGACCTGATCGTCCAAATCAAGCGCCTGCGCGACGGTTCGCGCCGCGTCACTTCGGTGACCGAGGTGATCGGCATGGAAGGCGACGTCATCGTCACGCAGGAGCTGTTCAAGTTCGAATATCTCGACGAGGACAAGGACGGTCGCATCATCGGCGAATACCGCGCGCTCGGGATGCGTCCCTACACGCTTGAAAAGGCGCGCATGTTCGGGTTCGACCAGCCGTTCCTGGAGGCGTGCCTCTAGGCGAGCTGGGGCAGGCCCTCGCCTGCCCGCGCGCCGGTGATCCCCTCGCGCTGAATGGCGATGCCGGTCAGCAGGCTGTCGGCAATCGCCCTCGCCCGCCCCGCCACCAGCTCGCTCGCGCGGGCATCGGGTTCGATGTCGCGCAGCGTCGCGTAGAAGAGCTCGAGCCAGTGCGCGAAGTGCGATGCGTCTAGCCTGGGAATCGCGATGTGCTTGCGCATCGGGCTGCCGGTGAATTCCCCGCTGTTGTGCAGGATCGAGCGCCAGAAGCGCTTCATCTGCTCAAGGTGCACGGGCCAGTCGTGGATGCGCTCCGCAAAGATCGGGCCAAGCACGGCATCGTCGCGAATGCGCGCGTAGAAGCTGTCGACCAGCGTCGCGATGTAGGCCGCGTCGACCCCGACCGCCTCAGCTTCGGCGCGCTTGCGCTCGCGCATCGCGGCGGCGTGTTCATGGGCGTCGGCGGGGCGCTGGGGGTGCGTGGTGGCCATGCGCTCAGCCTAGCACAGGGCGGGGTCGCCCCGCACCTCAACTCCCTCGCAGCGGCACGTCGAGGATCGGATACTGCCGCCAGCCGGCCCAATCGAAGTGCCACCATTCGTTGGCGAGCCCGACGAAGCCAGCGTCGGTCATGTAGCGCTCGAGCCGAGCCCGCTCGGCGCGCTGCTGCTCGGTGCCGCCGGTGAAGTTGCGATAGGCGGCCTGCGTGAAATCATCGTAGGGGCTGGGCATCGCCACCTCCACCCCGCCACGATGGAGCGACACGTCGATCGCGCAGCCGCGATTGTGACGCGATCCGGTGGCCGGATTGGCAACGAACTCGCGCTCGCTTTCGGGCGTCTCGTCCCACATCATCTTGGTGACGCGCCACGGGCGATAGGCGTCGAACACGAGCAGGCCGTAGCCGTCGCGCTCCGCCGCCACCTGCGCCTGCGCGAGCGCGGCCGCGACGGGACGCTGCGCCATCAGCCGCGCCCCCGTCGGGTAGAGCTGGCGGCGCATGAAGTTGTTGGCGGTGGCGTAGCGCACGTCGAAGCGCAGCCCTGGGACCGCTCGCGCCAGCTCCACCAGGTCGGGCGCTGCGGTGGCGGCGGGGTCCACCGGCATCGTAATCGCCGCGACCCTCGCCCGGGGCGCCATCGCGCACCCTGCGAGCGCAAGGCTCGACGCCAGAAACATCCGCCGGTCGAGCAACATCGTCACATCCCCCTGATCGCGAACGCCGCGCCGTAGAGTGCGACGCCGATTCCCAGCAGCGCCAGCCCTGCCCACGGCATGAAGCCGACATTGTCGAGCCGCTGCCGCCGCCCTCTGCGCCGGTCCATGATAGTCGCGACGATCGTCAGCGCCGCACCGCCAATCGCGGCCGCCCAGGCTGGATGCGTGATGCCCATCGCCGCATCCTAGGGCGACGTTCGCGCGATGGCAAAGTGAGCTCGCTTGCATCGCTGGGCCTGCCGCCGCACTGATGGCTGAAGTTCAACGATCCAGGATAACCCGATGCGCGTGCTGATCATGGCCACCACCGCCCTCGCCCTCGGCGCATGTGCGCCGGTCGAAGGGGGTGCGGCGCGTCCCGCAACGCTCAGCACCGTCGAGCGCGCCGCGATCGCGTCGGCGGTCGCCGCGCCCACCCGCAGCGCCGCCAACCGCGAGCGCGACATGTGGCGCCATCCGGTCGAGACGCTCGCTTTCTTTGGCGTTCGACCGACCGACCACGTCGTGGAGCTGGTCCCGGGCGGCGGCTGGTATAGCGAAATCCTGATCCCCCTCACCTCGCGCGGCGGACGGTATACCGCGGCGGGCGCCTGGGGAGCGGGCCTTGCCGGAGCCCGTCGCGCGGGCGAGGCGCTCGGCAACCCGGGCCACGTCGCCTACGCCGAGTTTCCGCGCGCCGCCGGCAGCGCCAACCCCGGGGTCGCGCCTAGCAGCGCCGATGTCGTGCTGACCTTTCGCAACGTCCATAATTTCCTGATGCGCGGCGAGGGCGCGACCGCCGATGCCTTCGCCCAAGCCTACACCATGCTCAAACCGGGCGGGCGGTTCGGCGTGGTCGACCATCGCCTGCCCGAAAGCCGCCCCACCGAGCAGGAGCGCACCAGCGGCTACGTCAAGCGCTCGACCGTGGTGCGGCTGGCGCAGGCGGCGGGCTTCCGCCTGGTCGCCGAGAGCGAGGTCAACGCCAACCCCCGCGACACCGCCGACCATCCGCGCGGCGTATGGACGCTCCCCCCGGTGCTTCGCGGCGCCGCCGACGACGGCGAACGCAACCGCTGGCGCGCGATCGGCGAGAGCGACCGCATGACGCTGCTGTTCGTCAAGCCGGAGTAACTGGTCCCACCGGTTTTTCGGCGCGGACCGGAGCACCGGTCGGTGATCGATGTCGTCACACGCGTGGGGGAGGGCCCCCCGCCCGGCAACGCTGCCGCCTTCGCCGTAACATATCGAGGGCGCGCCTAAGACCGCTCCCCGCTCGACGGCAAGCGGTGCATCGTCCACAGCGCCGCGTATGCCCGCCGCGCCTCACGTCCAGCACCGGCCGCTGCTTGCGATCCTGTTGCGGTTGGGGGCGGCGGCGGCGTTGTCGCTGATGTTCACCCTCGTGAAGCTCGCGGCGGCGCGGGGAGTGCATGCGGTCGAGTCCGTCTTCTACCGGCAGCTGTTCGCGCTGCCGCTGATCGTCGGTTGGGCGATGCTGGGTGGCGGGCTGGCGAGCCTGCGTACCGACCGCATCCGCCTCCACGCATCGCGGATGGTGGTGGGGCTGATCGCGATGACGCTCAATTTCGCGGGGATGGCGATGCTGCCGCTGGCGGAAGCGACCGCGATCGGGTTCACCGTGCCGCTGTTCGCGACGCTCGCCGCGACGCTGTTCCTGGGCGAGCGCGTGGGGCCGTGGCGGTGGAGCGCGATCGCGCTGGGCCTTGTCGGCACGATCATCCTCGTCGACCCGAGCGGAGCGGCGCTCACCGGGCACGCGGGGGGCGCGGCAGTCGCGCTGGCGGGCGCGGCGATGACCGCAGCGGTCACCATCCTCATCCGCCAGCTGGGCGCGACCGAGCCCGCCACGCGCACGGTGTTCTGGTTCACGCTCCTCTCGATGATCCCGCTCACCCCTGCGATGCTCTTGTTCGGGCGAGCGCATGATGCGGGCACATTTGGCCTGCTCCTCGCCATGGCGATGGCGGGGGGCGTGGCGCAGATCCTGCTTACGTCGGCGCTGCGGCTGGCCCCGGTCGCGGTGGTGCTGCCGATGGACTACAGCTCGCTTCTGTGGGCGAGTCTACTCGGCTGGATCACCTTCGCCACCCTCCCGGCCAGCACCACGCTGTTGGGCGCGCCGCTGATCATTTTGAGCGGTCTGCTGATCCTCTGGCGGGAGCGCGGACGGGCTGGAAGTTCAGGCTAAGTTCACACCAAAAATCCATCTATCCCGCCATCGTTACGGGCGCGTTACGACATTGCCTCCGCCACATTCGCGCGCATTTTGACGGGCACGCGGAGGTAGTGGACGCCATTGGCTTCGGCGGGCGGAAAGCGGCCCGCGCGAATGTTGACCTGGATCGACGGGAGCAGCAGCTTCGGCACCGCTAGCGTCGCGTCGCGCGCCTCGCGCATGGCGACGAACTCGTCCTCGCTGACGCCGTCGTGGACATGCACCGACTTCGCGCGCTGTTCGGCGACGGTGGTCTCCCAGCGATAGTCGTCGCGGCCGGGCGCCTTGTAGTCGTGGCACATGAACAGCCGCGTCTCCGCCGGCAACTCGAGCACCCGACGGATCGAGCGATAGAGCGTGCGCGCATCGCCGCCGGGAAAGTCCGCGCGCGCGGTGCCATAGTCGGGCATGAACAGCGTATCGCCGACGAACGCGACGTCGCCGACGACATAGGCGACGTCCGCCGGGGTGTGGCCGGGGACGTGCATGACGCGAAACTCGAGCTCGCCCATCGCCAGCGTCTCCCCATCGGCGAGCAGCCGGTCGAAGTCCGAACCGTCGAGCTTCACGCGCTGCGCGGCGCGGCGGCGCAGGCGGATTGCTACATGCTCGAAGGCGGGCTCGACGCTTGGCGCAAGGCGGGCCTCGCCACCCACAAGGACGCGAGCCAGCCGATCGAGATCATCCGCCAGGTGCACCTTGTCGCCGGGAGCCTGATCCTGCTCGGCGTGCTGCTCGCGCTGACGGTCGATCCGCGTTTCGCGCTGCTGTCGGGTTTCGTGGGCGCCGGCCTCACCTTTGCCGGAGCGACCGGCTGGTGCGGCATGGCGATTTTGTTGCGGCAGATGCCGTGGAACCGCGCCGCGCTGGCGGCCTGAGTTAAGGCGTGGACCCCTCGACCATCGCCGCCGCGCTGCTTTCGGGCGCGCTGATCGGCGGCATCCTCGGCCTCGTCGGCGGGGGAGGCTCGATCCTCGCCGTGCCGCTGCTGGTCCACGTCGTCGGGGTCGCCTCCCCGCACGCGGCGATCGGCACCGCAGCGGTCGCGGTCGGGGTCAACGCGCTCTCAGGGCTGGCGGGACACGCCCGTGCCGGAACGGTGCGCTGGCGCTCGGCGCTGGTCTTCGCCGCCGCCGGAGTGATCGGCGCAGCGCTGGGCGCGGAGCTTGGCAAGGCGTTCGACGGCCAGCGGCTGCTGATGCTGTTCGGCGCGCTGATGATCGGCGTCGGCATCCTCATGCTGCGTGGGCGCAAGGACGCGGAGGGGCGGGAGGTGACGCTCACCCGCGACACCGCCCGGGCGCTGCTGCCCCGGCTGATCCCGACCGGCTTCGTCGTCGGCCTCGCCGCGGGGTTCTTCGGGATCGGCGGCGGGTTTCTGATCGTCCCCGGCCTGCTGTTCGCCACCGCCATGCCGATGCGCAACGCGGTGGGAAGTTCGCTGGTGGTGGTCGGCGCACTCGGCCTCACCACCGCACTCTCCTACGCGCTATCGGGGCTGGTCGACTGGCCGCTGACCGGCCTGCTGGTGGTAGGCGGCCTCGCGGGAGCGGCCGGCGGCATCGCGCTCGGTCGCGTCATGGCGGGGCGCAAGGCCCTCCTCGAACGGCTGTTCGCAGCCGCCGTCATCGCGGTCGGCGTCTATGTCATGACCAAATCCGGGTGAAGCAAGTGGCGGGTCCCGCGCTCCGTCGCTAGGCTCGCGTCATGGCCGACCCTCCCGAGCGCGATCATCCGCACGTCCGCTTTCCCCCGCCGTTGGTGTTCGCGGGGTTCGTGCTGCTCGGTTTTGCGACGCACCGCCTGACCGGCTGGGCGCGCGACGACCTCGGCACCTGGCACTACGCCGCGCTGCCACTCGGCCTCGCCGGACTTTGGCTGAACGGCGCGTCGTTGCTGGGGTTTCGTCGGTTGGGCGAGAATCCAGAGCCATGGACGCCGACGCGCGCGATGGTCGAGGAAGGCCCCTACCGCTTTACGCGCAACCCAATGTACCTCGGCATGCTCCTCGTCTCGCTCGCCATCGCGGCGTGGTTCGGCAGCATCTGGGTGGCGGTTGGCGCAATTTTGGCGGCGGCGATCATCGACCGCACCGTCATCGTCGCCGAAGAGCGCTACCTCCGCCGCACCCTCGGCGAACGCTACGCCGACTATCGGCGCCGCGTCCGCCGCTGGCTGTAGCGCGAAGCCCTAGCGCCCGCCCTGCTCGCTCGGCGCGGGTTCGCCCGCCGCTGCCACTTCCTCGCGCCAGCCCAGCTTCGGCTTGCGCGCGGCGAGCGTTTCGTCGAGGCGGCGGCGCGGGGCGTGGTGTGGCGCAGATTTGAGGGCTTCCTCGCCGTTCTTCGCGCGCGCCACGACCGAACGGAACGCGCCGATAAACTTGTCGAGGTCCGCCTTGCTCTCGGTCTCGGTCGGTTCGACCAGCATTGCGCCGTGCACCACCAGCGGGAAATAGACCGTCATCGGGTGATAGCCCTCGTCGATCAGCCCCTTGGCGATGTCGAGTGTCGAAAAGCCTTGCGCGAGGCCCTTATCGCTGAACAGCGCTTCGTGCATGCACGGGCCCGACCCACCGAACGGCGCTTCGAGCAAATCCTCCATGCCGCGCAGCACGTAGTTGGCGTTGAGCACCGCGTCCTCGGCCACCTGCTTCAACCCGTCCGCGCCATGGCTAAGGATGTAGGTCAGCGCGCGCGTGTACATGCCCATCTGGCCGTGGAAGGCGCACATGCGGCCGAAGCTTTTGTGCGCCTCACCGAAATGCTCGCGCGCGAACGCGTCGGCATCCTCTTCTTCGACCAGGTGAACCACGCCGTCCTTGGTGCGTGCGGTGTAGGGGAGCGGGGCGTAGCGGCTCAGCGCCTCGGACAGCACCACTGGCCCCGACCCCGGCCCGCCGCCACCGTGCGGGGTGGAGAAGGTCTTGTGGAGGTTGATGTGCATCGCATCGACGCCGAGGCCGCCGGGGCGCACTTTCCCGAGGATCGCGTTGAAGTTGGCGCCGTCGCAATAGACGTAGCCGCCCGCCGCGTGGACCGCGTCGGCCATCGTCTTGAACTCGCGCTCGAACAGGCCGCAGGTGTTGGGGTTGGTGATCATTACCCCCGCAACATCGGGTCCGAGCCGCGCGGTGAGCGCGGCCACGTCGACACGGCCATCGGCGGTGGCGGGGATGTCCTCCACCTTGAAGCCCGCAAAGGCAGCGGTGGCGGGGTTCGTGCCATGCGCGCTCGACGGCACGAGGATGACGTTGCGCTGCGTATCGCCCCGATCTTCCAGCGCCGCCTTGATGCACAGGATGCCGCACAGCTCGCCATGCGCGCCGGCCTTTGGCGTCATCGCGACGCCGTGCATGCCGGTCAGCGCGATCAGCCAGTGCGCGAGTTCGTTGATGACCTCCAGCGCGCCCTGCACCGTCGATTGCGGTTGCAGAGGGTGGATGTCGGCAAAGCCCGGCAGCCGCGCCATGCGCTCGTTGAGCCGGGGATTATGCTTCATCGTGCACGAGCCCAGCGGGAACAGGCCGAGGTCGATGCCGTAATTCTGCCGACTGAGGCGGGTGTAGTGGCGCACCGTTTCCGGCTCGCTGAGCCCGGGGAGGCCGGTCGGCTTGGTGCGCCGCAGCGCCGTGGGGAGCCGCGATGCGGGCGTGTCGGCGTCGGCGAAGTCGGTGAAATCGACCCCCGTGCGCTCGGCCGAGCCGATCTCGAAGATCAGCGGCTCTTCCAGCATCAGCGCGCGATTGCCGCTGTGTGTCGCCGGGCGGCCACTGGCGTCGGTGCCGCTGCCCTCGCCCATTTCGGGGCGCCAGCCGGAGGGGTTCATGTTCATGCCAGCACCTCCTTGAGCGCGCCTTCGAGCGCGTCGATATCCGCGTCGGTTACCGTCTCCGTCACCGCAACCAGCAGCCCGTTTTCGAGTGCGGCCTCGCCCGGGTAGAGCCGGCCGAGCGACACTCCGCCGAGCACGCCCTTGTCCGCCAACGCGCGCACCAGCGGCCGCGCTTCGCGCCCGAGGTCGAGCGTAAATTCGTTGAAGAAATGATCGTTGACCAGCGTCACGCCGGGCAGCTTCGCCAGCCGCTCCGCCACGGTCACGGCGCGGGCGTGGTTGATCTCCGCCAGCCGCGTCAGGCCCGCGTCGCCGAGCAGGGTCATGTGGATCGAGAACGCCAGCGCGCACAGCCCGCTGTTGGTGCAGATGTTCGACGTCGCCTTTTCGCGGCGGATGTGCTGCTCGCGCGTGGAAAGCGTCAGCACGAAACCGCGCGTGCCGTCAGCGTCGACCGTCTCTCCGCACAGCCGCCCCGGCATTTGCCGCACCAGCTTTTCGGAGCAGGCGAACAGGCCGACGTAAGGCCCGCCGAATTGGAGCCCGACGCCCAGGCTCTGCCCTTCGCCAACGACGATGTCCGCGCCCATCGCGCCCGGCGCCTCGATCAGGCCCAGCGCGACCGGCTCGGTCACCACCGCGACCAGCAACGCGCCCTTGGCATGCGCGGCTTCGGCGAGCGGGCGAAGGTCGGCGACGCGGCCGAGGATGTCGGGATATTGTACGACGACGCAGCTGGTCTGATCGTCGATCCGCGCGGCGAGGCTGGCGAGGTCGGGGTCCGCCTCGAGCTTCGGTGCGCTCGTCTCGACGCTATCCTCGGTGTAGCGCGCCATTGTCTGCGCCACCGCGACATAGTGCGGGTGCACACCGTCGGCGAACATCGCCTTGCTGCGCTTCGTGACGCGGCGCGCCATCACCACCGCTTCCCACGTCGCGGTCGAGCCGTCGTACATCGACGCGTTGGCGACATCGCAGCCGAACAGCGCCGCGACCTGGCTCTGAAATTCGAACAAAACCTGCAACGTGCCCTGCGCGATTTCGGGTTGGTACGGCGTGTAGGCGGTGAGGAATTCGCCGCGCTGGATGAGATGATCGACGCTCGCCGGCACATGATGCCGATACGCCCCCGCACCCAGGAAAAAGGGCACCTCCCCCGCGACCATATTCTTCGCCGCCATCGCCTTCATCTGCCGTTCGACCGACAGCTCTGAAGCGTGGTGCGGCAGCCCCTCGATTGGGCCGGAAAGGCGAAGGTCGGCGGGGATGTCGACGAACAGATCGTCGATCTGCGACGCCCCCACCGCATCCAACATCGCGGCGCGGTCGGTGTCGGACAGCGGCAGGTAGCGCATCGTCAGGCCCAGTCTTTCGTCAGAGGTTCGCGCAGAAGTCGCGGTAGGCGGCGTCGTCCATCAGCCCGTCGAGCTCGCTCGTGTCGGTGAGCTTCATGCGGAAGAACCAGCCGTCGCTTTCGGCGGCGCTGTTGACGAGGCTCGGTTCGCCTTCGAGCGCGGCGTTGCCTTCGGTCACTTCGCCCGAGACGGGGGCGTAGACGTCGGACGCGGCCTTGACCGATTCGACCACCGCGGCGTCGCCGCCCTTGCTCACCTGCGTGCCCGCGCTGGGGACTTCGACGAACACGACGTCGCCGAGCTGGCTCTGCGCATAGTCGGTGATGCCGACGGTGGCGGTGTCACCCTCGACGTCGAGCCATTCATGTTCCTGGGTGAAATAGCGGGTCATTTGCTGCCTCCCTGGCGGACATAATTATGAGGAACGAATGGCATCGGCGTCACCGTCGCGCGGTGCGGCTTGCCCCGCTGCTCGAGCGTCACGACGGTTCCCGGCGCGGCCAGCGCGGCGGGGACATAAGCCATCGCGATCGGCGCACCGAGCGTCGGAGCGAACCCGCCGGATGTGACGCGGCCGATCTCCGCCCCGTCGTCGCCGCGCACGATGGCGCCTTCGCGCACCGGCTGGCGGCCTTCCACGATCAACCCAACGCGCTTTTGGGCAGCGCCGCCCGAATGTTCGGCGAGAATGCGGGCCGCACCGGGGAAGCCCCCCTCTTCGCGGCGGCGCTTGGACAGCGCGAAGCCGAGGTCGGCGACGACCGGCGTCGTTTCCGGCGACAGATCGTGACCGTAGAGCGGCAGCCCCGCCTCAAGCCGCAACGAATCGCGCGCGCCGAGGCCGATCGGCTTGACCTGCGGCAGCGCGACCAGCGCGTCCGCAAGGCGCTCGACATGGCTTGCCGGGACCGACAGCTCGAACCCGTCTTCGCCGGTGTAGCCCGACCGCCCGATGCCGATCTCGACGCCCTCCCAGCTGCGCGAGGTGCCCTGCATGAACACGAGTTCCCCCGACACGCCGGGGAAGATCGCGTCGAGCGCCGCCGCCGCCTCGGGCCCCTGCAACGCCAGCAGCGCCTGTTCGTCGAGGTGCGTCAGCGTGATCTCATCGGGGAGATGCTCGCGCAGATGGGCGATATCATCCCACTTGGTCGCGCCGTTGACGACGACATAATAGCGTGCCGCCGCGCCCTCGCCGGTGACGTTGGTCACCATCAGATCGTCGAGAATGCCGCCATTCTCATCGAGCAGCAGCGAATAGCGGATGCGCCCGGGCTTGAGGCCCGCGATGTCGCCCGGCAGCAGCGTTTCGAGCGCCGCCGCAGCGCCCTCGCCGTCGACCAGCAGCTGACCCATGTGGCTGACATCGAACAGCCCGGCGTGCTCACGCGTCCACTGATGCTCGGCCATGATCCCGTCGTACTGGATCGGCATTTCATAGCCCGCGAACTCGACCATGCGCGCGCCCTGGGCACGATGCCAGGCATCGAGCGGCAGCGCTTCGGGGCCGCGCTCCTCGAACTCGGGCTCTTCCTGGATGAGGTCGGTCACGCTGGCACTCCCATCGGCTTCGGGTCGGCAAGGCGCGCGGAGGCGCACCGCCCCCTGACATCGCCCTGCCCCCTCTGTCCTCGGCACCTGAGAGCTTTGAGGAGCGGTGGTCCCGCGCCCTTACCCCTTCGGTGGAGCGGCGGCCGGTCGGCCAGCGCCCGCTTTCCAGAGTGTCCACTCGCAACGCCGCGGTCCGGTGACCTGAGAGATTCCGGGGCGGTTGCTCCTTCGGCGGCGGGTTGCCCCACCTTCTCCCGCGGCGCACGCCGAATCCGCACCTGCGCGCGGTTCCGACGGACGTCTGCCCGATGCGGTGCGCAGCAGGCCAAGTCAACTACGGTGTGCGGGGGAGCGCGTGGGCGACACAGCCCCTATGCTCCTGCGAAAGCAGGAGCCTAGGGCGTCATAGGGCATTGCTAAATCGCCCTGGGCCCCTGCTTTCGCAGGAGCACGTGGAGGCTCAAACGTGCGCCAACGCCTCCGGCACCGCGTCACGGCCGTGGAGCTTTGCCAGCGCCTGGATGGCGAAGCGGTCGGTCATGCCGGCGATATAGTCGGCGACGTGGCGCGCCTTTGCCGTGTCGTCCGCAGGGCAGCCTTCGCGCCATTCGCCGCCCATCGCGCGCGGGTCGTGGGCGTAGGCGGCGAACAGCTGCGTCACCACCTCGCGCGCCGCGTCCGCCGCCGCGATCTGGCCCGGGTGATGGTAAAGCGAGCGGTACATAAAGCGTTTAAGGTCACGCTCCGCCAGCGCCATCGCGTCCGAGAAGCCGACCACTGCGGCGCCCGCCGCGCGTACGTCTGCGACGTTCGTCAGACCCATCGCGCCTGCGCGTTCGACGCTCGCCTGGAGCACGTCGGTGACCATCGTCCCGATCTGTCGCCGCACCAGTTCGCGCAGGCGCCGCGCGCGCGATACGTCGGGGTAGTCCGCGCTCACCTCGGCATAGGCCCGCGCGATCATCGGCTGGTCGAGCAGCGTTTCGAGGTCGAGCAGCCCCGCACGAATGCCATCGTCGATGTCGTGATTATCGTAGGCGATGTCATCGGCGATCGCCGCCACCTGCGCCTCCGCCGACGCGTGGGTGGAGAGGTCGAGCGGGAATGCCGCGTCGACCTCACGCATCGCCCAGGTCGGCGCGGTGATCGGACCGTTGTGCTTGGCGAGCCCCTCCAGCGTCTCCCACGTAAGGTTGAGCCCGTCGAAGCGCGGATAGGGGCTTTCGAGGCGGGTCAGCACCCGCAGCGTGTGCGCATTGTGATCGAAGCCGCCGAACGGCGCGAGACACGCCTCGAGCGCGTCCTCCCCCGCGTGGCCAAAGGGCGGATGCCCGATATCGTGGGCGAGGCACAGCGCCTCGGTCAGATCCTCGTTGAGGCCCAGCGCGCGCGCCATGCTGCGCCCGATCTGCGCGACCTCGATGCTGTGGGTCAGGCGGACGCGATAGTGATCGCCATCGGGCGCGATGAACACCTGCGTCTTGTGGCGCAGGCGACGGAAGGCGATCGAATGGACGATGCGGTCGCGGTCGCGCTGAAAGGCGTCGCGCGGGCCGCGGGTCTCCGACCGTTCGGGATGGAGCCGCCCGCGGCTGTCCGAAGGACGACTGGCGATGTGCGAGAGCGGGCCGCTCACCGCCGCCCGACCGGCGTCACCTCCTCACCGACGCCGCTGTTCCAAACGAAGGCGTTGCCGCCCGCCGCCTTGTAGGCGCGCTCCCAGGTGCGCGCGGCGGCGGCGTTACGGAACGGACCGACGACCAGGCGGCGAGTGCGACCCCATTCGGCGGTGGCGCAGCTCTGGCCGTCCCACGCCGCGCTATGTTCGCGGCGCAGGCGCGCACAGTCGCTGGCGAGGCGGGCGGCGTCGTTGCCGGTCGCGATCTGCACCCAGGTGCGTGCGGGGTGGCGGCGGCGGTTCTCCGCCTCCTCGCGTGCCTTGGCCTCCGCCTCGGCACGTTCGCGCGCGGCTTCGGCTTCGGCGACGCGCGCACGTTCGGCTTCCGCAGCGCGGGCACGATTGGCGGCGGCTTCGGCCTGCTGGCGACGACGGCGCTCCGCCGCCTCCGCCTGTTGCTGGCGGCGGCGATCGTCGGCGATGCCCTGCAACTCGGCGGCGGTGAGCCCGTGCGAGCCGCGCGCCTGCTCCTCAGCGGTAACGGTCAGCGAGTTGACGACATCGCCCAGGTTCCAGCCAGCGACGACCGTCGTGTTGGCAGTCGGAGCGGCGGGCTGGACGCTCGGCGGAGGCACCACCGCCGCGACCGTCGGCGCAGGAATTGCGGTGGCGACCGGCGCGGGCGCGGGGGGCTGTGCTGGCGGCAACGCAAAGGTCGCGGACGGGCTCGCGCTCGGAACGCTCGACGGCGGCAACGCCGCGACGCGCACCGGCGCGGGAGCGACGGACGGCGAGGGTGCAGGCTCGAGCAGGCGACCTGGCGCGGCAGTCGGAGAGGAGGCTGCGGGCGCGATCGGTTCGGGAGCGGGGCGCGGCGTCACCGATACCCTCGGCGACGCGACCGGCGCCGCGTAGCTGGGCGCGGGGATGGGCGGCGGGCTCGCGACCGCAACACGGACGGGGGCGGGCGCGGGCGCAGGAGTCGGGGCGGCAGCGGGGCTCGGCGAAGGCGTCGCGGTTGCGACGCTCCGTTCACGCGCCGTGCCACGGCTCGCCTCGAAACGGTCGGCTGCACTCACACGCGAGCTCGACCGCGAGCGCGAACGGTCGCGGCTGCTGCTGGCCGCCGCGGTTCGCGCCGGAGTCGCCGCCGACGTGGCGCTCGCCATGCGCACCGCCTCCGCCCTCGAAGGCTGCGCGCGCAGCACGTCGTAGTTCGGGAAGCGCCCGAAGTGCGAAGCTGCGGCGAGCTGCGGCGGGGTCAGCCGGTCCATCAGCGCGAAATAGGGATCGAGCCCCTGCGCCAGCTCGCTCGGCATCGTCGTGCGCGCGATCTGGCGCGCCTCCTCCGGCCGCCCGTTCATGGCGAGGATCATCGCGCGCGAACGCCAAGCTGCGCGATCCTGCGCACGCAGCAGCGGCGCGAGCATCTGCACCGCCGCATCGGATTGCCCCGAGATGCCCAGCGACAAGGCATAACGCCGCGTCAGCTCGGCGCTCGGCGCGCTTTGCATTGCGACGGCATAGTCACCCTGCGCGCGCCGCTGGTCGCCGAGCAGGTCGTAGGCGAGCCCGCGGTCGCCAAGATACAGCCGCTCGATCCCGCCCAGCGCCGCCGCCTGATCGAAATAACGCAGCGCCGCCGTCGGATCCTCGAGCTGGACCATCGCCGCGCCGAGCGCTGCCTTGATCCCCGCATCGCGCGGCAGCAGCTGCTCCGCCCGGCCGAGAAAACCCAATGCCGCGCGCGCGTCGCCCAGCGCGAGCGCCGCCCGCCCCGCCTGCGCCAACGCAAAGCCGTCGTTGCCGTTGGTCGCCACCCGCTGGAGCGCGGAGCCGAGCTGCGCCTGCGCGTTGGCACGCGCCAGCTGCTCCGCCGACAAACCGCCGTCGCTTGCGGCAAACTGCGCTGCGGCGGCGGTCGAAAGGCTCGCGATACCGAGCAGTGCGGCGATACGGAGAGCGGCGAACCGCGACGAACGGGCGCGGGGGGTGCGCATCGGCGAGACGATCATCGCACCGCTGTAGCAAAGCGCGTCGGGGTGGTCACCACGGCCCGACGCGCTCCACCGCCATTTTGGCGTCAAACGTCGCTGGTCGCCGTCACTGATTGCTTTGACGACCGAGGAAGCGCGGCATCGACGGGAAGCCGTCGGGATCGTCATCGTCGCCGTCGCTCGGCCCCGACTTGCCGGATTCGAGCCGCGAGAGATGCTTCATACGCTCGAACAGCGTCGCTCCCGCTGGCTTGGCGGGCTCGGCTTTCGGAGCGTCGGCCTTGGCGGGCTCGCGTTGCGCGGGTTCGGTTGCAGGCGCTGTCGATGAGGCTGCGCCGCCAAACCCCACTTGCGAGCCAAAGCCCGGCCGAGGCGCGCCGCCGTCGGTGGGCGGCGTCGGCGCGTCGAGCTGACCGTCGAGCAGCAGCTCATCCTCCGCTTCGTCGAAGTCGCTGTAGCGCGCGCTGGGAGCGGGCGCAGGTTCCGGCGAGTCGAACGCGCGGGTCGGCGCGACCGGCGGCTCCGGCGCACGCGACGGCTGAGCCGTCGCGCTCGACCCGGCCGGCGCGCTGCGAGTGGGTGCCGCGTCGGCATCGGGTTCGGAAATCGGCAGTGCCCAGCCGGACGACGCCTCGCTCGGCGCCGCGGCCGCAGCGCCGCTCATGCGCAGGTTGGGCTGCGCGGGCGGCGGCGGCGCGGAAGCTGGCGCGCTGCTCGGTGAAGCCGCGTCGGCGCGCGCCGCGAAACCGGCGGCGGGCGTGGGCGGTGTCAGCGTCGGTCCCGCATCCTGCTCCTCGGCTTCTGCCGGACGCGCAAAGTCGCTGCGACCGGCGAGACCCGCGCCAAGCGAGGGTGCGCTCGCGCCAAGCACCGGGCTGGGGGCGAGCCCCGCGCCACCCGATGCGGCGCCGCCGCCAGCGGGCCGCGGCGCCTGAGCGCGCTGACCGAACAGCGCAGGCCGTTCAACACCAGCGCCGGTCGGGATCTCCAGCCCGGTCGCGACGACGCTCACGCGAATCTTGCCGTTGAGCTGCGGGTTGAACGCCGAGCCCCAGATGATGTTGGCGTCGGGATCGACCAGCTCGCGGATATGGTCGCCGGCTTCCTGCAGCTCGAACAGGCCGAGGTCGTCGCCGCCGGAGATCGAGACGATGACGCCTTTCGCCCCGGCCATGCTGACCCCGTCGAGCAGCGGGTTGGCGATCGCCTGCTGCGCAGCGGCCAGCGCGCGGCCGTCGCCCTCTGCTTCGCCGGTGCCCATCATCGCCTTGCCCGCGTCGCGCATCACCGATTTGACGTCGGCGAAGTCGAGATTGACGAGGCCAGGCATGACCATGAGGTCGGTGATGCCGCGCACGCCCTGCTGCAGCACCTCGTCCGCCATGCGGAACGCTTCGATGAAGGTGGTCTTCGCTTCCGCCACCATGAACAGGTTCTGGTTGGGAATGACGATCAGCGTATCGACGTGGCGCTCGAGCTCCTCGATCCCCGCGTCGGCGGAGCGCATGCGGCGGTTGCCCTCGAAGCTGAACGGCTTGGTCACCACCCCGACGGTGAGGATGCCACGGTCGCGCGCGGTTTTGGCGATGACCGGCGCGGCGCCGGTGCCGGTGCCGCCGCCCATGCCGGCCGCGAGGAACACCATGTGCATCCCTTCGAGCGCCTGCTCGATTTCGGCGATGGCCTCTTCGGCGGCGGCGCGGCCGACCTCGGGCTGAGCGCCCGCGCCCAGCCCTTGCGTGATTTGCGCGCCGAGCTGGATACGGTTCGCCGCCTGGCTCGCCGACAGGGCCTGTGCGTCGGTGTTGGCGACCAGGAAGTCGACCCCCTGCACGTCGGCGGCGATCATGTTGGCGATGGCATTACCGCCCGCGCCACCGACGCCGATCACCGCGATGCGCGGCTTCAGCCCCTCGAGATGCGGCAGACCGATATTGATGCTCATGCGCTTGTCACTCCCCGTTCGGCTGGTGCCGATCGTGATCCCTTAACCATGTGCGTTCGCACATATCGCGCGCGGTTTGAATCGCTTTTCGCCCGCGCGCCACAAAAAAGTCATGCGCCCCGCTGCCACATCGCTGTAAGCCGCTGCCACCAGGGGCGTTCGCCCTCATCCGCGCGGCGTTCGCTGCCCCCGCTCGGACGGACGTCGGGAGAGGGGTTGGCGGCGTAGATGATGGTGCCGATCGCGGTCGCGAACCCCAGCCTGTCGTGCGCCGTCGGCATGCCCCCGAGCGCGCGCGCCTTGGCGAGCCGCACCGTCCCCCCCAGCGCGCCCTGGAGATATTCGCTCAACCCCTTGAGCTCGGCCCCGCCGCCGCAGAGCAGGATCTGCCGTTCGCTCGGATCGTCGAAGCCGAGCTGGCGCAGCGCGCGACCCACGTCGGGCGCCACGCGGTCGAGCCGCGCGCGAATGACGGCGTTGAGCTCGGCGCGGGTGATCTTGGCCTCGCTGTCGGCGCCCTCCATCTCCCCCAGCGCGATGCTGTCCTGGTGGTCGCGCGGCGATGAGAGGGCGGAGCCGTAAAAGCACTTCACGCGCTCGGCGATGCCGCGGCGGGTGCCGAACTGGTTGGCGATGGCGTCGGTGATGTCCGCCCCGCCGGTCGGCAGGGTGACGACGCCTGCCAGCATCCCGCCGGCGAACACGCCGACCCGGGTGAGCGCTGCTCCGACGTCGATCAGCGCGGTGCCGAGCTCGCGCTGTTCATCAGTCAGGCAGGCGATGCCCGCAGCCATCGTCGTCGACACGACGTCGCGCACATCGACATGCGCCGCGCGCACGGCGGAGATGAGGTTGGCGACCGGCCCGCGATCGGCTTCGACGAGGTGCACCTCCACGCCGAAACGGTCGGCCATCAGCCCGAGCGGTTCGCGCACCCCCGCATTGCCGTCGAGCACGTAAAACACCGGCTGCGCGTGGAGGATGGCGCGTTCGTCGCGGGGCAGCGCATTGCGCGCGCGCTCGTGCAGCTCGTCGACGTCATCGGGCTCGATCTGGCCGCGCCCATGCGCCATTTCGTTGAGCACGCTGCGGCTGACAACCGACGGCCCGCCAAAGCTGACCCACGCCTGCTGCACCTCGACGCCCGCCACGCGCTCCGCCTGTTCGAGCGCCTCGCGCACGCAGCGGTCGACCGCCTGCAGGTCGACGACATTGCCGAGCCGCAACCCCATCGCTTCGCGCACGCCGGTGCCGAGCGCGTGGAGCGTGCCGTCGGCCTCCGCCCCGGCGATCACCACCGCCACCTTCGACGATCCGACGTCGATGGCGGTGTAGAGCGTTTCGATGCGTGGGGCGGCCATCGCTCGACCTCAGTCCGCGTCGGCGGCGGGCACCACCGCCCGATCGCTGCCAGTGACAAGCCCCAGGTCGCCGAGGTCGCCCTCACGCCCCGGCCGGTAAACCAGCCGCCCCGGCACGCGCATGTCGAACCGGGTGATGCCGCGGCCGAGCAGGCGCGAGGTGCCGTCCATCTGCGCAAATTCGGTCAGCGCATCGCGCGCCCGCGCGGCGCCCTCGGGCAGCAGCAGCGTCTCGCCCGAACGGAAGCTGATGTTCCAGCGGCGGTTCCCGACCCACGCCCCGCCCTTGACCTGCTCCCGCAGCGCGGGCGCGGCCTCGAGGAGTTCATGCAAGGCGGCGAGATCGCGCGCGGGCTGGTCCGACACCAGCACCGGCAGTCCGGGAACTGCGCCCGGATCGACCTCCGGCAGGGGGCGCCCGCTTGCGTCGATGAGGACATGACGTCCGCCGCGCTGCCACACCGCGACCGGGCTCCGTTCGACCAGTTCGACCACCAGCGTATCGGGCAGGCGCCGTGAGACGCGCGCGTCCGCAACCCAGCCGTTGGCGAGCAGCTCGCGCCGCACCTCGTCGATGTCGAACGCCACCATCGAGCGGTCCTTTTGCCGCAGCGCGACGTCATAGACCTTGAGCCGGTCGAGCCGGTTGGCGCCGATCACCTCGATCCGCTGCACCGAAAAGCCCGCGCGCCCGACCGCGGCCACCGCCTCGTCGCGCACGAACGCCGCGGCGCCGGTCACCACGGCGAGCGTGATCAGCGCGGCAATGAAGGCGAGCGCGAGCAGCGTCACCATGATGCGCCGCACGACGTGAGGCGGCAGCGGCTGGCGTTCGAGCAGGCGCGGCATCAGCGGGCGACGGCTCGCCCGCTTCACCGCCCCGCGCGAGCGCGCAGGAGCGGCACCGCGGCGCACCGTCTGGGTCCGGGCGCCCGTGCGGCTCACAGCGCCGCTTCGACCAGTCGCTCGACCAGTTCCTCGTAAGCGATGCCGCGATACTTGGCCTGCTCAGGCACCAGGCTGAGCGGCGTCATGCCCGGCTGCGTGTTGACCTCGAGCAGGAGAATACCCGCTTCGCCCTGTTCCTCGTCCCAGCGGAAGTCGCTGCGCGATGCACCCTTGCAGCCGAGCAGTCGGTGCGCCTCGCGGGCGAGGTCCATCATCCGCCGCGCGATCGGTTCGGGGAGGTCGGCGGGGCAGACATGCTCGGTCATGCCCGCGGTATATTTGGCGTCATAGTCGTAAAAGCCGGTCGAAACCTTGAGCTCGGTCACCGCCAGTGCCTCGTCGCCGAGCACCGCCACCGTCAGCTCGCGCCCCTTGATGTAGGGTTCGGCGAGCAGCTCGGTGAACTCGCGCCACGGCCCCACCGTGTCGCGGCCGATCGGGCTGCCGTAGTTGCCGCCATCGGTGACGATCGCGACGCCGACCGACGAGCCTTCGTTGACCGGCTTCAGCACATAGGGCCGCGGCAGCGGGTCGGCGGAAAACAGGCTTTCGCTGGCAACGATCTTGCCCGTCGGCATGGGGATGCCGTGCGGAACGAGGCGCTGTTTGGTCAGCTCCTTGTCGATCGCGATGACCGAGGTGACGAGCCCCGAGTGGGTATAGGGGATGCCCATCAGGTCGAGCATGCCCTGCACGCTGCCATCCTCTCCCGGCACGCCGTGGAGCGCGTTGAAGACGACGTCGGGCTTCGCGTTGTTGAGGCGGGCGGCGACGTCGCGATCCATGTCGACCTCGGTCACGCGGTGCCCGCGGCTGCGCAGCGCCTCAGCCACGCCGCGCCCGCTGGTGAGCGACACCTCACGCTCGTTAGACCAGCCGCCCATCAATACCGCGACGTGCCAGGGACCGCGACCGCTCACTTCGCCATGCCCACCCGTTCGATCTCCCATTCGAGGTTCACGCCGCTGTCGGACGCGACGCGGCGGCGCACTTCATCGCCCAGCGCTTCGATGTCGGCGCTCGTCGCATTGCCGGTGTTGATGAGGAAATTGCAATGCTTCTCGCTCACCTGCGCGCCACCGAGCGTGAGCCCGCGGCACCCCGCCGCGTCGACCAACCGCCATGCCTTGTCACCGGGCGGGTTCTTGAAGGTCGAGCCACCGGTCTTGCTGCGCAGCGGCTGCGATGCTTCGCGCGCGGCGGCGATGCGGTCCATCTCGGCCTGCACCGCCGCGGGTTCCACGGGCTGCCCACGAAAGCGCGCGCCGACGACGATGACGCCCGGCGGCAGTTCGCTGTGGCGGTAGCTGTAGCGGAGTTGGTCCGGCGTCAGCGTCAGCCGCTCGCCCGAGCGCAGCACGACGTCGCAATCGACCAGCACCTCCGCCGTTTCGCGACCGTAGGCGCCGCCGTTCATGCGCACGAAACCGCCGACCGTGCCGGGGATCGAGCGAAGAAACTCGAGCCCGCCGATCCCTGCGTCCCGCGCGCTCGAGGAAACGAGGATGCCGCTCGCCCCGCCCCCGCAGTCGAGCGTCGTCGCGTCCACGCGCGCGACCTTGGCGAATGGCTTGCCGAGACGAACCACGACGCCGGGAAACCCGCCATCGCGCACGATCATGTTGGAACCGAGCCCCAACGCCAGCAACGGGGTCGCGGGGTCCAGCTCGCGCAGGAAGCTCGCCAGGTCGTCGGCGTCCGCGGGCTCGAACAAAGCCAATGCTGCGCCGCCGGTCTTGAACCAGGTCAGCGGCGCCAGCGGCGCGTCGGGCGTGAGCTTGCCGCGGGGGGTGGGGAGGCCGGAGACCATGCCTGCCATCAACCCCGACCGTCATTGCGGGGGGCGCAGCGACGGAGCGATCTGGCCAGCTTGGCGCCCGCCGCGGATTGCCTCGTTCCGCTCGCAATGGCGGGGGTTTGCGTCAACGCAGGTGCTCCGCCAAGCCGGCAGCGACTTTGGTAATGTCGCCCGCGCCCATGCAGACGATGAGGTCGCCGGCGCCGAGCTGCCCGCTCGCCACATCCTCGCGCAACCGTGTGACCAGCGCATCGGAACCGTCGAGCGCCACGGCGGCGCGGTGGCCGCGCGCGTTGAGGCCCGCGGCGAGCGCCTGCGCGTCGACGCCATCCACCGGCGCCTCCCCCGCCGCGTAGACCGGCAGCACGAGCACGCGGTCGGCGTCGTTGAAGGCCTGCTGAAACGCATCCATGTGGTGGCCGAGCCGCGAATAGCGGTGCGGCTGCACCACCGCGACGACGCGGCCCGACCCGACGCTCTCCCGCGCCGCGGCGAGCACCGCCTGCACCTCCACCGGATGGTGCGCATAGTCATCGACGATCCGCACCGTCCCGCCGGTCACGCTCACGTCGCCGACGTGGCTGAAGCGGCGCTTGACCCCCTGGAATCCCGCAAAGCCGCGGGCGATGGTCGCGTCCTCGACGCCGAGATGCACCGCTACCGCGATCGCGGCGAGCGCGTTCTGGACATTGTGCCGCCCGGCCATCGGCAGTTCCACCCCGGCGATGACCCGGCTTTCGCCCTCACCCGATCGCACGACCACATCGAAGCGGTTGCCGCCTGCCACGACCTCAAGGTTGGTGCCACGCACGTCCGCCTGCGCCGAAAAGCCGTAGGTGACGATGCGCCGGTCGCGGATGCGCGGGACGATCGCCTGCACCTCCGGATGGTCGAGGCACAGGATCGCCGCGCCGTAGAAGGGCACGTTTTCGATGAACTCGACGAAGGCGTCGCGCACCGCGTCAAAATCGCCCCAATGATCGAGATGTTCGGGGTCGATGTTGGTGACGACGGCGATGGTGCCGTCGAGCCGCAGAAAGCTGCCGTCGCTCTCGTCCGCCTCCACCACCATCCAGTCCGACGCGCCGATGCGCGCGTTGGAGCCATAGTGGTTGATGATGCCGCCGTTGATCACCGTCGGGTCGAGCCCGCCCGCATCGAGCAATGACGCGACGAGGCTGGTGGTTGTCGTCTTGCCATGCGTCCCCGCGACCGCGACGGTCGATTTGAGGCGCATCAATTCCGCCAGCATCTCCGCACGGCGGACGACGGGGATGCGGCGCTGATAAGCGGCTTCGACCTCCGGGTTGGTCTTGCGGCTGACGGCGGTGGAGGTGACCACCACCGCCACATCGCCGAGATTCTCCGCCGCGTGGCCGATCGTCACCGGGATGCCGCGCGTGCGCAGCCCTTCCACGACGTAGCTCTCCGCCATGTCGCTGCCCTGCACGCGGTAGCCGAGGTTGTGCATCACCTCGGCGATGCCCGACATGCCGATGCCGCCAATGCCGACGAAGTGGATGGTGCCGATGTCGGTCGCGACACCCTTCACGATGCGAGCGCCCCGGTCGTCGCCACGGCGGCGTGAGGTTCGGCGCTTGCATCGAAGCGGTGGATCGCCTGCATGTTCCCCGCGCCGCCGCACCGTTCGATGAGGTCGGCGAGGTCGCGCGTCGCGTCGGGACGCCCGCACGACAGCGCCGCGGTCGCCGCCGCCTCCAGCCCCGCCGGGTCGAGCGCGAGCCGCTGAATGCGCTTGGCGAGTTCGGCGACGGTGAACTGCGGCTGCGCAATGCACCACGCACCCCCCGCAGCGACCAGCTCGTCGACGTTGTAGGTCTGGTGGTCGTCGGTCGCGCTGGGCAGCGGCACGAGGATGGAGGGGCGCCCCGCCACAGCCAACTCCGCCACCGTTGAAGCGCCCGCGCGCCCGATGACGATGTGTGCCCAGTCGAGCTTCGCCGGCATATCGTCGAGGTAGGTCGCGACCTCCGCCGGGATGGCATGATCGCGGTAGGCGGCGCGCACTCGGTCGATGTCCTCCGCGCGCGCCTGCTGCGTCACCTGGAGCCGCTGACGCAGCGACGTCGGCATCAGCGACAGCGCCTGCGGCACCACGTCGGCGAACACGCTCGCCCCCTGGCTGCCACCGGTGACGAGGATGCGCAGCACCCCGTCCTGACTGTAGGGCGGATAGCCGCGGGTGCGCAGCGCGAGCACTTCCTCGCGCACCGGATTGCCGACCAGCGCCACCCGTTCGCGCGCGCTTTCGGGGACGCGCTGCACCTTGGGATAGGCAGTGGCGATGATGCCCGAGCGGCTCGCCAGCAGACGGTTGACGCGACCGAGCACCGCGTTCTGCTCGTGGATCGCGGTCGGCACGCGCCGCGCCTGCGCCGCGAGCAGCGCGGGGAGCGCGGGGTAGCCGCCGAAGCCGACCGCTGCAGCAGGCTCGAACTCGCGGATCAGCGCCATCGCGGCCCGGCGCCCCTGCCAGATGGCGCGCGCCGCCCTCGCCCAGCCGACCGGGCCGCCGCCGAGGGGTGCGGCTTCCGGGCCGTCAACTGCGAGGCCTGCGGCGGTTTGCTCAAGCCCGACATCGTCTTCTTCGGCGAGGGGCTTCCTGAGGCCCTGGAGCAGTCCCTGGAGGCTGCCCGTCACTGTGACGTCGTCCTCGTGGTGGGCACCAGCCTGGTGGTGTCCACCGGCATGTCGGCCGAAGGCCGCTGGGAGATCCTGGGCATGGCCCTGGGCGACGCCGAGACCACCGATTTCTGGACGTCCTTCCTGCGGTCCCTGCGCGAACGGGGGCTCAAGGTCCCCTCCCCCCACGACCCCGAGGGCGTGGTCCTGGTCACCAGTGACGCCCACGCCGGCATCCGCGCCGCGGTCAGGGCGATCCTGCCCGGGGCGTCCTGGCAGCGCTGCCGCGTCCACTTCGCCCGCAACATCACCTCCAGGCTGGGCTCGGCCCGCCCCCGAGCCCGTCAACGCCCTGGTCTCGACCATCTTCGCCCAGACCAGCAGGGAGGCGGTGGCGGCCCAGTACAAGCACGTCGTCGACACTTTGAGGGACCCGTTCCCTTCAGAATCGCCCGGATGCTGATCGACGCCCAGCCGGACCTGACGGCCTTCGCGGCCTTCCCCCGCGAGCACTGGACCAAGATCTGGTCCAACAACCCCATCGAGCGGCTCAACCGGGAGATCAAGCGCCGCGCCGATGTGGTCCAGGTCTTCCCCAACAGCGAGTCCGTCAC
>ERZ501016.117-NODE-117-length-37368-cov-7.981293_pt1 | contig 37368 bp, 35 predicted proteins | sample MGYA00248889_ERZ501016 | MGnify/ENA primary metagenome ERZ501016 (study PRJEB25958, sample SAMN03398594) | human skin metagenome | study: EMG produced TPA metagenomics assembly of the Human Skin Microbiome Metagenome (human skin metagenome) data set. | reverse complement strand
CTTGGCCCGGTCGCGAGCGCCGCTCCGCCCACCGCCGCCGTGTCGGACGGGCGCAAACCGTGACCGCGACGCCGCCCGCTGGCCCGGTCGAGGGCGGCGTCACGACCAGCGTCGGCGCAGGCGCGGCTGCGGAGGGCGAGCGCGCCCCGCTGTTCGGCGCGATCAGCGGCGACGACGACCCGCCACCGGCACTCATCGGCAGCGACAGCGCAAGCGGCGCGGAAGTGGTGCGCGAGGCCCCCGGACCCACCGACAGCCACGATCCCGAGATCCGTCGCGAAGTGCGCCGCGCGCTTATCTGGGTGGGCCTGGTCGCGGGCGTGTGGCTCGCTTGGCAATTATGGCAGCCGCTGCTGCTGATCCTCGGCGGGTTCGTCGCCGCGACGGTCTTTGACGGCGGTGTCCGGCTGCTCGGCCGGGTGCTGCCGATCGGGCGCGGCTGGCGGGTGGCGATCGTCCTCCTCGCGGCGACCGCGGGTATGATCTGGGTCTTTTATTTTGCAGGCTCGCAGATCGCGCAGCAATGGTCGCAGCTGCAGGCGGTGGTCATCACCCAGGCCAACCGCGCCATCCGCCTCGCCGCGAGCTACGGCCTCGTCACGGGAGAGGTCAACGCATCGACCGTGATGGAGTATATCGGCGCCTCCGTCGGCCGCGTCACCGCCGCCGTGGGCAGCGTCGCCAGCGGGGTCACCTCGCTGTTCATGGTCTTTGTGCTGGGCATCTTCATCGTCATGGAGCCCCGCCTCTACGAGCGCGGATTCGGCTGGTTCGTGCCGATGGAGAAGCGCGCGGACTTCTACGACATGTCGCGTGCGATGGGTTCGACGCTGCGGCGGCTGATGGCGGGACGTCTGCTCGGCATGGTGGTGGAGGGTGTCGCCACCGGCATCCTGCTCGCGGTCTATGGGATCCCGATGGCCGCGCTGATCGGGCTATTGACCGGCCTCCTCGTCTTCATCCCCAATATCGGTGCGATCCTGTCGGGCGTGCTGATGGTGCTGGTCGGCTTTTCGGTGAGCACCGATGCGGGGCTCTATGCCTTTGCGGTCTACCTCATCGTGCAGACGATCGACGGCTATGTGATCGTCCCGATGGTCGCCAAGCGCACCGTCGACCTCGCTCCGGCACTGGTGCTGGGGGCGCAGCTGATCTTCGGGACGCTGTTCGGCATCCTCGGGCTTGCCCTGGCCGATCCGATCGTCGCGCTGCTCAAGGTCGCGCTGACCAAGGGGGCCGAGCACCGCCACCGCGATGCGCCGTCGACCGACATTACCGCCGCCCCGGGCGCACTGGGCACGCTCCGCCAGCGGTGGATGCCGTCGCTGCGGATGCGGCGTTAGAGCATTCCGCGGGCGAGCCCCGGGATCAGCGGCCCGAGCTCGCGCGCCATGAATCCGATCGGCCCATAGAGTTCGGCGAGCCGCCGCCCCGCCTCGCCATGCAACCACACGCCCCATGCGGCAGCTTCGAGCGGCGCGTGCCCGCGCGCGAGCAAGCCGGCGATGATCCCAGCGAGCACGTCGCCCGACCCGCCCGTCGCCAGGCCTACCCCGCCCCCGGCATATTCGAGCAAGGTTCCGTCGGGAGCAGCAAGCAGCGTCGTGCTCCCTTTGAGCAACACCACCGCCTCGAAGCGGTCGACCGCGGCGCGCACATGCGCTTCCCGGTCATCCTCGATCGAGTCCGCCTCGACCCCGAGCAGCTCCGCCATCTCTCCAATGTGCGGCGTGATCACCATTCGCTCGGCATAAGGGGCGAGCAGCGCGTGCTCCTCCGCCGCGGCACCGATCGCCGCCGCGTCGAGCAGCACCGACACGCAGTCGCGTGACTCCGATAAGAGCGCGCGCAGCAGCGCCACCGCCGCCTCCTTCTTGGCCATCGCCGGACCGAGCACGAGGCAATCGCAGGCCTGTACCGCTCGCTCGAGCCTGCCCGCGGCACTTTCCGCAATCTCCCCATCCTCGTCTTCGTCGAGGGCGATCATCCCGGCTTCGGGGACCGCCATTCCCAACGGGATCGCGCAGGACGCGATGGTGGCGAACTGCACCTTGCCCGCGCCCGCTCTGAACGCCGCCTCCCCCGTCAGCTTGAGCCCGCCGGGCACCAGCCGCGATCCGCCCACTGCGAGCACGCGGCCGCGGCTGTTCTTGTCGGTTCCATCGGGATGCTCGGGCAGCGGGTGCTGCCGCAGCCACACCGCGTCGAGCGAGACGGCGCCCTCAACCACGCGCGGCGACCATCGCGTCGGGAGCGGACGTCACCGCCGTGTCGTCCGCAACCAGCGGCGCAGCGATATTGTAGCTCGCGAGCTTCAGATTGCCGTCCTTACCTGCCGCAGGATCGAAGCGATATTCGGTGACGCCGCAGTTATGCACATCGCCCTCCCGGTCGATCGCAAGGATCTCCTCCTCGCTGAGATTCTCGATGATGTAGCGCAGGCACAGCACCACGACCTGATGCGCGACGATCATCACCGGCCGTCCGCCATAGTGCAGCGACACCGTATCGAGCAGCGAGCGCAGTCGGAAGATGACATCGCACCAGCTCTCCCCACCCGGCGGCCGGTGGTAGAATTTGCCGAGCAGTCGGCGAAACTCCGCCTGGTCGGGCAGCTCCGCCGCCACGCCCGCGGTGGTCAGGCCGTCGAGGACGCCGAACTCCTTCTCGCGCAGCCGCTCGTCGATGCAGATCGGCTCGTCCGCGTCGCAGCCGCCCGCTGCGCGGAACAGCTTCGCCGTTTCCTGCGCACGCACATAAGGGGAGGCGAGCATCACGTCGGGCCGCTCGTCGCGCCCGGCGAACCAACGCCCGAGCGCCGCGGCCTGCTCGCGCCCCAATTGGCTCAGCGGCACGTCGACGTCGCGGTGGGTGAGCTCGATGCGCAGAGCTCCTGCCGCCGTCGCTTCATCGCGCGCGACGTTTCCGGCGCTCTGTCCGTGGCGGACGACCCACAGCACCGACGGCCAGCGCGGGGTCATGGGCGGGGGGTCCGGGCGGCGGGGGTACAGGGATTTGGCATAGCGTCTGAAACACCGGGGTGACGCCCCGGTTGCGCGCCGCCTCACCATCGACGCGCTGTCGAAGTGCCGGGTGGGTCGAGCTCGACAAGCGCGAGCTCGATGGTGCCCCCCATGGGGATCAATCACGCTGCGTCAGTCAGGCTGGCTCCGCCGCCCATCGGACGCGACTATGCGTCGGCTTGCAGAGCGAGAGATAGTTGTAGCCATACAATGAAAATCTCCGCCAATCCCAAGAATTCGCATGGTTAAACTGAGTGCCTGTGCCAATAAGGAATTTCGGGCGGCCGGGCGGTTACGACGAACGAAGGACCGTTCAGGCTAAACCAAGTCACCACTACGCCAATACAAAACTCCGGCAAGAAGGCTGATCAGTGTCCCGGGGACCCCGCCGCCAGCCAGCCCTCCAGAAGCAGGTGGTGCAGGGGTGGGCTGCGGTGCCCGCCGGCGAGCAGCCGATACAGCCAGCCCTGCTCGCAGCGCCCGTCTCGCCACAGCGTCGGCCAGTGGCGAAGCGTCGTGCCCCAATACCTCTTCATGGCGTCGGCAACGGCGGGGACGTTCGCCTCGTCCAGGCGGTTCTGCATGCCGAGCGCGTCCAGCGCCTGCAGGTAGCCTTCACGCCGCTCGTCCGGGTGAAGGTCGGACCTGTCGTTCAGGACGAGGTCGCCCTGCCTCGCCAGGGTCAGCAAGTCATGCAGCACGCGCGGGTCATCCTCCTCAAACACCGGCCGGGCGTCGGGGGGGCACGTCTCGATCGAGGCCGGGATGTAGGCCCGCCGGCGGGTCGCACGGTCGACCGTCGACGCCGACAGCACGCCGCCATGCGCCGGGCACACCAGCGTCGAGGGCAGCTGGTGAGTGCGCCGCCACCACGGTTCCCCATGGCTGGCGATCATCTCGCGATGGCAGTCGCGGCAGAAGCGCAGCCGGTCCGGCGGCAGCGCCGCCCCCGTCCAGCTCTCGAGCGCGTGGTGGGGCCACGTCCCGTCGCCCAGCATCGCCGCCTCGGTTCTCCGGGAGAGCAGGGGTTCCGCATAATGCGAGTAGTAAGGGAACAGCGTCCACTCGCGCACGGCGTCCGTCGGCTCGATTGCCGGGAACGTGCGCGAGGCGACGATGCGCGAGATGCCGGTCGGCATCTCGTCGAACACCGCCCCGTCCTCGCCGAAGAAGGCCATCTGGAGCGCGGTCCTGCCCTTGGCGCCCACGTAGCGGCCGAGGCGCGCGGCAGCCGAGTAAAGCGTCTCGTCGCGGCGAACAGGTGTCACGCGGCGTCGCGCCGCTGGGGGATAGGCGCGACGATCGCGTCAAGCACGGCTGGCAACCAATCCATCGGCAGCCCCGCGACGCGCAGGATCTCGCAAGGCCGCACGTCGTCCGCGTCGATCGCGTTCGCGACCGCCCACGCCAGCCTGCGTTCCCTGAACGCCGCCGTCGTATCCACCAACCCCTCCATCGTCTCCACCGTGCGCGGCAGCTTGGCGCGCCGCTTCTGGACCCAGTCACGCCTGGCCACCCTACGCTCCATCTCCGCGAACGTGACCCGCGCCGGTGGGATCTCGGCCGCGATCGCCGCGGCGGCTGCCCGTGCCGACTTGGCAAGACGCGCGTCGATGGCGAACCAGTTGCGCAGGCGCCGGCGCGATCGCGATCGGCGAGCGGGCGCTACAGTATTCCTCTTTAGGGACACCTTATTCGGCAGCGCTCCCGACGCGGCGGTCGACCAGGGCACCGCCACCCCCGCCATCGCCGCCTCGCGCATCAGCGTCTTCGGGTCGAGGCCGAGCGCGCGAGCCGTCGCGCGAAGCGAGTCGCCGCGATCCACTGCCACCTGCAACGCCGGGGCGAGCAGCGGGCCGAAGCGCCGATACCTCGGCTCGCCGATCACGCCCTCGGGCGAGCGGGAGCGCGTGTAGAGGTAGCCGCAGGAGCAGGCGAAGTCGCCATAGACGATCCCCCGGTCGCGGCGCAGCTCAATCTCACCGATCACGGCCTGGCCATGATGGTCCGCCGCGGGGTTCCTGCAGAGCCAGGGTCCAGGGCCGAAGGGCTCGTCGCGCCGGCCGCCCTCCAGCCCATCCAGCACCGCCGTCAGCATCAAGTGCTGCAGCGGATGAGCGGCCCGGCGGCCGTTGCGGACCAGCGCCGACAGCCACGACCGCTCGGGGTCGCCGGCCAGCTCCATGCCGGCGATCAGCTCCGTCGTCCGGCCCCAGCGTTCGCCGAACGCGCGGTGGAGCGCCGCATGGTCGACCTTGCGCCTGGACCGCATGAGACCGACGTCGGCCAGGCGCGACCGGTAGCCGGCCATGATCTCCTCGAAGCCGCGGGACGGCGGTGGCGACGCCAGCAGGGCGGCGGCCAGCCTCGCCAGATTAGCGAGCCGGGTCAGATCATCGCCGGACGCACCTTCCAGCGCGGGCGGCGCGTCCGGGCGGCAAACCTCCCGGGTCGCGGCGATGAAGGTGTGGCGGTTGACGTCCCCGGGCGCGACATCGCTCAGCTGCAGCATGACCTCGTGGACCGGGCAGACCGGGACGCCGGGAAGCTGATGGTCGCGCCGCCACCACGGATCCCCATGGGTCCGCTCCATGTCGTTGAGGCAGTCGGCACAGAAGCGGAGCCGCCCGGCGGCCCTAACCCGGAAGGCGGACAAGCCGAGCCTCGCGTGTAGCCCGGCGGCGTCGCCGCGCATCGCGGCGCGTGCACCCGCCCGGACCTGTTCGGCCATGAAGGCGACGTGGAAGGGCAGCAGCGTAGCCCGGTCGACCAATTCGTCGATGGCGGGCAGGCGGTCGACGTCCGGCAGGTCCCTGACGAGTTCGTCAAGCTGGCCGGGGAGATCGAAAGTCGCGACGGCGAAGCGCCTCCCGACGAGCTCGCGCATGAACGGGCCGGCCGCGGTTGCGACCAGATAGCGGCGGCCCCGCGCGATCGCGCTGTAGAGGAGCTCCTCCTCGCGCAGCAGGGGCACGAGCCGCGACATGGCATCTCAGGCGGCGGCCGACAGGCCGTAGCCATCCTCGCGGCGCTCATCGTCGGGCGCAAAGGTCGCCTCGACCTCCTTCCTGGTGGGCTTGGCCGCCCTGCCCTTCTTGACCGGCTCCGCCTCCACCTCGGCGACGAGGCGCTCGAGCGTCAGGCAGTAGCGGATGAGGTTCTCGGGCGCGGGCGCGCCCTCGATCTCCGATGTCCGGCGCATCACCTCGGCGACCTTCGCGGCATCGAACCCGCGCCATTCCAGGTTCTCGCGGACCGACGCCGAGCACTTGCCCACATAGGCAGGCCCGGTGCGCTCGGCCGCCCTTTCCTCGTCCGACTTCAGCGCCTGGTTGAGGTGGGCGTTGTCGCGATCCCTCAGCGACTGGAAGAACGCCTTGTTGCGGTCCGCCATGTCGTCGAACCTGGCGATCTCGTCCGGGTCACCGCTCCGGATCGCGGCCAGCAGCTCCGCCATCGGCTTCAGGTGCCGGTCCGCCACCTCGTTGATCAGCTCGACCGTGATAGGCTCGCGCTCATCTCCGCCCGCCGCGCTGTCGTCCATGGCCGCGACCTGGACCGCGAACCAGAGCTTGGTCGCGACGTCGACGATGCCCTGAGCGCGGTCGTGCAGCGCGGCCAGCAGCTCGTCCGTCGGCGGCGTGAACTCGGCCGTCCACTGGTAGTCCCACAGCTTGCCCAGGAAATGCCGCCACTGGCCATCCTCCTGCGGGTAGGCGGGCCACACCGCCGACGCCGGGCCGATCGCCCGCCGCCCCATGCGCCCGGTGCGCGAGAAGCTGTCGAAGCAGGACATGGTGCCGATAAAGATCACGGGCACGCCGATCTTGTTGATGAGCGTGGTCAGGAACGTCATGATGACGTGCTCCTCATCGCCCGCCTTGCCCAGGTGCTGGACCTCGTCGATCAGCAGGCGGCCGAGCGAGTGCATGTTCGCCACCGCGACCTTGCCGTCCATGAGGTCGTCGTCCGACAGATGGCGGCCGGCGTAGAGCTTCTGGTAGGTCTGCTGACCGAGGAGGCCGTCTACGATCCTGAAGAAGTCCTTGCAGAGCTGCCGGATCGAGCCCAGCGTCGGGCACTCCAGCTTGAGCCAGACGATCTGCGTCTCGCCATCCCCGTGCGGCACCACCTGCGGGTAGCGCGCGACCACACGGTCGATGGTCATCGTCTTGCCCATGCCTGGCACGCCGATCACCGACGAGCTCAGCGCGTTCCTGACCACGACGCGGGCGCCGGGCCGGAGCAGGCCGCCCTCCTCACGCGCCGAGGCGACCGCGTGCAGCCGCGCCTCGTGCGCCAGCGTGCCGCCGACGCGGCCGCGGTATCCTTCGCGCAGGGTGGCGTCGAACCCGCGCCCGAACTCCGCCTGCCGCGCGCCCGCGCGGAAGAAGCGCAGCACGCGCAGCGCGGCCAGGTAGCGCTCGGCGTGCGGGCGACCCCGCTCGTCGTCGCCGACGGGCTCGGGAATGTCGTTCAGAAACGCCACCCACTCGGGCAGCGACAACGGCTTGGGCAGGGCCTTCGTGTAAGCGTTCTGGACCTGTTCAGCGGACATGTCGCTCATCTCCTCGATACGGCCGTCAGCCGTTCAGCCAGTCGTCGCGGCGCTGCTTGCGCGCCGTGGGCGTCGGCTTTGTTGGCGGCGTGTCGACCGCGTTCTCCAGTGGCTCGACGTCGTTCGCGACCTTGTACGACCGCTGCCGATCGGCACGCTCACGGCGACGGGCGTCATCCACGTTGGTCCTGCCGCCCTGCGACTTCGCGGCCGTCAGAGGCCTGGGCCGCTCACGCCGCGCCGCATCCTGGATGGTGGTCATGGCGCCGGTCGCCTTCTTCATCGCGCTATGGCGGGCGGCGCGACGGTTGACGGATTCGACATAGTCGTCGCGCTTTATCGCGGCCCAGTCCTCGAAGGAGATCCCGGCATAGGCGCTCGACTTGTCCGTCAGCTCCAGGACGACATGCTTCGTCGAGTCCCTGGGGTCGTGCAGGAAGATCCTGCTCGTCCAGAGCGGATCGTAGGACACGTCGACCTTGGACACGCCGTCCTGCCGCGCCCGGTCGAAGAACTTCATGTGTGCGGTGCTCTTCGGCATGTAGAAGAGCCCGCGGAACTGATAGCCGAACTTCTCGACGTTGGCCTTGCCGACGGGGAGCATGGCGAACTCGATCTGCGGGACGGATACGCGGCGCAGCTCGTCCATGCCCCGCTCGGGGCTCCAGTTCCACAGCTCGGAGGGGACGGAGCGGACCCGCTCCGCGACCATCTCGCGCGTGCGCGGGTAGCTCTCCAGCTTGTTCGCGTTGTTCAGGAACAGCGCGACGTGGATGACGCACGCGGTCACCTCCGAGAGGTTGAGGATCGCGTCGCGGTTGTAGTCGCGGTCGCCGCGCTCGCGCACCTTCTTCTCGACCATCCCGTCCAGCTGCGTCCTCAGCAGCTGGTGTAACTGATCGAACTTCTTCTCGGTCGAGCCCTTCTGATCGCCGCGATAGGGCGAGGCGACCTCGACCGTCACCGTCGACTTCTCGACGAAGCCGGTCGCGTCGTAACCCTCGAACTCGCCGCGATCAGCCAGGAAGCGGGCGGGCATCACGCCCTCGACCGGCCACTCATCCGGCGTGATGACGACGCCGTATTGCCGGCAGAACTCCACCTTGCCCTGGACGACGTTCCTGACCGCGAGGCCGGCCGCCAGCCAGGAGGCGTTCTCGAAGCCGACATAGATCCCGCAGATCATCTTCGAGAGCACGTCGGTGACCTGGTAGAAGGTCGGCCGCTTGACCGGCACCGTGCGGTCGAGCTCGGACACGCACTTGATGTCGAGCGGCGTAGAATCGATCTCGAACCGGCTGCCGACGCCCATGAGGCCGGCGACGGCCGTGCCGACGATACCGCGCGTGTCCTTGTCGTATTTCGACCCGCCCTCGCGCCGGCGCCGGATGCCGAGCAGGTCGTCGCGCCGGTCATACCAGTAGCGGAACTGACGGAACGTGGGATAGCCGGTCTCCGCCCACTCGGCCTTGGGCGGGTGCTCCACCTTGCCGGTGACGGGGTCGACGACGGTGTCGAGGAAGAAGTCGCCGCACATCATGTCATAGATGGCCGTCACGCGCGATACCGCCGGGCCAGTGCCACCACGACGCCCCAGACCTCGACGTGCTCGTCGACGACGATGGCCGGGTAGCCCTCCGCCTCGGGCACCAGCCACATGCGGTCGCCGCGGCGGCGCAGCCGCTTCATCGTCCGCTCGCCGTGGACGAGGGCGACCACGATGTCCCCCGGGCGGGCCTCCACGGCCCGGCTGACCACCACCAGGTCGCCGTCGGACACGCCCGCGCCCGTCATGGAATGACCCGACACCCGCATCACGTAGCTCGCAGCCGGATGGTCGATCAGCCAAGCCGCGAGGTCGATCGGCTCCTCCATGTCGTCCTGCGCGGGCGACGGGAAGCCGGCCGGCGTGTCGCACACGAGCAGTCTCGCCTCACTCGGAACGAGGTCGAAGGGCACGTCCACGAGGTGAAGAGCGAGCATGGGCATCCCGAGCGGTTGGCGATCCGACCGGGGTTATAGGTCGGCGCACCGCGTCGAACAAAGCGGGAACTTTCAATCTCGGCAAGCCTGGGGCGGCGGACAGCGAGAGCCTTGACGGAACGCAGCGGCCAGCGCCTGCCGCGCGTCGCCGATGCACATCAAGATCGAGACGGCCGGCGAGCGCGTGGCAAGGGCGCGGTCGCAGATGTGCCCTGAAGCATCGCCCGCGCGCCCGCTTGCAAGCAACGGCCAGAGGGAGATCGACCCCCAGGCCTGCGAAGAGGGTGACCGAGAGGAAAAGGTCGCTCGAACGCGACAGGAGATCACGATGGGCAACACGAACAGCACGGCGTCCTGGATCGGCAAGGCCGACTACGAGGTCATGCAGGTCCGCGGCTGGAACGGCCGCGAGGCGAACGCCTGCGCGCGCGACCTCGCCGCCGGCCTGCTCGACTACGGCATCGACCTCGCCCGCATCGACCCGCGTGGCTGGGTCCGCCAGCACTTCGGCGTCCAGCAGCCCGCGGCGACCGTTGCGCCGATCAAGCCGATGGTCGGCGCGGACGTCGTCCCCTCCCGGCTCTCCGTCAGCCACGACGAGGACGGGATCGAGCTGCACATCGACGCCAACGGCCTCTACGGCGACCGCTGCGTCTCGTGGGACTTCGCCAACGCCATCGTCGAGGCCTGGCACGGCGCCGACTGGGACAACGGACGCGGCTACTCGGTCGAGGCCGTCGACGGCGGCGCCGTGGTGACCATGAAGGCCACCGCCGCCCGCCACGGCGTCACCTTCGCCTGACGCGCGACAAGATCGTCGCGTTCGGCAACGCCTGCCTCCAGGCGGGCAGGACCGACAGCCACCTGGACGTGGCGACGGTCGACGGCCGCTGGGGCGACGAGCCGACCAGCCCCGTCGTGCGCGCGCGGATCGCGGAGCGGCTGAAGCGCGCCGCCTGACGCCTTGACATGTGTCGCCCAGAGGACGACATGTGTCGCACAGCAAGGATGTGAGGTGACCATGGCACAGGCAGCAGCCGCAACGGCGGACCCCGGCGTCGGCCGCGTCGTCGACCTGCTTGGCGGCCGCGCCACCTTCGAGCGCCCCTTCTCGACGGCGCTCGAGGCGCACGAGAGCATCCAGCAGGGCTTCCCCAGCAGGTCGCTGGTCGTATTCGTCCAGCGCTTTCCCGCGATCGGGCGCGAGGACACGATTGACAAGGTCGTCGGCGTCAGCCTGCGCACCCTCCAGCGGCACAAGAAGCCGGGCGCGCGCGAGCGGCTCAGCCGCGAGCAGAGCGGCAAGCTCTACAAGGCCGCCGAGATCGTCGCCAAGGCCGTCGACGTGCTCGGCACGCCGGAGGCCGCCGAGCGCTTCCTTGAGGGGCCGGCCATGGCGCTCGACGGCAAGCGACCCATCGACCTGCTCTCGACGCCCGCCGGCGCCGAGCTCGTGGAGAAGCACCTCGGCCGGCTCGACTACGGCGTCTACACGTGACCCCGCTCCCGGCCGCGCTCGGCGGGACCGAGCTGGTCGGCTGGCGGCTGGACCGCGCGAAGCACGCGCCCACCTGGGACAGCGGCGAGGGCGCGTTCCTGTTCGGCGGCCGCTGGAACAGCGCGGGCGTGCGCGCGGTCTACTGCTCGCTCGACCCCGCGACCACGATCCTTGAGGTCGCGGTCCACAAGGGCTTCCACGTCCTCGACACCGACCCGCACGTCGTGACGCGGTTCCGCGTCGACGGGGCGAGCGTGCACGTGGTCGAGCCCCGGGACGTGCCGAACCCGAACTGGCTCCGTCCCGGCGTCCCGGGCGCGGGCCAGCAGGGGTTCGGTGACGACCTCCTCGCCGCGCACCCATTCGTGCTCATCCCCAGCGCGGTGTCCTCCTTCAGCTGGAACCTGCTGTTCGTCGCGACCAGCGCGGCCGGCCGCTACCACCTGATCGAGCAGCACCCCTTCGCGCTCGACACGCGGCTGAACCCGCCCGCCAAGCCGAAGGCCTGACGCCGGAGATCTTTCCGCCGCCCTTTGTCACAGGCCGGAGGTTTCTAATGTCCGACGCAGATCTTTTTTGAATCGCTACAATAGTTGTTCAAGGACATTGAAAATCTGACAGATGGAGCCGCTTCACAAGGTGGCAGCCAGGAAAACGGCTTCCGGCGCGAATGACCAATTAATTGACACTTCGCGTCCGAAAGGATCGGATCAGGGTCTTACGACCGGTGCAATCATTATCTGACAGCGCCGCGTGCGTTCGAGTGCCCGGATTCATATTGTCGCCTGTGCGCGCTTCAGCTTTTTACCCAGCGGTGGAGCCGGATGTTTTACCTCGCCCTGAACCTTCGTAGTACCGCTTCCATTCAGACCTGACCAGGTCCCGGTCGATGAAGAGCCGCCGGCCGAGCAGCTTGCTGAGGCTGATGACCTCGCCGCGGCGGTCAGCTTCCTCGAACATCCAGCGGAGCTTGCGCGGCGTGAACGTCGCGTGTGTCTCGGCTTCCTCAATCAGCGCGGCGCGTGTGCGTGGGAGCGAATAAGTCTTGAGCATCGATTGCAGCCCAGGAACACCTCGCGTCAGCATGCCCTGTGTAACCCTTGTCGGCGGAGTCTTGCGCCTTAGCCGCTCCCCTACGGCGCGTATCTCTTCAACGATCTTGTCGTCGTCTCTAAGCGCGCGGGCTTGGGGTTTCATCTCCGGCCTTGGAGGCTTGGCCGTGGATTTATGGGCAAGCCTTCTGGCAGCGTCCGCCCCGGAGCCGTCCTCGCGCGCCTCGAGGAAGGTGGTCACCAGCGCGCGGCAGACCGGCTGGTGCTTGAACATCAGGCCCGAGAAGAGACCGTAGATCCAGTGGAGGCCCTTGCGGCCCTCAAATGACTGCAGCCGCGGCCAGAGGGATAGGACCTCACCGAAGTGGTGGTCGAATTCAGCGATCAAGCCGACCATGTCGACATTCTTGCCGACGATAAAGCCCTTGCGTCGGGCAAGTGCCTTGAAGTCGGTCTCCGGCGACCAGCCGTCTCGATGGTCCTGGCTGCCGAGCATCGAGTGACCGTAGGTGGTGATGTCGCGGTATCGCATCATCGCCTCGCCGCTGAATGGGAAGGCGATCGCCTGGGCGTCGCTCCTGTGATCGGAGGCGGGCCTGTAGGTCATGTCGCGACCCCAGGTGACGTCGACATCGCTGGCGAGCAGGATTCCGCCATGTTCGAGGCAGATGAGACTGGTGACAAGCTGATGCCTACGAAACCAGATCGGTGTTCCGTAGAGCCGCCGGCTCACGTCGTCGCAATCGGGGCAGTAGCGCAGGCGGTCAGGCCAGGGCAGGACCGCACGCGTGCCCTTCAACATCCGCTGGATATTCTCCCCCGCAACCATCCTCCTTGCCAGTTCGTCATACTGCCCTCGCTCCCGAAGGGCCGTGTGGAAAGGCAGCAGGGTGTGATCCCTGACTATATCGGTGACCGTGAGCGGAAGATCCGGACCGACCGTATCGGCGAGGCGCCCGATCTGCAGCGGCAGGTCGTAGGAAAACTTGATCGACTTCGTGCCGAATAGATTCTCGTTCACGCGCCCCGTTCGGAGGCGACCCCAGCGCCCGTATCTAGCAACGACCGAATAGAGCAGCTCGTCGGGGTGGAACTGTGGGAGGAAGGCCAGTGGCAAGGCATCTCATCGCGAATCGGGGCGCACCATCCTTGACCACCGATCCTGAATTTTTCGTCCAGCCGAAATGCCGTCTGTTCCGCTACTCCTTCGACGAGCTGAATGAGCAGCTCTTCCAACCACGAAGCTGCTTTAGCACGCGATGCCCACCACGCATCGCCGCTTCACCTCGCGGAGCAGATCGGCCAGGTTCGCATCCCCGCTCACCACTCACGATGGCAGGCACGCGCTGTCGGCATGGAGCGCGGTCGATGCGCACAGAGCGTATCGATCGCGCGCGCGGCGGCGCTCGTCATCGGCTCGCCGCCGAGAAGCTATTTCATTCAAACGGGGCGGCGATGCAGCCGCGGCCTGGCGCTAAGCCGACTGCGACGGGCGCGCTCGCGTAATCTGATCGCGCCAGCGCGCCGCGCTAGCGGCGGCTCGCTATCCTGCGGTCACGAGCGCTCGCAGGTTCGAGATGATGGTTCGCCCGAGCTGGCCCGCTTCTATTGCGCGCAGGGAAGCCAGCTGGTTAACGGTGTCCGATACGGAAGGCGGACGAATTGGGGTGCCGTCGATCTCCACGAAGGGGCCGTCGGTCTCGGTCAGGAGCCGGTCCAGCGGAAGGGCCGCGACGAGCTGGCGGTGCTTGGGTGAATGCAGCATCTCGCGATTGATCGAGAAGTAGCAGCCGAGCGCGGCGGCGCGTCTCGCCTCCGCGGCAGTGCCGGTGAACCAGTGGAGGATGACGCGTCCGCGGTCCTGCGGCAGCGCGGCTTCGATATGGCCCAGCACCTTCGGGACGGCGCGCACGCTGTGCACCGTCAGGATCTTGCCGCCCTGCTCGGCGCAGGCCCGCAGGATGCGTTCGAAGATCCGCTCCTGCTCGGGGAAGCTGCGGTAGAAGCGCGGGCCTGCTTCCAGGCCGATCTCGCCGACGTAGCGCGCGTCCGGCAGCAGCGCCTCGAACAGCGGCAGCTCGCCCGCGCGGTCGGCCACCAGCTGCGGATGCAGCCCGAGCGCCACGCGGACGTGCTGCGAGCCGCTTGCCATTTCCCGGTTGCGCTTCCAGGCTTTCGGCGTCGTGGTAACGGCCAGGGTCGCGACCCGCTCGCGGTCGCACTCCGCGATGACCGCGGCATGGTCCCGATACAGGTCTAGGTGGCAATGGAAGTCCACCCAGCGCGGCGGCTGACGGGTGGTCGCGGCGGTGGTCATGATGGCTTGGCTTGCACGCCTTCGAGTAGCCGCCCGACCTCGCGCAGACCAGCAACATTAGTCGCCTCGTAGTCGGCCAGCCTGCCGGGATGGTCCGTCAGCGGGCCGGGACGATGTATGTCGAATGCGGCGCGCGCCGGCTTTTTGGCCAGGCGCGAGAGCGCGAGCTGGAAGGAGCGCACGTGCTCGCCCTCGGCGCGCTTCGTGTCCAGCACGCGGCCGTGCAGGCTCGGGATCTGATAGTCGGTGTCGTCGGTGCCCCAGCCTTCCTTGATCGCGGCGCGACCTGATGCTCGCATGCGGCCTGGCAGCCTTCACGCTGACCGCGCCGACAGGGACCGCAAGGAAAATGCCGCTGCGCACGTTGGTCGTCGCCTGCGGCGGCCTTGGTCTCTTCCTTTCCGCCGGCGGCCTGCTCGTCATGACGGCCGCCATGGCGGGCACGACCCTGACGGAGATCGACCGCGAGACGTTGACGATGGTCGTGGACGAGACGCCCTACGGCGCCGCCTGGACGATCCGGATGGTGGCGCTGATCCTGGCGGTCGGATCGGCGTCGACCATCCGCGGAGAATCGTCCCGAGCGCCCGTTGCGGCATCGGCGGCCGCCTTCGCGCTTGCGGTCGCCACGCTTGCCTGGGGCGGTCACGGCGCGATGAGCGAGGGCGCGATCGGCATCCTGCACCTTGGCGCGGACATCGCGCACCTGCTGGCGGCCGCCGTCTGGATGGGGTCGCTCCTGGGCCTCCTCCTGCTCGTCGCCAGACCGGCGGCGAGGATCGACGCCGGACATCTCGATCTGTCCTGGCGCGCGCTTCACGGCTTTTCGCGCACGGGCATGGCGGCGGTTGCGATCATCGTCCTTACTGGCGTCGTGAACGGCTGGCTGATCGTGGGTCCGAACGGCCTGCCTAGCCTGCCCTCCACGCTCTACGGCAAGCTGCTGCTGGCGAAGCTGGCCGCGTTCGCCGCCATGGTGGTGCTGGCATCGCTGAACCGCTTCCGGCTGACGCCTGCCCTTGGCTCGGTCGCGCCGTCGGGCGCGGCCCAACGTGAGCTGGGCGCGTTGCGTCTGAGCTTGGCGTTCGAGGCCATGCTGGGGATCGCAATTCTGGCGCTCGTCGCATGGCTGGGCACGCTGGAGCCGGGCGCGGCGACCGGGTGACGGTGCGAGCGGCCGCGCAGCGATCGCACGCAGGCCCTCACATTCCGCCGATGCCGGTCAGCATCCAGACGGCCATCGCGATCATGCCGAGGTTCTCGGTGAGCGAGACGAATCCCAGCGGCACGTTGGACGAGCCGCCGACGCATGCGCATTTGAGTTCGCGCCTGTCGATGTAGACGGCCTTGAAGACCGACACGGCGCCGACCGTGCCGATGAACAGCGCGATCGGGATCGAGAGCCAGTCCAGCGCACCGGCCACCATGAGGACGCCGGCCAACCCTTCCGCGAAGGGGTAGACGTATCCGTAAGAGACCCAGCGCTTGGCGAGCAGGTCGTAGTTGAGGAACATCGTCGAGAATTTCTCGACGTCCTGCAGCTTGAGCAGCGCGAGGACGGCCATGCTGAAGCCGCCGAACCACTGCAGCGCGTGGAGCGTGAACGGCGTGCCGAAGGCGGCATGGCTCGCCGCCAGCGCGAGCAGCGCGGTCATGGCGAAGAGCGCGATGACCGGACGGTAGCTGGTGGCGCCGGGCTCGGCGACGTGCATTCCGAAGTGCCGCCGCAGGTCGTCGTATCCGCCGATGCGCTCGCCGCCGATGAACACCTGCGGCGTGGTCTTCACGCCGTGCTCAGCCTTGAAGGCGTCGGTCTCGGCGCGCGTGGTGAGGTGGTGGTCCTCGACTTCGAAGCCCTTGCGCCGAAGCAGGTCCAGCGCCTTGAGCCCGTAGGGACAGGTGTGATCGGGCATCACCATGCGGTGAAGGACGGCGGTGGGACGGGTCGACATGGGTGCGCTCCTCGTTTGCGGTTCAACGGCACCCGGCCCATATGGGGTCCGTAGCATGGTCCGGAGTCAAGACCCGATGTCGACGTTCACGATCGCGAGGCTGGCGGAGGCCGGCGGAGTGGGCGTGGAGACCGTGCGGTACTATCAGCGGCGGGGTCTGCTGCGCGAACCCGAACGGCCGGGCGGCGGTGGCTTCCGTAGCTACGGCGAGCCCGATGTCCGGCGCCTGCGCTTCATCCGCTCGGCACAGGGCGCCGGGTTCACATTAGACGAGATCGGCGAGCTTCTCGAGCTGGACGCGATCGATGACAGGGCTCGGGCTCGTGAGCTGGCACGCTCCCGGGTGGCCGCGCTCGATGCCCGGATCGCGGAACTCCAGGGCGCCCGTGCGGCGCTGGCGCGGCTGGCCGACGCCTGTGCCGGCGGCTCCGCCGGGGCCTGCCCGATCATCACCGCCTTCGAGCCGTGATCACCTGCGCCGCGGATACGACCGCCACGGCCGCTGCGACGGCGTAAGGGTGAGCCCCAGCACCTGCGCCCGGCCTCGCAGGCCGTCGATCGTCCTTCCCATCTCCCGCGCGATCTGCGCCGTCTGCTGGCGCGCCTCGAGGCGGACGCGGAGTTCGGCGTCGTCCTCGTCCGTCCACCGGCGCGGCGCCCGCCGCGCCGCCGGCGGGTTCTCGTCGTCAGCTATGGAGATGCTCGCTCTCCCCGCACGCCTCGCCCGGTCCCTCGGTCTGGATCGTCGCGTGCTCAATGCCGAACCGCTCGTCGATCAGTTCGGCGACCGCCTTGCGGACGGTGTCGGCATCGGCGCCGGGCGCGAGCGTGACGTGCATGGTGCAGCTGACGTCGTCGTTCGACATCGACCAGACGTGCAGGTCGTGGAGCCCCGCGACGCCGGGGACGGCCGATACCGCCGCGCGCACCTCCACCAGCCGCAGGCCCGAAGGCACGCCCTCGAGTAGCACGTTCGTCGTGTCGCGCAGCAGCACCCAGGTCCGCGGCAGCACCCACAGGCCGATCGCCACGGCGACGATCGGGTCGATCCACGTCCAGCCGGTGAACTTGATGGCGAGCGCGCCGATGATGACGCCGACCGACCCGATCATGTCCGCCCACACCTCGAGATAGGCGCCCTTGACGTTGAAGCTGCCGTCCTTGCCGGCGGTGAGCAGCCGCATCGAGATCAGGTTCACGACGAGACCGATCGCCGCGACGATCAGCATGCCCCACGACTGCACCGGCTCGGGATCGGTGAACCGCTGGACCGCCTCGACGAAGACGTAGATCGCGATAGCGAACAGCAGGATCGCGTTGAACGCGGCGGCCAGGATCTCGAAGCGCCGGTAGCCGAACGTGCGGCGGTCGTCGGGTGGACGCTGCCCGATCCGGATCGCCATCAGCGCGATCACCAGCGCGGCGACGTCGGTGAGCATGTGGGCGGCGTCGGACAGCAGCGCGAGGCTGTTGAAGACGAAGCCCCCGACGACCTCGGCCACCAGGTAGGTGGACGTGAGCGCCAGCGCCCAGCCGAGCATCTTCGCGTTCGCGCCCGCGGTGTGGTCGTGGGAGTGGCCCCCGGGGCCGTGGTCATGCGCCATGCGTCTGCACTCCTTCGATGTCGGTGGTTGCGTCCGTCGCGCTCGCCTCGATCCTTCGCTGGCCGAAGCGGGCGTAGAGCGTCGGCAGCACGAACAGCGTCAGTAGCGTGGCCGAGATCAGGCCGCCGATGACCACCGTCGCCAGGGGCTTCTGCACCTCGGCGCCCGCGCCGTGCCCGAGCGCCATCGGCACGAAGCCGAGCGACGCGACGAGCGCCGTCATCGCGACGGGCCGCAGGCGTGCCAGCGCGCCCTCGCGTGCGGCCGTCGCGCGGTCGAGGCCGCGGGCCATCAGGTCCTGGATCGCGGATAGCATCACCAGTCCGTTGAGCACTGCGACGCCCGACAGTGCGATGAACCCGACCGCCGCCGAGATCGAGAATGGCATGCCCCTCAGCAGCAGCGCGAGGATGCCCCCGACTAGGGCCAGCGGCACGCCCGTGAAGACGATCAGCGCGTCGCGGACCGAGCCGAGCGCCCCGTAGAGCAGCAGCATGATCACCGCGAAGCAGATTGGCACCACGACCATCAGCCGGTCCCGCGCCGACGCCAGGTTCTCGAACTGGCCGCCCCATTCGAGGTAGGTGCCTGGCGGCATCTTCACCCGGGCGCCGATCGCCGCCTGCGCGTCCGCCACGACGCCTGCGACGTCCCGGCCGCGCACGTTCGCCTGCACGACGACGCGGCGCTTCCCGTTCTCGCGGCTGATCTGGTTGGGGCCATCGATGATCTCGATGTTCGCCACGGTGGAGAGCGGCACGAACCCGCCCTCGGCCGTGGGCACGGGCACCTGCGCGATGGCGGTGAGATCGGAGCGCGCCGACTCCGGCAGGCGGATCACGACAGGGAAGCGCCGGTCGCCCTCGAAGATCATGCCGGCCTCGCGGCCGCCGATCGCGGCGGCGACCGTGTCCTGCACGTCGCCCGCGGTCACCCCGACCCGCGACATCGCGGTGCGGTTCGGCCGGATGTCGAGCATCGGCAGCCCCTCGGTCTGCTCGACGCGGACGTCGGTCGCGCCTTGCGTCCGGCGCAGCACGCCCGCGATCGCCTCGGCGGTCGCGTTCATCTGCGCGAAGTCGTCGCCGAACACCTTCACCGCGACGTCACCGCGCACGCCCGCGATCAGCTCGTTGAAGCGCATCTGGATGGGTTGCGTGATCTCGTAGTTGTTGCCCGGCAGGGTCGACAGGCGCTTCTCCAGCCGCTCGACGAACTCGGCCTTGCCGAGGTTCGGCTCGGGCCACTGCTCCCTCGGCTTCAGGATCACGAAGGTGTCGGTGATGTTCGCCGGCATCGGATCCGACGCGATCTCCGACGTGCCGGTCCGCGAGAACGCGAACTGGACCTCCGGCTCCTTGGCGATCGCCTTCTCGACCTGCGCCTGCATCGCCTGGCTCTGGTCGACCGACGTGCCGGGGATGCGGATCGCCTGGACCAGCACGTTGCCCTCGTCGAGCTGCGGCAGGAACTCCTGTCCGAGCGTCGTGAAGGCGACGGCCGACAGCGCGAGTGCGCCCACCGCGATGCCGAGCGTGGCGTTGGGGCGGCGCAGGGCGGTGTCGAGTCCCGGCTCGTACCGCCGGCGGAGCGCGGATATGATCCGCCCCTCCTTTTCCTCCACCCGCTTGCTCAGCCAGATCGCGATCGCGGCGGGCACGAAGGTCAGCGACAGGACGAACGCGAAGACCAGCGCGATGATCACCGTCAGCGCCATCGGCTCGAACATCTTGCCCTCGACGCCCGTGAAGGTGAGCAGCGGCGCGTAGACGAGGATGATGATCGCCTGGCCGTAGACGGACGGGCGGATCATCTCGCGGGCGGACGCCGCGACTATGGCGAGCCGCTCGTTCAACGGCAGTGGCTCGTCGCGCCCGTGCTGCGCCTCGGCCAGCCGCCGCAGCGAGTTCTCGACGATGATCACGGCGCCATCGACGATCAGCCCGAAGTCGAGCGCCCCCAGGCTCATCAGGTTGGCGGACACGCCGGCCTGCAGCATGCCGATGCTGGTCAGCAGCATGGTGACGGGGATCACCATCGCGGCGATCAGCGCCGCGCGGAAGTTTCCGAGCAGCGCGAACAGCACGACGATGACGAGCAGGGCGCCCTCGGCGAGGTTACGCGCCACGGTGGCGATGGTCGAGTTGACCAGGTCGGTGCGGTTGAGCACCGGCTTGACCACCACGTCGACGGGCAGCGACGGCCCGATCTCCTCCAGGCGCTCCGACACGCCCGTTGAGACGGTGCGGCTGTTCTCGCCGATCCGCATGACGGCGGTGCCGACGACCACCTCGCGCCCGTTCTCGGACGCGGAACCCATCCGCAGGCCCTGTCCGGTCCTGACCTCCGCCACCTGGCTCAGCACGATCGCCACGCCTTCGCGCGTGGCGATCACCGTGCGGGCGAGCTCGTCGGCGGTGCGGACTCGGCCATCGGCGCGAACCGAAAGGCCCTCACCGTTGCGGTTGACGACGCCTGCGCCGGCGCTTGTGTTGTTGCGCTCGAGCGCGGTGGCGAGGTCCTGCAGCGTGATCTTCATCGCGGCCATGCGCTGCACGTCGGGAACGACGAGATACTCCTTGGTGTAGCCGCCGAGCGAGTCGATGCCGGCCAGGCCGGCGGTGCCCTTCAGCTGCGGCGCGACGATCCAGTCCTGCACGGTGCGGAGGTAGGTCGCCTTGTCCGCCTCGCTGACGAGGTGGTCGCCCTCGGGGCTGATGTAGCTGCCGTCGGGCTGGAGCCCGGGCTCGCCGCTCTTGTGGTTGACCTTGTCGAGCTCGCGGTATTCGACGGTCCACATGAAGATGTCGCCGAGGCCGGTGGCGATCGGGCCCATCTCGGGGTTCACGCCTTCGGGCAGGTCCTCCTCGGCCGTGCGCAGGCGCTCGGACACCTGCGCCCTCGCGAAGTAGATGTCGGTGCCCTCGTCGAACACCGCCGTGATTTGGGCGAACCCGTTACGGCTGAGCGAGCGGGTGTATTCGAGGCCGGGGATGCCGGCGAGCGCGGTCTCGACGGTGAAGGCGACCTGCTTCTCGACCTGGTCGGGCGAGAGCGCGGGTGCGACGACGTTGATCTGGACCTGGTTGTTGGTGATGTCGGGAACGGCGTCGATCGGCAGCCGCTGGAGCGCGAGGATGCCGGCGATGGCGGCGACGGCGGTGAGCAGCAGGACGAACCAGCGCCGCTCCACCGAGAAGGTGACGATGCGGGCGATCATGGGTCAGTCCTCGTGCTCGGCTTCGCCCTTTCCGAGCTCGGCCTTGAGGGTGAAGGAGTTGGTGGACGCGATGCGTTCGCCACCATTGAGACCGGCCGTGACGACGACTTGGCCGCCGTTGCGCCGGCCGAGCGTCACCGGCACGGCCTTGAAGCCGGTGGCGGTGCGCACGAACACGTGCGGCTTGTCCTCGATCATCTGGACGGCGGCCGAGGGCACCGCGACGGTGCGGTCGCCGCCTGCCGGCACGATGATCGACGCATTGACGGTCTCGCCCACGCGCCAGGTGTTGCCGCCGTTGTCGAGGGTCGCGATGACCGGCACCAGCCGGGTGGTCTCGTCGAGGACCGGCGACACGAACGTGACCCGTGCCGCCTGCCGGCGTCCGGGACCCGTGACCTCGACCTGCGCGCCGGGTTGGACCCGGCCGGCATCGGCCGGCAGCAGCGACATCGCGACCGAGACCTTCGAGAGGTTGGCGATGCGGAACAGTTCGGCGTCGGCGGCGACCGTCTGGCCGAGGGTCGCGGACCGGGCGATGACCTGCCCGGAGATGGGCGAGCGCACGGTGACGCGGTTGAGCGCGCCGCCGCCGCCGCCGGTCGCGGCGAGCTGCTGCTGCGCGAGCCGCAGGGCGATGCTGGCCTCGGTCGCGGCGGTGCGGGCGGCGATCAGGTCCTGCTCGGGCGAGACGCGCTCGGCGAACAGGCGCTGCTCGCGGCGGAGGTTCGACTGCGCCAGCGCCGCGCGGGCGCGCGCCGCTTCGATCTCGCCCTTGAGCGATGCCGCCTCGCGGCTCTCGATCACGGCGAGCACGTCGCCGCGGCCGACGGATTGCCCGAGGTTCCTGGTCAGCGACACGAGCCGCCCGCCGATCGCGGCGGACGCGACCTGCACGCCCTGCGGATCGCCTTCGATGGTGGCGCTAATCTCGATCGCGCCGGCTACGCCGCCTACGGTCGGGCGGACTACCTCGATTCCGGCCTCCGTGATCTGCTGCTGGGTGAGCGTGACCACGCCTTCCTCGGCATGGCCTTCCTCGACCGCGTGCTCGCCGGCGGCGTTCTCCGCCGGCGCTTCGGTGCCGCCGCCGCAGCCGGCGAGCGTCAGGGCGAGGGTCGCGGGGACGAGCGCCCGCAGGATGGTCTTCTTCATGGCTGGACTTCCGTGTTGACGGGCGCGCGGGCGGTGAGCCGCTCCAGGCGTGCCTTGGCGTCTTGGTAGGCGGCGAGCGCGTCGATGGCGGCCGACCGGGTCTGGGCGAGCGTGCGCTCCGCCTCGAGCAGGTCGAGCTGGCCGAACTTTCCCTCGCGGTAGCCGATGCGGGCGATGCGGGCGGCCTCCTGCGCCGCCGCGAGCGCGGGACCGTTTGCCGCCCGCGCGTTCGCCTCCGCGTTGGCGAGGTCGGTCTCCGCCGTGGCGATCGCCTGCTGCGCGTCGAACAGCGCGACTCGCCGCAGCGCCTCGGCCTGCTCTCGCTGGGCGCGGGCGGCGTCGATGCCCGCCCGGCCGTTGTTGAACAGCGGGATCGGAAGGCTGACGCCGAACACCGCCGCCACGTCGTTGGTGGCCTCCAGCCGGCGGGCCCCTGCGCTCAGCGTCAGGTCCGGGACCCGCTGGCTCCGGGCCAGTCGCACTTGGGCGTTCGCCGTCGCGAGCTCCGCCTCCGCGGCGGCTAGGGCCAGCGTCCCTTCCGCACTGGCCGGAAGCCTCGGGCCGACGCCGGGGGCGACCCTGTCGAACCAGCCGAGGTCGAGGGCGCCGGGTTCCCGCCCGACGAGGCGGGCCAGGTTGCCGCGCGCGAGCGTCACCGCCCGCTCGGCCTGGGCGAGCGCCGTGTCCGCGTTGATGCGCGCGACGTCGGCGCGCTGCTCCTCCAGCGGTGAGGCCCGACCAGCGCGGACGCGCACGTTCGCCGCCCTAAGTCCCTCGGTGGCGATGCGCTGCTGGTCGCGCGCGATCAGCAGCCGGCGTTCGGACGCCACCGCCTCGTTGTAGGCCTGGGTGACGCGGAGCCTGAGATCGGCACCGGCCGTCACCACCGCCAGTCGGGCACGGGCGGTCTGCGTGTCCGCCACTGCGATCCGCGCGGAGCGCTTGCCGCCGAGCTCCAGCGGCAGCGACATGCCGACGGTCGTCTCGGCGCCGCGGATGCCGCTGTATGCGCCCGTGCCGACGACGTTCTCGACCTCGACGTTGACCGAGGGGTTGGGCCGCAGCCCGGCGACGCGGCGCTGGGCCTCGGCGGCCCTGACCCCGGCGTCCGCCGCACCGATCCCCGGCGAATTGGCGCCTGCGAGGTCGAGCGCCTGCTCGAGCGTGAGCCCATCCGGCGCGGTTGCCGGCGGGCTGGTCTGCGCCTGCACCGACGATGCGCAGACGGATGCGGCCAGCGCGGCCGCGATGATGCGATGCATGTGTTGCTCCTGACGTGTGATGACGGCCGCCGGGTTCCGGCGGCGCGGCGCACGTCAGGCGATCGGCGGTCTCAGCGTGGAATCGGGCTGGACCATCGCGAGTTCGGCGCTGTCGCCGGCCATGTGCTCGCCGGTGCTCGTCGGCGGGGCGGCATGTGCGACCCGGTCGAGCGGAGCCGCGACGTGGTGGCCGTGGCAGCCACCGTGGTGGTGGGGATAGCCCTTCTCGGAGTCGGCGGGGACCTGGTCGGCGTCAACGTCGACGTGGCCGGCGACTGCAGTCGCTTCGACGCCGGGGATGCACATCTGCTCATTCGCGTGCGCGGCCACGCTCAGCCCCATGGAGGCGAGGAGCGCGAGGCTCATCAGGAAGCGCAGCATGCGTGACACGGGGGCCCGAATAGCACCCTTGGACGGACGTGTCAGCGGCGGAGCAGTCACGGCCTAGTCTCCGCATCGATCGCGGCGCGCAGGTCTGCGGGGATCGGCATGGCCTCGAACGCGCTGACGTTGGAGCGGCCCGTTTTGCCGACCGGTATGCGCCCGGTCAGCGAGCCGATCGGCGCGAGGGCCAGCCGCAGCGTCTGGCCCGCGACTTCGCGCAGGTCGCGCTGGCGGACGGCATAGCCGAGCATGGTCCAGTGCACCCGCAGGTGCAGCGGAAGATCGGGTTGCGAAAGGATGTGGCCACGTTCCAGCGCCCACCAAGCGGCACCGGTGTCCCCGATGGCGGCGGAGGCGCTGTGTCGCTCGAGTTCAAGCCCGACGAGTTCGCGCAGTCTCGACTTGGCGAGTTCCGGCATCATGCTGCTCCGCTCTGTAGGATGTGGGCGGGACGCCCGCCGCTCAGCTCGGCGCGCGCCTGCCGGATGATCTGGACGCCGCCCGAGATGCCCAGCGCGGCCATGATCCCGGCGACGATCAGGTCTGGCCAGGCGGTGCCGGTGCCGAACACGCCGGCGGCGGCGAGCACCACTGCGACGTTGCCGATGGCGTCGTTTCGCGAGCAGATCCATACCGAGCGCATGTTCGCGTCGCCGGTGCGGAAGCGATAGAGCATCAGAGCCACGGCGGCGTTGGCGACGAGGGCGGCGACGCCCACGACGCCCATCACCTCGGCCTCGGGCGTGCGTCCGTGCCAGACGGCCCACATCGTCGCGCCGAGGACGTAGAGGCCGAGGACGGCGAGCGTGCCGCCCTTAAGCAGCGCGGCCCGTGCGCGCCATGCCAGCGCCAAGCCCGCGACGCCGAGGCTGATCGCGTAGTTGGCTGCATCACCCAGGAAGTCGAGCGCGTCGGCCTGGAGCGCCTTCGAGCCGCCCGCGACGCCCGCCGCCATCTCGGCGACGAACATGGTCGCGTTCACGGCGAGTGCGATCCACAGCGCGCGGCGCCACGACGGGCTGTTGTTGGGGTCGGGCTTCCCCGACGCGCAGCTGCTGCAGGCCATTTACACCTCGTGCGACTCGACGTGGATGGGTATATGGACCCTGTAGCAACTAGAGACTCAAGGGGTTTCGTGGCGGACCTGACGATCGGACGACTGGCGGCAGCGACCGGCGTGAAGGTGGAGACGATTCGCTATTACGAGCGGGCGGGCCTGATCGCGCCGCCAGCCAGGACCGGCGGCAACTACCGGTCATATTCGACAGGCGACCTCGACAGGCTGCGCTTCATCCGGAAGACGCGCGACCTGGGCTTCACGCTCGAGGAGATCCGGGCAATGCTGGACCTTTCCCGTCAGCGGGATAGGTCATGCGATACCATCGACGTGATCGCGTCCAAGCATCTGGCAGACGTTGATCGCAAGATCGCGGACCTACGAGGTCTGCGCCGTGAGCTCTCGGCGATCATTTCGAGCTGTGCGGGCGGGACTGTTGGCGAATGCAGGATCCTCGAGGCGTTCGCCCCCAGTGGTCCGTCGTCATAATCACCCCCTTATTACCGGATCAGCTTTGCGGGCGCGCAGGAGCGGCTGGTCTGCTCGCACCATCCGGGTCTAGCTTCCTGCGAGGTGGCGGTAACAAGGGCGAAGAACCAGAACCGAAACGCGCGTAACGCTTGGTTCCGTTCTGACGAAAGAGGACGGGCATGGAAATCGCAAGGCTCGAGATCGAGAACTTTCGCGGCATTCGCGAAGCATCAATCGCGTTCGGGCGCCACAGCGTTCTCGTCGGTGCGAACAACGCAGGCAAGACTACGGTGATCGAGGCGCTTGCGCTTCTGTTCGGCCGCGACCGCATGGTGCGCCCGCTCACCGAGCATGACTTCTTCGGCGGCTGCCCAGCACCGGCGGATCGGATCAGGATCGTCGCCACCGTCGTCGGGTTCGAGGGGGACGAACCCGCCGATCATCCAGGTTGGTTCCGTGACGACCGCGCCATCGTGAAGTGGTGGGACCCGGCCAGACAGACTTTGCATGCCGCTCGCGGCCAGCCGGATTGGCGGCTCGCGTGCCAGGTCGCACTGTGCGCCAGGTTCGATCAGCCATCGCTGGAGGTCGAGACCCTTCGTTACTTTCACGATGACGACATGATGGAGGATCCGTTCCTTGATGAGGTGGTCACGCCGATCCCGGCCCGGTTAGTCAGGGAGCTCGGTTTTTTCCTCATCCCGGCGAGCCGCACCTGGGATCGCATGATCTCCTTCGGGTCCGAGCTGTTCCGGCGCGTGGTCGCGTCGTCGGCGGGTCAGCCAGCCGAGTCAGTCATTGGCGAGCGAAACCGCCTGCGGGCGCCAGCACAGCCGCTTGAGGACGATCCGCAGCTGGAGCCTATCGTCGCCCAGCTGAACGCGGAGCTCGGCGGCTTCTTTCGGAGCCAGCCAAGGCTGCAGCTGCGCGTGACGGCGACGGACAGCGACGGGCTGCTCGAGGCGGTGATCCCGCATTATCTCCATGATGGTGCGGATCTCGGCCTGCCGGCGCGCCGTCACGGGAGTGGCCTTATCTCGCTGCAGCACCTGCTGCTCCTGCTCCAATTCGGACGCCAGCGCGCAGCCGCCGGCGAGGGGTTCTGGATGGCGTTGGAGGAGCCCGAGCTGCATGTACCACCGGCGCTTCAACGGCGACTCGTTCACAGGATACAAGCGCTCTCGACCCAGACGTTCGTCTCCACGCACTCTCCAATGATCGCCTCGATCCCCGATCCACGGACGGTTCTGATCCTCCGCAATTCCGGAGGAACGCTGACCGCCGAACCCCTCCAGATCGGTCCGCTCGACCAGGCGGTCCCAAATTCGATCCGCAAGCTGTTCCAGCTCAACCGGATGGAAACGATCAACGCCCTGATGCACGACGCCGTGGTGATACCGGAGGGGCTGATCGATCATGATTGGCTCCGGCTGCTGGTGCGCGCGGTCGATCTTGCGCAAGACTGGAGCCCTGAGACCGAGTGCCGCTTCGGCTGCCATCTCGGCGTTATCCCGACCCATGACGGCGCGGTGGTGGCGACCTACGAGGAGCTGCGGCGCCTTCATCCCTCGCTGGTGCCGCTGGTGGACGGCGACGGCGCGGGGCGCGGCTATGCCGATGCGCTGGCGGGCGGGGGCGAACCGCCATCGACAATCCTTCGCTGGCCCGACGGATGGGCGATCGAGCACGTCGTGGGCTGGATACTTGATGCCGATCCCGAAGGGGTGGTGGCCACACTCGCCGATCTCATCGATCCCGGCGTCGCCGACGTGCGCGCACTGATCACCCGGCTCGCCAGCAAGGACCGTGCGGCGCATGGATTGAAGGACGACCGCATCGCCTATGAGGCCGTGGCCGGCGCCGTCGGGGCGTCACCCGCGTGCCGTGCGCGGGCGCGGGATCTGCTGAACGCGCTATCCACGGCCGCGATGGGCGGCGACACGCCGAGGTTCACCTCCGAGCTCGGTGGCGATGCGCGGGTCCGGATCTTCCGCCCTTGATGTTCGCGGTCGAGGGAGGTGCGGGATGCGGCAAGACGCATGAGCTGATGGCAGCGTTGAGCCGCGTGCTTGAGCGGGCGCCGCTCGCGCCCGGGCAGCGAGTGCTGGCCCTGACGTTCATGCAGGGCGCGAAGCATCGGCTGCACGAAAGGTTGCGCGGTCTGCAAGGGCTCGCAGGCCGTGCCGAGTGCGCCACCATCGACAGCTTCGCCTGGCGGCTGGTTCGACGCTGGCGTGGCTTGCTGACGATGCTCGGCGTCGGTGCCATCCATGAGGAGGACTACGACGCCCAGTGTGCTGCCGCAGGCGTTTTGCTGGAGCGCCCCGAGGTCGCGAGCTGGGTGGCCGCCAGCTTCCCGATCGTGCTGGTCGACGAGGCGCAGGACCTAAAGCCCGAGAGGCTGCGCATGGTTGCGGCCCTGTCGGACACGGTCGAGATGCTGGTCGCGGCTGACGAGTTCCAGTGCCTCGACGCCAACTTGCGGCCGAACCCGTTCGTGCGATGGCTGCGCGGTGCGACCGAGCCGCTGGTGCTCGACCGGGTGCGCCGCACGCGGGTTCCGGGCCTTCTCGACGCCGCGGCCGCATTGCGCGCAGGGCGCGCGCCTAGGTCACAAGGGACTTTCAAGATCATCGCATCCCGGGGTGACAACCAGGCGCCGTCCTTCGTCTCCAACGCCATCGGCTGGGGGCGACCCCCGGGCGGAACGGTCGCGCTGATCACCCCGTCACGCGCTGGGCCGTTCGCGGCCCACGTCGTGCGCCGCGTCGCAGAGCGAGCGAGCGGTAGGGGCTGCGGCCCCTATCCTGTCAGATGGGAGCGTTCTGACGATGAGGACGCGGAGCGGTTCCTCGCGACCTTCGTGCTCGCGGGCACGGTGTCGATGACCGACGCGATTGCGGCCATTGACGCAGCTGACACGAGCGGACCGATGCGGGCGGCCCGGCAGTGGGTCCTGCTCCAATCCCGCGCACGCGGGCAAGCCGCGTTCACCCGCGATGAGATCGCGGCGGTCGTAAGGCGCGAGGTGAAGATGCGGCGTCGGCGTCATGCTGGTGCAGAGCACCGCATGGCGGCGATGACGGTGCACCAGGCGAAGAACCGCGAGTTCGATGGCGTGGTGGTGCTCTGGCCATATCAGCTCGGTGGCGACGACGAGCACCGGCGGCGGCTGCTCTACAACGCGGTCACGCGGGCAAGGAACTGGTGCACGGTTGTAGTCCAGAACGAAGACCTGCTCGCCACCGCGCCGTTCGCGTAAGCCCCAATCCCGAGACCCGCCTTCTTACCACTCGAGCACGGCGGGGCGAGCCGGAACCAACGCATGGCCGAACATGCGGTCATGGAACCTGTCTCGAACGCGTGCAGGAAGCGGCCGGCCCTTCCTGCCACCTAGATGCGGCGGTGCGTCGCCGCCGTGAGCGGCTATGTTCACGCCGAGGCGGATGGACGAGCCTTCGCCAGCTTCGGTTTTCGGCAGGCGTTGAAGTCCCCTTCGAGATCGTCGCAGATGGCCGCGCAGCCATCGCAGCAGTCCTTGATGAGGAAGACGGTGAGCTGCCGGATCGCGTCGGGCAGCGCCCGGTAGAAGATGTTGCGTCCGGCTCGCCGGGACGTCGCCAGCCCGGCGTGCGACAGGATCGTCAGGTGGCTGCTCATCGTGTTTGACGGGGTGCCGGTCCGCTCGGCGAGCTCGCCGGCGGTCATCCCCTCCTCCCCTGCCCGCGCCAGCAGCGAGAACACGGCCAGCCGGGTCGGTTGGGCCAGCGCGCTCATTACGGTGATCGCCTTCATCTTTTCCATTCCTCCAGAGTAGACGAACCGTCGTCAGCTGCAACGCCCGATGCTTGGTCGCCTCGAGGTGTGATTCAGATCGGGACAGCACAGCCGCATATTTCGATATGTCTCGAAAGGTTGAACTGTTATGACCCTGTAGTTACTTCAGGGTTGCGCAGGTCCCGCCGCCGGGCCGCGTCCCGGTGCAGCAGCTGGCGGCATGGAGATGACGAATGGAAGCGACATTCACGGGCCGTGGTTATCGCGCCGCCGTCCCCGCAGCGCCCTTCTCCTACGAGGACCCGCTCGACCCCGACTCCCCCGCAGACATCGCAACGCCCACGACGCGGCGCGCGCTGATCCGGCTCGCGCTCGTGGCGGCCGAGACCGGAGCACGGTTCCAGCGCGATGGCGTCGCCCACGACCCGATGAGCTGGCTCCTGGCACCTCGTGCCCTGTTCCACGGGGCAAGCGCGATCGATGCGTGCCTGCACCGGGAGGGCTGCCTGCGCGGCCTGCTCGTGCACGCGCTGTCGCTAGGGCTCGACGCCGACCCGCATGCGGTGGATGCCCTCGCTCCCGCCGATGATAGCGGCGCGAGGCGCCCGCCAATGCCGGACGACGACGAAGCCGGCGATGGCGGCGAGGATAGCGACAAGGCCAGCGTGGCGCGGCTGTTCACCGCCACGGTGGTGGCGAACCGCGGTGCGGAGACCGTGCAGGCGTTCCATGCGTCGATCGCCACCGGCGAGGCAGAGGTGGCTGGTCGCCTGCGCCAGCGCCTGGGCCCTGACGCCGTCGAAGCGCGCATCGCCGCAGGCTTCGACGCCACCGATCCGCTCGTCGAGGCGCTGCTGTCGCCGGCGATCAGCGACACGCTGACGCTGATCGCCGGCGATCCGATCTCGCCGCTCGCCGCCGGCCTCAACCTCAACGTCGAGCAGCGGTTCGTCGGCTGATGCTCCCGGGCACCGCAACGACCAGCGAAGGGGAGCTTGGCATGCTGAAGCAGCATTCAGACGCCGAACTTGATGTGCCCGGCCAGTTTCGCCTGCTTCGCCGTCTCGATGTGCGCGAGGGCGAGACTGGCGTCGGCGGTCGCGTCAACACCACGATCGGCGTGGTCGTCGACGTCGAGACCAGCGGCCTCGGTGCTGGCGACGTGATCGTCGAGCTCGCGCTGCGCCGGTTCCGGTGCGACCCCGATGGGCTGATCGTGAAGATCGACCGCAGCTACTCGTGGCTCGAGGATCCCGGTCGCGAGCTGCCCGCGGACATCGTCAGGCTGACCGGCATCACCGACGCCGATCTCGCCGGTCAGGCGATCGACGACGACGCGGTGGTGCGCCTGCTCTCTTCGGCCGACTTCGTCTGCGCGCATAATGCCGCCTTCGATCGCGGCCACATCGAGCGCCGCCTGCCCGCGGCCGCCGGCCTGAACTGGGCGTGCTCATGCGCCGACATCGATTGGCGAGCGAGCGCATTCGATGGTCGCTCGCTTGGCTGGCTGCTCGCGCAGGCCGGGTTCTTCCACGGGGCGCACCGCGCCCGCGACGACGTCGACGCGGTCATCGCCCTGCTGGCGCACCAGCTGCCGAGCGGGCGGACGGCCCTGTCCGAGATGCTGGCCACCGCCCGTTCGCCCAGCTGGCGCTTCCGGGCCATCGGCGCCGCCTTCGAGCTGAAGGACGTGCTGCGGGGGCGTGGTTACCGCTGGGACGGCGAGCGAGAGCCGAAGTGCTGGTGGCGCGACGTGCCGGACGCGCGCCGCACCGAAGAGGAGTGGTGGCTGGCCGGCCACATCTACTCGGTTGACGCGAGGCCCAAGGCGCTCGGCCCGATCATCGAGAAGGTGACGTGGCGCGAGCGGTATGCGCCCGCCCCCCGCCCCGCCGGACGGCCCTGACATCACGCACAACCCCGAGACCCAACTTCGAAGGAGAAGACGATGGCAAGGAAGCCGAGCAAGTCGAAGTCGATTGTGCCCAGCCGCGGGCGGAAGGCGACGGCAGCGAAACCCGAGAGCATCGGCACGGGCACGGCGCTCGCGCCGATCCTCGGTTCTGAGCGGGCGGTCACGAAGCTGCCGGGGACCGGCGGCTCCATCGCCCGCGAAGAGGGAACCGTGCTCGTCACGGGCCGCGCCTATGCCACTCGCGACCGGACGGTTCTCGCGGACGAAATCTTCTACGTGCACGGCGCGAAGCCTAGCGGCGATGGCCCGTGGCTCGGCGAGGCCGACAAGGTGGCATGGCGGGACGAGGCAAGCGGTTACGACTGCATCATGCTGCGCGACACCCATGGCGCCTTCCTGTCGGGCTATGTGGGCATCCCGGGCGATCACCCGCTTTGGGGTTGGGACCATGAGGGCATCTCGCCCGAACTCGGCATCGAGGTGCATGGCGGCCTGACCTATTCGGAGATCTGCCAAGATGGCCCAAGTCCCCAGCGGCGCATCGTGGCGGAGGCGCGGCGGATCTGCCATGTGTCGCTGGAGCCTCTGCGGTATGAACCGCTGAAGCACGCGACCGACTACCGGGCGGCCGATGCTCATGCGTGGTGGTTCGGTTTCAGCTGCAACCACCTCTACGATGTCGTTCCAAGCAGCCGCACTCACGGCAATCGCTTCATGGCGGCTGAGACCAGCGCCGAGTACCGCGACGACGCCTACGTCGTCCGCGAGGTAGTCAACCTCGCCGCCCAGCTGCGTGCGATTGCCGATGGCGAGCCGGTGCCCCCGCGCGAGGGGCCCCCGCTTCCCGCGATCGGCCTCGATCCCCAGAGGGGCGGCTGAGCATGGCGGGATCGGCTCGCCATGTTGGCGATCTGCCTTGGGGCTGGTGGCTGCGCGCCGGCGAGAGCGCGCTGGAGGATGAGGACGGCCGCACGTGGCGCACCGTGCGCGACGCGTTCTGGCAGGGCCGCCTCGGCTTCCCCGACATCCATTTCGCGGAAGAGCAGCACGAGCTGCTCCTCCGCGTCCTCACCGGGATCGACGCCCGGTGGCTCGCGGGCGACGAACGGAAGCACGACCTGTTCGCCGGCGACATGATGACCTGGCGCTTTTACCAGTGCTGGCTTTCGTCGATCGGATTGCTGGAGACCGGTGGTCGTGTGAGCGCGCTGGAGGCGCCGCTCAGCGCCGAGGGCAGCTCGGTGATGCTCATGCTGCAGGCGACCCGCCAGCCGGAATGGGAGGACGTCCCACTGGCCGATGTTGTCGATGCAATCGCGTCCGCGGGGGCCGATGCCGCTAGCGAGGCGCGTGAGCGCGCGTTGCGCGCGTTCGAGCGGGAAATCGGGCTGCGGCGGCACGTCTTCGCGCGCGAGCGCGTCGGGCGCCAACACCTGATCACGCTGACGGGGATCAGCACCTCGGCGCGCATGCCGACGAGGCGGGTGATGTGGTCGCAGGCGTTCGCCGACGAGCGGCACCGCGACGACCTCTTCGCCTGGCTGGCGCAGCACGTCGATCGCTGGGACGATTGGGGGCGTCTCGCGTATCGGCGCGGGGCGGACGGCCTCACCTCGCACCTCTTCATGCTCGTGATCGCGGCGGGCGCCCTGTCGTCGTGACCCGCACGGCCAACTCCCCAGCAGCCTACCCCGCCGCCGGCTGGCAGGTTCACCGCGGCCACCTGCTGCCATGATGCTGCCCCCGTTGGACCTGCCGTCCCAGGCCGACCGCCGCCGCCTTCGCGACGCCCGGGCCCGCGCCCGCATTGCGGTGGAGGAGGCGGGCCGTCGGCACCAAGCGGAGTTGGATGCCGTTTTTCGCGAGGAGATCGGCTCGACGGTCCGCTCGGTGTCGCCCTTCCTCGCCTCGCTCATGGCCGCCGAGGGCTACTCGCTCGACGACGTGGTCAAGGGCATCAAGCCTGCGCAAGGCTGGCCCCAGCGACCCCGGCTCACGTCAGGCGGCCTGGATGACGATCCCTCGCGGCACCTGATCCGCTACTATGCCGCGTCGCTGCTCTCCCGCCACGGCAAGATGTCGCTTCCGGATCCAGCGCACGACGTCTGGCTGCCTCTGTCGGACGGAGGTTGGGCGCGCGTCCACGTCGCGGGTCATTCGATCGAAGTCGATGCCAGGATCGGTGCGATCAGGCTCGTCACGCGATTCGGCGAGCTCCGCGTTGAATTGCTGCAGTCGCCCGAGACGCCCGGCGTTTCGATCTCCGGTCGGCGCATCGCCGACATCGTCGGTCACCCCGCCCTGAAGGGCCGCGACTGGAGAGTCGCGGCGGTTGAGCCGGCCAGCCCACCGAGCTGCGGCTCCATCCTCGTCGTGGTGACAGGGGCGACCACTTATCGGCTGCCTTGGGCACGTTGGACCGAGCAGCGCTGATGACCTCCGATCCGGAATGGCACGCCAGAGGGCGCCTGCCCTCGACACATAGCCGAGCGCATCTCCGCTGCGATACCCAGGCCCCCGGCTCCCGTGCGCTGCAGGCGTGGTTCGGGCGCCCACGTGTAGCGGCGCCATCGGTCGGGCGGGTGGTCGCCGAGTCGTTAACTGCTTGGCTCCTATTCTGGAATGATGCGCGACGATTCGGCTTTTCAGATACTTCGGCGCTTACTTGGCGACCCCGGTCGGCGTTGGACGGCGTCGTGCGGCTGGTGAACCGATGAAGCGGCCGACAAGCCTCTACCTGTTCAACGAGCAGCGCTTCGCCAAGTGGACGGCCGAGGGTCGGGGCACCGGCCATCGGCTCGACTACAAGCCGTGGCTGCGGATCACGAACGTGCCGTCGCGTGGACTGCGGAGCAGGCTGAAGAGCACCACCCATGGCCGGGTGATGCACATGATGTCCAACCTTGAACGCAACGCCGTGTTCGAGTTCGAGTGGCGCGGCGTGCTCGACATTCGCGAGCAGTTCCCGCTCGACCGCGAGAAGACGCGGCGCATCGCGGCGGCAATGGGCATGCGCCACCCCCGCGACCCCTCATCGCGGGTCGACATCGTGATGACCACCGACCTCGTCATCGACGTGGCCACCCCGGAAGGGTCACGGGTCATGCCCTACGCCGTGAAGACCGTGCAGGATCTGGCCAAACCCAGTGTGCAGCGGAAGTTCGAGCTTGAGCGCCGCTACTGGGAGTCGCTCGGGATGAGGCTCGGTCTCCTGACGGATCGCCAGCTTCGTGGGTCCCGCTTCGAGAACATCCGGTGGTTGCGGGACTGGCACTGGACCGAGAACGTCAATGGATATGACGCCGCTAGGTGGAGGAGGACCGCCGAACTCGCGATGCACATCGTCTCGTCCATGCAAGGCCGGTCTGTTGGGGAGGTCTGTGCTGCGATCGCGGCGGCTGAGGGAGTGACAGCTGGCACGGCGTTCTCGGTCTTGCGCCATCTCGGTGCGCGCAAGCGCCTGCTAGTGGACGTGGACCTTCCCCGTCCTTTGCTGCGCGATCCCATCGAGCGCTTCGCCCTGCCGGCATCGGCCGCCGCGGCCGGGACCGCAGCGTGATCATCCGCGAGCGGCACGTGCTCGTCGGCACTGATGATGCGCCGGCGCGGCTGATGGTGTTGTGGGTCGGCGCAACGCAGGTGGCGCTCCTCGATCTGCTCGATGCGGCCTCGCGTCCGCAGCTGATGGCCTCGACGGCGGTAGAGGCCGCCATCGTGGCCGAGACCTGGACTGTCGACGTAAACCCGATCGAGGTCAGCCGCGCCGTTGGGCGCGTCCTCAGCAAGAAGGAGATCGAAGTGCGCGATGAGCTGTGGAAGCTCATCGAACCCCTGGTCACCAACGTGCCCGCGATCTTCGACCCGGTCCAGCGCGGCCGCCTGATCAGCGTCCGGGTCGTCGAGACGAAGCGGTCGCGCAACACCATCAAGGACAAGCTCGACCGCTACTGGCGTGGGGGCATGCGCATCGCAGCACTCATCCCCGACTTCGCCTCACGCGGGCCACGGGGCTCGCTCCCCGCCTTGCCGGGCGGCAAGAAGCGCGGACGTCCCACGGGGCCGAACGGCGAGCCCCACGTCGACGTCACAATCGCCATCCAGAAGGCGTTCCAGCGTGCCGTCGATGCCGAGCGCAAGGTGGCGAAGAACCGCTTCACGCTCCAAGGCGCCTACAAGCGCTTCACCGATATCGAGTGCATGATGGCCGAGGAGGATCCCGACACGGGCGAGATCACCTATGTGCCCAAGCCGGAATACCGCAACCTCCCGGCCCCCAGCTACCGACAGTTCAAGTGGTGGTTCGATGGCACCAACCAGAAGGAGCGGGTCGGACGCAGACAGAAGGGCGACGCGCTCTGGGACAAGGATCATCGGGCGACCCTCGACACCTCGGCCGCACAGACCTGGGGCCCCGGGTCGCGCTTCCAGATCGACGCGACCATCCTGGAGGTGGCTCTGCTGTCGCGGCATCGCGCCGGTGACATCATCGGCAAGCCGGTGCTCTACGTCGTCATCGACGTCTGGTCGCGATACATCGTCGGCTTCTACCTTGGCCTCACCAACGCGTCGTGGGCCGGTGCGGCGATGGCGCTCGCCAATTGCCTCGAGTCCAAGGACGAGCTGCTCAGGCGGCATGGCTACGACCCCTCGAAGTTCGCCTGGGAATCGCGACACCTGTCCGCGGCGCTCCTCGCCGACGGCGGCGAGCTGAAGTCGCACCGTGGCGACGTGCTCGCCAGCGAGTTCAACTGCACGGTGGAGACCGCCGCCCCCCATCGCGCCGACTGGAAGGGTATCGTCGAGCAGCGCTTCAACATGACCAACGTCCGCATCGGACCATACGCGCCGGGGCACGTTGACATCTCGTATCGCGGTCGGGGTGCCGAGGACTACCGCTTCTCCGCCCGTCTCACGCTCGACGATCTGACCGAAATTCTGATCGGCCTATTCCTTGAATACAACAACCACCACGAACTGAAGAATCTGGACTTGGACGCCGACGTCGACGCTGCCCGGGTGCCCAAGGTGCCGCTGGACCTGTGGCGCTATGGATTGCGGACCCGCGGCGAACCAAAGTCTTATGATCACAACTTCTTCCGCTTCGCCATGATGGCGAGCGCTGAGGTTTCGGTGACACCCAGCGGGATCGAGTTCCGGGGGCGGTTCTACAGCTGCCCGGAACTGGTGGCCTCCGGCCTGCCCGCGAAGGCGCGGGACGGTCGCCGGAAGGTCACGATTTCGTGGGACGATCGCATCGTCGGCGAGGTTTACTGGCACAACCCGAAGTCGCCGACGGGATACTACGTCTGCCGGCTCACGACGAAGAGCCGCAACGCGGCGGAGCAGGATCGCAGCTTTTGGGAGCTCGACGACGCCGATGACCGTCGGAAGGGCGAGGCGCGCGATCGCAAGCACGACAAGCGTGGGGATCGATCCGCCCTGACGCACCGGATCGAGGAAGTCGTGAAGCGCGCGGAGGAGGCGTTCGCGGATGGCCCCAAGCGCGATGACGGCGAGCGTGTCCGGGACCTTCGCGGCAAGCGTCGGGCAGAGCGGGAGGACGACGCGGCGACGGAGGCCCCGCCCCTCCACGATCCCGCCCCCGTGAGGTCCGGCAGCCACCTCAGGCTGGTGCGGACCGACGATGAGCCGTCGGCACCCGACTATTCGGACGTCGGCCTGCATGATTTTGAGGACGACGACGATGACTGACGAGCACGTGCCCGGCACGCTGGAGGAATACGCGAACAACCCCTTCATCAAGCACCTGCCGACCGAGCCGGAGCTGGACGACATCAGGGTCGCTCTGGATAAGCCGCCGCGCCATTCGCCCACCGATCTCGGGTTGCGGCCCGGTCAACGCTGGCATTGCGTGATGCGGCTCGCCGAATACTCTCAACCGACGAATCCGGCGCTCCAGTTCGGCATGTATCTCGATCTGATCATCAAGCGCGGCTACGTGGGTCGGGACCCGACCACCACCGATTACGTCCGCGGTCTGGAGCGGGCGGTGGAGCTGGAGGACAAGGCGGCCGCCGGTGCCAGCTGGACGAGCCTCGATCTGCTCCCGCAGACAGACACGTCGCTAGGTTTCGTGGACAAAGGTTGCATACCAGCCATCTGTTGGTAAGTGAGGGAAT
>ERZ501016.116-NODE-116-length-37368-cov-14.003484_pt1 | contig 37368 bp, 46 predicted proteins | sample MGYA00248889_ERZ501016 | MGnify/ENA primary metagenome ERZ501016 (study PRJEB25958, sample SAMN03398594) | human skin metagenome | study: EMG produced TPA metagenomics assembly of the Human Skin Microbiome Metagenome (human skin metagenome) data set. | reverse complement strand
CCCTCGAGGTGGCGACGCCGTCGCTCGTGTCGTCGTGCCTGCGGAGTCAGCTCGCGCGGCGGGCCCGGGCGTTGCGGCGCTTGAGAGCGCGTCGCTCGTCCTCGGACATGCCGCCCCACACGCCGGCATCCTGACCGGACTCGATGGCCCACTTGAGGCAGGTGTCCATGACCGGGCAGCGCCGGCACACGGCCTTGGCCTCCTCGATCTGCATGATTGCCGGGCCCGTGTTGCCGATCGGGAAGAAGAGCTCAGGGTCCTCCTCAAGGCAGGCCGCGCTGTCGCGCCAGTCCATCTTGATCATGCTCCTTGCATAGACGATGCGGCCTGGGTGCGTGAGGGCATCCAGGGTTCCGTACCCTTGTTGGGGTGTGGGAGATGTTGGGTCCAACGTCGGACGTGCCCAGCGTGTTCCGAGGACCGCTCCGGTCCACCATCACATCCGCCGCTTCCGCGGCACAAGGGGTGGGCGTCAGAAGCCGTTGCCTACGCTTGTGGGTACCGTTTGATCGAGCAAAGCTCGTCGCACGCCAAGTCACCATCCTAGTGAGAAGCGTCCCGCTTGACTAGAGGCTGGGCACGACCAGGGCCGAACGTGCGATGGGATCCGACAGGTGGTCACGACAAATGAGGATCTATCACCTTGAGTAGCAACAAGCGCGCCCGCGGATCGTCGACTCCTGCCCGGGGCGCGCTCTGGCCCGTGGCGGTCCTGGTGGCGCAGACCGTCGTGGCCGTGGCGGCGGCGGGCTACTGGTTGGTGCAGATCGTCTCGGGTCGCACCGACGAGGTGGCGCGGAGCGTGGTGGAGCTTGTGCTCTTCCTGCTCGCGGCGGCGGGCTTCGTCGCGCTGGCCCGGGGGCTGCATCGCGGCGCCCAGTGGCCGCGCACCCCGACGGTGCTGTGGCACGTTCTGCTGGTCCCGGTGGGCGTGAGCCTGTGGCAGAGCGGCGAGCTGGTGCCAGCGGCCCTCGTCCTGCTTGGCGTGACGGTTGCTATCGCCGGCGTCGTGCTCTCTCGCCCTGACGGCCCCGGCGGCGATGTCTGACCAGTCGGCGGCATCTGACCAGTCGGCGGGGGCGGGAGTGCGCTCAGGCCGCGCCGGCGACGGCCCAGCCCAGAGTCGCCGCGAGCACGCCACCGAGGACGTTGCCGCCGAGGTAGGTAGCCAGCAGCGTCCACTCGCGGCGGTGCACCAGCTCGGCGCACCCGACGGCCAGCGGTGACCAGCTGCCGAGGCTCCCGGCGAAGCCCATCCCGACGAGGGCATAGAGGGGCTGGGCGAGGCCTCCGGTGACGAACCAGTGCAGCATCATGCCGATCAGCAGTGAGGCCGTGACGTTGACGGCGGTCGTCGCGACGGCCCCCCGAGGGAGGTCCTCGCGGGAGGGCGCCCGCAGCGCCACGGCATACCGGACCATCGAGCCGAGCCCGGCGCCGACCGCGAGGCAGAGGGTGTCGACCAGCCTCATCGACGCCACCGGGTCCGGGCCGTGCGGACGGGGGAGGTGTGCTCGCGCGGGTCGCGGGACTGGACGGGGGTGACTCCGGTCGAGGCCTGGCGGCGGACGGCCGACCGTTGACCGTCCTGACCGCCGGGACCGCGTGGGCGGTCGGGACGGTCGGGGCGCTCGATGAGCCTCATCGCGAGGTGCAGCCCGCCGACGGCCGCGGCGACGCCGACCAGGACGGTGGCGAGCAGGTAGACCACGGCGGTGGCGAGCCGCCCCGGGGCCAGCAGGACGACCTGCCCGGTGAACAGGCCGAAGGTGGTGAAGGAGGCGAGCGCCCCGGTGAGGAAGGCCAAGGACCACAGGGGGCCGCGGCGCAGGAGGTAGGGCGTGAGGAAGCCCGCCAGCCCGCAGCCGATCGCCTGGGTCAGCAGGAGCGAGGTGGGGAAGTGTCCCGCGTCATGGGGTACGAGCTCGCTGATGCCGGCGCGCAGCAGAGCCCCGCCGATCCCTCCCACGGCGACCACGGCGAAGCGCGTGGTGGGACTGAGGGGCGAGGTCACCCGACGATTGTGCCCCGATCCGCTGGTGCGCGGGGGAGGGCGACCTGCACGACGAGGGTGCGGCCACGGTCGACGAGGATGCCGCGGCCCGGTGGGGGTGCGTGCAGCCGGGGGAGCGCGACCCCGAGCAGGTCGCCCTCCGAGGCGTGCCGCGGCTGCAGGACCAGGCCGGTGGCGGCGCGGCGCAGCTCGGTCGCGAGCCCTCGATAGGTCGCCGCCAGGTGCTGGGTCGTGCCGGAAGCCACGAGGACGGGACCCCCGGGATGCGTGACGGCGTGCCGGGCCAGCGCGACGAGGACCTGCTCGACGGGGCTGTCCAGCAGGTGTTCGAGGTCGTCGACCAGGACCACGGCGTCGGGGTGCTGGTCGAGGTGCCGGCGCAGGGCCTCGTCATCGGTCGGGCCGAGCACCGGCACGACGGGCCCCGGCGCCGCGATCGTCGTCCTGCTGTGCGCGTCGGCCCACGCGGCCGCGGGCGAAGGGCCTGCCGCGACCACGACCACCCGGTCGGCCGGGCGCCCGCACGCCTGCGCGAGGGCGACCAGGGCGGTGCTGCGTCCGCTGCCAGGCGGCCCGCACACCGTCACCACGGGGCGGGCCGCGAGGTCCAGCGACACCGGGCCGGCCTGATCGCCGCCGACGCCGAAGGCGCGCGGGTCCGCGTGCCGGACCGCGTCGCTGGTGACGGACGACGGGAGGGGGCGCAGGGTCAGCGGCGGTCGCCGTCGTGCCGATGGTGCGTCGTCGGCGACACGGAGGACGTCCTCGGGCTCGACGAGGACCAGCTGGATCTCGGCGTGGTCCGAGGCCCGCAGGGCACGTCCGGCCGGTTGGTGCTCCGGGCGGGCCGACGCGGGGACGCCGCACAGGGCCAGGTCCGTCGCGTCGGCCAGGCGCAGCAGCAGGCGCTCGCCGAGGTGCGTCGCGATGGACGACGTGAGCAGGGAGCGGTCCCCGGCGAGGGCCATGACGAGGCCGGCGCCAGGGCCGTCGCGCAGGAGCCCGGTGAGCGCGTCCTGCAGGGCCGCGGCCGTCACGGGGTCGGCGCCCGCGACGACCGCGTCCCACCGGTCGACGAGCACGAGGACTGTCGGACCCGTCGTCCCTGTCGGCCGCGCATGAGCCATCCCCGCGGCGAGGAGCTCGAGGAGGCGCAGGACACGTGCGGGGTCGGCGCGGGTGACCCGGGTGCCGCAGTGCGGCAGGGTCTCCAGGTCGCCGAGCCCGCCGTCGCCGTCGACGACGTGCAGGTGCAGAGAGTCGGGGTCGTGCCGGGCCGCAGCGGCGGCCGCAAGGGCACGCAGCGCGCTCGTGCGACCGGTCCGATGGGTGCCCACCACAGCGAGGTGCCGTCCCGCGGCGAGGTCGTGGCGCAGGGGCAGCCGGACCTGCGCATCCGGCAGGTCGACCAGGCCGAGGAGCAGCTCGGTGCTCATCGGCTCGGTGCCTGCCAGATCGGGGTCTGCCAGCTCCGCGGGCCGCAGGAGGTCCGGCAGGGGCGGGAGCCAGGGGCTGGCGGGTAGGGGGCGACCGGCAGCCGCCTCCCGTGTGGCGCGGACGAGAGACGCGAGCTGGGTGTCCGGCCCCGTCCGCGCCGACGACACGCGTCGACCCCCGGCGAGCTCCACCGTCACCTCGCCGGGGGTGACCTGCGCCGGCGCGCCGGCCCAGGCGGTCTGGAAGGAGTGAAGGTTGCCCTCGCCGGTCCGCCACAGCGCGCGACCGGGGAGCCGGTCGCTGATCCGGGCCGCGTCGGGTGCCTCGATGACGTCCTCGGAGTCGGCGCGGTCCCGCATGCGCAGCGCGACACGGGCGTTGACGTTGGCGCGGATGTCGGGCGTGACGACCCCGGCGGGCCGCTGCGTCGCCAGCACCAGGTGCACGCCGAGGGAACGACCGATCGTGGCCACCGTGAGCAGCCCCGGCACGAAGTCGGGGAGCTCCTGCGCCAGGACGCGGAACTCGTCCACGACGATCACCAGCCGCGGCACCAGCGGGTCACCGGGGCGCCGCAGCCTGCCGTAGGCGTCCAGGTCGGGGGCGCCCACCGTGCGCAGGGCTCGCTCGCGCCGCGTCAGCTCTGCTCGCAGCGACCTCAGGACCCGCCGTGCGAGGTGGGGATCGAGGTCGGTGACGACTCCCGCGGAGTGCGGCAGGGAGGCGCATTCCGCGAACGCCGCCCCGCCCTTGTAGTCCACGAGGACGAAGGTCAGCTCATCCGGCGGCAGCGCCAGCGCCAGCCCGGCGACCAGGGTCTGCAGCAGCTCGGACTTGCCGGCGCCCGTCGTGCCTCCCACCAGCACGTGCGGTCCGTCGGCGACCAGGTCCACGGTGACGGGACCGGCCGCTGAGAGCCCGAGTGGCGCCGACGGACCGCGCGTCGGTCGTGCCCACCCGGCGGCCACGTCGGCGGGGTTGTCCAGGTGGACCGGACTCACGTCGGCGAGGGTGACCAGGTCGGGGGTCACGCCCACCCCCTGCCCGGCAGGGGCACGCAGCGGTGCGAGCGCGCGCGCCACCTGCTCCGCGACGTCAGGTCCCACGGCGTCGGGGACGACGTCGGTGACCAGCTCGCCCTCCGGCATACCGGCCGTGGCTCGCCCCCCGGGGGCGATGCGCAGCCAGGCACCCGCGGACACCGGCACCCGGTCGGGCTCCTCGGCGACGGTCACGACCAGGACGGTTCCCTGGTCCCCGTGCGACAGCAGACCGCCGAGCTGCTCGGTCGCCCCGAGCGCGTCCAGCCCCGCCACCACCGCCAGCCGCCAGGGTGGGTGCGCTCCGTCGGTCCTCGCCCGGCTCTCGGCCGGGCCGCCGCCGCCCGCACGGAGGTCATCGATCACCTGGGCCGCGGCGCCGCTCCCCGCCACGGGCAGCGGCGAGGCAGCCGGCCGGGACCGGTGGGGCAGCCACCGCGTCCACTCCCAGGCGCGGGCCTGCCGAGCCGAGCCCACGATGACGTCGACGGTGAGCTCGCCCGGGGGGCACTCGACGGCGAGAGCAGCGACGACCGCCCGTGCGACCTCCGTCGCGCCGGGACCGGCGAGTCCGAGGAGTCGCGCCTCGGCCAGATCCACGTCGACCGGCACGTCGTCGAGGAGCGGCCGGTGCACGACACCGTCCGGGTCGCGGACGCCGGCGCGAGCAGCGAGTCGGGCCCGGCCGAGCCGCACCGTGAGGGGCCGCGTCCGGTCCGGGACGCGCGACCACAGCCCAGGCTCCTCCAGCCGGGCGACCTGCAGCACGGTCGCCGGGTCCCGGGAGGCCCGTTCCCGACGGGCGCGTTCGTCTGCCAGGGCCTCCGCGAGGCGCCGGTCGACGTCGGCCACCGCGGCCAGGTGGGACGCGTGGACCTCCCTCGCACGACGCCCCCGGGCCGAGCGGTCGGACAGGTGGCTGGCGAGCACCATCACCGGTCCCAGGAGGCCGAACAGCAGCAGGTAGGGCGAGTGCATCACCCAGGCCAGCACGCCCGAGGCCAGGAGTGGCAGCAGCAGGGTGAGCCACGGGAAGGCTCTGGGGTCGGGTGGGGTCGGCTCGCGCGGTCGGTCGAGCAGGACGTCCTCGGCACGGGGGGCTCCGACCGGGTGCGGATGGACGACGAGGTGCCCCTCGCCGTCGGGGTCGACCCGTTGCCGGCGCCCGCTGCGGCGGACGGCCACGACGGTGCCTCCCAGCCGGACCCGGGTGCCGACGGCCAGGCGGGCCGGTCCCTCGACGGGGTGGCCGTCGGCACGGGTCCCGTTGGTCGAGCCGGTGTCGGCGAGCACCACGCCGTCGTCGTCCACCATCAGGAGGCCATGGTGGCGCGACAGCTCGGGATCTCGTATGACGATGTCGCACCCCGGATCACGACCGACGACATGTCGACCGGGGCGCAGCGGCAGCACGCGCCCCGCGTCCGGTCCACCGATGGTCGCGAGGTGCAGGGCCGACGCCGGGCCGTCGGGCGGGACGGCGTCCCCAGCCTCGCCGCCGTCGTGGATGTGGGCGCCGCGGACGAGGGGTGGTCGGCCCAGCGTGGCGCCGTCCGGGATGACGGCGGGGCCGAGACGCCATACGGCCTGAGACGTCGTGCCCACGGTCTGCTCGACCAGGGGCCGCGCCACGGACCAGGGTGTGCCGGTCGGGGCCGTGACCGCCACCACCGACCGGCCACCGGCCGACTCCACCGTCAGTTCCACTCGCACGTCGACCTCCTCAGCTCGGGACCACTGTGCAGGCCGCCACCGACAGACCGCCCCCGTCATCCACAGGCCCGACGGTTGAAGGGCACACGCTGCGTGACATCCACAGCCATTCAGATGGACACCCCGGGTGGCCGCCCGAATCTCCCTACATTCGAGGGACCCGGAGCAAGGAGTGATGGTGCAGATGAGCGCGGCCCTCGAGGCAGAGGTCAGAGAGGCGATCAGACGCGACGGCGTCGATCCCGTGGCAGACCGTGCCCGCGTCCGTGCGCTCGTGGACCGGGCCATCGACGACTACGAGGAGCGCGCGGTCGCGGCCGGTCTGCCGCCGCTGGAGGACGTCGACGTCACCGCCAAGCGCCTCGTCGACGAGGTGGCCGGCTTCGGTCCGCTCCAGCCCTACTTCGACGACCCCCTGGTCGAGGAGATCTGGATCAACGAACCGGGCAAGGTGTTCGTGGCCAGGGACGGCGTCAGCGAGCTGACGCCGACCATCCTCACCGCCGACGGCGTCCGCGACCTCGTCGAGCGCATGCTCAAGACCTCGGGTCGCCGCGTGGATCTCTCCTCGCCCTTCGTCGACGCCTCGCTGCCCGACGGGTCGCGCCTGCACGTCGTGATCCCCGACGTGTCGCGCGAGCACTGGCAGGTCAACGTCCGTCGGTTCGTGGCAACACGTCTAAGATGCACCACATGGCACGGACGAAGAAGGGGACCCCTACCGGCGGCACGATCATTTACTGCCGGATCAGCCAGGACCCTACGGGCCGGGCTGCCGGGGTGGAGCGACAGGAACGCGAGTGCCGCGACTTGGCCGAGCGGCGTGGCTGGACCGTTGACAGGGTGCTCGTGGACAACGACCTGTCCGCAACGTCGGGGGTCCTGCGTCCGGCTTTCGAGACCCTGCTTCGGTCGGACCCTGAGCGCATCATCGTCTGGCACACCGACCGTCTGGTCCGTCTGACGCGGGACTTGGAGCGCGTGATCGACCTGGAGGTGAACGTCCACGCCGTCACTGCCGGGGACATCGACCTGTCCAATCCTGCGGGTCGTGCGGTGGGTCGCACGATCACCGCGTGGGCGACGTATGAGGGCGAACAAAAGGCCCTGCGCCAGGCCGCGTCTAACCGGCAGGCTCGGGAGGCCGGGATCGTGCACTGGTCTCAGCGGCCCTTTGGCTTCCACCTGGATAGGACGTTGCACCCCGAGGAGGCCGAGGTCTTGCGGCGTGGCTATGAGCTGATTCTGGAGGGTGCCCAGACGTGGGTGTCTCTGGCCCGGTTCCTGCGTGAGTCCGGTACGACGACATCGACGGGTAAGGAGTGGACCGCTAACACTGCCGCGCAGGTGTTCCGTAACCCCCGCAACGCGGGGCTACTCGCTCAGCGTCGGCCTGGCAACACCTTCGAGATCATCGGCAAGGGCAGGTGGCCTGCGATCGTCTCCGAGGACGAGTTCGTGGCCGCGCAGCGGATGATCGGGGATGCCTCCCAGCGGGGCAAGGGCCAGGGGACTCGTAAGGGGTTGCTCTCGTCCATCGCTCACTGTGGCGTGTGCGGTGACGTGATGTTCCGGCGCCATAGGGGGTCTAAGGCGCGTGGGGAGGCTCGGGTTTACCGGTGCCGTCGGGGACACACTTCTGCCCCGGCTCCGTGGCTGGACCGGCACGTTCGTAACGCGGTCATCAACTTCTTGACCAGTCCCGCCGGGTTGCTGCTCTTCGCCTTTGGCGACCGGGACGCGCAGCGCGCGGCGCTGGTGGAGGCTGAGGGTCTGCGGGCCAAGCTGGAGTCCCTGTCGGAGGCTTTCGCTGCTGACGAGATCACTCGCTCGCAGTTGTCTGCCGGCTCGGCTAAGGTCCGTGCCCGCTTGGCGGTGGCCGAGGCTGAGGCGCAGCGGGTCGTGGTCGAGACTCCGTTGGGTCGTATCGACGGTCCCGCTGCTGCCTTGGACGCGTGGGTTGCGATGGAAGATGCCGGGGATCTAGAGGGCCGTCGGGCCGTGATCCTGGCTCTGATTGAGGATGTGGTGGTTGCTCGCCGTCGTCAGGGTGCCGCTATCACTGAGTCTGACGTGACGATCAAGTGGCGCCCGTACTGACCCGTGACTTGTGGGGCCGAGGGTCCTTCCTGGCGCCGTGTGGCTAGGCTGGACGGGTGAAGGTTGGTCTCATGTCGGTAACGGTGGGGATACAAACGGGGGCCTCAGACCGACTTCTTATTGAGAGACGTTGTGACGCTGCGCCTTACACGTCGCAGGGCCTTGCCCCGGTCCGGGCCGGACGGGACGCTCCAGCCCCCCTTCGTTGCGCTGATCGGGCTACATTCGGTCACGTGTCGGTAACGGAGGGGTTTTCTGGCCCCGCATCCAAACGATGCCAGCGCATGGCCCCTCAATCCTCCGCGCCCGTGCCAGGCGCGGACGGCGCGCGTCTCCCGCGCCCGTGTCCTCCTTCTCCGTGCTCCCGGTGCTGCGGTCGTAGCGCGGAGGAGGAGGGCACCCCCCATTCTTCCTGGCCCCAGATGGGTCGGGATTGTCGGCACCTAGCCGACGTGCAACGCAACGTACTGACGGTCCTAGCGAGCCGTCCTGACGTGCAGATCGCCAGCCGTAGAACCGGTCCGTTATCTGCGCGGTGGGGCCATGCGCGGGGCTAATGGGCCACAGCTTTAGCCTACGTCCCAGCCGTTGTTGGCGCAGCAACCCAACAACACGAAAGTAGAACACACATGGGTAACACCCTAGACACCCTGCACTCCGAGCGCTCGACCCTCGCTACCGAGGCGAAGGGGATCACCGACGCCGCGCGCGGTCAGCGCGCCCTCACTGACGGCGAGAAGTCTCGTCTCAACGTCATCCTGGAGCGCGTCAACAACATCGACGCTGAGCTGAAGGCTCACGGCGAGAATGAGGCCCGTGTCGCTGCTATCAACGCAATGTTCGGCTCGGAGAAGACCGGCGCGAAGGGCTTTCTTCGCCCGCAGATGAAGACGGTCACCGACCGTATCGCCAAGAAGGGGATTAGCGCTTCTGGCGCGACGCTGCTCGTCCCCGAGGTGGCTCTGGAGTCGCCGGTGGCGCAGGGTCGCCCGGCTCTGGGTCTCTTCGACGTCCTGCCGGTTGTCGCCGGTACTCCGGCGTCGTTCGCCTTCCTGCAGCAGAAGGAGCGGGTGAACGCCGCTGCGGTGGTCGCTGCGGGGGACGTGAAGCCGACGTCTCGCTTCACGCTGGAGAAGGAGGAGCGGACCCTCCAGGTCGTCGCCCACCTGACCGAGCCTGTCGATGAGTACCTGCTGCAGGACACCGAGGGCCTGTCGCGGTTCCTCTCCGACGAGCTCGCTTGGGGTCTCTGGTCCGCTATCGCGCGCCAGGTGCTGTACGGCACTGGCGCCGGCGAGCTGCACGGTATCGCCAACGGTTCCGGCGTGCAGGTGAAGCCTTACGCGGTGAGCGCTGCTCGCACGATCCGTTCGGCTATGACCTCGCTGGAGACCAGCGGGCACGTCCCGTCGGGCATCGTCATGTCGCCGGCGACGTGGGAAGGCATTGAGACCGCTACGACCACTGACGGCGCTTTCATCATGTCGAACGCTGGCACTGGCTCCAACGTGCCTCTCGACGCGGCCCGGAGGACTCTCTGGGGCGTGCCGGTCGCGGTCGACCCGCAGTGCGCCGACAGTGACGCCTTCGTGCTCTCGGAGGGCTCGCTGGCCCTGCACGTGGACGAGGGCGTGCGTCTCAACGTCGCTCAGCCGGGCGACACGTTCACCCGCAACCAGCTGGTGGCCCGGCTCGAGGTGCGCGCCGAGACTGCGCTGTACCGCCCCCTGGGCATCGTCAAGGCGACCGTTAAGGCTGCCTGACATTAGACCCCTCTCGGAACACAGGCCGAGAGGTATCGAGTAAGCGTGACTGCTACCGCTGGCGGTCGTCGTTCCTGGCGGGGACGATGACACGGGCACTGTCGGCCCGACGGACGCCGGCGGTAGCGGTCTCGCCTCACGGGTATGCCACGGGACGCCGCGTGGTAACCGGCTCGACATTGACAACGGCCCTGCTGCTGGTGACTGGTTCCCACCGGTGGCAGGGCCGTTGTCTTATCCCCTGACTGTATGAAGCGAGAGGATGGCCCCGATGCCCGACTTGGACGAGATGATCGATACCCGCACGGCTGCCGCAATGGTCGGCGTTGCGCCGGTAACCTTGCAAGTGTGGCGTAGCAGGGGCAAGGGTCCCCGCTACTTCAAGCTGAGCGGCTCAAAGACCGGGGCGGTCCGCTATAGGCGCGGCGAGATTCTTCGCTTTCTCGGCGCCTCCGAGGTGCGGCCGTGAGCGAGACCGACAACCTCGCCTCTGGCCCTTCGGCTGCGGTCTTGCGTGAGTGCACCGACTGCCGTCAGCGGCAACCCCTCGCGGCTTTCTTCCACTTCAAGCGCTCGCGCAATCCTCGCCGGTACTGCCGGGGCTGCGGCGATAAGCGCCGCAAGCAAGGGGGACTGAAGCCTATCGACCCCGCCAGGCGTCCCACAGCCCCTTCCCCTGGCCTTTCTGAGCCTCTGCGCTGCTGTGGCCGTTGCGGGGCGTACCTGCCCGTCTCCGTGGCCTTTCGGGCCGGCTCTGTGACGTGCCGTCGCTGTGAGGCTCTGTGACGGCTTGGAGGGCCGTATGGGTTCCAATGCCCGAAAGGCCTTTGCGGGCGTTCTGGGCCTACTCTAGGCCCCTTAAACGGGGTGCTGGGGCTGTCCCGTCTCCCCTTGTTGGCCCTGGCCCCCTTGCGCCGCTCTCATTGCGCCGCTCGGGTGACGTGTTTAACCGTTGGGGTAGGTGGGTCCTATGATGGTCTCACAACCACATAGACACGCCTGAGCGGCGCCCCTGTGGCGCTCGACTACCGGCCGGTCGATCCTCTCGCAAGAGGGGATCGGTCCGGCCTTCTTCTTTGCCCTCGGGACCGACCTGGACCGACCTTACCGAAAGGACTACCGAACATGAACACCGACGACCTCCTCGACAGCCGTGAGGCTGCTCGATACCTGGGCCTGACTTACGGGCACATCAAGGACCTTCGCAGCGATGGGAAGGGGCCGGTTTACCTCAAGAACGCTGCTGGCCGCGTGCGCTACGCCCGGTCCGACCTGGATAGGTATATCCGCTTCGACCGCGCTGGGGGTGGTGCGCGATGAACGCCGCGCCGGCCGCACGGCTCGACTGGGAACGCGCCTTCAGAAATTCCGGCGTAGGACTCGGCCCCGGAATAGCGGGGCTCGCCCTCGTGACATACGCGAACCCGGACGGGACCAACATTTACCCTTCACAACGCACGCTCGCTGAAGGGCTTGGAGTTGACCGGAAGTCCTTTGGCCGCTGGGTCGAGGAGCTGACGGAAAAGGGTTGGGTCGAGGTGGTCGCGGTCCGACCCAAGGGGCAGCGTGAGTACCGGCTCACCATCCCCGGCGCGGATCGGGTCTGCTCAGAGTGTGGGAGGTCTACGGATGCCCCCTGATCTGGATGGGCTGGCCCCGCTCGGCGACGACTTCTACAGGCTGGCCCTGCCTGCACCCCTCACCCCTGACGCCTTCCCGCACCTAGCGGACGTTCGCACCGATACGCGCACCTGCACGACGTGCGGCGCTGCTATGAGAGACCACGTGGACGAGGGCCGCGACCAGTGCCGGTACTGCTGGAGCCGGGCATGAGCACCTGGAGGGGCGCGCCACGCCGTCACCAACGGCGCGTCGTCTGGAGGCTCTACCCCGTGAAGGGGTGGATCTGCGATGAGTGCAAGCGGCCCACCGACGCTCCAGACCCGGACTGGCTGTGCATCGACTGCGCACACCTAGCACCGGGCCACGACCCTCAGTACCACGACCAGGAAGGAACGCGATGAACACCTGCAAGGGATGCGACCGCCAACGGCCGTCATCAGACTTCCCCATCCGGGGCAGGAAGACCAACCGGCGGAACACGAAGATCTCGCAGTACTGCCGGGAGTGCACGTCAATCTACGTCCGTAACAAGCTGAGGGGAAATCATGAGTGACAGGGCGCCGGCCGCTACAGGCGGAACGGAAACAAAGACACGGACCGCTACACGGTTCGAATGGGAACGCGCCTTCAGAAAGTCCGGCGTAGGGCTTGGCCCCGTAGCGGCAGGGCTTGCGCTTGTCACGTATGCGAGTGCAGACGGGACAAACATCTACCCTTCACAGCGCGCGCTTGCTGAAGGGCTTGGAGTTGACCGAAGCGCCTTTGGCCGTTGGGTTGAGGAGCTGACGGAGATGGGATGGCTGAAGGTGGTCGGAGCCCGGCCCCAGCGGCAGCGTGAGTACCGTCTCACCATCCCGGAGGTGGCTGAAGGTTGCGGCTCTCAGCAGCCACCCACCCCTGAGGGTGGCTGCTCTCAGCAGCAAGGGGTTGCTGCTCTCAGCAGCATAGGTGGCGGCTCTCAGCAGCAAGGGGTTGCTGCTCTCAGCAGCACTACCAATACATATACCAATACAGATACCAGATCAGAGACCAACACAGGGACCAAGCGGGGATCGGCTACGCCGACCCCGGACCAGAACAACGTCTCGGCAGAGACCGTCAAGACCAAGCAGGGTCCGTCTTCGACGGCCCCAGACCAGACAGGCACCAAGCAGGGTCCAGCTTCGCTGGCCCCAGACCAGAACAACGTCACGGCGGAGGAGCCAATGATGCTGGACCCAGACCAGAACAACGTCACGGCGGAGGAGCCAATGATGCTGGACCCAGAGACCTTCGAGGTCGTTCCCATTCGAACATTGCTGCCGGAAATCTGCAAAGAGTTGAACGGCGCAAAGGATCAACAGGAACTTCAATCTATCTACTTGAAGTATCCCAAGGTTCTCCGTGACGGCAAAAACACGAGCGTTCGTGTGGCACTTCTTAGCCGAGCTAGCGCGTTGAGGGCACAAGGTAAGTGGGACAGCGATGAGTGGAGTCGGGTAACCTCTTAACAAAGACGGCGGAGAGTGACGGAAAGGATTCGTTGCTCTCCGCCGTCTCCGTCTCCGCCGTAACCCTGCAGGCCCTGACGGGCCACATGAGGCCGTCAGGCCTCGAAGGTCTTCAAGGTTGTCTCCGCCGTAACCCTGCAGGCCCTGACGGGCCACATGAGGCCGTCAGACCTCGAAGGGTCATCAACGTTGCCTCCGCCGTACCTTGCAGGGCCTACGGCCCAGCCTCATCCGTCACTCCGCAGACCGACGGGCGGCAGCGCTGACAGGGACCTGGCACGTGGCATAGAGCCTTCGGCTCACCGCCGTGCGCCGTTCCCCTCTCGCTGTCGCCGTGCGTCCTGCCGCCGGGCCTTGTGGGGGCCTTCGGCCCCTGCAGGGTGCTCAGAGTTGGAGCGCCGTAACCCTGTAGACCCGTCGAGCTTGTGGGGGCCTTCAAGGCCCCTGCAGACCGTAGACCTTGGAGCGCCGTCTCCGTAGCACCGACGCCCGTAGCGCGGGCATAGGCCATGCAACCCCGATTCCTTGGGCTCCGAGCGCCTAGACGCGCCTGGACGCTCGCAGACCCGAGACACGGTCTCGTGGCCTCAAGGCCCGAGAGAATGGGGCTTCTTGGCCTATGCCTGCCGTCGTTGGCGTCGTCGTCGTCGGCACGGACTACTCAACGGTCTCCCGGGACCTCGGGGCAGGTGTTGCACCTGCAACACCTGAGCGCCTCGCCGCTATCGCACCCGTCGTCGGGGTGAGCAACTACACGGTCCACAAGGATCTTCAGCCAGCTGTTAGCCCCCTAACACCTGGCCCCGCCGAGCGGATCGACACCGACGCCACGGCCAGTCCGAGAGTTGTCGGCAGCGGGCATGTCGACGCGGGCTATCGCCCCGGTTGTCGGGGTGAGCCCAGCCACAGCCCATCGAGACGTGGTTTCTACTGCTTCATATGAAGCAGTAGAACCTATCGCACCCGTCGTCGGGGTGAGCAAGTCGCAGGTGGCTAGCGACATCGCCCAGGTGTCCAGTACTGGACACCTGGGCGCCACGTCCAGTCCGAGCGTCCACCAGGACAAGCAGGTGTTACCTGAGGTAACACCTGCCCCCGCAGAGCGGATCGACACCGACAACACGGCCACCACCGTGGACCTCGACACGGGCGAGGTGATTGACGATCCGCCCGCTCCCCATCGCGCCGACGCCCGTCCACGGCATCGACGGCAAGACCTACCAGCGCCCCGCCACTGCCCTTGCTGCCTGCCGCCAGTGCCGGGTGTACTGCCCCTTGCCTGCCCGCGTCCCTGGCGAGGTCGGCACACGGCAACCGGCGCAACGGCGCGCACGCGGTCACAGAACGCTCTGTGAGCCTCTGTGCGGCCCTGAGTGGCGGCTTGAGTCTCAGTGGCCAGGAACGCTGTAAGGCTCTCAGAATGGCGCACAGAGCGTTCTAGGGGTATGTCTGCCCCGTTGGCGTCGTCTCTCCGTCGGCAACGCCTCGCCCCACGGGGTAAGGGGGTCAGAATCGCGGGGAATCGGACGACTCGGACACCCGCCCCCAGCGATGCGCACATTCCGAGGCAGTTTCCAGGTTTTTGGCTCACTCTGAGCATAAGTCCTTGGGGTCTCGTGATGGCCTTCGCCCCGTAGCCCCGGCGCCTCGCGGCGGACGCCTACGTCTGGTGGTGCGTGGACGTGTCGTCAGGTTCGTCGCCAAGGCGACCCACCTGGACGATCTCGTCCGGCTCGGCACGCTGACCGACCACGCCGCCGAGTTCCTCTCCGCGGCGGTCGCCTCCGGGCTCAACGTGCTGGTGAGCGGGGGGACGCAGGCGGGCAAGACCACGATGCTCAACTGCCTGGCCTCGGCGATCCCGCCCCGCGAGCGGGTGGTCAGCTGCGAGGAGGTCTTCGAGCTATCGAAAACACACTTACCTCTGAGGAAGTGCGGGGGGCGAGCAAACGCAGCGCCTGAGCAACGCACGAGGGCCAGGTGCTTCATGTGAAGCACCTGGCCCTCTGCTGTGTCCTAGCCGGTGATCTCGCGGACGGGCACGGTGATGTGGTGCAGGGTGCCGCCGCGCATCCTGAGCAGCACGTCTCCGTTGGCGGTGAACGTCTTGCCGCGCCAGCGGATGCGCTGGGTGGCGGGGTCGTACGTCATCGGTGGAAGGACGATGCGCAGTTCCTCGGACAGCTGGAACGCTCCCGACGCGTCCACGGCGGTGCTGACGTAGGTGACGTGCGCCGGCGAGCGGGTGATGCCGCCAGCGCCGGACCAGTCGATGACGTCGTTGCCGAGGTCGTCGATGGTGGTGACGCCGGTGATGATCTCCACGCGGTCGCTGAGTCTCATCGTGCCCGCCTGCGATAGCGGTTGAGCACGACCAGCTCGGGCAGGGTCCAGCCGGCGAACGTGGCGAAAGCCTCGCTGTAGTCGCCGACGGTGACGCGTTCGGCCTGCTCGGGGTTGTTGACCAGGCGCGCGGTGGCGGAGATCACCACGGCCGCCAACGCGTCGTTGGGGACGCCGTACCGATCGAATCCCTGGTCTCGGGTGTAGGCCCGGACGAAGGCGGTCACGACGGGCAGGTGGGTCTCCGCAAGGGCGAGCGTGTCGGGGTCGTCGCCCTTGCGGAGGTATGCGGCGACCTTGGCGGCAGTGGGTGCCAGGGTCGGGTTGGTGACGCGCACGACGTAGGGCGTCACGGCGTGGTGCCCGGTGCCGTCGGCCCAGAAGATGATGAGCATAAAGTCGCCGGACGCGCCGGGGTCGATGACGCCGTGGACGCGGTCCCACTCGATCGTGACGCCGGGCGGGACCGTCGACGCGGTCATGTCGACTTCCCACACCTGCCCCGCGGGCAGGCTCAGACCCACCTCACGGGCGACGTCAGCCGCCGTGAGGTAGAGAGCCTGGCCTGCCTGCGCGGTGCGGTTCACGGCCACGATCAGACCGTGATGCCGGTCAGGGTGACGATGGCCTTGGGGTTCACCGGCTTGGCGTCCATGCGGTAGACGACCCGGATGGCTTGCTGGTCGAAGTCGCCGAAGGTCTGGTCCAGGATCGTCACGGACGGGGCCACGTCACGAGCCACCGCGACCTGGCTCATGTCCACGAGCGCGGCGCGGCCGGTCGGGGTCGTGCCGGTGGTGTCCGGGATGCGGTTGGTGATCGTGACGGGGGTGCCGAGCAGGAGGTACCGGCCGGGTGCGGTCACGTCGGGCTCGACGATGTAGCGGCCCTGGGTGTCCTTGACCTTCCTCAGCGCGGTGAAGTCACGGCTCGTCAGGAACCAGCGCATGGCGTCGAGGTTGACGTTCTCGGCGAGGGCCATGCCCTGCGCGTCGATCATCGCGTCGAGGTTGAGCGCGCCACCCACGGCCACGGTCTGCGTGCCGGTCCAGGCGAACATGCCCTGCGGCTTGGTGATGCCGTCACCGGTCGCGCTGAACATCTGCGCGTCCCACGTGTCCGCGACGTCCTTGACGAGCCGCTGCTTCAGAGCGGCGTCGAGGGCGACGACGGACTGACGGGCCAGCTCGTTGCTGTAGCGCGTCAAGGTCTTGATCCCCATCATCGTGGACGGCAAGAGGCCGATCTCGCCGAAGTCGGGGTTGACCTCGGTGATCTGCTCGTTCTGGCCGTGCCACGACGGCTTGGTGGCACCGGCCATGGTGGGCAGCTTCAGCGGCCCGGCGGTGTCGAAGATGCGGGGCCCGGCCGCGAGGAACTGCGAGGCAGCCTCGAGAGGCTGGACGAGGACGGACGCGACCTGCTCGGGGACGAGCTCGGAGACGTCGGTGGAGCCGGCGTTGGTGGTGGAGGCGAGTGCCATGGGGGTCTCCTGGGGAGGGGAACGGGAAGGGTTCGTCCGTTCGGCCGCCAGGACCGCGCGCGGGGTGAGCGCCAGGCTCACGGCGAGTCTAACCTATCTCTAGCGTAATCTGCATATACTGCTACCGCCGCTCCTTTCAGGGCACTGGCGAAAGGGCATGGTCGAGCCCAGCAGAGCCCCCGTCGCGCGAGGCGACGGGGGCTCTGTGCTGTGGCCAGGCTCAGTCTTCGATCGAACGAATGGACTGGACCATCTCCTTGGAGTAGGCCATGACTTCCCGGCCGTCCTTGTCCTTGAAGACGTAGCGGGTACCTTGCTCCTCGTAGGACTCGGCGACGACCTCGCTCTGTGCGAACTTGAACTTCTCGCCAAGGGCGTCGTTGATCACGAACTTCTTGGGCATGCTGGTCCTCTCATCCTGCGTTGCGCCGGAGGATTCCGGCGAGGTTGACGGTTGCGGGGGCGGTGGTGGCACCCTGCCCGACCGATCCTGCCGGACGACGGCTGGCAAGGTGGGGCTTGCGGGCCAGGAGCGCGTCCACGGCGGCCGTGAGCGCGTCCTCGTCGTCCAGGTGGGCCGGGTCGAACGGGAGGTCGGTCGGGTCCGCCAGGCGGCCCGTGGCGGCCGTCAGCGCGACGTGCAGGCGCTCGGCCAGGTCGTCGGCGCGCTTGGCCTTCACGCGGGCGTCTGCGGCCTCCTGGCGCAGCCGCTGGACGTACTCGCGGGGGAACGTCTCGGGCTCGTCACCAACCTTTTCGGTGATCGCCGCAGAACCCTCTTCGGGCTCGTCAGGGTTGTTTACCGACCGGTTGATTGCAGGGTCAGTCCTGACATCGGTGTCGGGGGTCTCGTCGGTCTCGGGGGTCATCGGTTCCTCTTCCTCTGCTTGCTGGGCCGCTTGGCCTTGTCGGTGGTGGGAATGGTGGTGCCGATGGCGTCGCCCACGGGGGACGGGTGACAGCGGCATCCGGGGTGCTGGTGCATGGGCTGGTCGGCGGGGTAGACGAATCCACCCTTGTAGAGCCACTGGCAGAGCTCGCAGGCGTCGGGCTCGAGCTGGCGGGTGTAGCCGGACACGTGCGGGGACCGCGACACGGCCTCGCTGAACGTGCGCCCGGCGGCGTCGATGGGCTCGTTGCGGGCCAGGCGCTCGACGCGGTTCTGGACGAACTCGCGCTGACCCTCCTCGGTGTCGGACGCGAGGATGGTCCGGGGGTCGGTGAGGATCGTGTCCACGGCCGTGGACAGGCGCGTCAGGTCACCCTCGGGAGCGGTGAAGCCGAGGACCGGCACGGGCTTGCCGAGCTGCTGGGTGAGGGTCGCTGCCAGGGCGACGTCGGCCAGGACCACGGCGTGCCCGTTGGCGCGGGCGATGGTCGCGGCAATGGCGGCCACGGCCTCCCGCACGGTCAGGTGACCGGCGACGAACGCGGCCAGCAGTGCGAGTGCCTGACGGGCGGTGCCGTCGCCGAGCGCGGTCAGCGTCCGCTGATAGGGGGTCTCGGTCACTGCGCCACCACCCCGGACAGGTCACCGCTCGTGACGGCGTCGGTGAGGCGGTCGGCGCGAATCGCGTCGATCTCGTCGGCGGTGTATCCGAGCCGGCGCAGCGCGTACGAGGCGGGCACCAGACCCGCGCTGAACAACTTGACGACGGCGTCGGCCTCCTGCGCGGCCGAGCGGGTCGACGGGTCCGCCCACGACACGGTGACGTCCACGGCCGCGGGGTCGATGCCGTGCCGGACCGCCGTCATGAGCTGCGCGACCTGCCGCCACGCCTGACCGTAGGTGCCCTGACGTGCCTCGGCGCGGGCGGTCAGAGCGGCCTCGCTGGCGCGGATGCTGTCGGCGCTGGTGGGGTTGTCGCCGCCGATGCCAAGCAGGTGCTCGGGCATCCCGGACACGGCGCTAATCTGGCGCATGATCACGCCGACCGCGTTCTCGTACCCGGCGAGGTCCGCACCGGGCAACTGGCCGAACTTGGTATCGGGGGACTCCGAAACCATCATTCGGTCAGTCTCGCCAAACGGGTTCTCGGGCTCGGCGTCGGGGTCCAGCGGGCGACCCTGGTCGTCCCGCTCGATCAACTCGACGCCGGACGCCCAGCGGCGGGGACGGGCCGCGTACTCGCTGGCGGTGAGCATGTCGGTCGTCAGTTTTACGAGCGCGTCGGTCAGGGACAGCACGTCGGTCATCTCGGAGACGCCGGTCTGCACGAGACGGTCACCGTTGCGGAGCCACACGACGGGCACCTGGCCGAGCGGGTTCGTGATCGTGTCGACCTTGCGGTACCCGGTGGTCGCTGCGCCCTTGCTCGGGGAGTGCCAGCGGGTGATCCGGTCGGCCTCGTACCAGACGGCGTGCGTGCCGTCGGCGGCCTCCCAGCGCTTCACAGCTGCGGTCACCTCACGGGTGGCGGGGTCGGTGGTGACGGCCATCGTGGTGGCGGACTCGACCGTGACGAGCGGGGAACCGTCGGGGCGCGCCCACACGATCACGAACGCGTCGCCCAGCAGCAGGGCCTCCCGGTGCGCGACCCTGTGCATCGTGTCGAGGCCGTTGGCCCGCCAGTCCTCCCACGCGTCGGGTCGGGACAGTCCGGTGACGCGCAGCCGCTCGCCGATGGTGTCGACCAGCAGACGGGGGACGTTCACCGACACGGCCGACAGGCGGTTGTTCAGCGCCAGGCGCGCCTCCGGCGACAGGAACGTCAGTGCCTGGCGGCCCTCGTAGTAGGCGGTCAGACGCGAGTAGATCGCGGCCTTCTCATCGATGCGCTGCAGGATGCGGGACAGGTTGTCGATATCGTTCATGGGCGGAACTCCGATCACTTGAAGGAGCGCACGACACGGCGTCGTGCGGGCTTGCGGGTCGCGCGCCAAGTAGCGCGCGAGTGAGCCATGACCAGGCACGCGGCGAGGTCGATCTTTCGGGCGTTGCGACGCCGGGATGCCTTAGACAGGCGCACACCTCGGGCGTCCTCGGTGACGACCGCGGCGGCCACGTGAGCGGCCAGGCGGGCATCGCCGGAATGCGTCAGACCGCCACTGTTGGCGGCGTTCAGCAGGTCTCCCGTAGCAGCCGTGAGACGGCTCGGGGAGTGCGGAAACTCCACGATCGGCAGACCCTCGGACTCCAAGGTCTGCAGGGTGCGCGTCCACCGGAACGGGTCAGCGACAATCTCGGCCACGCGCCAGCGGCGGGCAGCGACACGGATCGTGTCCTCCACCTCGGCGATGGGCACGCGCCAGGTCTCGTCACCGGTGGGCCGCTCCCACGTGGCGAGCACGTCGAAGTGCGGGTGCTTGTCGACGGTGCCGACGAGCAGGGCCGTCGTGTCATCGCTGAACGAACCGTCCAGGGCGATCACGACCTCCTCGCCGTCCTCGATACCGTCACCGGTCGCCAGGCCGTCCCAGACACCGGCGGCAAGGAACAACCCGTCCGTGTCGGTGACGAACTGGCACAGACGCGCGCGGCGAAACGTGGCCTCCCGCGTCTTGGGCGGCAGCAAGGCTTGCAGCGCGTCACGGTGGAGGAAGTCATCCAAGGCGGGGTTCGCCAGCCCCCAGCAGTGCGAGCAGTCGACGGGGTGATGCTCGAATCCGGCAGCGCTGAACTCCCGCCACACCAGCGACGTATCGTCGGGGTGCTCGGTCGCGTACACGCGCAGGTCCGTCAGCACGGAGTCGCTCGGGTCCGGGCCCGGCGTCCCGATCCCAATCAAGGTCGACTCGGCCCGCTTGCCCTGCGCCAGGCTCACGACCTCGAACACGTCGCGGTCGATGACTCCCAGCTCGTCCAGAATCGCCAGGGTCGGGTCGAGCCCTTCCAGCGACTTGGGCGTGGCCGGCAGGCACGCGAACGATGCGCCCCGCTCGGGCACGTACAGCCGATCCTTGAACACCTGCACCCGGCTGGACAGATCCTCGTGCAGCTCGACCATGCGCCGAGCCGTCCCGAACACGATCCCGGCCTGGCGCTCGTCCACAGCAGCGACCACCACGGACGCGCCTTCCTCACCGAGCATCAGGTCGTACAGGCCCAGGGCGGCAACCAGCGTTGACTTGCCCTGACCGCGAGGCATCATCCACCCGGCCGTGCGCGGGCGACGCTCAGCATCCAGGACCGACCCCACGAGGTCGACCTGCCAGGGCCGCAGACGCATCGGTGAGCGGGCACCGGTGCCCTTGGGCGTCACGATGAACCGGGAGCAGAACGCCTCGAAGCGCGCGGACCCCGTCTTGCGAGGACGGAACGGCAGCGCGGACGGGTCGACAGCCGCCTTGGGACCGGCCTTCATGCGTCACGCACCGTGGTCAAGGTATACCCCCGGGGGGTGTGTGATGGTCCCTGCGCCTTGCGCCGGGGGCTTGCGTCACTCTCGGTGGGGGTTACCCCCCCGGTCTGGTCACGCTTGGTCACCGTGGTGCCCTTGCGGCTGTTGCAGCGTCGGCAGAGCACGGCCAGGTTGTCGACCTCGAACGCGAGGTCGGGGCGGATGGTCACCGGGATGACGTGGTCAACGGTGAGGTCGTCGCGGCTGCCGCATGTGAGGCAGAACGGCTGTGCCTTGCGCAGTCGCTTGCTCAGGCGAGCCCAGCGCGCGGTACGGCGCTCAGCGGGCCGCACGCGCTCGTCCTTGGTGCGGTGCTCGGGGCAGCGCGTTGCGTCGCTGACGTCGCCGCAGACAAGGCAAGGTTTCATGCTCACGGCTGGTCCTCCTCGATGTTGGCGAGGATCGAACCCAGCGCCACGATGCACGCGGTCAGGGTCATGGGGTGCTTCCCTTCACGGGGAGAGGTGCGGTTGTCGTGGGGTGGAGATGAGAGATCAAGAGGGCTGCACGTTTCCGCAGGTCAGGGCCGTGCCTTGACACAGGAGGTGTGTCAAGGTGACACAGGAGGTGTGTCAGATCGCAGGAGTGGCGACACAGGAGGTGTGTCACCATGAGCACGAAGTGCCTCTGAACCGGGGTCATCGCGCCGACCTCCGGGTGCCTCGGATGCCGTGGTAGCCGCATGTCTTGCCGCCGTGACCGCCTGCCTTCTCCCACCAGTCGGGAGCGACGAGGCACCGGTAGTTCGACCCATCGCCCACGAGCTGCATGTCGCGGGCGCGTCGAATGGCGTTGGCGATCTGCTGCCTGCCAGGCATCGACATCTCGCCGGTGCGGGGGTCGCTGGACTGGAGGATCATTGCCAGGCCGCCGGGGGCGAACTCGGCGTGCCCGATCAGGTTGGACCAGCCCATCGCTGCGTACTGGATGCGGAAGTGCAGGGGCTTGACCTCAGGATCACGTGCCATACGACGTAGCGCGTGCTGATCGACGCCGCCCCACTCCGTGAAGGTGATGGTGCCGCTCATGCCCGCACCGCCCGTCGAGCCTTGGACTCCACGACCCGCCAACCCTCGGCCTGCGCCAGTGCCCAGACGTCGGCGAGGCGCGAGGTGCGGATCGTGCGACCGTGGCTCCACTCTGCTGAAGGGATCCGTCCGCGCAGCAGCAGGGCGTGCACGTCAGAGTCCGTGGGGGACATGAGCGGGATGCGTCCCTGGCGCTCGACGCCCACGACCAGGACGTCGGAGGCGCGACGGCGGGTCATCGGGCACCGCCCGTCGCCATCGCGAGGAGACGGCGGGCGCGAGCCTCATCGACGGCGTCGCGCAGCCCGTCGAGGTAGCCGGCCTCGTGCCCGCAGCGCCAGGCCCGCTCGACGGTCTCCAAGGTCGGTGCCGGGGCCAGCGGGGCGGCAAGGTCCGCCTGCGCCGACGCGACGATCTCGGCGGGACTCACCGCGCCTCACCGTGGCCGCGCAGCAGGGTCGTCAGACGTGACACCTGCTCGTCGGTGAGCGGGGGAGCCTCGGCGGCAATGCGCTTGATGTGCTCGGCCAGGCGCTCGGCGCGCAGATCGCGGCGCGCGCCGAGCAGGTCGGGATCGTCAGCGGTGCGGGAGCGGGACAGCGACGCGACACGTGCGCGCTCGGTAGTCCATGACATGAGAAAGGCCTCTCAAGGGGCAGGGGTGACCTGCCTCCGCTGAGAGGCCGAGCTTGAATGACACTGATGTAACTAGTGCCAGTTAGATACTAGGCCGCATAGCCGTCGGAGGGCAATTCGCTTGGCACCACCGTCGACCAGCAGGTCCAGGATGGCGACCGTGCTCGTCTCGGGTGTGTCCCCGCCGGTGAGCGCGACGTTCATGTCGCAGTCGGGGCACCGGATGTCCAGGTGCAAGCGGTATCCGGCCGGGGAGCCGGGAGGCAGGTCACCCAGGGGCGTCGGGTCGTCGCGCACCATGTCGATGTTGGGGTTGATGAACCAGCCCGCGCCGTTCTCGCCCCGGCGTAGTTCCCGGACGGGCAACGGCACGTCCCCGTGGACCCGCTCCGTGCACTCGATCAGCAGGGTGGCGGCGGGGCCGTCCATGCCTACCTGGGATCCCATCCATGCGCCGTGATCCGGGATACTGCGCTTCGCGGCCGTCATCGTGATGCCTTCCATTCGATCTGGACTGTCTCGGGGTCGAACACGCGGGAACCTCGGCCCGCTGGGTGGATCGTGACGTCGGCGAGCATGCCGATGATCACGCGCTTCGTCTCGGTCGTGAGCGTGTCCCATGCCGCCGCCACGTCGCTGGCCGTGACCAGTTGTTGGAGTGCGGGGGACGAGACGAGCGACGGCAACTCGAGGGTGATCTGGTCCAGCCGCGCCCGGAGCTTGGACGTCGCTGCGGTGAGCTGCCGGGCCGTGATGCCGCCGTCGGCAAACGCCTCGGCCAGGTCGTCCAGGCGACCTGTGAGCGTCACCTGCTCAGCGCGCAGCGTGTCGGCGCGGTCGGCGTTCTCGGGGGAGGTGAACACGCGGTGCGCGTCCGGGAGGGACAGGCGGGCGACCATCACCTGCTCCACGAACGAGTCAACGTCGCCGATCCTGCGCCCGAGGTGCGCGTGCGACTCGCAGACGTAGATCGGGCCGCGCTGCTCCCCGCGTCCGTAGATGCGCCCGCCGCAGGTGGCGCAGCGCGCGACGCCCGACAGGAGGTAGGTGCGAGGTCGGCCCCTTGGCCTGCGGGCCGGGTCGTTGAGGATGGCGCACACGGCCGCGTGGTCCTCCTCGCTGATGATGGCGGGCCACAGGCCGGGACCGACGACCTCGCCGCGGTGGACGCGGATGCCCGCAAGACGGGGGCGCTTCAAGTAGTTGCGGAACTCGGTGGGCTTCCACGGGTTGCCCGCCGTGGTCAACACCCCGGCCTCATTGAGCCGGCGCACGATGGTGCGCAGGGGCTCGCCAGCCAGCAGGCTCGTCACGGCTGCCCGGGTGTGCTCCGCCTCGGACTCCACGATGCTCATGCCATCACGGGAGTAGCCGAACGTCCTGCGGCCTGCTGTGGGCTTGCCAGCGGCGGCGCGCTGGTCGTTGGACGCCTTCTGTCGTAGCGCCTTCTGCTCGCCCTCGTACGTGGCCCAGGCGGTCACGGTGCGCGCGACGGCACGGCCAGCCGGGCTGGACAGGTCGAGGTGTCCAGCGGTGACGGCGTGGACGTCGACTCCCAGAGCGATGACGCGCTCGAGGTCGCGGGTGAGGCGCACGAGGCGGTCGACGTGCCACACGACGATGCGCTGCGGCCGGGAGGCGAGCAGCCGCTCAAACTCTGGCCGATCCTTGCCCGAGGTGGCGCTGCGGTCGTTGTCGACCAACTCCGTCACGATCTCCCAGCCACGCTCACTACAGAGCCGACGGCAGAGGTCGAGCTGGCGGTCGACGGCGAGGGAATCGCGGTGACGGTCCAGACTTTGCCTGGCATAGATCGTCGCTTCCATACGTACGACGTTAACATGGCTTCATCCTGCAGCTGCCGCTGCGGGACGTGGCTGCGATGCAGTGCCGGCAGTCCTCGCTCGAGGGCACCGGCGAGATCCCCCTGCGACGCCTGGTCAAGGAGGCCCTGCGGATGAGGCCCTCCCGCATCGTGGTGGGCGAGGTGCGGCAGGCCGAGAGCCTCGACCTGCTCATCGCCCTCAACAGCGGGCTGCCCGGCATGGCGACCATCCACGCCAACTCCGCACGCGAGGCCATCACCAAGATGTGCACGCTGCCGCTGCTGGCCGGGGAGAACGTCGGCTCACGCTTCGTCGTCCCGACGGTCGCCGGCAGCATCGACGTGGTCGTCCAGGTCGCTCTGGAGCGTGACGGGTCGCGCCGGGTGCGCGAGATCGTCGCCGTCCCGGGTCGGGTCGAGGACGACGTCATCGAGGTCGCCGACCTGTTCACCCGACGTGGCGGCGAGCTGGTGCGCAGCGACGGGTTCCCGCCCCACCTGGATCGGTTCGAGCGAGCGGGCCACGACGTGGCGGCGATCCTCGGGGCACCACGCCGATGAGCGGCCTGGCGGTGGGGCTGCTCCTCGGCCTCGGACTGTTCTGCATCTGGTGGTCCTGCTGGGTGCCGTCCGAGGATGCGGTCGAGCAGGTGCGCGCGCCGAGGCTGGCCCGTCTGGCCGACGAGCTGGCGCAGGCCGACCTGCGCTCGGTCACCCCCGCGCAGGTCTTGACCGGGTGCGGCGTCCTCGGAGTCATCACTTTCGTGACGTCCTGGGCGACCACGGACGTCGTGCCCGTTGCGGTGTGCTTCGGGGCCATGGCGGCATATGCACCGCTCGCGGTGGTGCGGGCTCGCGCACGCCGGCACCGCATGCTCCTGCGCGACCTGTGGCCCGACGCCGTGGACAACATCGCGTCCGGCGTCCGGGCCGGGCTGGCGCTGCCGGAGGCCTTGGCGCAGCTGGCCGTCCGCGGGCCGGAGCCGCTGCGGCCGGCGTTCGCGGCATTCGCCGACGACTACCGCGTGACCGGGCGCTTCGGCGACTGCCTGGACCGGCTCAAGGCCCAGCTGGCCGACCCCGTGGGTGACCGGCTGGTCGAGTCGATGCGGCTCGCACGCGAGGTCGGCGGCAGCGACCTCGGCCGACTGCTGCGGACCCTGTCGACCTTCCTCCGCGAGGACGCCCGCACCCGCGCCGAGATGGAGACCCGCCAGAGCTGGACCGTCAACGCGGCCCGGCTCGCCGTGGCCGCTCCCTGGGTCGTCCTGGCGACGATGGCCAGCCGTCCCGCGTCGCTGCAGCCCTTCGGCACTCCACTGGGGGCCGTCGTCCTGGCGTCCGGCGCGGTCATCACCGTGATCGCCTACCAGCTGATGGTGCGCATCGGGCGCCTCCCGGAGGAGCGGAGGGTGCTGCGATGAGCTGGTTGGCCGACTGGTCGTGGACCGGCGCCGCCCTCGGGCTCACCTGGGCCATGGGGGCCCTGCTCGTATGGCGGCGACTCCCCGGGCGGCGCCGACCCACGATCGACGACCGGGTGGCGCCATACCTGCAGGACGTCGCGCTGCCACCCCCGACGGTGCGGCGGGGGATCGACGACCATGGGCTGCTGGTCGTCCTTCGGCCCTGGCTGGTCCGTGCCGGGGCCAGGCTGGACCTGGCGCTCGGCGGGCAGGAGTCGGTGCGGCGACGGTTGCAGCGCGCCGGGCAGGCCCCCGACGTCGAAGGTTTCCGCGCGCAGCAGGTCCTGTGGGGCGCGGGCGGAGCCGTGCTCGGGACCGCCGGGGCCACCATCGCCGTCGCGCGGGACCGCAGCGCGCTGGTGCCCGCCGTGGTGCTGGCCGCCGTGGCCACGGCGGCCGGGGTCGTGCTGCGCGACCACCTGCTGAGCCGTGCCGTGCGCCGTCGCGAGGAACGCATCCTCCAGGAGTTCCCCACGGTGGCAGAGCTGCTCGCGCTGTCCGTGAGCGCGGGGGAGGGCGCTGCCGGTGCCCTGGACCGCGTCTGCCGGCTCTCGCGCGGGGACCTCGCCGAGGAGCTGCGTCACTGCCTCGCCGACGCCCGCGCGGGGTCGTCGCTGCCCGTCGCGCTGCAGTCCCTGGCCGACCGGACCGGGCTCCCCGGCCTCGCCCGCTTCGTCGACGGCATCGTCATCGCCGTCGAGCGCGGCACCCCGCTGGCAGACGTCATGCGCTCCCAGGCGCAGGACGTGCGCGAGCAGGGCCGCCGCGCCGTCATGGAGGAGGGCGGTCGGCGCGAGATCGCCATGATGACGCCCGTCGTCTTCCTCATCCTGCCGGTGACCGTGCTCTTCGCGGTCTTTCCCGGCCTCCAGCTGCTCACCCTCACCGTCTGACCCATCACACCCTCACGGAGGACGACATGAACCACCTCACCGACGCCGGACTCGCCCTGGTGGCACGGACCACGGCTACCGTCCACGTCCTCGTCGCGCGCCTGCGCGACGATCGGGACCGCGAGCGGGGCGACGTGCCCGGCTGGGTCATGATCACGCTGATGACGGCCGGCCTGGTCGCGGCGCTCGCGCTCGTGGCCAAGCCCGCCCTCACCGGCTTGTTCCAGAAGGCCATGGCCACCATCGGCGGCTGACCGGTGACCCCTGCCCACCTGCCGACCGTCGAGGGAGACGATCAGGAGCGCGGCTCGGCCGTAGCGGAGTACACCATGGTCACCGTCCTGCTCATGGTCCTCGTGCTCGGGCTGGTCCAGGTCGCCGTCGCGCTGCACGTGCGCAACACGCTCGTGCAGTGCGCGGTCGAGGGCGCCCGCTACGGCGCTCGCGCGGACGTGGACCCCGGGGCGTCGGTCGGGCGGGCGCAGGCGCTCGTGCGCGATTTCACGACCGACCGCTACGCCCAGGACGTCTCGTCCCGCGTGACCTCGTCGGGCGGGGCCGAGGTGGTCGAGGTGACGATCCGTGCCCCGCTCCCGGTCATCGGCACCCTCGGACCGGCCGGGCAGCTGACCGTGTCGGGGCGGGCCTATCGCGAGGGTCAGGAGCCGTCATGACCAGACCGGACCCGCCGGACCAGGCGGGCGTGCCGCGACGGCTGCGCCGGCGCCTCACCCTGCACGTGCGCGAGCAGGGCGACCGCGGGTCGGCGAGCCTGGAGCTGATCGGCGTCTCCGTGCTCCTGCTCGTGCCGCTCTTCTACCTCGTCATGACCCTCGCCCAGCTCCAGGCGGGTGCGTATGCCGTGTCCGGGGCCGCTCGCGACGCGGGCCGCGTCTTTGCCGAGTCGCGCGACGTCGGTGCCGCGCACTCCCGGTCGCAGGCGGCCGCGCGCATCATCTTCGAGGACTACGGCTTCGCCTCGGGCGACGTGCAGGTGACCTGCCTGGACGACCCCTGCCTCGGGCCGGACGCCCGGGTGCGGGCGACCACGTCGCTGCGCGTCCAGTTGCCGTTGGTGCCGGACGTCGTGCGAGGCGTGATGCCGTCGGAGGTCGTGGTGCACGGCGAGCACCTGGCGACCGTCGATCGCTTCCGGGGCGGGTCATGAGGGCCAGCGGGCCCAGGGCCGCGTCCGGCGCGGACGCCGTCCCTGGGTGCGGGGCCGCCGTCCCCGAGGACCGTGGGTCGATCTCGTTGCTGTCCCTCGGGATGATGCTGGTCGCCGCGATGATGATCGTGGTGGGCGTCGACATCACGGCCGTGCAGCTGGCCCGCACCCAGCTGTGGGACGCCGCAGACTCTGCCGCCCTGGATGCCGCCGACCGCATCGACGAGGACCGCGTCTACGCCCAGGGCCTGCCGGCCATGGTCCCCGTCACCAGCGCGGGGGTCGTCGAGGTCGCGGGTCAGCACCTGTCGGCCGAGCGGCGGCCGCATCTCGTGCGGTCCTGGTCCCTCGGCGGTCGGACCGGGAGCCCGGACGGACAGATCGCCGTGGTCGAGGTCACCGGGCACGTGGACCTGCCGATCGTGGGCAGCGTGGTCGAGGCCTTCGGCGGGGGAGTGGACGTGACCGTCGTGTCCCGCGCCCGCTCGGAGGTCCGCTGACCTGCGGTCACACGGTCCTGAGCTGACGTGCTCGTGGTCCGAAGGAGCCGAGGACCAGGGCGCCGACGAACCAGGTCGCGGCGATGACGTAGGACACGCCTGGTAGCCGGATGAGGTGTAGATCGACGCGATGATCAATGGTCCTGCGGCGTTGGATAGGCGTCCGAGGCCATGGCTGAAACCCGTTCCCAGGGAGCGCGCATCGGTGCCGAACAGTTCGGGCGAGTAGGCGTAGGCCAAGGACGTGCAGCCGCGCTCGAAGAGGTCGACCAGGAACCCGAAGGCGAGGTGAGGTGGGTGGACATCGTCCCCCAGCCTCCATCCCGCGGAAAGCGTTCCCGCGGGAAGCCTTCCCTCGGCGGTCGTGCGTCGTCGCCGCGTCAGGAGCCGACGACCGCGGCGACCGCGGCGGCGGCCTCGTCGATGATCTCCTGCATGGCGCGGGTCGCGCCCTCGGACTCGCCGGACTGGATGGACTGGGCGACGTCGCCGTGCAGGCGGATCGCCTCGGGGTTGGGGTCCACCGGCATGAGGTCGTGGTGGGTGCGCCCGGCAAGGACCTCGGCGACCACGCCGTCCAGCGCGGCGAGCATCTCGTTGCCGCTGGCACGCAGCAAGGTGGTGTGGAAGACGACGTCCGCCTCGAGATAGGCCTCGAGGTCCTGGGCCTTGGCCCAGCGCGCCATCTCCATCACCGCGCCGACGAGCGTGGCGGCCTGCTCGGGCGTGGCGTGGTGGGCGGCGAGGCCGGCCGCGATGGGCTCGATCCCGGCGCGGAGCTGGTTGAGCGAGCGCAGCTGCTCGGCGCGGTCCTCCTCGGTGCCGTCGAGACGCCACCGGATGATGCGGGGGTCGAAGACCTGCCAGGCGTCCCTCGGCTGCACGGTGATGCCCACCCGGCGACGGGTCGCGATCAGCCCCATCGCCTCCAGCACCCGGGCCGCCTCGCGCACCACCGATCGCGAGGTGCCAAAGGTCTCCTCGAGCAGGTCGGCCCGCAGCACGGTGCCGGGGGCGTGCTCCCCGGAGACGATGGCGCGCCCCAGGCGGTCGACCACGGTGTCGTGCAGGCTGGTTCGGGAGGGCGGGGGGGGCATGGCTCGATGGTGCCACATGGAGTCGTTGAGACGCCCATACGGGCCAATCGTCATACTTATCCTGATCTGGGGCTTGAAATCGTCTGCCAAGAGGTTGCATGCTGTTGCCCTCGACGCGCGACGAGGCGCGTCCCCCACGGACCTGGAGGCTTCGACGATGAGCTCCACCGACATCGACACCGGTGGCGCGCGGACCCGCGCCCCACGGGTCGTCGTCATGGGCGTCACCGGCTGCGGCAAGACCACGGCCGGCGCGGCCCTCGCGCAGCGGCTGCGCGTCCCGTTCGCGGACGCGGACGACTTCCACCCCGAGGCCAACGTCCACAAGATGGCGGCCGGCATCCCCCTCGACGACGACGATCGCAGCCCCTGGCTCTTTCGCCTCGCCACCTGGCTGCGCGACCACGAGCAGACCGGCGCCGTCATCGGCTGCTCGGCCCTCAAGGTCAAGTACCGCGACATCCTGCGCAGCGGCGCCCCCGAGCTGACCTTCCTGCACCTGCACGGCGACCGCGAGGTCGTGTCATCGCGGGTCGCCGGGCGCCCCGGCCACTTCATGCCCGCCTCCCTCGTCGACTCGCAGTACGCCACGCTCGAGCCGCTGCAGGACGACGAGGCGGGCGTGGCGATCGACTTCGCCCTGCCCGTGGACGTCATCGTCGAGGACTACGTCCGCGCCTTCCCGGCCCAGGCCGTTCCCGGCGACCCCGCCGTGCACGCCGCCCCCTGACCCCCGCTCGATCGCCACCGCGACGACGCACCCTGACAGACAAGGATGTCGCCCAGCATGACCACCACCCTCATCTCCCTGGCCCAGGCCGGGGACGCAGCAGCCGCGATCCCCGCGGGCCGGCTCATCCCGGCCGCCCTCCTCGGCATGGCGCTGATCGTCCTGCTCATCACCAAGTTCAAGATGCACCCCTTCCTCGGCCTGACCATCGGGTCGCTCGCCGTGGCCGCCGTCGCCGGTCTCAACATGAACACCGCCGTCGAGTCCTTCACCAAGGGCTTCGGCTCCACCGCCGCGAGCGTCGGCACGCTGATCGCCCTCGGCGCGATCTTCGGCAAGCTCATGGCCGACTCCGGCGCCGCCGACGAGATCGTCGACACGATCGTCGGCAAGGCCTCCCCGGCCGCGCTGCCGTGGGCCATGGCGGGCGTCGGCGCGCTCATCGGCCTGCCGATGTTCTTCGAGATCGGCCTCGTCCTGCTGATGCCCGTCATCTACCTCGTGGCGCGCCGCTCCGGCCAGTCGCTGATCCGGATCGGCATCCCGACCCTGGCCGGCCTGTCCGTGATGCACGGCTTCGTCCCGCCGCACCCCGGCCCGCTCGCCGCCATCGGCGTCCTCAAGGCCGACCTCGGCCTGACCCTGGCCCTCGGCGTCCTGCTCGCGATCCCCGCCCTGATCGTCGCCGGCCCGGTCTTCGGCACCATCGCCGGGCGCTGGGTCGACGTCCCCGCCCCCGACCTGTTCGAGACCCGCGACGACACCACGGGGCGCCGGCCGGCCTTCGGCATCACCCTGTTCACCGTGCTGCTGCCCGTCGCCCTGATGATGGGCAAGGCCCTCGTCGACATCCTCGTCAGCGACAAGAAGAACCTCGTGCGCGTCAGCCTCGACTTCCTCGGCACCCCGCTGATCGCTCTGCTGATCGCCGCGCTCGTCGCCATGTGGACCTTCTCCCGCGGCGCGGGCTGGACCCGCGCCGAGCTCACCAAGAGCGTCGAGTCCTCCCTGCCCCCCATCGCGGGCATCATCTTGATCGTCGCTGCCGGCGGTGGCTTCAAGCAGGTCCTGGTCGACACCGGTATCGGCAAGCTCCTCGCCGACGGCATGGCCAGCTCGGGCCTGTCGGTGCTGCTGCTCGCCTGGCTCGTCGCCGTGGTCATCCGCCTCGCGACCGGCTCCGCCACCGTCGCCACGGTCACCACCTCCGGCATCGTCGCCCCGCTGGTCGCCGGCATGAGCACGGGTGAGACCTCCCTGCTGGTCCTCGCGATCGGTTCGGGCTCGCTGTTCTTCTCGCACGTCAACGACGCAGGCTTCTGGCTGGTCAAGGAGTACTTCGGCCTCAAGGTGTCCGAGACCATCAAGACCTGGTCGATCATGGAGACCCTGATCTCCGTGATGGGTCTGCTCTCGGTCCTGGTCGCCTCGCTCTTCGTCTGACCCGCTGACCCGGCCTGCCGCGGCAGGCCCCCACGACCCGTGCGGCGTGGCTGCCCCCTGGGCGGCCACGCCACACGCATGTCCCGGCCCCCCGGCGAGCTCTGCCCGCCGGCCTGTCGGTGGGGTGGGGGAGCATGGGCGTATGACGTCCCGCCGCACGACCCGGCCCTGGCACGACATCAGGCTGCCCGTGCGGCGGATCGAGGCACGGGTCCACGGCGAGGTGCCGGAGCGCCGCGAGGACGTGTGGCCGTTCGACATACCGGCCGTCGCCCAGCTGCTGCGGGAGGGGCTGGACCCGGGGCCGGCCACGGTCCTGGTGGGAGAGAACGGCGCCGGCAAGTCGACGCTGGTCGAGGGCATCGCGATGGCCTACGGCCTCAACGCCGAGGGCTTCCGGGACCTGTTCACCGGGCCCCGCTTCACCCAGAAGTTCGGCCTGTACGTCTTCGACGAGCCGGAGTCGGCGCTGTCCTTCACGAGTCAGCTGCACCTGCTGGGGGTGCTGCTGGAGCTGATGGACCGCGGGGACAGCCAGGTCCTGATGGCGACGCACTCGCCGGTACTGGCCAGCCTGCCGGGTGCGACGCTGCTGCAGCTCGACGAGAAGGGCTACCGGCCGGTGGGGTGGGAGGACCTCGACCTGGTCGACCACTACCGCCGGTTCCTCGAGCGACCCGAGCGCTACCTGCGGCACCTGCGCTGAGCGGGCGGTGTGCACCCGGGCGGTAGGCTGTCGGTTTGTGGCTGTCGACTTCTCCGAAGAGATCAAGAACCTCCGCGCGACCATGGCGTCCGTGCGCGAGGTGACCAACCTGGACGCACTGGCGGGCCAGATCGCCGAGCTCGAGAAGCAGGCCAGCGCCCCCGACCTGTGGGACGACCCCGACGCCGCGCAGAAGGTCACCAGCGCCCTGTCCCGCGCGAACGCCGAGCGCGACCGGGTCGTGGAGATGGACCAGCGGATCGAGGACCTCGAGGTCCTGGTCGAGATGGCGACGGAGGACGGTGGCGACGCCGAGACCCTGGCCGAGTGCGAGCGCGAGCTGGCCTCGATCCACAAGGCGGTCGGCGAGCTCGAGGTCCGCACCCTGCTGTCGGGGGAGTATGACGAGCGCGAGGCCGTCGTGACGATCCGCTCGGGCGCCGGTGGGGTCGACGCGGCCGACTTCGCCGAGATGCTGATGCGGATGTACCTGCGCTGGGCCGAGCGGCACGGCTACCCGACCAAGGTCATGGACACGTCCTACGCCGAGGAAGCGGGGCTGAAGTCCGCGACCTTCGAGGTCAACGTCCCCTATGCCTTCGGCAACCTGTCCGTCGAGGCCGGCACGCACCGGCTGGTCCGGATCAGCCCCTTCGACAACCAGGGTCGCCGCCAGACCAGCTTCGCCGCCGTCGAGGTCATCCCGCTCATCGAGACCACCGACACCGTCGAGATCCCCGAGAACGAGCTCAAGATCGACGTCTTCCGCTCCTCGGGCCCGGGTGGTCAGTCGGTCAACACGACCGACTCCGCGGTCCGGATGACCCACCTGCCCACCGGCATCGTCGTGTCGATGCAGAACGAGAAGTCCCAGATCCAGAACCGCGCCGCGGCGCTGCGCGTGCTGCAGTCCCGCCTGCTCCTGCAGAAGAAGCAGGAGGAGGACGCCAAGAAGAAAGAGCTCGCCGGCGACGTCAAGGCGAGCTGGGGCGACCAGATGCGGTCCTACGTGCTGCACCCCTACCAGATGGTCAAGGACCTGCGGACCGAGCACGAGGTCGGCAACACCTCGGCCGTCCTCGACGGGGACATCGACGGCTTCATCGAGGCGGGGATCCGCTGGCGCCGCAACAAGGCCAACGACACCGATCAGGACGCTGGGTAGTCGTCGCGGGGCGTTGCGTCACCCGTCCGTCGTCCATCAGGCGGCATCCGAGTGGCGAGGCCGAGTATTCACCCCGCTGTGATCTCACCGTGACCTAGGCTGACCCCATGGCACTGCTGTGGGGGGACCCGTCCGGTCGCGAGGTCGCGCTGCTGCGCCGCCGCGTCGAGTTGCTCGAGGAGCAGGTCGCGGTGCTCGCCAAGTTCGCGGGCATGGACCCCAACCACCTCCCGCAGGCCAGACCGGTCCTCGACGCGCAGGCCCAGCAGCTGGCCCTGCGCGGCAAGCGCATCGAGGCCATCAAGGTCCACCGCCAGACCCGCCACCTCGACCTGGTCACCGCCAAGGACGACGTCGAGGCCTTCCTGGCCGAGCACTCCCAGCCCAGCACCTCCTGACGCATCGTCACGGGCGGTCGCCGTCCGCAACGCCGAGCCGACGAGACGTGCGGCGCCGGTCCCCCCGGTCGGCCTACGCTCGTCCCGTGCCGCGGGTCGCGACCTGACCCGGCGGCGGCCGACGGGACGAGGACGGGGCACGCCACACGATGATCAGGTTCGACCACGTGTCCAAGGTCTACCCGCGCACCACGCGGCCGGCCCTGGACGACGTCAGCACCAGCATCGAGCGCGGTCAGTTCGCCTTCGTCGTGGGGTCCTCGGGGTCGGGGAAGTCCACCATGCTGCGCCTCGTCCTCAAGGAGGAGTCCGCCACGTCGGGCCAGGTGCAGGTCGCCGGCCGAGAGCTCGCGCGGCTGCCCCGCCGCGACGTGCCCGCGCTGCGACGCGAGATCGGCTGCGTCTTCCAGGACTTCCGGCTGCTGCCGGCCAAGTCCGTCGCGGACAACGTCGCCTTTGCCCTGCAGGTGATCGGCGGCCGGCGCCGCGACGTCCGCCGCCAGGTGGGGGAGACCCTCGACCTGGTCGGCCTGGCCGACCTCGGCAGGCGGCTGCCGCACGAGCTGTCCGGCGGAGAGCAGCAGCGCGTCGCCATCGCCCGCGCCATCGTCAACCGACCCTCGATCCTGCTCGCGGACGAGCCCACCGGCAACCTCGACCCCGCCACCAGTCTCGACATCGTCGACCTGCTCGACCAGATCAACCGCCGCGGCACCACCGTCCTCATGGCCACGCACGACGACGAGATCGTCAACGCGATGCGCAAACGCGTGCTCGAGCTGGACGAGGGGCGGCTGGTCCGCGACGACGAGCGCGGCGAGTACGCCCTCACCCGCGCGACCGGGCTCCGCGGCCCGGACGGCGGCGCGCCCCGGCATACGGCACGACCCACGGGCTCTCCCGAGCCCGCGGGATCGACCGCACGCACCGAGGAGGACCGATGAGGCTCGGGTTCATCCTCGGCGAGGCCTGGACCGGGCTGCGCCGCAACCTGTCGATGACCGTCTCGGTCGCCCTCGTCACGATGGTCAGCCTGCTCTTCCTCGGCATCGGCCTGCTCTCCTACCAGCAGGTGCAGACGATGAAGGGCTACTGGTACGACAAGATCCAGGTCTCGATCATCCTGTGCAACGCCACCTCCGCGGAGGCGGCGTGCTCCAAGGGGGCGGCCACCGACGCCGACCGCGCGGCCATCGAGAAGCAGCTCGACGCGATGGCGATCGTGCAGGAGCGCGACTTCGAGAGCCAGCAGGAAGCCTACGCCCGCTTCAAGGAGCAGTTCCGCGACAACCCGCTGGTCCAGAGCACGCGACCGGACCAGCTCAAGGCGTCCTACCGCGTCCGGCTCAAGGACCCGCAGCAGTACTCCCAGATCACCAGCACCTTCCAGGGGTCCCCGGGGGTGGAGAAGGTCGAGGACCAGCGCAAGGTCGTCGAACCCCTCATCGACCTGCTCAGCACGCTGACCGTGGCGACCATCGCGCTCGCGGGCGTCATGCTGGTCTGCGCCACCCTGCTCGTGGCCACGACGATCCGGCAGTCCGCCTACAGCCGGCGGCGCGAGACCGGCATCATGCGGCTCGTGGGGGCGGGAGCGACCACGATCCAGGCGCCGTTCGTGATCGAGACGGTCGTCGCCTCCCTCATCGGCGCGGCGCTCGCCACCGGCCTGCTGTGGTCGGTCCTCGCGTGGTTCGTCGGGCAGAAGGCCGGCCAGCTCGTGATCCTCGGAGGCATCGCGGTCGTCGACCAGGGGGACCTGTGGCGGGTCGCGCCCTGGCTGTTCCTGACCGCGCTGGTCGTGTCCCTGCTGACCTCGCTGGTCACCCTGCGTCGTTATCTGCGCGTATGACGGACCTGCTCGCCCGCTCGCTTAGGCCATTCGCATGGTCGCAGGTCGCAGACGGGTGACAAGTGGGTCTCGGAGGGGTTCCGTGGACGACCGGTGGTCGCGTGACCACTGGTGCTGGTGGTACCAACGTCATGGCGGTGTCGCACGGCACCGACCGACGTGCCCGACCGCCACCGCCCCGCAACCCCCAGGACGTCAGACATGAGCGTGCTCCACCGAGGCCGTCTCCATCGCGGCTCCGTCGCCCTGACCTGTGCCCTCGCGGCGGCCCTGCCCGTGCTGCCGTCCGTCCTGGTCGCCGCGCCGGCCCACGCTGCCCAGCTGCGCGGGGACTCCGACAACGACCTGCGCGACCGCCAGGCCACGCTCGAGCGCGACATGGGCGCGCTGCGCAGCAGCCTAGACGTCACCTCGGCGGACCTTGCCGACGCCTACGCCGAGCTCGTGACGGCCGAGCGCCAGCTCCCCGGGGCGCGCGCGGTGGAGGCCACCGCCACGTCCGCCCTCGAGGCCGCCCGACGCCGCGACACCGAGCTCGCCGCCCAGCTCGAGCGGGCCCGCGCCGACGAGACCGAGGCCCGCCGGGACCTCGACCGCACCCGGGCCTCGATGGAGACCGCGACCGAGGCCATCGGGCAGGTGGCCACCGAGATGCAGGACCCCGGCGCGGAGCTGCGCGACCTCTCGCTGCTGGTCGAGGCGCAGACCCCCGACGACCTCTACACCCGCTACTCCGCCCTCGAGGCCGTCGGCTCGGTCCGCGCCTCCGCCGCCCGGGACCTCGCGACCGTCCGCGCCGCCGAGACCGCCAAGCAGGCCCGCCTCGAGGCCGTCCGCGCCCGCGTCGCCGAGCTCAGGTCCGAGTCCGCCGACAACGTCCGCGCCCGCGAGAACGCCCAGGCCGACGCCTCCGCCGCCCGGCTGCGGGTCGAGCAGCTCGTCGCCACCACCGCCCGCGCCAAGGCCGCCGTCGAGGCCCGCAAGGCAGACGAGACCGCCCGGCTCGCCCAGCTGGACCGCGAGGCCGACGCCGTCCGCACCGAGCTCGCCGACCGCGCCGCCCGGGCCCGCGCCGCAGCCGCCGCCGAACGGGCCGAGCGTAGATCGGAAGAGCA